>Ga0265297_10000282_pt1 | contig 168834 bp, 166 predicted proteins | sample Munlanlwell13791_FD_192502 | JGI IMG/M metagenome (GOLD analysis project Ga0265297, IMG submission 192502) | Leachate microbial communities from a municipal landfill in Southern Ontario, Canada - Leachate well 137-91 | ecosystem: Engineered > Solid waste > Landfill > Unclassified | place...
GCATACGGCAAACCACGAGCCGGATACCAACGCAGGGTTTTGCTCTTCAGAACAGAAGGCATTGCCTCGTGTGCCAAGACCACAGAGTGCTCATCGCGGTACTCTTTCACCTGGTCGCAAAAATCCTTGAATGACTGTCGGTCCATGACTACTCCTTTCTTTGTTAATCCTTCTGCGTTTACACGGACTTAGGACCGTCAAACTGTGCTTGTAGGCGTGCGTCAACGCCTCGTTAGTTCGGGAGGGGAAGGCGGGAGATTGTTTCACTCCCGTCCTCCCATATTTACTCCCTAGTCGTAGTTGATTTGCACTACGGCCTCTGCACATGTTTGGTCGCATTACGGACTGGCATTACCAGCCCTTTGTTCTATCTGTTTGGCCTTGTAGCTATACTCACGGCCAAGTCATTAGTACCCGTCTTTCTGCACTTTGGCATCCGGTTATTAAGGCGTGTGATAGGTTTAAGTGTTTGATACTATTGACCTATTTCACCTCCTTGTTGTAGTAGGACCACATCCTCACACCCACACCTGCATGTGAATATGAGTCTCTCAACCGTTTGTCCTGGCCTGTTAGGGTCAGGTATTCGCACAGGCCGCATGACGTACTTCGGGATAAAGTACAGGTATTTCGCCTCTATACCACAGCCTTGACAGCGGTATCTGTTTTCCATAGTGTACCTTTCCCTAGCTGAGATTCGCTATTACAGAACGAATCCTATCCAGCTTGGCTTGCTCGACGACAGCCAAATCAGGCGTACACCCAGTTTGGTCTGCCGATTCCAGCAAATCATTGATGGCGTTGAGCAGATTGCGACGGTCCTGGAACAGCATGTCCCAAGTACGGCACCATCGCTTATACACCCAAGTGTCCAGCCAGCCTATGGTCCAGCGGAAAACCCAACGCTCACGGAAACTTAGGATTGGACGTCCCGGTGCCCATTCGCCCACTTGCGTTGCCTTATACCGCCAGACAGACTGCGGCCGCCAATAGTTTTTGTGATATGGCGGCCCCGGCAACCATTGGAGCACATGTCGAATACGCTCTGCTACTCTTTTCATAGACTTACCTTTCTCCCTCTGTTTTTACCCTGGCTTGGGACAGGCTAGCGACCTCTAGGTCGCCAGGCAACATTACGTGTGTTTGGGCCGGTGTAGATACATCAAGGTTATCAGCCTCTCCCACTACTCCGTTTGACCTACTCGTGTTGTACCTCCAGGTTGATGACCCTTCGGCATTTTCACTTCCGGCCGACGTTCCCGCTCGTCCTGCTCCTACCCAAACACTAGAACTCTATGCCCTCTGTTTTTACCCTGGCTTGGGACAGGCTAGCGTCCATTGGCACGCCAGGCAACATTAAGCTAGGCTTTACTTAATCTTTAGGTTATCGGCCAAGCCTAGAAAAAGCCGATAGAGCCTAACCCTACGGACAGCCGGACTTTATACCCGGCTATATTTCGATGCCGGTCCTCTGGACCCGTTCCACACCAACACCTTGCGAGTGCAAAGATAGTCAACCTCATGCTCAACCAAAGCACGGTCGTAGTCGGCGAGAGACTCGCAAATCTCGCCAATGTTCTTCGGCTCGCACAAGCACACACGAATACCACGACGGACTTCTACCCGTTGTCCTTCGGTGTATCTGCTACGCCCTTGGTATGCGTCGGCAGATTGTGCTTCCAGTTCAGCTAACCGTCGTTTCTCGGCTTGGACCTGTTCGTGGGCGTGTGCCGCTATACGTTCAGCGTCTACAACCGCGATTTTTTGTTGCTTGATAGCTTCTAACAAACGCGGCAAATTTTCCATTGACCGTTCCTTTCCGGGGCAGTATAACCCCTTGATTGGTTTGGGTATTTTGTTCGCCGAGTGACGGTCTTTCGGTCGGCACGCGGATACCCAACCGCGTTGATAGGCCAGGGTTTCGCTTTGAGCTATGGTAGCGTTATGCTACCTTTGCGTCCCATCCCTATCAAAAGCCTCTGGCTAATATCCTGTTCGACGCCCATAAACTTCATTGGCGTCGTTTGTTGCGCGACAATACTCCTGCTCACTGATGGCGTCCAAAAACCATGCCATCTCAATCATGCCTTTCAGTATGCGATAATTCCCATATAAATCAGGTATCTCGCACACTTTAATCAGGCGGAGATATTCCTTGATTTTTCCCGTCGCTACTGACTTGGACATGACTGTTCCCTTTCCCACTCTGCGTTGGCTCATCGGATTCGCCTTTGAGCTACCCAGGCTTGTGACTGGCTATGAGGAATCCCATAGGCCGCATTAGGAATTGTTATTCTATCATATCAAACACTTAGAACGCCATACGGTAAGACACATATCCTGGTATCAGGGCGTTGTGTACCAGGTTGATAGTCTCAATCTCTACTGTCAAGCCCAGAAACACCTTTCTCACTGGCGATGGCAATATCATGGCCAGCACTAAGGCTGCACCATTAGCCAGCACAAACGAACCCCATATCCTAGCCGCACCAGGATTGCGACCTAAGAGCGGATTATTCTCGACGAACAACTGATCGGCTCTTATTCCCTCGTGCGGGTGTTTGAGCCTGTATCTCGTGCTCATGACATCATACACCGATTCCGCAACCAGAGTCGTCATCAAGGCTGTATCGTATCTATCCCAATCCGCTGGCATGACGGATACCGAAAGCATAGCTAGTGCGTAAAACATGACTGTTTCCTTTCCCACTCTGCATTAGGGGCTTGTGACCCGCTAGTGGCAAATCCACTAGGCTGCATTAGGAGGGCCATTATTTCAGGCCCTATGCTCTAATTGTTTGGCTCTAGCCTACTCTTTGACTTTGAGCGTGGCCACGTTTGCCGCGATGAAAGCCTTGATGTCGTCGCTGTGCGCCAACAAGGTATCCATTTGGCCCTTGTAGAGTGTGACCGGGAAGCGGCCCAAGCCGTAGATACTGACCGCGCCCTTGGGGCTGACCTTGAGCGTGAAGTGTTGGCGTGCCGCAGCCTTGGCCTTGAGAGCGTCGTTCTCGGTCTGGAAACGGGCGATTTCGGCTTTCAACTGTTCCGGGGTCATGTTGTTGATGTCCATGGTACCTAACAATCCTTTCACAAAGGCGGCGTAATTGCCGCAAAAAACCGCTTTCACTAAATGCGAAAAAAATCGACTTGACCAATCAGCGAGTAGGCAAACTTCACCATCCCCGCTTTTTGCAGTTGAATTTTTTTTCGCGTTTTCGCACAAAAACGCAAACGAAAACGACTTCACTTCCAACCGACTAGATACACTCACGCCTTGGCTTCCGCAAAATGCTCCTAAGGTATAATTGTACCTAACCGTGTTCTGTGTTTACCAGGGCTTACAACCTGCTAACGGCTATCCATTAGGCCACATTGCGGCATATCCTATGTGTGTATGTGTGTGTTAGTGTCCTCGACGTGTTCTAACAACATCGTTCGCGGTCCACACATAGTCAAATTCTTCTTTTTCTGTTATCAAGTCACACTCTTGCGCCATGCCTATTAAACCGCCGGCATAGTGTAAAACATGGTCAAGGTCACATTCACAGCAACGTCCTAGATAATCAATTTGACGTTGTATTCTTTCCAATGCCTTAAACCGACGAGCCGCAATGATTGGGTCCATTGTCTTGCCTTTCCGCGTCGCCTTTCGGTCGTCCGCGTTTTTTGCGCTCTCACTTTTAGCGCGTTTTTTTGACTTCACCTAAAACCTACCAGACACACTCATCCCTTGGTGCCGGCCATGATACTTACCATGACCATATGTGTGTATGTGTGTGCCTGTGACTCTGCGTTGGCTCATCGGACTCGCCTTTGAGCTACCAGGGCTTGTCACCTGCTAATGTCAGACAACAACATTAGGCCGCATTACCAGGGCGCCCTAGTGGCGCCTATGTCTATGTGTGTGTCTATGCCTATTTGACTATCGGACGACCCTTTGACGCATTGCGTCGTGCAATCTCGGCTAGTTGTTCCTGTGACAATGCGCCGACGGTTTCACGAGGCGTGGCTTTGAGCTTGTCTAGTTGTGCTTTAAGACTGGCATACTTCTCGGCAATGGCCACGGATTCGGCGGACTCGATGTCGCGCTGCGTTACAGGTTTCGGCGTGCCAGACAATACCACGCGCTCGACCGACTTACCTGCGACAACCTTTCGTATGGTAATGACAGGCTTTCTTGCCGTTCTTACCAGGCGCTCATTTTCAGCCGTGAGCTTGTTGACTTGGCGCGTCATGGTAGCCTTGCGGGTTGACTCTAGCTTGTGAACATCAATGCCGTGAGCGACCAATTTTTGAGCAAAGGCAAACATCGCATCCTGTCCTTGCGCATTGGCGACCCATTCCAATGCCGCAACATGGTCTTTGGGCTTGGCATTGTGAGCTAAGGCTTGTTCTACGCTTGCCCTACCCGTGCGGTATAGGTCTAGCATGGTCGTTTTTTTGGGTGCGTGCCAGCCTTGGCAATGGCGAAAGTCGTGAGCCTCACCATTGACTCGCGCACGACTTAGCACGTCGCGATAATTCCTGTCTGTTCCGTCAACGATTGCCATGATGTTTTCCCTTTCCCTTGTGGCGTAGCGTCCGCCGTTTGCATGAATACAATGCAATCGTGGTGCCAAAAAAATTCTTTAATGATTTCAGCTATGAATTTTTTGCGATGCGCAATCGTTTTTACACTTTTGAAAATTCCCTAATGAAATCAGGCGCGATTTTTTTACGCACTAGGCAATTTTTTACACGTCGGAACGACGCGCTGCGTCATCGGGCGTCGTTCCTTATACGCGATTTAGCACGACTTTTTGGTCCTAGTCGCTCCAAAGCTCTATGCAAAGATTGCATAACGTGATCAAAAGGCGCGACATTGTTGTCATATCGTCAATAAACCACGCAATCTTTGCATAGTTTGATCAAAAAGCGTATGACTCAAATGTCGCTATGGCGTGGGCGTCATAGTTTAGTTATACACTACGCAAAGATTGCGCAGTAAGAAGCGAGAGATAGGCAAGGAGCCCACCCATAAGACCATATTTGCACAATTTTATCAATGATTATGTTTCGACCAGCGCTCCTAGAGCGCCTATTAACACCTATCGATTTAGAGCGTATTAAATTTTTTTCCTACTCGTATGTCTACTGATTTTGAGACACATCAATTGTTTAATCTCTATAGCTTTACTAGAGTGACATCAACACCTATCATTCCTGTCGGGCCCATTAGCACTCTCCACTCTGTCATACTTTATAGGCTCATTATAATTGTGAGCTCTCTCTCTCCTGACTCATTATATTATTTACCCTCCCTTAGTGAAATTTAAGGGTATAAATAATAAAAAAATATCCTTGTATTATCAAGGACTTAGAAATCGCATATTTTATATAGACTGATACGGATTATTGGGTATTCTTTAACACCGTATAGGTGAGCGGATTTTATAATAAAAAGATAATAAAATCATATATTTGGCATTGATTAATGGTATAGTGAGTTTAACGAGGCTTATTAATCACTTTTATACGGTCAGAAGAGGAAATTAATAGAGTAAGTTGCACATCTGGGTTGCATAATGTTAGGTAATGAACGTTGTCTTCTTGTTCTTCGTCTATCACATTATACCTTCCTGCTAGGATATAAGTATATAGAAATTTAAAATTTAGATTCATTTAATTAACCACTGAGCTAAAAATTTCTTGACCGACAACTCTACCAAATAGGCTTCTCCTACGTGTCCCTTTAACAATTTGATGGTCTTTTGTAATATAAAGTCCTGGCTCCAGCTTACAACCTTGCATAATCGCACTGTGGGTTTGGGTAAAGCTGTAAGGTATAATACTTTAAATTTATTGTTCAACATAATACCTATCTACAAACTCAAGGGCGGCGTTGATAGTATCTGTAATATTCTCTGTTTTATATACTACGTGCAGCGCGCCCCAGAGTATCCCGCGTTGAATTTCCGCTAAACCTTGGGCTCTTAAGGCAGCATAGTATATTAGTTTAAACTTACCGTTCAATTTTATATTCCTCTAGGAAATCGCTTACTTCCTTATAAGTTGGTACTCCTACCTCGCCAACATAAAACATACATATAAAGTCTATCATTTGTGTGATACTTGGTTTGGCCGGGAATCTCTTTTTTAATAGCAATGTTTTGTAAATGGCCTTAAATTTACCATTCATATTACAAACTCCTTAACAAAAGTTATGATTTCGGACGAGGAACAATATCTGGTGTCGTAAGCTTTTAATATTTCGGCCGATATGGTATCTAATATAGTTCCTTCCGGGTCTATTATGTTATTAATCTTTAGACCTGATCGTAGCGTAATTATATAAATTGATTTTATTCTATTATCCATGTATTGCATATTTTTTAATAAAATTTATTAATTCCTCTGGGACATCATCCATTATATTATTTTTAACCTGGCCACAACAGTTTGCCCAAACCACCACTTCGAATTGCAACGATGATGCGAGCTTTATTTCTTCTAGAGCAGCAACGGTATATTGTCGCCTTCCATATAGATTATATAAACAAAATATTAGTGATTTCATAATAATACGTACTTTTTTCTTCTAAAGGCAGTGAACCCAGGAATGGTTTTCCTGTTAGTTTTTGCCTTACAAGATATGAATCTGTGGGTCTCGTCCGCATCAACAGAGTGATCTATATTAGCTTCTAATATCACTATAGTCCCGTACTTCTTTTTATTCTCTTCTGTGTTAATTGCCTTTTCCCAGGCGGCTATAAACGAATCTTTTCCATGTTCGGTGACCTCTTTCGCAATATCTTTAGATGTTATATTGATATAAACAGGATACCATCCCTTTTCAAACCACATATCGTCAAATATATAAGCCCCATACATATCATACGAAATACCCTTGGTAAGTCTTAACTCCGGAGTTATTTTAAACTTTACTTCTAAATTGGTCCACGGGCCGGGAATGATTTTATTTTTCTTGGCCTTTATTTTGTTCTCTTCTTGAAACTGCAGTCTAAGCGCTTTAGTTACTCTGGTCTTTCGTTTTTTCTTCATCTAACTTCCTTTCACCCATACTATTATTATACCCCGTAATCAGAAATTTATCAATAAAATCTAGAATATCGCTACACGGTGTCGTGTTATTTCCCGATTGTATTATCCAACTACGATTCTTTTCTGCCCAGTCTTTTATATTTTCCTTTTGTTTAAAGGTGGTCCAATATAAGAAATAGATTGTGGGGTTGTAATTCATTTTATTATACTAATAAGTTTGGTTTTCAATTGCCTTTGTCCATCATTTGTATATTTATAGTTATAAGTTGCGTTTGGATATTCTAATATGATTGTGTCGTGACTACTATCCCAGAATCCAAATAGTTTAGTCGTAAATATCAGGTGTTCTCCTGTATAAAAGCATTCCGCATTAGTTCCCAAAATCCCCAGGATGCGTTTTTTGCCGTCGACATATACTGATTTTGGTATTCTGTTCAACGGAAGCTTCATGACCCTAAATGAGTCAGAGTCGGTGAAGACGGTATAAGAGTTGTTGTTTAGTGTAGTGCCAGAGGCTCCTACAGTTACATAATAATATCCGTATCCGTCGGTTTGTCCGATGCACCCACCAACTTGTGTATTGCCATAGTAGGCTGTTGCGTGCCCACCAGTCCCGTTACTGTTAGTTGTTGTTTGCGTTAAAGGCCATTGCGAAAGTGCGGGCCAAGGATTAACTGTATTATTGTTTGTCATCTTGATTCCTTTTCTCCAAATAGTCTATCCACAAAGATTGCTCTAAAAAAGAAAGCTTAACCTTCAAGTCTTCTTTCCCTTCCTTGTGCCAAAAAATAACCAAAGTACTTGAATTTTCTGATAATTTTTCACATTTTATTATTTTCCATCCCAGCTTGGATAAAGCCACGCATTTCTTCCATTCTCTGAAATCATTGGGAGTTTTAGAACTGGACGGCGGTTTAGCCATCATAAGCCAGCCTTCAATTATATTAATGATATCGTGCATTATTTTAAACCTTCAGCAACTCCCCACTGGGTGATTTAGAGAACCATTTGATTTGAGGAAATCTTTCTAACAAATAATTCTCGTACGAGTCTAGAGTATCGAACATACTTAGTTTTGAGTTTTTGTATAGTCCTATTTTCATTCCATCTAGAATATCTAACTTGGTTACCACTATTTCATCCGGTTGTACTATAGATATAGCATAATCTACATCGTCTTCGTTTAGCCAGGTACATTTCCTGGGCCTTCCGGTAGTTGCTCCAAATTCTTTGCCTCTTTCTCTCAATTCCGGAACATCGGGAGTATAAGGTGGGCCATCCCCAACTCGAGTTACATATCCCTTCATAACCCCGATTGTTCGCCCAATCTTATGAGCCATACTGGGCATTACAGATGAGGAGGTAACATAAGGATAATTTCCGTAGTCGACGTCTAACATAATTCCTTGTGCGCCCTCATAAAGAGCTGATTCGGCCCCAAATGGAGGAAGTCCAGAATAGACAGTGCACCCTAATTCTTTCTCCACATCAGCTTTGATATTTTCTATCCTGATACCTTTTCTTAATGCCCTATCCGCATACACATAAGCTATTCCTCTTTTTGTACTACCTATTCCACTACCATCACTATCTTGTTTCAGATGTTTGTCCTGGATAAGGTGTACATTTTTGGAAATATATAATTCTGCCGGATGCTTCAGCGTCTTTAATTCAACTTTCAGTTCTTCTAAATTGATAGCCATTCCGGCATCTAGTGCTATTTTCTTGCCAAATACTGCTCCAGCTGGCAAATGATGTAGCTTGTATTCTGTGCCCTCATTATCATAGACTGTGTGGCCAGCATTATTCGATCCGTTAAAACGAACCGACCATTGATAATTGTGTTTCTCACAAAAATAGGCAGACACTCTTCCCTTGCCGGTATCGCCATAACTAAGATCGCATATTAACGTTTTCATATATCACTCATTTCTAAGATTTCGCACAATCTTCACAATAATAATTATCTCCGTCCATTTTCCAACTGCTTAGTCTCCATTTGGTTACGGAGGTTCTGTCATTCATATCTATAGCGACCAACAAATATAAAGCCTTCTGGCACCCTAAGCATTTCACTTGCTCTATCGAATGAACAAAGTGCTCTCCTGGCTTTCCTGCATACATTGTGTTTAATTTACACAACCCTTGTATAATAGAACTTATATGAGACAACCAATTTTCTTGCTCTTTGGCTGCTACGGGTATCTTCTTACCCTTTTTTAATATATCATCAAAACTAGCCATTATAAATATCCTCTTATGGTGTATTTCTTATAATCTGTCTAATGCCCTCTTCTCCATCTTTCCTATACGTATCTATTAGAACTATAGCAAAAGCCGCGCTAGTTATATATAGCCATGTTTTTTCATCGGTTACGTCGCCAAACTTATACATTTTAAACGAAAAGTCTTCATTCTTTTTGTTCTCATACTTGCATCCAATCCTCCACACCCAATCTTTTCGTTTTTCCGCTCGTTCAATATCCGCAAAATAACATGGCTTCATATATAAATGATCCATATTTATTTTAGAATTAATGGTAGAGCTGTGGGTTAGTGTACCGGATTTAATATTAGCAACCTTCATTCTTCTTCCTCCTCATCTTTGGCAAAAATTGATATGCAGCATTCGCACAACATCCATGTTTGCTTTTCGTTATCTATATACTCATAAATCAAATTGCGGGCATTGCAGTTTTCACAACGGCTCCATATTCCGCTCTTTTCTTTGGTAGCAAATATCTTTTTGCCTTTTTTTAAAATACTTCCAAATCCGCCCATATTAGTCCTCTATAATTATTTCGTCCCAATCAATACTGATATCTATCGTTTCTTCGTTATCCAATATAACTATTATGCCATCATCGGTATAATTAATGCTGTCTACTTCTCTTTCTGGTTCGTTGCTCTTCACTAAATCTTTTATCATATTTTCTAATTCATCTTTGTTTATGCTTCCTGGCTCAAAATCTGACAACAACGTTGTTATTGGTAATATTTGGTGCATTTATTTTACCTCGGTATCAAATGTATTAAGCATATTAGATATCTCATTTTGCATGTCTTTTGCCTGTTGTCCTATATTGGCCATTGGTCTCAACTCTTCTATCATCAACAAAACTAATTGCTCTATACAAAAGATACGTCGTATGTCGCAATTTCCTTTGTCATGTTCTCCCAATAACTTTAGCTCTTCTGCTATATGGGTGATTTCTTTCCATCGTTTTTCGCTTTCTTCTATTCTTTTATTTAAACTATCAAAAAAATCCATCTTATTTCCTTATTATAGATATTAGTTTCGCGTCAAAATCGTCATGGAATTTTGCGAATACATTATAAGTGTAAATGCTGGTCTTAAACTCCATGATAATTTGGTCTTTTTTAAGAAAACTTATGTGTCTGAGAATTAGTTTATTTCCCATAAAAATAACATTACAGTCACTGCCTGCTATCCCTATTGATAATCTTGTTCCAGATATATAAAAAGCTACCAGGCCCTTTTCTGGCAAATCTACAACATAATTGCCAGGTGACAGGTATGGGTGTTTTGGTCCAGGAAATAATATGTTCTGGTCGACCTGCGTTATTTTCATTACTCCCCTTCGGCTAACTTACCCAATATATCTTTTTCATTAAACACAAACACTTTGTGTTCCTTATATTGAATTATATATCCGTCGAATTCTTTGATAAATATACGGTCGCCAACTTTCAAAGTGGTGGGAATAAATTTGCCTGTTACCAAGTCCAGATACCCAGGCCCAATTGCTACTACCGTTCCGGTTTGAGTTCGTCCCTTGACAGTGTCCGGTAGATAAAACACATTGTCTTTGTCCATGGTGGCGTCATCTTTCTTAACTAATACTTTGTCAAACAACGGTTGAATCGGAAAATCACTCATTTCTTTCTCCTTTGTAAAAATAATTTTTCATTTTATATTTTTTCTATCGCACCATTCTATGGCCGCAACTGCTAATGCTGCCACTCGTATCATTTGCTTGCGGAATATAATCAAATCCCATTTGTTAGCGAATATCATGGCCTTGCCTAAATGTTTTACTAAAAATACCACCCATGTTTCTTCTGTGTGGTAATCATCATTATTCGCGCCGCCCCACTTATTGTCCTGATTTTTTCTTTCTTCACGTATTTCATTATAAATACTTGATTGTTTCATTGTTATTCCTTACTAGTTTTATTTTTTCTCTTCTGCTTAATCTTTTTATTTCTATTTCTCTTTTGCTGGCCGAACTTCTATTTTCTGCACGCTCCGTGTATACCAAGATAAACGGACGCAAAGCTCTCACCAATTTGCTTCCATGACCACTTGCATGCATCTTTAGTCTGCGGGCCAGATTGTTGGTGATTCCGGTATAATATATTCCATTGCTCAATTGCAAAATATACACTACCCACAAAGAATCAGACATCGAATAAGGCTTCCGGGGCATAATACCAGCCACACCTAATAAACCCAGGAATTATTTGGTCTATCTTTACTATGGCCGTCTTAATAGGGTCTAGTTGTGGAAGAGCGCACAACAAACTTTTGCCGTTAATAAAAGAATTTACTTTCTCCTTTATGAGACGGTCATTGCCAAGCACATTCATAATTTGTACAATCCTAAAGAGCTCTTCGTTATCGGAAGACGTTTCATATGTCAGGGAAAAATTGGACAGGCCAGTTTTATAATCTGCTTTTTGCCCGTGTGCTATTAGCATATTGCCCAATCGTTCTATTGTTATTTTTCCTTCTTTGTGCATATCATCAATATGCGCCAAGCAATGTTTTGATGAAAATTTTCTAGTCCAATTCCTGGTTAATATATTATTTGATATTTCTATTCTAAATCCCAAATAATTCATTTTTTGTCCTTTATGTGTTTGGCGAGATATTTACTAATTGTTCTGTAATCTGCGTAGCCGTCTGTCATTTCCATTGTTTTAGTGATATAATCTATCCACACAGCCATATCTTTCACAATATGGGCAACGCAATTCTTGTTATCTAAGTTCAGGTAATATAAAGATTTAATGGTTTTGTTCATAATTATATTATACACTATTTGGAAGTTTTAATCGTCAATAAATGTTATTTTCCCATGCTTGCATTCAAAGACTAGTGTGTTACAACACGCATGGTCTATTGAAACTGCATACGTACCGTCCTCCAAACTATATGAGCTGGCCCAGGCCGGGTCGCCACAACAGAGAATGTAATAATATATTAGTGCCCAATCGCTTTTAAAACGCATAGTATTTAATAGTCGAGGGTTTAATATGCCAATACCCACTACTTCTTTGTATATCCATCCTCTTTTCTTTTCGCTCATTTTTTCTTTTTCCTAAGGTAGAAATATTTTTTCTGCCTGTTTTTTGGGTCTTAATGTGTATAGTATGCGCGAGCCTGAAAAATTATCCTCTATTTTTATTTCATATACATTATTTAATTTATCAGTACTTATGTTTATTGTGCTGTTAACTTTTTTAGCATGTAATATCTGAAAATACAATTGTTTAATTGGGTTGTTGCTGTTGTTTAGACGATTCATTGTATTTATATATTGCCATAACTGCTTACTAACGCTTTCCATGCGGCGTTCCTTCTGTGACTCCAGCCGCCGTTACCCGGCGCCATACAGCTTTTTCTCGCAACTCGGCCAAATTACGCGCACCAGCATAACTCAACCCAACTTTAACCGACTGACACAAGCCTTCTACAACTCTGTATGCCGATCGCCCCGTGTATGGAACTTTAGTGCTTACACCTTCGCTGGGCAAGCCGGCTTTTGATTTATCGAACCATTTTTTTCGTCCTTCTACACTAGCCATACCATGATAATATTTAAAAAGCTGTCCATTTTCTTCCAACCATTCGCCTGGCGATTCTATGGTACCAGCCAACAGAGACCCAATCATTATGGCATCAGCTCCTATAGCTAAAGCCTTTACTATATCTCCACTATATCTTATTCCGCCATCTGCTATCAAAGCTATATTGGGATATTCTTCCTTAATTCTCGCACAGTCCTCTATAGCTGATAACTGCGGAACTCCGTGACCAGTCACGAGTCTGGTAGTGCAGACAGCCCCAGGCCCTACACCAACGCGCAGAGAATTGGCTCCAGCCGCCGCTAAATCCCGGGCGCCCGCGAGTGTGCAAACATTTCCGGCCATAATATTAACCGTGGGCCAACGGGCTCGTAAAGCCCTAACCGTATTTATACACAAAGCGTTGTGTCCATTGGCCACATCTATACAAATTCCATGGACCCCAGCTTCCATTAGCGCAGCAGCCCGGTCGGAAGAATCTCCTTGCGGCCCTTGAGCTCCCACCGCAGCATAGAACTTTTGTGTACAATTAGGCCCCCATGATAAAACTGGGGTGTCGGAGACAGCGTCTGAAAGACGCGCCATAACATTTTTGCACATATTGTATTGATCTTCTATAGACATATAGCGATGCAATACGCCAGTGGCGCCCATATCGCACATAGCCACCAACATATCTTCTTCACAAACAGTATTCATTGGTGCTGCCACTATTGGTAGCGGGAAATCAAAGTCTGGAAGACTAACATTAATTTCTGGGTCTTTTCTGGATTTTATTTCCGAGTGCATCGGCACCAACACAAAATCATCAAATGTATAGGCAGTTTCCGCATCTTGTAACTTGCTCATTATTGTACCTTTCGTTTCGTTTTTACATGACAATGGGCAGACCAGACGCGGATGCGGATGGCTGCCCATTGAATTAGATATCGCAATTAGGTAGCTTAAACCTTGCGACCAAGAGCTCTAAGATACTTTTTGGTCTTAAACAACTTCATCTTCGCGGCCTTTCGTTCAACCGCCTTCGGTGTTCTATTTAACAACATAGCAATCTCGCTATTGGATTTTGAACCAAAAAGCTTTTTGAGAGCCCTTACATCTTCTTGTTGCCAACTTTTGTTCTTACTATTAATCATTGTCTTTCTCCTTAAAAATACGACATCCATTTGTCGCTATCATTATAGTACACTATTCTCTATAATTTTTCGAAAAAAATCAAAAATTTCTTTAGATTGCTCGTTTGTTAAATTGGCCGACGATATCGTGGTTTGATTTTTGTTTTTAATTCCACACAAAATAACCGAAACCCCATTGTCAGTTTTAATCAATTCTAAATAACTTTTATCCGCGAACTCTATTTTCATTTAATTAACTTCCTATATAATTTGCCCATTCGTCGGCCGCAGCATCAATATAATTTTTGTACAAACTGAAAAACGATAGGGTTGCTGGTTTTTTGATAAGCCTCATTCCGGCCTCTTCTGGCGTTCTGTTTGCCTTTATACCATTACATTTCTTACAACAAATCACACAATTTGAAAAATCTGTCGTGCCATTTCTTGACCTTGGTATTACATGATCAATTGTTGCTATATTTTTGCTTATTTTAATTCCGCAATATTGACAGCGACAATCGTCTCTTAATAATAAGTTTTTTCTAGAGAAGGCAATTCTGGCCGAATGAGCTCTCCATGGTATCTTTGTCAATAAACGAATTATGGATGGCATGATAAACCACCCCTTGCCGTACAATATTTTGTCTGGATTGCTCGTTATATGAACCGGCTCTACTTTCTCATTGGTTAGAAGCTTTATTGCTTTTCTGCCTGGTATTATAGCCAGCGCCACATAGTTGTTATCTAATAACAAGACATAGTGCATTGTCGCTCTCCTGCTTTAAATATCAGTAGTGCCTATATTGTCATAAATTATTGGTATTAGGTTTCTGAATTCTTTGAGAAGCGGGCACATTAATTGCCGCATTTGTGGGTGGGCTGCTTTATCTGTCCTTTGTTCAAAAATATGCTTCCATTCTCTAACATTGGCTGTCACGACTATTTCTGTCTTAAGACATGTTGGGAGGACCGATCTAGCTATCTGCGGAGAAATTCCTTGGTCCAGCATATACATATAGCTTTGTTCTGCCAGGGAACATGCTAACAACCAGGAATCGAATAATTCTGGTCTACTCTTTATTAGTGCTGGCAATATCACACTTATTTCGTTTCCAAATTTATCTTTGGAGTAGTTTGCGTACCGGGTTGACTCTTGACTAAAACTTGCTATACGATGCCTAACAAGCTCATGTGATATGCCACGATCACAAATAAACCTTACAGTAATTGATTCGTGTTCCAATACAGAATCGTGGTGAGAATCGATTATCCGTTTTATGATAGCCTTATAGGAATCTTCCGTTACAAGATTTTCTGACTTGTAGCAATTCCTGGCCGCAGATTCCAATTTCTTTAGTATCTTTATTCCGTCTATCTCGTCTTCAATAACAAAACTTGGCTCTACTATTTTCATTATCTCTCTTTTCTTACAAGTTGTGCAAACTTATGCTCTTTCATTGCTACACAAATAGTCATGCCGCACGAAAGCCTAACAAATGTGACGTCTCCATCTTCGCCTGCATTAAACAGGGTTATTTGGTCTGTATTTATCGTGATATCAAATTCTTTCGGCTCGACAAACCCCGGCGTACCCTCGATTCTTTCTCGTATAGTAACTTGAATAAATCTGCTCATATGGTACTCCTATAAAAATTTAGATTTTGTCTTTATTCTTTTGGTACCTCTTGTAACTGCTTAATCCTTCTTTCTATATACCAAACTGCCTTTTTTAGGTCTTCTATAGTATTTTCTTTCTTGCCGGCACGAGATATGTATTTGATAGCATTGCCTAAACAAAAATCAAGGCCCCATGCTTCTATAACCTTAATGGTTTCATAAATATCTTCTTCGCCACCATAATGAATGGGGTGATCTACCATTTCTTTTTCCATTAATTTATTCCTTTCTATTTATGCTTTCAATATTTCTAACGCCTTTTTTGTAAAGGCTTCGCGTGCTGCGAAACCTATAGTGCCGCCGTTGATTGCTTTCGTTATGCCCAGTATATCTAAAGAATCTGCCAGTGTGTTTAAATTATGGGTTGCCCAATACCACATGGCAATTCTAAAACCAACATTCTCACCAGCAGCAAAATCAGGATTGTTGTCTAAATCAATAGTTATAAATTGCCCTGCGGCCTTATAACTATTGCGTCCTGTAATTTGAATTGGTGAGCGTCCTCTGTACTTCCATCCGTCACCAGAGGCTTCGTTTCCGTTTCCCATTCTGTCACAATACACATGATTTGCAAGTTTTTCTGGCTGATATGCATATGGAGTTGCGGACTCTACGGTTGGAAATCTTTTGGGCCATGTTGACATCATTGCCTTTACAGAATAGTTTAAATTTTCGGTCCACTCTCGTAATTGATTTGACTCATGTGCAAGCTGTCCCAGAAAACAAGCAATACGGTTGTTGGTATTAATCTGGCCCTCTTTCATTGCGTCTGAAAGACATTTTGCGTATGCTTGTACTTTATCACCAGGGCACTTTGGCATTATCTTTAATAACTGCTCGCTAGTTATCATATCTTTTTCCTTATATCCCGGCAATTTGCCAGCAAATGTATTTTTTATAGTATTCCAAATCATTTGTTTTTGTCTGCCACAATAAACCTAGAATTTTCTGTATTTTCTTCTTTAATGTCTTTGTTTGCAATAATAAAATTTGATTGTGGCTTTTGCTCTGTCTTTTCTTCACCATCGAATTTAACAATTGGTAATGACGCAAGTACTTGCTCTGGTAATTGGCCCTCTATCGTGGTTGTGGCACTTACAATCTTTTCTGCAACAAATGGATTTCGGCCATATGCTCTACTATACAACTCCTCTTCAATCTCCTTCATCTTTGCTTCAATTACTTTTTCTGCGTTTTTCTTTCCTGCACCAAAGCCCCTATTCCAATTCGCGGACACAAACATATACAAAGCGTATAGGTCTGCCATTGAAAGATTTTTTACACTAACATTATGGCCCTCTGCACCATCAACTTTCTTCTTAGGCATTTTCTTTCTCCTTTATATTAAATACTTCCTAACATACTTTTCTCTATGATATATGGTCTTTCCATATTTTTTAATCGCAGTCACTTGTTTCGGACAATAATATGATTTGTTATTAACCCAGTTATAATCTGGGTGTGCCAACTTGGCCAACTCATCAATATGCTTATCTCTCTCTACTTTGGCCAAAATTGATGCTGCCGCGATAGAAATACATTTGCCATCACCTTTTACTATTGCTTCTTGAGGAGGCAATGTTATCTCTAATTCCTCTGCTAATTGCTGTATTACTTCTGGCTTATCAGCATACCCAGCCCTAATCTTTTGCATCATTTGTTCTTTTGATGGTATTATTTTATTACCATCAATAATTATATACTCGGGCTTAACTGACATTTTTCGTATCGCTCTATAAACTGCCAAAAATCTGGCCCAGTAAATATTGATTCTGTCAATTTCTTCTACCGATGCTGTTGCAGTAGCATAAGAGAGAGCATACGAATGAACTCGCTGATATAGTATATCTCTTTCTTGTGCTGTTTTTTGTTTGGAATCATTTAGATCCGGGAGTAGAATTTTATAATCTACTCCCATCGAAAATGCAACTATTCCAACCACAACATCGCCCGCAAAACAGCCCATGCCAGACTCGTCACAGCCTGCGACCACATGGAATCCCTGAAGATGCAATTCATTTTCTTTTTTATTATCAGTTACCATAATTATAATACTACACTTTCTTTGCTATAAAATTACAGTATTTCGGACGCTAATGTTGCCAAAACAGAACGCTCGCCCTTTTTCAGTGTAACGTGTGCTGATATATTATATCCTTTAAATTTTTCAACAATACAAGATAAACCGTTATCGACACTGTCAATATAAGTATTGTCTATCTGAAATATATCGCCAGTTAATACAATCTTTGATCCTTCGCCGGCACGTGTAATAATTGTCTTGATTTCGTGTGAAGTGAGATTTTGGGCCTCATCAATGATAATAAATGACTTGGGAATTGACCGGCCTCTAATATAGGTTAATGCTTCAACTTCTATAAGTCCCGCCTCTCGCTGCATGTCTAAAAAATTAGCTCCCTTATCCGAAAATAGCAACTCCAGATTGTCCTGTAATGGTGCCATCCACGGTCGCATTTTTTCGTCGATATCTCCAGGAAGATATCCTAAATCTTTTCCCATAGGCTGTATTGGACGAGTCATTATTAACTTTTTATAAGAGTGAGTGTCAAACAATTGGGCAATACCCGCCGCGGCTGCAAGCAATGTCTTTCCTGTGCCTGCTCTTCCAATAAGTGTCACTAATTTTATTTCCGGATTAAATAATGCGTCTAGCGCAAAAGCTTGTTCTTTGTTTCTTGAACAAATCCCCCAAATATCTCCTACTGTTTTGACCTTTACTAAATTATTATCTTCGACTCTAGCCAACCCTGACTTCTTGGATATAGCTGATTTAATACAGATATATTGATTGGGAAAGAATCCATATGAATTATTATCAAATGGCAAAAACCCATCTTTATGGAATTGATCTAATAATGTTTCATCGGCAATCTCTATGTCTTTAGTTCCATCATATATCATGTTGGGATTTTCAGCAACCGAGTCGGCATTGTAATCTTCTGACCTGACACCTAGCGCATCACACTTAACTCTAAGATTAATGTCCTTCGTGATCATTATAACTTTTCTGTCATTATGATGCTCTTTTATTCCTAACGCGATGCCTATCAGTCTATTATCTGCTCTCGACGGATCTAGGCCCATAGGACATTTGTCATAATATCCCAACTCTACTTTTAAAATGCCACCATTGGAAAGCTGGACACCCTCATGTATATTTCCTTTGGTTCTTAAGTCATCCAAAGTACGAATTACCATTCTGGCGTGTCTGGCTACTTCGTCGGAACCAACTTTTTTCTTATCTAGCTCGTCTAATACAACCAAAGGAAGTACTATTTCATTATCTCCGAATGCCGATAAAGCCTTCGGGTCATGCAAAAGAACATTAGTATCGAGTATAAATATCTTAGTCATAAATTTGGGACTCCTGTTTTGTTTTTTATTTTCTTAATACTCTTAACTTCTACTTCCTCGTCTGTCTTTTCTAATCTGACATCTTTTTAGAATTTCTTGCACTTTTCTGTATTCTCCTACTTTTAATGGCGTTGGCACAACTGAGGTATTGTATTTTGATTTAAGATTGTTGTACATTTTTCTTAAATATTCTTCTAACATCAATACATCTTGACCGCTTGTTATTTGCAGATAAATATTTTTTTTGTCCAGTTCTTCTTCTGGAAACAAATCAACATCTATTTGATAAGGCGTAATAACTATACTTATATTATCCAATCCCTTTAGAAAATCTGCTCTGCTGAAGCTGTCTGCCGTCTCATCCAGGTCAGATTCTGTGGCCGGATAAGCATCTGTTCCTACTCTAAGAACAATAAGATGTCCATTTAATTCTTTGCCAAGAATATGCTTTATTTCTACTGGAACAAACTTACCTTGCTTATTTTTTATATAAAACTCTTCCATTATTTTTTCCTAACAATAGACCATTCATTAAGATGAATCTCATAATATACATTATTTCCTTCTATTTTTTTAATATATGAAGGCGTTTTCCACTGAGCTATTAAATTTTCTTTCTTTGCCGGAAGCCACCCTGATTGCTCTGGAGTTTTCCCATTGTGCCAGGTTTTTTTATAAACATTTACATTGTTCGCGGTGTCTAGCTCTATCTCAATGCCTAACATTTCCATTTCATTACGAAACTCGTCAATATTTTTTAAATTCAGTATTTCGCGTGCAATTTTCAAATCTTCCAGTATATTGTTTATCCAGGCCAACCTCTCTTCATTGAGAACGCTGACACTGTCTGATAAATTGCACAAAATAATTTTCTGCATATTATTATATTACACCAAAAGTCATGAAAAATCTTATATTTAACCGCATTTACTGTAATTACAATCCAGACATTCATAGCATCCATTTGAAAACTTGATATTAGTGCTGCCACAGTTTGAACACACTTTCTCTTTATTTTCTGTTACTATTGTTTCATCCTCAATATACTTATAAAGTACTCTTAAAATGGCCTTGCTGAAATCCACCACAGTTCCATCAACCTTTGTTAATTGGTCCGTTATGAATGACATTGGGACTCCGTGCCTCAAACACGTAGATATTAGGCGTGTGATTATTCGATGTTCGTCACTTTGAATATATTTAGAAATATTCTTTATCTTAAAGTCGCACATATCAAGGTGATAGGCTCCGTCACCATTTTTAACAATTGTGCCTTTCTTATATTTTGAGGATAATTCAAATGATTCTTGTGGCGCAGCAAAAACCTCATATGGTTTGCCATCGAGTAACCCCACCAACACAGTCCATTTTTCTCCTCGAACAACTGTATTGTGGATGTCACATGGAAGTTCTGTTGGCCGTTTTGGAGATGATGCCATCATTATTCGCTCTGGCCTTTTGTCTTCTATCTTGCTTCCGTTCTCCAATATCTGTTGCTTGCACCCATCTCTATATACAGTGACACTCTTAATGCCCAATTTATATGTTTCTGTGTATGCATTTTTTACGTCTTCTACAGTAGCAGAATTGGGAAGGTTGATGGTTTTTGAAATACCTTGATCAATATATTTTGCAAACACTGCTTGCATTTTAATATGATCCATCCATGATATCTCGTGAGATTCTTCAAAATATTCTGGAACACTTGTGTCCTTTTTCAACTCTTGTAGTGATAGTTTGTATTTTGAGTAGTCAATTTTATTCTTTTTTAACCACCTAGAAAATGCTGGCGACCCGTCAAAAAAAGAACCCACCCTTGAGTTTCTGGTAAAACACATTGAGTAATAGGGCTCACAACCCTGTGAAAACCCCAGCATGGTTCCGGTAGTTCCAGTGGGCTGTTGAGTATTTAAATTAACATTGCGTATTCCATGTATCTTTATATTATTTTGTATTTCTTCTGGTAATGTCTTAAAAAATTCTGATTTAGAGAATCCTTCAAAATCAAATGCTGGAAAAGGCCCTCTTTCTTTGGCTAGTTCTATACTAGCCTCGTATGATGTGTCCCTCAATACCTCAAGAATTTTTGCAGTGTACTCTCTTCCTTCTTCACTGGAATATTTTTTCTTTTCTAGTATTAGCAATTCTGCTATTCCAGTTGTGCCGAGCCCAATACGCCTTTCTCTTACGGTATTGGCATCTATATCTTCTTCGCCTATCTTGGTGATATCAATAATATTGTCCAGCCCTCTAATTGCTATTCTGATTGCTTCTTTAAAGTCCTCCCAATCAAATTTGCCATTTTTAAAGAAAGACGGCAAACAAATCGAACACAAGCAACACACACTATTTTTAGGAAGAAGAATTTCGCCACATGGGTTTGCTCCACAAATAGAATTGAAATACTCCCCGTTGTGAAACTTGCGGGCCACATCTATAAACATAATTCCGGGACATCCATCATCCCATGCGTTCCTACAAATGATGTCAAACCATTCTGACGCAGATACGTCATATGGACCTTTTACTAGCTTTAGATTTTGATTATTAAAATAAGGAATGGTGCAAGATGCTTTATAGAAAGCCATATTTTTATCTGGTGCTGTGACCTTAATGGTTTTGCCACATAAATCAAACTCCCACAAATGCCACTCTGATCCGTCCCATTTCAAAATCCATGGTGTTTCGTCATTGTCAACGACTCTATTCATGAAATCATTAGAAAGCAACACACTTACATTGAACATCTGCCATTGATGCGGATTATTCCACTGAAAGGATTCGAATTCTTTCTTGTCATTTATTGTAGCGAATTTTTTTATATTTTCCCAATTACTATTGCTTTTCTTCGTTATAAATTCTAATAGGTCTGGGTGCCAATCTTCCAGCAATCCGAGATTTGCTCCGGAACGATTACCTCCTTGCTCAATATTAGAGCTTTGATAAGAGAAATCTCCGATAAACCCTACTGCCCCTGAAGATCTGCTTTGATTTGTTTTACAAACACTGCCATGAGGCCGAAGTGTTGAAAAATTTAGGCCAGTGCCACCACCGTGAGCCTGAATATGAAAATGCTTGCGTTTTAGTTCAGAAATTGCCTCACGAGTATCGTCATCGAAACCGATCAAAAAGCAATTACACAAATTTTTAACATCTGTTCCTGCTTGCGCCAACATTCGGCCGGCAGGAACGATCTTCTTTTCGCGCCTATATTTTAATGCTTTTTGTCTATTTTCTTCTGTATCATTCTGAAATATATGTTTGGTTTCTCTCTCGAACACGTCATCTATGTCATTTTCTATTAATTTTCCATCTTTATCTTTTAAAAAATAACGTGCCTTTGCTATTTCTAAATGTGCTGGGTTCAAAAAGTACTTTTTATTTAATCTCATTAATAAATGTCTCCATTTCTAAGACAAAAATACTAACATACACCTATAATAAAATATATTAGTATAAATCATCCATTATTTTATTCTTCTTAAGCTTTGATATTACTTGGTTTTTTATCTGTCTTACGCGCTCGTGGGTTAAATTACAACTATTTCCTACCGACCTTAATGTTTGTTGGTCTGATAGCCCAAAACCAAACATTTTTTCTATAATTTCCCTGTCTCTTTCGGGAAGTTCATTTAAAACATTGTTTATTTTTTGATATGATTCTTTGGATATATAATCATCCTCAGGCGTGGTATTAATTACCTCTTCATTAAATTCTGATAATCCTGTATAAACAACTCTCTTTCTATTCGGGCAATATACTATATCAAATTTGCTTGCCGCACGCTTAACACTGTGCCTTATCCATCTTTCAGAATAAATAAAAAAATTAGGAAATAGTCTATAATCAAATTTTCTTACGGCCCTGATAAGCCCTATAAATCCTTCTTGTACCAAATCCTCATAATTTGTAAATTTCCTATATGGCTTGACAGTATTATAAACCAAAAATGACAGTTTGTTAACTATATTGTTCTGTAATTGTGTAACACTTTCCACATTAATATGTTTTTGAGAGTCTATCTGCTCAAATATTTTTATTATTTCTTTGTTTGTTATAAATTTAGTCATTTTTCCCGTCTATTTACAATAATACACCTATAGGTCATAAAATTATAAAAATCTAATATATGTTTTTGTGGGATTTTTGTGGTAGGATTTTAGATATTTTTATTGGTTATTAACTTCAGGTCATTTAGTGCGTTGAGTGCCATTTTGTTTGTTTCAAGCGCATATTTGATTGCGTCGAAGGTTTTTCCTTGTTTTTTGCCATTCCAAAAATATATAATGAAGTTTGAATCTTGAATAAGTGGCCTATACGGCTGTTCGTCTTGTGGAGTTTTTTTAGAGTTACATATGGTTATAGATCTGGCGTTATCACATCCCTTCTTCAGCAATTCTTTTTGCTCATCATACCAATCTTCTGATGTTATTTCTTGAGTAAAGGGTAAATATATATGATATTTATGAGCGCCCTTTATATTAAGCACTTCTTCTACCGCCCAAAGACCAACCCCAATTTCTCCAATTATATTAAAAATTACATCCGTATTATATTGGCTTGCTAATAGACTAATAGTGTCATTAATCATATTTTTAACTGTTTCTTTTGAAGGAATAGAAAAATTTTCAGGGCTATGTCCAATTATGCCTATTTTATACATCGTATTTCCTTTATCTTGTTCCGTCCACTATCTCGTCTAACATAGTGCGAATCGCTAATTTTATAACCTCGATGTCCTCTTCTTTGACTATAGATTTTAATCTTTTCTGCAATTCGTGCAAGTCAACTGCTGGCGTTCCTTTAGCTGGAGAATTTCTGTCTACAATCAAGCTTCCCATTTTCTGCTCCTTTATGTTAAATCAAATCCACTTTCATCAAAATCATATGTAATATATTTTCCATTGCTCATGGTTTTTAATTCTATTGGCCCGCCCCAAACATTAAACAAATATTCCATAGTTTTTTCCATATATTTTTCGTCTAGTGTCTCGTTGTCTCTGTGCCTCAATATTAATGTATCTCCATCCACTTGGTCTATAGTAATCAAAGGAGCTCCATAATTATTGGTCGGTCGAATAATATTGTCGATAATTTTATTTAAATCTCTATCTTTTAATTCAATAATGCCATGCTCTTCGGTTAGTTGTTTGTCTTCTGGGTTTCGTTTAAGCCTGTATCCGTAATTAAACAATCCAATTTTTTCGGCCAACTCAACGGTAAGATAGTTTCTCAAGAAAGATGCGTCATCTTCTCCTGCCGCAACTTCTATTACCTTTTGTATTCCATTTATAGAAGATTTACCTTCTGAATGCAGTTTATCCCATCTTTCTCTAATATCTGTAAAAATTTTAAACCCCAAATAATAAGGATTTATATTAAATGTATTTCCTGGGTTTATTACACCCGCGTGAGTTTTTGCAAAATCTAAATACTCTTGCTCGCTTAAGTTGGAATATTTATACATTAATTCTGCATGCCAGAATGATGCAAACCCCTCATTCATAATTTTTGTAACTACTATTGGATAAAAATAATATGATTCCTCTCTAATCATAGAGAATATATCTCTTTCCCAGTTTTCTAATGGTGCGTAATTTATTAGGAACCACAAAATATCTTTTTCTGGATGTGGAGGAAGCTTATTTCCAATAACTCCCTTTTGTATGCTTCTGGTTTTTTTCTTGTTTATCAAATCATCAAATTCGCCTTTTTGACTTATTCGCTCTACTATTTGTTTTCCTGCATATTTTTCTCTAAAAAGGCCTTTGTGCCAATCAATATGGTTGTCTAACGCAAACCCTATATCCATAATGTGTTCTACTTTTTCTAATCCATATTTTTCTATATAATTATCGACTCGAGTTGCACGTTCGGCGGCCCTGTATATCATGCTTCTATCTGAACCTTTAAACATTACATTGTGTTTGAAAAAATGCACATGGCCAAAGACATGAGCTCCGACCATAATGTTTATAATATCTGGATTGGTATTTAAAAGAAAGGCATAGGATGGATCATTATTGAAAACAATTTCATAAACTTTGCTAAAACCCATCTCTCCGTACAGCCGTTGGTGTTGATAGCTTCTTCCATAACTCCAATGTCGTGCGCGCACCGGAAGACCATATGAACACCCTTCTAGCATAATATTTTTGTCAACAAGTTCAAAAATTGTCGGAAAAAAATCTAAGCCCTCTTTTCTTGCCAATGTTTCGATTTCAGAAATAGCATTCATAACATATTCTTGGCCCATAGTTTTTACCTCACGGTTCCTACCATAGTCACAGTTTTCCAATCAAAATTCAGCACACCCATCAAAACGTTATTGTCAATTAATTGATATTCGTCAATCAAGAGATGGCAACCGTTTGTGATTATTTTATTATAACCCATATAAAACATTAGTTCATTGGCATCACTACTAACAACACAAATTTTATTATTAGGAATTAAAAAATTGGTCGAGATGTTGTTTTTCATGTGTAAGTTGTGTGTTACTAATATATAATCTTCGCCCTTTAAAATAAAATCTTCTATCAGAAGAGACAGCATTGTTGTTTTTCCACTTTGTCTTGGTAAAGTGGAAACAAAGGCCCCGACTTGTGTCCAATACACAGGCTTAGTATAGTGAGAAGCAGCAATCTGTCTGGATTTTGCTTTCATATATATGTTGTGAAACCACCGCCATCGGTATAATTCTAAGTCTGTTAGTCTCATGGCTGTTCCTTATTTTCTATCCCTAAAAATTGTCGCAGACACGAATAAATGTCTTCTTTCTTTTGTATCGCTGCTGTAATAAATCTCGGATGTTTGATGTGTTTTTTGAATTCTGTATGCAATGTGGACCATGAAAAAGAATTACCAGAGCTATTATAAAAACTGCTGGTGTCTATTTCTCCGTATCCAACAGCAGTGCACACATCTAAAAGCTCCGTTACTATATTTATACACTTTTCGTTATCAATACTCCAATTATCTCCATCACTAAATGCAAAAACATAATTATTCCATGCCGCAGGAGGATGGTTGGCCTGAATGTCCTCTAAAGCCAACTGATACGCAGAACTACACAAAGTTCCTCCGCTATTTGAGATTTTAAAAAAATCTTTTTCTGGGACTATGGCAGCTTCTGTATCATGGGCAACGAAAACAAGCTCGACATAACTATATTTGGTTTTGCAAAAATGAGCTAGCCAAAAAAAGAAGCTCTTGCATAAATATTTCTTATCGTCATCCATGCTGCCCGAACGATCCATCAAAAAATAGACCGCGGCGTTTGAGTGGTATTCCTTTTCCACTTCCCAGGTTTTATATCTTAAGTCATCAGGATTGATTTTATGTATCCTAGGACTCCCCATCTTTGCATTACGCTTCATATTTTCATATACGGTCTTCTTCTTATCTACATTTGATAGCGGGCCCACATTGGATATATCAGTAAATTTTACATTTTCTGTCTCTACTTCTATGGCGCTGTCTTTTTGTTCCAACCAAGGAAGATTTAAATCTTCTAACATCATGTCTATGATTTCTGCTATAGTAATTTCTTCTTCGTATATTTCTTCGCCTTTATTGTCGCCAGCTTTATCCCCGTGACCTTGTTTTCCAGTGCCGTCATGCGCAATTGCGTCGCCTGGTTTATGCTTGTGGTCACCTTGACCAACGCCTTCTTGATTCTTATTCTCGCCGTGCCTAAACCTATAGCTATCAAGATATCTAATTGGTATCTTGATTTTCTTATTGCCGTCAGAAGATATGATGGAGGCATCGGTAACCAAATCTCTCAAGTTTTCTTTGATGGCCTTCTTAATTCTTTCAGCATGACGTTGGCCGTCTCTAGCACCACGACGTCTCATTCTCCAGATATCCAATAAAGAATCAGACATTTTCATCTCCTATAGGAATATTATTATCAATTAATTTTTGTCTAATTGCGCCAATATCATAAATATCATCCAGATACGAAAATCGTATAAAATACTTTATATCGTCATTGTGTTGTGATATTTTATCATCTTTAATGTCATCTAGCTTTTTTGTTTTTTCAAATATTTTCTCTGCGGTTTTGGCGCCACAGCCACCAAAATTAACTGGGTAAAAATGTCCTTGGCCATCGTATTCTATTGCAATTTTTAATCCAAATATAAATATATCTATCTCCTGTCTTCCGCCGTCATCTGTGTTTAACCAAACAAATCCACGATATTTTTGTTCAATAGAAAATCCAGTATAAAGTTTTTTAATATTTTCGGCCAATACATTTTGTGATTTGTCTCTACATCTGGGGCACCATTTGTTTTGATGTAATATAATACTTGCCACTGTTTTCCATCTGTGTCCATTTTTGCATTCTAATTCTATGATGCTTTTGGCATTTTTATATTCTGTTGACAAGCATTTTCCGCCAAATTTTGATGCTGCTTTGCGACAATCTTCAATAGAAAGTCTTGTTTTATCTAAAGCACATTCTGGGCACCATTGTAATTGATTTTTTATATTATCTAAACAAGCGCTCCAGCGATGCCCTTTATCACACTGCCATTCTAATTTGGTATGCCAGTTGTCGTATTTTTCTGACAGACATTTTCCACCCCTTTCGGTAGCAATTTGTTTTGCAATTTCTATACCAAGTCTTAAACTTTCAATATGGCATTGCCAACACCATCTTCCGTCATACATGCCTTTCCATGGTGCTTCCCAAATATGTCCGTTTGAGCATTTCCATTTTATAGAAATTTTGGGGTTGATATACTCTTCTGACAAACAATATCCGTCATGACTTTTAGCATATTCTTTTAAAATCTCTATTGTTATTTTCCTGCTCACCCACAACACTCCCAATAAATGTGCTTATGACTTACCAGAGGCATATTTGTTATTAATTCCTATTCTATAGACCGTAACACGAGATATACCAAATTTGCCAGCTATATCAGAAGGAGTAAATCCATCATTATAGAGCTTCCAGATTTCTTTTTTTTGCTCCATAGTAAGCTTATAATTAGCCTTCTTTCTCATTTTCGTTTCACCTGTTACCATCGTTTCAGCCTCATACCATATACAAAATTATTGATAGATTTTTTTAAATTTATTTTATACTCTAATGTCTTGTTTTCGTTAGACTTTATGAAATTTCACCTGATAGATTTTTATTTTCCTGTATCAGGTGAAATTTAAAATATCCTATTTATGTTGTCCTTGACATTAGAGATGATACGTACCGCAATAATTGATTAGCTGATTCAGGTGTATATCCATGGAACTTGACCAGGGTATCAATAACGCTATTTAATTTTTGAAGGGCTTCCGGATCAGGATTTCGCGTAGACACGGTCAATCGAATTACATCCGACCTCTCGTCGAAAAGCTGCTTCTCTAATGCTTCCCGCAATTTAGCATGCGACTTATAGTCGAATTCTCCCTTCTCGTCTTTGGTCTTTATTACTTTTCGATATACTTCTTGACGAAAACTATCCTTAGCGCTTTCACTTACCCCAACTTTTTCTTCTATATTTCGCATAAGATATTTGTCTGGCTCATGATGATCGCCAAATTCGTCTTCGACGCTTGTATCATCCAAATAGGCCCCCACATTATCGATATAATTGTTTAAAAGATTTTTAATCTCTCCCTCAAAATTTAAGAAGAAAGCCTTTTGTACTTCTGATTTGGCCATCTTAGTATATTCTTCTACGACCACAGTAAGCAAGTCATCGTACTTAGCGATGTCTTCTTTGGTTAATTTAGCATTGCTTTCAAAATTTTCTTTAATTGAACGTAGTACATCGATGGGAGTAATGCAACGCAAATCATATTTGGTAAAACAATCTGCAATACAATTAAATATATATCTAGGAGATATGCCAATCATTCCTTCTCGCTCTGTCTCTTCCTTTATATCTTTAACGTCTTCGGCAGTAAAGCCCTCTACATCTTGTCCATTGTATAGTTGCATTTTTTTCAGCAGTGTAAGATTCTGGTCCTTTCCTGCTTCCAATCGGCTTAGCACAGCAAACATAGACGCAACTTTCAAGGTCAATGGAGCAATATGAATGCCGCCAAAGTCTGCCTCGGATACCAATTTGTCATAAATTTTAACTTCATCATTAAGAATCATATTATAGGGACACTTACAAACAATAATTCTGTCATGTAGCGCCTCTAATTTCTGGTCTGCCAGGAACCTGCGATATTCCGTTTCATTGGTGTGTGCAATAATAAACTCATCAGCATAAATAAGAGGAAACCTTTCTGTTTTTATTGTCTTCTCTTGGGCCAAGGTTAATAGCACATAAAGGAATTTTGGATCCACCTTTAACATCTCTATCATTTCCATAATTCCACGATTAGCGACATTTAGTTCACCATCAAACTTATAGGCCCGAGGATCTGATTCTACTCCAAAATCTCCCAGCTTACTAAAATCTACCGAGCCTACCAATTCTGTAATTGATTGGTTTTTAGTATCTCCAGGAAGAAATGTTCCTATTCCCACTCTGCTAGATTCACTAACAAATATCCTCTTAACGGGCATGCTTAACCAATCGTTTTTATATTTGTCAGCGAGATTGAACTGGCATAATGGGCACAATCTGGCCAAAGGATCTATCTTAATCCCATAATCGTCTCTGAATTTTTTCCTCAAAGGATATGGCACCGCATTTAGAGGATTCTCATGAATTGGGCAATCAGAAATAGAATATAGGGCTCCATTTTCTGTACGAGAATATTCTTCTAATCCATTCTTTAATAATGATGCCAATTGGCTCTTTCCCGAAGAAGTTGGTCCGTACAATAATAGAATTCTACGACCGACTTGTGAACCAGAGGCCGCTGCTTTCAAATATTTGACAATTTTATGAAGAGCGTCATCCACGCCAAACAAGTCTTTTTTGAAAAAATTATATTTTGGGAATTGTTTATTCTTATCTTTTTCTTCAAACTCTACTCCCGCACTCTCTATCATTTCCAACACACGAGCATGCGCCAGTTGCGACAATTTAGAATTCTGCTGAACCATAGGTATATATTCCTTTATAGTTCCGCTCCATTCGGTTGTATCTAATTTTTCCAAGTACTTTTCAATATCAGAGAAAATATTATTGGATTCGTTCATTTAGGCCTCCGGTAGATTTTTAGAATTACAGAACTGCATACTATTAATAATACACCCATTTATAATAAAAATATACAATTATTCTCCACAAATGTCAAAAAACACATCGTCGTTTCCGCCTGCTATTTGGTCATTTATCCTTTTTGCATCTGGTAAGATTTTCTCATTGTATAGAGTTTTCGCATCTAGACTAGTTCTGCCAAAACACACAGATATTTCTTTTTCACATTTTTCTCCACACTCATCACACAAAATATCATGGTCCTTTCCGCTAGTTACTAATTTTTCAATTACACTAAGACACTTGGGGCATTTAAATAAAAAAAGTGGCATATTTTAGACTCCGTATTTTGATGCTACTATCATAGCATCACTTCCTTTTATAGTTAAAAATTCTTTAAAATCTTCGTTGTGCAATATCTTGGATTTAAAGGCTGGGTCGGTAATATCTATCACAACCCTTACCTCTCCGCTGTCCTTGTTCCACTCTATTCTTATTAGTTCTCCGACCTTACATAAGTTCATTGTCACCACCGGTTTCTTCGGTAAAGGTCGCGTCAACCATATCCACGACACGCATTTTTGCAAAGTCTTTCATTAGCGTAAAAGAGCCTTTTTCTCCATCTCTCATTTTGGTTATATAAATGGGCATATCTAATCTAGTATATTCGTCGTCTCCCCTGTTGCCTATTTGCAATATAATATTTGCATTTTGAGGTATCATATCACTTCTCGCAACTCTGTCAGTAGAATATTGTTGCTTCGAGGGGTCTTTTGGTCTATTTACTTGCGTTGCTGTTATTACTGGAATTTGGTATACTCTGGCGAATTCATGCAACTCTTCTGCTATATTCCCTAATGCTAGCCAGTCAGAAGTTTGCTCTGAGCTTGATTTCATAATACCTATATAATCGACAACAACAATGTCAAAATTAATACCAGTTGACGCTTTCATTTCCAAGTATTTTAATTCTATTTCCCTTACCGTTATTCCACGGGGCATATCAATTATATGAAATTTTTTATTATATTTTGCCTGAAACCTCAATGCTTTAAAATATTTTTCCTTATCTTCGGAGCTTAATTTTCCGTCTCGTATTTCTCGATATAAAACTTGTGCTAGACACGAATCTATTCTTCTTTCCAGACCGTCTTTTGGCATTTCTAATGTAAAAAACAAAACATTGTGCCCTTTTACTAATTCATCTGGCGGCATTTCCATAGGATTCTGTTTTCCAAGATACGCGTTTATTGCCATATTCATCATAACCACAGATTTTCCGGAACTAGTGGCTCCACCAATTATAAGTAATTCTCCGGGATGCATCCCATTAGTTATACGGTCTAATTCTGAAAATCCACTATAAATTCCTCTTGCCGTTTCTGGATTCGCCTCTATCTCCTTATATTTTTGAAGTCTGGTTCTAGCACTAGCATCTAATGACCCTTCTTGGTAAGTTTTTGACTTATTAATAGAGTCGATAGTTACAACTGCGTCTTTTATTATTTGATTTACTTTTTCTATTCTATTATCGTCATTTTCTCCGTCTCTTATTAACTTTATAGCATTGGACACACATGATCTTTGGACCTGGTCGTTGAATCTTGTTTTTAACTTTTCCAAATACCATTTAAATTCCGACTCATTTGTTTCTAACGCAAGAATGTTTTCAAAGAGTTCTTTTCCGGCCTTTATAAAACTTTCCTGTGAATATTTTTTTTCTAAGTATTCCGAGATTATAGATAATGTTGGCAATTCTTTAAATTTTGGATTATTAAAATAGTCCATTATTGCGATATACAGCCACTGTATGTCTATATGAAAATATTCATAATTTACAGAATTGGATAAATCCATTGCGAATTGTTTGTTGTGCACCGCATACGATAATATAATTTTGTCTAGATTCAAACTTGTATGCATGTTGTTAGCCCTTGCTCTTTCTAAAGTCCGTACCGATAATCGGATATACTGTTAAGTATTGGTTATTTAATGATTCTATGCTCTGAATACATGGCCCATAAAACATGTTGGTGAGCCCGTCTGTTTCGTTGGAACAAATAATCGTAGGCAACATATTGTGTGATCTGTGTCTAAACACATTTTCATATATTCCGCTAAAAAGTTCTTTTACATGGTCACTTATAAAAAAACGCGAGTCTAGCTCGTCTATAACCAAAAAATCTACATTTTTTGATTTCTCTCTAATATCATATTTCGAATTCATTATTTCGTTAAACAAGTCTGCGGCGGTACAATATAACACAGAAAAATTATTTTTGATGGCCCTTTTTAAGATTATGATTGATGCCATAGTCTTGCCTGTTCCCTGCGTTCCTGCAAAACATATAGACTTGCCTTCGTAGTAATTCTTATTTAAATTATCAGCATAATCCTTAACCAAATCTTTGATGGTTGCCGTATTATGAAAATCTTTGAAGTTTAATAGCCAGTATCCAACCGGTATATTTGATGACTCCATAATATCTATATAGCTAAATTTTTTTGTACACTCAATGCATGGGCCAGTACACCCATGCATTGTGCTAATCTTGCCCTTTATGTATTCTTTTTTCTTTTGATTAATCATTCGCTATTCTTTCTTTTTAAAACCCTGAACCCTTGTTATTAGTTCGGATGGAGACAGTTCTTTTGACATAAAATCATTCATAGAAAATGTATTTTGCGCAGTCTCCACAACTTCATCAGTATTTATATACACTTCTCCTGGATAATAATCAATAGATTTTTGTGTTCTATTCGTCAATGCGTTCTTTACATCAATGTTGGAAGCCAGTATATTTGCTATAGTGTCATTCCATACAGAGATATCCAATGAGGGCGGAAGAAATATAGAAGTTATCTTGTCATTATTTACAAAAATATTTAATATATTGTCATGAGAAAGTTGATTCTTTGGTGGTTGTGGGGTAGGCCCCAGTGGCTGTTTTTCTTGTCTATTTTCATGCTTGGATATGATTTTATTTTCTAAAGGCAATGATGATATTGTACAATATTTTACATTGTCCCTTGGAATAACCCATATATATGTTGTTTCAGAGTTCTGTACGTATAATTCTCCTTCAGTTACTTCTATGAGAATTCCATAAATCGATGACTCGTCTTTATCAGATGATTTTAAATGAACTTCTATCATATTACCTATTAGATTTTTCATTTAATTTTCTCCTATATTTAATTTGCCATTTGTTATTAATCCCATTTGAGATGCGACATCTAAGACTTTTCTTTCCAGGCCATCATCTTTGATATTTTTATCATAATATTTCACATGATTTAACAAGGCTCCCAAATCATTCATTGTTCCCAGCTCCATGGATTTAAAAATGTCTGGAAAATTAGTTTCACAATGCTTTATAAAATTTTCTGGTAGTTTTGAGGCTCTAGTTAAGATATGCTTTTTTGCACAATATATTTTGTACTTTTGTATAAGCGCGGGAGTTAGAATGTATCCGAAATTAGTAATTGTTGTGCTCTTACTAATTCCTTTGCCAAATATCCAAATTATATATTTTCTTACATCGTGTATATTATTGTCAAATGCGGCAAGAAGAATCCAAGCATCCCTGCATTCTTTTATACTGTATGGATTTGGACTTTTTGGAATAAATGTATAGTCGATTTTATAAAATTCTTTATAACAAAAACAAAAAATTCCTAAGATACAACTAACTGTATTCTTAGGATTATTCCAATTTTCTTTTGTTTTATATAATTCTAGATATTCCTCATAGAATTTTTTCCATGTTGTGTCTTTATGACCGCAAGTATCGCATATAAAAATTGGGATTATTCCGTCAAAAGACAGATTATATTTGCCGAGACATTTTGTCCCGAGAACTGTTTGCGCACAGGCACTTGGCTTTTTCCTGGTCTTTTTCATCTTTGTCTCCTCAGTTTAAATATTACACTTTTGGGAGATAAAATTACTTACCAAGAAGAACTGTCTGTTGCAATTTTTTTAGATTTAGTTGATTTCTTAGGAATTTCTTTTTCTTTGGGTCTCTCTGGGAGTTTTATCTTAAACCCAGATTCCGTTCTATATATCTTAATTCTTTCGGCCGTATGATTTAATAAATATTTAGCATTATCGATAAAATCTACTACGATTGCATCCTTCTTGTTTGGGAATGGTCTAATTACTCTCCCAAGACGCTGTAAGGCCCGACCTGACGATTTTCCTGACCCAGCCAATATCAATGCGTCCAGAATCGGCAAGTCGATTCCTTGGTCAAATATCACACTTGCTATGATTATTTGTATGTCGCCTTTTATAAAATCTTTACGAATCCTATTTCGTTCGGAAGACTCTACATCTCCTTTGGCAAAATAAGTTACATACTTATCCTCCAATTGTTCTAATAATATATCGCCATGCTTTATATTTTTAACAAGAATTAATACTTTTCTTCCGGCATCAACCAACTTAATAGCCGATTTAATAATTTTGTCGTTTCTAACTTCATTTTCTACTATGTATTCTTTATATATAGATTGGTATTGGTCTGAAATATTGTCTTTTTTAGGAACATCAACAAAATAAATTGTGGGTGCCACTAAATAATTGTCTTTTATAAGCTCTGATGCTGTTATTTCTATTATAGTTTTCCCACAAACAGATTCTAATAATAAGTCGGCGTTATCATCTCTCCAGGGGGTGCCAGAAAACCCATATTTGTATCTGGCCGAGCAACTTGTATTGTTTATCAGTTGTAATGTATCTGTGGCAAGCATATGACACTCATCAAATATTGCCAACTCTGCCTCTTTAATTGCCTTTACTATTCTGTTTTTATTAATAGACTTTACGTCTTCTTTTCTAGAATAATCCTCGTCGTCCATGGGAACATACTTTTTCCCCAATACGGCAGATGCTGTCCACACGGTGCATATATTGATTCGCTTCACATCTGCTTGCCCGTCACCAATAATTCCAATTTTCATTTTTAAAACTTTTTCAAACATCTCGTGCATTTGATACAGAAGATCTATACCAGTAACATAAATCATAGTTTTGACATTCATATTGGCTATAAGTTGGGCTATCATAACAGACTTCCCTGAGCCCGTGGCCGCTTGGATTATTCCACCTTTTTCACGAAGAGCAACTTCTAAAACTCTTGTTTGATATTCTCTTATTTCGATATTTTGTATGACTATCGGGTCATTAAATAGAATCTGTTTCCTATTGTCTATTTCCTCAAAAGCCACGCCTTCATTTTTTAGAATAATTTTGACTTTATTTAATAGCCCTGTATGAAATTTTAATTTATCTGTAAGAAGATGGCGCTTGCCATCCCAACGATTCCATTTTCCTGCTTTGTTGTCCCACCACCCCTTACGAAATGCTTTAGTATATTCGTGACCCAACACCCAATAACTTAATATTGAGTCTAGGTGTTTAATGATATCGACATTGTCAATATCAGCAATCTGACAAAAAACATTATCAATTATTATTTTAATCATATAATTATTTATTGAGTATATTTTTAAGCCTTGGTTTTCTCCTAACATCACGGGGGCTTATTGGGTCCATTTCTACAAATTCATCTGCTTCGATATCATCTTCGCGGGTCCTATCTGTGTCTTTTCTATTTCCCCAAAGCGCTGATTCTAATTTATGTGCCAATTTTGTGATGCTGCTACCACACCCAAAACCATTTGCTCTCGCGTGAGATGTCTGATACGATAATATTTTAAACTTAATTGCACTAATGAATTTTTCTAGCATATTACTTTCTCCTCTTGTCTACAATTCGCTTTGTTAATTTTCCCATGGCCGAATTTTTACTAGTAATTTTCTTATACAATGCATCAGTAGCACTAGTTGTTTGCGTCTTTCCCATGTCTATATTCATTGAGGTGGCACGACCATCTTCTTTGGTTTTTAATGCCTCCATATGTTTGTCTGATTCTTCTTTTAACTCAGATATACGTGCTTCTGGCAGACCCAACCCACTGAAGAAACTATACACTCTCAACACATCATCATTCCCAGAAACCTCGTATACTCCTCTAAACACTCTAACAGAATCATTACACAATTTACTTATCATACTGAATCCGTATTCAATATTCGTTGCTGGAACCTTTTGTAATACCTTCTTTGTTCCCGTAACAATAACCCCTGCCGACCGCGTTTGTGATAAGTCAAAATCACCTGATAAGAGACCGCTTTCTAGCGTAGTAATCATTGCTTCCGCTATCGCAGAATCTTCCATATAGTTTGTTAGTTCCATCATACCATAAAGAGCACAGTCTCCAGTTCCTATAAATAATTTCGAAAAATCCATAGGATCCAATGAGGTATATTGTGATGGATTAACGGAAAGTTGATTAAACAAGTGCAGTGGTTCTACTATAGATTTGTTGGCAACCTTCCAAAATTCGCTCATCGAGAGCCCGGAAAACATAAGCTCTATCTTGGCGTTATCCACAACAATTAGCGAATTGATAACATCGTTCTTGGCTAATTGCGCCAACTTTGAAAGAGTTTGTATAGCATTATGCTTGGCTAACGCATCTTCACTGGCCATAGGAAGAACATATAAAACCGAAAGAGGCTTGCCCATTTGAGACATTAAATTTACCATAGTTTCTGCAGAACCACTACCGGTGCCACCACCACCGGCAATCGCTAACATCAAGATTGTGCTATCTGAAAAATTATCATTCAGAACGCCTTCTATGGTTTTTGAATATTCTTCCGCTGCGGCCCTTCCAGTTTCCAAATCTTTCGCCGCGCCACCCAATGCATAATCTAAAAATAATTTTTGTTTTTCCGGTATATTTATACATTTTAAATCCTGCACAGCTGTATTAACGGCCAAAACATTATATCCTCTAGCATAAAACTCTTCAGCAATCTTGGACCCGCATTGTCCTACGCCAACAACCCCAATATTCACGCTTCTGTCTGCCTGTTCTACTAATTCAATCATCTCTTCCTCCATCTTGGATTTTTTAACCCTGATTTTCTTCTCCTTAAGTAATTTTTCGAATTCTTCGTTTTTCTTTGTGATTTCTTCGTTCGTATTTATATTTGTTGCGTCACCATTATTATCTATCACCACAACTTTGTTAGTATTTTCTTCCATATTATTCTCCATTATGTTTTTTAAAAAATGATTCAAATTTCTCTACATTCATTGATATATCGGATGGCAGTATGACATTTTTTATCTCATTTTTTGACATCGGCTGAACATTTTCGTTCCTACGCTTTGCCAGCTCAAAAATAGATTTTCGCTTTGTGCCTACATTATACACTCCAAAAGCATCATTTTTTATAAGAAAGCTTATTTTTCTTGCAATAATATCAATATAATCTGCCGAAGTATATATATCTGAAAAAGCCTTTTGGTATTGCCAAACAGATGGCTTAAAACTTGTTCTAATAATCAAATCCTTTGTTCCAATGTATGCTTCCCCAGCAAGTTTCGTAAATGAATAAAAATTAACCGGACATGTAATATCTGTCTCTTTATAATTTCCCGCCTTTCCCTCATAAACGTAATCTGTGGAAATGTAAGTTATAGACGCACTACAGTCGCACATTTCGCTAATAATATTTTTAGTGCCAATAATATTGGTCTCTATTGCTTGTTTTTTATTTATTTCTGCCCCGGCAACATTGGTGTAGGCCGCACAATGTATTATTTTTTGTATATCACGCAACTCATTTGCATGCTTACAACAATACTCAACTATAGAATGAGTATCGCTTATATTACACTCAACCCTGCCAGCCATTGGAAAATACTCAATACCGAATTCTTCGCCAACTTTTTGGAGTTCTTTGCCTAAATTTCCACTGGCTCCTGTTAACAAACACTTCATTTTTTTATAAACCAACTGCCATTGGAACGATACCACATTATTGTATGAGCGATAGCATCTTCAAAACTATATTGCGGCTTCCAATCTAAATTTTTTAATTTTGTGCAATCAACCGAATATCTTGTGTCATGTCCTGGCCTATCTTTAACATATTCAATAAAACTTTCGTCGGCGTTCATTATAGTCAATATAGTCTTCAATACCTCTATGTTTTCTTTTTCTGCCCCCGAGCTAATATTATAGGCCTCCCCGGGTATTCCTTTTTCAATAATAGATTGCAACGCCCTAAAATGGTCTTTTACATATATCCACTCTCTTTTATTCTTACCATCTCCATATAGCGGTATTTTTTCCCCTTTCATTATATTTGCGATAGCTTTTGGAATGAATTTTTCTATATGTTGCCTTGGGCCATAATTATTACTACACCTTGTGGTTATAACTGGAAGACCATAGGTTGTGAAATATGACTGTCCTAACAAGTCTGCTGAAGCCTTAGTGCTTGAATAAGGACTTCTTGGCTTTATTTGATCATTTTCTTTGGAATGTCCTGCCTCAACACTTCCATATATCTCATCAGTACTAATGTTAATAAACTTCTGTGGCGTATGCGCTTTAAGTGCAGCCTCTAACATGCTATGCGTTCCGACAACATTGGTGTTTACAAAGACTTTTGATCCTAAGATAGAATTATCTACGTGGCTCTCTGCCGCTGCGTGTATAACTATATCTGGCTTTTCTATTTCGAATATTTTTTTAACCAAATCATAGTCACACACATCTCCAATGTATAACTTATGTCTCTTAACCTGCGGAACATTCAATAATGACCCCGCATATGTCAATTTGTCGATACTCACTATTTCATCTGTAGTGTGTTGCAGAAAATACAACACAACATTTGAAAAAATAAATCCGCAAGAGCCGCTTATAAGAATTTTGCTCATGTCTTATCCCTTATAATGTATTTTTTAACCCATTCAAGATATTTGGGCATTTTTAATGGCGGTAACTGCTCTTTTATATTTTCGGGCATATCTGTGCCATTCGCTAAATTTAGCAAATCATTATACTTATTATAATACACCATTATTTTACGAAGATTGATAAATTTCTTCTCTTTTAATAAAAGGAGGTATAAATATTTGGGCTCTCTACGCATTATTTTTCGTCGAAAATTATCGAAACAAAATTTTCTATTTCATCTTTTGATACTTTGGCAATCTTTGCTCCATGCAGAGCTGCTTCACAATATCTCTGGATAGATGAGCCACAATCTGCCCAATATCCCTCTACGCTCTTATTGATAAGAGAATTATTCTTTGCGTAATGGTTGTTAACTGCACTGATTTCCAATTCTCCTCTATCACTGGGTTTTATTTTATCTATTACACCAAATACATCGTTGGTATAAAGATATAGTCCCACCACGGCCATATCGCCTATGTGTTCTTTTGGTTTTTCTATTACTTCTGTGACTTTTCCATCTGAACTCATTACTGCTACGCCGTAATCTTCTGGGTTATTTACTTTTTTTGTAAAGATACAGGCTTTATTATCTCCCATATCTAAACCCTTATCTATTTGCTCATAATCAAAGATGTTATCTCCGAGTATAGTAACTATTGTATCATCTGGGCGAACAAAATCCTTTGCTAAATATAGAGCCTCAGAAATTCCCCCACTTCCTTCCTGAATTTTATATGATATATCCAGCCCCCACTCTTTTCCACTACCCAGCATATTGATAATGTCTTTAGCCCCATCTCTATCAACTATGGCCAGAACCCTATAAACTCCAAATGCGCGCAATGTTTTTAGTGGATAAAAAATCATTGGGACTATTCCAATCGGCAACTCATGTTTGTTGTGAAATTTGGTCAACGGAAACAACCTTGTTGCGCGACCACCACACAACAAAACTCCTGCATTCTTATTGTGTATATTTTTCCTACTAATTTCAGATAATTCTGAACAACGTCCACATGTTGTTATCAAATTAGACAAATTCCAGGCCAGGCGGCCCTTTCTTTTTGTTAATTGATGTACAAATAAATTTTGTGATGTTCCACAATGCCTACATTTATTAGCGTCGCGCTCAATACATAATTTTTTTGCATCTTGAATATATCCCATTTTATTTCTCCACAATTATTATGTCGTCTTCTATCTTAGTTCCTACTTCCAATATGGTTACATCACCCTTAAGAGCTGTTAATCTATGCATAATTTTAGGAGCAATGTGATATTTGTCTCCCTCGTTTAGTGTCTTATTCTTTCCTTCTACGGATATCATTAAAGTTCCTTGAAGCACAAATATCGTCTGATCCATAATTTTATGATACATGTATGGGGTTTTTTCATTCTCCATTATCACTATCATATGTGCAGAATACTTAGACGTGCTGGCCCAGCACAACTCAAATCCGTATGATTTTTTAATATAGTCCGGCATCTTTATCTCCTATATTCCTTGGCGCAACATGCTGGCCAATATAAAAGCGTGTCCTAAACTTCTTTCAGAACAATTTAACACATCAGAAAATGACATTCCTAATTTTTCATTATCGTAAGCGTCAAAATCCCACAAGTATATTACGTCTTCTTTATTGTATAACTCTTTTAATTTTTTGTAAGCCATTGAGCACTTAACCGCCTTGAAATACAATGGAATATATATTGTTTTTCGGGCATCAATATATCCTAACTTCTTTCCATCCCATAGAGAATATTCTGGTATTGATCCTTTGCCCATTGGATATCTTATAGCCTTAGGATTATTCCAACCTTTAATAGCCCAATCCCAATACGATTTTGTTGGCTCACCATTTATATCTGTATGACATTTGTAAACCTTACAATACTGATATGCATTCTCTACTGTCTTGGAAACATATCCTTCGTATAATCTGCATGGCCCTAAAAAGAAAGGGCTTAGTCCTTTGCTCCACCCACTTGCTCTAGAAACAACATATACAAGAAGAGCATTGTTTGGTAATTTATCTTTATCTTTCGGGCCTATGACTTTGACTTGCATTATTTAATCTTTTTTGATATAACGCCGGGGATTTTTTCCCAATCTTTTTCTGGACGCCCCTCAAGATTCTGTTTCCATGCCGCTTCAATAATCTTAGGGTCAATTTCGTGCCGTTTACTAAAATCAATTAAGGCATTGATATCTTTGGGAAAACATGATCCTGATACACAAAAGCCTCCGTCATGTCCTGGGACATCACAGTGGCTGCGCCCAATGCGGCCGTCGGCCAATACCATATCTTTTACATCATCGTATTGTATTTCTAATTTTTGACACAATTCATAAATGAAATTAAAATAGTTGACTTTGACCGCAAAAAAACAATTGGCCGCGTATTTTGTTAATTCTGCGGACTTCCAATCGGTTTTATAAATTGGCATTGAGTTACCAAAACGATGCCTATATAACTCTTCAACCCTATCTACTGGTTCTTTCTCTCCCCCAAGAATATTACGGGCCGCGCAAATAAAATCCAATTTGTTATTTCTGGCCGTAAGGAATTCGGGATTAGATACAAATTTTAAATTTGGATATTTGTTTTGAAACATTTCGTTGGTTCCTGGCAACACCGTACTCTTAATTATAGCAATTTTGTTACCTTCCGCTGACACTTTGTCATGCACTTCTTTAACCGCACCCTCTAATATTGTTAAATCTTGATTTCCGTCTTCTTCATACATAGGCGTCGGAAGACAAAAAAACAGGTACTCACTGCTATTTATAGTGTCTTCAAGCGTATTAAATCCTTTCTTAAATTTATCATAAATCTTAATATTGGCATGCAGCCCAAACCCATGACAAACTGCCGACCCAAGAAAACCAAATCCAATTATACCTATATTAAAATCATTTGCCATTTGTGCTCCCTATTTACACCCAGTTTCCCACCATTTATAAGTTTTTGCCATTCCTTCGGAAAACTTAACTGTTGGGTTGTATCCCAAAATATTCTGTGCCTTAGATATATCTGCTAAGGACTTTAAAGGATCTCCCTATCTTCTTGGAGCATCCACTCTGTTTAATTGCTTTCCCGATAACTTACAAACCTCATCATATGTATCCATCACAGAGTAGCACTCACCGCATGCTATATTAAAACACTCTCCGCCCAAAAAAGATTCGTGCTTGGCCGCAAGTATATTGGCCTGGACAACATTATCAACATAACAAAAATCTCTTTCTGCTTTGCCCTCGCCATCTATTCTGCACACCCCATTGTTAACTGCAGCCTCTAAAAAGGCCGGAATAACTGTAGCATATGCTGATCCTGCTCTCTGGTTTACCCCAAACACGTTGAAGTAACGAAGACAAACAGTATCCAACCCGTGTATTTCGCCGTATACCCTACAATAATACTCTCCAGCGGCCTTGTGAACCGCGTAGGGCGATTTTGGACTCAGGTGTGCAGTTTCTTTGGTTGGAAACTCGGCAACGCCACCATAGACCGATGAGGACGAACTAAATATTACTTTTTTAACGTGTGCTAGTCTGGCCGATTCAAGAACATTTAATAGGCCCGTAATATTGTTTTTATTAGTTTCTAACGGAAAATCTATAGAATATTGGACTCTTGGCAGAGCAGCTAAAAGAAATACAATATCGCCATCTTTAAATTCGGTATAAAGGTCTATGATATTTATATCCTTGCGTATAAATTCAAAATCCCCTTTTAACCCATCAAATCTGCTATTTTTAACATTTCCATAAAATCCTGTCGCCATATTGTCTATGCCAACTACATCATAGCCTTGTTTTACTAGCTCGTATGTAATGTTAGAGCCTATAAAACCTGCGGCGCCGAGAACTATCATTCTAGACATTATTTAAGCACCTCTATAGTATCTTTTATATCTTTTTCACTAACCAGCCCTACCAAACGATTCACTTCTAATCCATCTTTAATAAAAACCAAAGTAGGTATAGACATTATTTTAAATTGGGTCGCTAGAGCTGGATTTTCGTCTACGTCTACTTCTTCGAAATCCGCATCTTTAATTTCAGATTTAATTTTGGTATAAATTGGTGCTAGACGCTTACAAGGCCCGCACCAAACGGCGGTGAATTTAAGAACTTTCAACATTATATTCTCCTTTTTTTTTATTTAATAGCCTTTATGCAATATACAAATCTGTCTTCTTCGCCAGACCCACCAAACCCCTTTATATTGGAACTGGAGAACTGTTTTGTGAGTAGTTGCCACCCATCTCTGGTAATTCTCCAATAGTCTTTAACTGGATTTTGTCTTTTGGGCAGGCCGGTGCCGTCACCAAAAAACCTATAGTTGTAGGGTGCATCTATCAATAAAATTCCGCCCGGTTTTAAAATCCTATACATTTCGTCCATGGCTTTAAATGGATTCTCATAACATTCTATGGCCTGATTATTTATAATGCAGTCCCATTTATCATTCCAGTCTTTCGGCATAGCGTGGACATCTCCAAAAATATTAACTTTATTTTTAGAATCTCCGTAGAGTGGCTTATCAAACGTTATATATGATTTAATCTTAGATTTGTTTAATAGACTGTATGGAACGTCCCACCCTCCAGCAGATATATTTATTATATCTCCACTGACTTTTGGAATTTCTTGTTCTAGCCACTGAATAAGATAGAATCTAGTTTCACTATACAGTTTACCAGCATATTCTTTGTTTTTCTTTTTTGGAAACCCGTCCATAGCCACTCTCCTTATAAATCTATAACCACCGGATTATGTATCACATTATAATTGTCATCGCAAATAGAAACATTTGCGAATATCCTGTTCCTTACTTTTGCTATCTGATTGGATTGCTCATGTATATGGCCGAATAGATGACATTTGAGGTTGGCTAACTTATTGGCCCTATCTAGCAAATCCCAGCACCCCACCCTGTCTCCGGAATATGATACTTCGTCTAATATTCCGTGTGGTGGGCCATGAGTTATTAGAACATTTGTGTCATCTGGTATTTGGGCCCATTTATCATGAAGATGCTTTCCTCTAGGCAAATTAAACGCCCAGTGTCCAAACTCCGGACTATAAGGACTTCCATAAAACTTTATGTTTTCTATAACAACCTCGTTATCCTGTAGATAAATTGCATTTGGAATAAATAATTTAACTACCGACACATCTTTTTGGATAGGAAAATCATGATTACCGGCCACAATTATCTTATGCTTGTGTGGTAATGATTCTATAAATTGCCCAAATTTTAATGTCTCTTGTATTGACCCACGACCAGCACTATAGTCTCCAGCAAATATAAGCACATCTCCATCTGGAATACTTAAATTTGCGTGTCCATGTGAGTCACTAAAACACACCAATCTAACCATTGCTTTCCTCATTTTCATTCACAGAAACACACAAATCCTCGTTTTGCATATCTGCTAGTTCTTTTCCTATTTTTTCTGCGTCTTCTGCTGACAACTCGCCGTCAAGCCTCAATTGTTCTATTTTATTTTTAGCGTCTTCAATTGAGGAACCAGCAGTATTTTGGTCTTGTTCTTCTGACCCTTCTTTACAAGAATCTATAATCTCCTGCTCCATTTTGGATAAGTCAACATTATCGTGTGTTACTACGTCCAGGACATCTCCTTGGTGTGCATTTCTTATCATGTCTGCCAAATTTTTTGAGTATTGGGCTAGCCAACCATTTGTAAAAACTGTTTCTCCCTTACCCGGAGGATTAAAACTATCTCTAACCAAGCGCTCTACTTTTCCTATCGGAAGCTCATCTCTCATTAACAAATAGAAAAAATCAACCAGCGGATCGTCATAAGTTATATGCCCTGTAATATCTCTAAGTTCCTTAGTTCTGGCCTCGTCATCGATTTTCATTTACCCAACTCCTTTAAAAAAGAATATTCGAATTGTTCTTTTTCTAACACGGAACATATTTTATTATATCTTTCCTCGTTCATATAATTGTTGGTCCAATCGCTGGTATGTCCGTAGGCCACCATGACTGTTTCATTTGGAGGATTCGATAATAAATCCCAATTTACGCTCACCCATTTTAAATTTTTAATTGTGCCTTTGTATTTATTATAATACACCGAATTACCAGCAATAATAAATTTTTGTTCAGTCAAAAAGGCCACGGCGTCTTTAGAAATATACCACCCTGGTGGCCGGAAGACACTATTATACATAATGCCGGCTTTATTAAACTCATTTTTTATTTTTAATATAATCTTCGATGTTTCTGTTTTGTTCAGAAACTCGAACTCGTTGTTGTTAGAAATTGGATACTTTGTGGTCGTTCTACGATGATGGAACCCATGAAGATTTATATTGTAATTGTGTGGTAGGTCTTTGACTTTCTTAATCCATTCCTGATATTGTGAAATATAATATGGGTTTTGGCCCAATCTGGCATATGCTGCCGGAACAAATAAATCTATTTTAATTTCAGGATATTTGATTATTAGTTTGTTGCACCAATCTATTGATTCAAAATTAAGACCGGCGTGAGGGTGCGGAGACATATCATCTAGTGATAAATTAAACTTTCGCATTTTTTAAACTTGACCATATCTCATCATGTTTTTTTACAAAGTTTTCCCAAGTTAGATTTTCTACTTGTTTTCGCATGGACAGCATGGTGTCATATTTTCTATATTCCATATATTCTTTGGTCGCCCAGAACCGCTCTAGTCTTGCCATAAATGCGTCGGCGTCGCCAAACTTCACTTTAATTATCCCTTCATTAAATTCGTCCGCTAATCCCACGCTCTCAAAACATATAATTGGTACGCCAACGGCAAGGCCCTCCACGATTGACATAGGGCCGCCCTCTATCTTTGAAGGAGAAACAACCGCATCCAATGAGGCATAGAATTTTGGCAAATCTTGTTCTTTTACGATTCCTCCGCTAATTCTTAAATCTACAAATGATTGTTGCGCGGCTATCCTTTCCAACAACCTAGGGTTTTTTCTATCTGACGAGGCATACTGTCTTCCAACATACCCAACTATCAATTTATTTTTCGAAGTTGGCCTCTCTGCTTGCCTAAGAGCAAATTTACCGCTATCAACCCCAGGAATGGCCTGAACAACATTGGCTCCTGCACATGTTAAAATATCCGTATACTTTTTGCTCATTGTTATTGCAACGTCTGCTGTTTTAGAACAAGAAATAAACTTATCAAATAAGTCTTTTCTCTGCTCCTGGTGAGACGAAAAAACAGTGCATGGGTGTGCGTTGTTGGTAGCTTTCTCAAAATATGGAAGGTAGTGAGCAACATCGCATTGTTCGGAACTGTTTACGAATATTTGATGTTTGGAAAACTTGCGAAACATAGATATAAATTTTGTGTAGACCCATCCATTATCTGAGCACCGAATATTTATTTTAAGCATAGCTGTCTCCTCACTGTATATGATACACTGAATATAAGGAATTATTTTAACTTTAGGATTGTTTTTATAAGATTGTTATACTTTTCGGCTGTAATATTTATATCTATTTGATCTTTGGGCGGGATTTCCACATTTCCAAGATTGATTATTTCTTTTCCGTGCGCGACGGCTTCTATAATGGCATTAGACACACCGTGCGTTTTTGTCGGACAAATATACGAATTGCATCCTTTTATATATGCTGAGGCAACATCCACATCCACGAGTCCTGTCCAATTAACCCACGGGTATCGCTTCTTTAGAATTCCATATGTGTCCTCTGCAACATGCTGTCGGGACCCCAGCACCGTAATATTTCTATTATTATATTTTGCATATTTTATTGCTAACTCCACCTCTTGGCCCAGCCCTATTCTGGCTGGGGCATATAATATATCTGAGAAAATTGGGGAAATTTTATTAATATATTCAATGTCTACCCCATTATATATTAGATTTTTTTTCGAGTGCGTGGAGGCGTTCCATCCAGACAAAGAGCTACATATCACGGCACTTAGGTCATTCGGTTGCTTTAATTGATATGATCTTGGACCAGTCATTCTTTGTATCACTGGTATATTTAATCTTTTGGCCTGGTCATAAAATTTATTAGAATTGGAATATATAACTAAATCAGCAGACTCACTTACCTTATTTGTGAATAGCCATTTATAATTGTTTAGTTTGGTTGCGACTCTTTTGTATCCTATTTCGGCACCCCCAACAGCCCACACTTCAAGACATATATTTATGCATTTCATATTAGACCACATATTATTACGAGTATTGAATACCTTTTATAAAAATCACCGGGCTTCTTTTAAGATTTTAACAACAACATCTGCTATTCTAACATATGATTTGCCATCTCCAGAAAAACAATACTTTGTAACATATTCTTTACATCCCTTAGAATTGGCAAAATAAGCATTGGCGTTTAAGACACTGGCTAACTCACCCATATTAATATCTCTCATCGCATCTTTTGAATATGGCCAATTGGTTACATATTTTGTACGATTGATGTTCAAGAGAGGTTTCTCAAACAATGGCGTCTCCATAGCTATACTGCTACGAACATTTAGAACCACATCACAGGCCTTAAAGGCCTTATATCCCTCGTCAGCTTTGACCACTACGGCATGCGGAGCAAATTTTTCCCAAGAATAAGCGCCCTTGTAGTATTCATGTTTGTGAATAATGCCAGGGCATACAGGCATTTTGGCTGTGTAGTCCATTGGATGCGCCTTAATCATTAGTTCGTAATCAGGGCACCTATCTTTAACTATTTTTGCTATTTGTGCGTATTCATTATCTACCCCTATCTGATGGTTTGCTTCTGCTGGATTGGCCGGAGTAAGTAATGCTAGCTTTTTGTGTGAGTCCAAACCATATGATTTCATAAATTCTATTTTATCTACCTGAGTTGTGGCTGCAGCATCAAAATGAATAGTGCCCGTAACAAAAATGTCCGCATAATGCCGAAATTTCTTCAGTATTTCATTTTTCATATACTGACTTTTTGCCGTGATATATTGTGCTGGACATTCTCGTACAGAAATATCAATGGCGGCGGGATCCAGCATAATAATTTTTCGTTTAGCGCTTCTGACACTACTTGCAATTTTGGCAGCAACGCCCTTGTATGCAAACCTCGTCACCAATATATCTTCTTTATCTATAAGAGATAGTATTTCTGTCGTCTTTTTTATTATTTTTATATCTAGTGATTGATACACGACGGCGAGAGAAGGCTCAATCAACCGATAGTCTCCTTCCTGCAATACATACAAAGCTTGTAAATTTCTACTTTTTATCTCATTATATAATGGAATGTCCAAATAAGGAAATGTGGGAAGGAATTGATCACTAAACATTATCACCTTAGACATATTGGCACTCCTTTTATAGTTTTAATAGACCGCCAAAAATAATCATATATTTATAAACTCTTGGTAAACGAGTCTTTGTGCTGCGTATATCTATATAGTGGAACTGGTATATTATAAATCTGTTTTCCGCTTTTTACAAAGCGTTGTCTAAAATCAACATCTTCTCGCGGCAAATCAACATTGTACAGCCCCAATTCTACTACATGATCTAACTTATACATAACACCACAAGCTATTGGCCAAGTGGTACCATTCTTTCTGCATAATATTTTCTCATTTTCATCAACTTCTACATAATCTGAGCTTGTGGCGTCCATTTCGCCTTTGTTGCTCGATAGAAATAAATGATGCATCTTTAACCAATCCCGAGACACATAATCGTCTGCATCTAGTCTAATTATATAAGTGCCCATTGATAAGCGCAGGGCTTTGTTACAACTGGCTGCGACACCTAGATTCTTGTCGTTAAAAATTAATTTTGGCTGTGCCAAAAATGAGCAGAGAATAGACTTACTATTGTCCGTGCTATGATCGTCTATTATTATAATTTCATATTCATCCTTATTAAATGATTGATTTATCACAGAACGAAATGCTCTTGCAATATATTTTTCATAATTATAATTAGTGATAATCACAGATATTTCCATTAAACCGACCTCACAAAAAACCAACACTTTCAAAAATCTATGCGGGTATTCATCCACACAATTCTTAGAAAATATTAGTAGAAAATTCTATTGCCTAACAATTTTTCCGACATGTTTTGAAAATTGAACTAACTGACTGAGCTCATTTTTATTCAGCGAACAAATATGATCAAACCCTCCTGGTAAAGCCGACATTGCTTTGTCTAGTGTAAAATGAACCTCTATACATTTTGCCCCTCTAGATAAAGCAACCATGGCGGGATAAGGTGTCATGGCGTGAGACGAGAACCCATAATAAATAGAGTCCTTAAATGATTTTGGAAAATCAATATCGCAGTATTCCGTTGGATATTTTGCTATACAATAAAGATTGCGACAATTTGTATACTTAACATCAAATGGCTCTGCACCAAACCCAAGACTAACAAATGACTCTTTCCCAGATAATAGTATCTCCTCCGCCAGCTCTCTATTAAATTTCGAAACGCGTGATGCAACCTTATGCCTTTTAATCCCCATACTTTCTAGTTTAAGGAATCTTTCCCTATCAAATGCGGAACACCCAAATTCTATACCTTCTGTGTCGCACCACTTCATTAATTGTTCTATTTTATTTTCATTCAACTCAAACATCTTTACTTGTTCGTAAATTTCTTTATTATAAGTGTCTTTTGTTTCGTCTCCAAATAAATCAAAACAGCTATACCATTGAAATTTGGCAATATCAGCTCCGCATTCCGCGGCATCCGCTATAAGTTTTCTGGCAATATTCATATTTCCCATAAAATTAATGCCTATGTCTGCTATTATTAACATTTTTATACTCCGTGGCAATCGTTGTCTATCATCTCTTTAACCAAATCTTCAAATTTATACTCGGGCTCCCACCCCAAAATTGATTTTGCTTTTGAGTAATCTCCAACCAAAACTTCTACCTCAGCTGGACGATAAAAATTTGGGTCTATTTCTGTGTAACACTCGTAATCTCCTAAACCGGCATACTCAAAGGCAGTTTTGCAAAAATGGCGAACCGTGTGAGTGATGCCTGTTGAAAGTATATAGTCATCTGGGTTATTGTGATTCATCATCATCCACATTCCTCTAACCATATCTTTTGCATGCCCCCAGTCCCTCATAGCATCAAGGTTTCCCAGTCGTATTTTTTTAATCTTTCCCAATTTTATATCCCTGATTCCTAGTGTTATTTTCCTTGTAACAAAATTGGGGCCTCTGCGAGGTGAGTTACCAACTATAATTGTTCCAACACCACCCATAAAATATCCAGACTCCGTACAGATGTCATATACATAACCTAAATCTTTTTCTTGTAACTTCTTAATTTCTGTTCTATCTCTTAATAAATGATGTGATTGTTGAACCTGTTTGTTATTCTGCACTTTACGAATAAATGTCCTAGAAATTCCTGTCTCTCGACAAATATATCTTTGTGAAAAACCTTTTTCGATAAGATTGCGTACTACCGATTCTTTGTTTGGGCCTTCGGGAGAGAGCAAATTAATAGAATAATAGTGCCCGTGTGGGCCATTCTCATACGTGATATTCCAATCTTGCCTAGTCACATTGCTAATTAACAGCAATAAACCTTGTGCTAGTTGGCCGCTATCAGTTTTGAAATTTTTATAAAGATAAGTGCATGGATTAGACTTTAATCCATCAGCCATATTGTATCCATTTAAAAAAGCTTCTTGTATTTCGATTGATGAGTTAAAGATTACTTCTGGCACTTTCTTTTGTCGTTCTGAATTATAAATATTATATCTTAAATCAGAAGCAATGGGCCAATCTTTTACAGATAACAATCTGGTCTGTCTAGAATTACCATTATATCCAGAGTTATATATCTTTCCTAAAGTTACTCCCTTCCCAGTAATACAGTGCCATAAAAATTTGATACGTTTAATAATTGAAGGATTCATGTTCGATATATGAATTTGGGGAATTTCTCTCTCCGAAACCCAACCATCACCAACAATTAAACCAACCAGCTCAGCTTCTTCTTTTGTGAGAAAATACATTGGATTATCTTTTAGCTCTGGATATACTCCATGCTTTAACTTGGAACCCAACGTAAAGCTGTCAGCTCTAAGCCTTTCTCCATCTAAACTAAATAGCTTGTGATGTCTGGTGGTTTCCACTACACCGTGTCTTGTATTAGTAATCTGGCCATTAAAGTCAGGGTTATTGCCGTCTACTGGACGTACGGTGATGGCTTTTAATGCAACCCATTTTTCACCATCCCATATAGAGATGTTTTTTGTCTCAAAATTAACAGTGTTCTCATTACCATTAAATTCTAGCAAATCTTTAACCCTCACTATATTTATCATATTAGAAGAGTCATTTTTAATCAATAAATTTGTGTGCTTATCCAAACATTCGTGATTGAATAATATTCCATTACAAGCAAACATCTTGTAAGCTTCGCGATAATTAACTGTTGTCCAATATCCAAACAGTTTAGCTATTCCGTACGGAGATCTTGGATGAAATGGAGAATTTTCTGTCATCTTTGATATTCCCGAAATTCCTCCAAATAGCTCTGATGTAGAGGCCTGATAAAATTTTGTATATATTCCAGAATTTCTAATAGCCTCTAAACAATTAAGAACGCCAATTCCTGTGCACTGTGCAGTATATATTGGCTGTTCAAACGACGAGCCTACATGACTTTGGGCCGCGAGATTATAAAATTCATCCGGCCTAACTAATTTACACAGCTTATTAAGAGAGCTTGTATCTAAAATATCTCCTTCAACAATTTCAATAGAATTTTCCAAGTGTTTAGAACATCCTAGAGAGTTATCTGAGCTTCGGCGCCTAAGCCCGTATACTTTATAGTTTTTTTCCAGCAAAAGTTCCGACAAGTAGCTTCCGTCTTGTCCGGTAACACCTGTTATTATAGCATTTTTTTGCATATTAGTATCCTAACTGTTTCCATTCATTTTCAAGCAATGACATTACTATTGAATTTCCATATTTGCCATTATGAAAAAAATTGTCTCTTAAAATACCCTCGTCTTTAAACCCCAACTTTCTATATAAATGAATTGAATCATTTCCCTCATAGACCTCGGCCCATATTTTGTGCAAATTTAACTCATTAAACCCATAATTATATAATAAAATTAGCGCGTCCTTGCCCTTGCCCTCTCCTATATCTTTTCCTAAAAACACTCCAAATTCTGCAGAACGAAGCCTCCAGTCTATATAATGTAGGCCAGTACACCCGATAAGATATCTTTCTTCGATTCTTAAATCTTCCGAAACAAAATCAAAATTTTTACTCATAATTTGGAAATAAACATGGTCTTTGTTAGAGTTGTTGCCTCTTTCCTCGTACCACTTATCCTGCGTGTCTTTTGTGATATCTCTATATTCCCTAAACCATTGGCGCTTTTTTGGGTCATTTCTCCACTGTCTCATTTGTTCGATATTTTTCTTATCTATTTCTTCTAAAACTACTTTATTTCCTACTAACATTTAAATACTCCCTGTGCCAATATTTATCATTTTATAACTAACTTTTCATCAAATAAATTATACCATATGAACTCTGCTAACGCGCTTTCATATTTTCTTATACTACAGAAATTGATAATACCAATTGCCATCATTAAAGTTTTACAACCAATAGCTCTCTAGCTCCATTGGTTCTAACATCCGCTGGCAACTCAATTACCTCTGGTTCGTATCCAATCTTACGATAAACACCAACCAAATCCTGATTCCACTGTATTTGGTTGGACACCTTATAGCTTGGTTTTAGCTCTTTAGGCCCGGCGCAAACATCACCACTTCCTAATTGCTCCATATGCATTACGTATTTGTTTGCCTTATCAGCAATCTTACGAACAGCATTCTCTAATTCGTTTGGGGTTATATGAATCAACACACCACTTGTAAAAACCAGATCGGCTTTCTTGTTGAGTTGCGGCAAATTATGCAAATCAAGTTCCACCAAATCACACTCAGGCAGCTTATTACGCGCAAATTCCACCGCGAGATGATTAACCTCAATGCCCGAAATACTAACTATCGGAAATACATCTTTAATATACTTTAGGTTGCGTCCAGATAAAAACCCAATCTCCATCACTGAGTCAAAATCATAATTTTTTAACACATCACAAAACCATAAACTACGCTTTGTTGCTGGTGGTGAAATCCAATACGCATTAATCGTATCCATCTTAACCGTGGACCAAAATTTAGTCTGTAATTCGTTGCTAATCATCCTTTGCTCCTTTTATACAAATACATTACTTAAACGGCTCTTGATTGGCGCCTTCAGCAAACCATCCGAAAAATCAACCACCTTAATCGAACCAAAAATAGTAGGTATTAGCTTATCAATTAGCTCCGCAGATTCTTTAAAGTATTGCAATGTTTTGACTCGTTTTCCGTTCAATTCTACTTCAATTATCTGGTGCGCATTTTTTGGTTTTACTTTAGCTGGCCTATTGCGATACACATCATCCTTGTAGAAATGATCAAACTCATCTTTGAAACACAAATCGGCACCTATAGTATACACTTCTTTGGCACCTAAAATGGTTGCTAAATGAATCGCGCACAACATTACCGTTCCAAGGCTAAAACCCTGTGTTCCTGGAGCGCCCTGAAGCAACCCCTCTTCGCTTCCGTTATTATATCTCCTTATGTCAACACCGCCAGTATTACAAAATGACGCACGATTAGACTTGTGTGTGTTGTATTTTCTGTCATAATACTCAATGCCCTTCCAGTTCAAAATACGCACAACATCTGTTCTGTATTCGCCACAATTTAACCACTTATATACTTCATTGGTAGAGGTCTTACTGGTTTTTTCTGTTACCAAATGAATGTCAGCCTGTTGGTCAAACTCCTTAAATGCGTAATTACACGCTATTATTGCATCAAAATACTTCCTTATTAATTGTTTATAAGGTATTAGCTGATTTGTGCTTGGGCCACTACCAATAATAAGCACCTTCGATCCTGGAAATTTGCCTTCTATTGCGGCAGGTGTAGGATAATTCAAATCTTCATATGACATTATAACTCCAAAAGTCGTTGTTGAACTCTGCTGTATGCTTGCTTATCATCCAATATTCCATGATACTCTTCAACAAACTTGCGTTTGTTTTCTATATCGCTATTATTCATTTGCTTTAGTATCGTGTCCTCTAATAATTCTGCATTTCTTGTGTCTATCAATTCTGCGGCCTTACTATTAACTGTGTAAAATGGATCATATTCTGATGGAGATACCTGAGTTCGAACCAATACGAGGGGTTTTCTTAAAATACACGACTCAACCTCTACAGTCGATGTTCCATGCGTTACAATGGTATCGGCAAACAAATAACGGTATATATGCCAGGCCGAACTATTTATAGTATACACGTTGTCACTTTTAATCGCCTTCATATAATCGCTATAATAACCAGCAAGCCATTCCCATTTTGAGGAGTAACCATCAAAAAACTTAATAGAAGCATCAATCGGCGCTTTTACTTTTAGCATTATTAACCAGTTATGCTTTCTGGCTAATCTTTCAAGCTCTATAATAGTCCAATAATAGTCTTCATTATGCTTATGGAAATCAACCGAACCATATGGGCCAAACCCGAAGAACAATATCACTTTAGATGGATTTTTGATCCTTGTCTGTGATATAATCTTATCCTTATACTTATTGGTATAATCTGAAGTTAATAAATCTAGTTGTGGCATTGCGTTTAGTAGTATTTTTTTCTCATCAAACGTTCTGTCTGCAAATTTAAGCCAGGGTTTAAACATGTTGCCAGCGCCACAATATAAATCACAGCCACTCCATGTTGCGTTAACCCTTGGCGTCATATTAGTTTCTTGAGTTATTTTAATGGCATCTGTTCCTATCAACCCATGTGATACATATACTCTTTTGCATTTCACAAATGATGGCATATCTGGAACGGAAGAGGCTATTATGTGTGGATTAAACCATTTGACGATATTTTCTAATTCCTTCTCCCATTGTGCGCACTGTTTTCTGTTTTTATATGGAGTGATATGTTGTATATTTGTAATTCCAAACTCAGAATATGTTCCGGCTGTATTTACTGCCTCTTCTGGCCGTGGGGCCAAAACCATCTCTTCTAAATCCGTATGCGGAACAAAGCTCTCGAACACTCTGCTTTGTATTGGCATGCGTATTTCGTACAATATCCGTTTAGACATACACACCTTTTGTATATGTTATAGACTACAGATGCCGTCTATAACACGATTGTGCATTTCCCCATCAATAGTAAGCCCCACCCTTGACAAAAATAACGCCTGGTTGTTAAGTTTATCTTGAGGATTTAACAACGCCTGATTAATACTACACTCCATGTCGTTAATATTCTTAACCCTAAAACAAGTATCGTCTATTTTATCTGTAAAAGCAAACTCGCCCAATGCGTCCTTTTTGGTGTTAACTATAATCAATTGCTTGCCCAACGCGTATGACTCGACCTCAATAGTAGAACATCCATTTATTACCATCAAATCACTGGCAGCATAATAATTAGACAAACCGCATGATGTCTTGATGAATCTTACAAACGGACTACTCTGCAGCTTGGCATATGGCTCAATATACTGTTTTGTCCATCCGCCCCAATGCGCCTTGTGTGTTGTAAGAAATTCATGCATTTTTTTATATACCTGTCTCGGCTTAATTAATATAAGCCAACCATTTCTACTTGCTATTCGTTCAAGCTCGATACACGTCTTAAAATAATCTTCGTTGTGGTCATTAAAATCAACCCTGTCTCTGCAACAAAAACCACCAAAGAAAATCGTTGTTTTACCCTCACACCCTACAAGACTCTTAGTATTTAAACCTCTCAATTCAAATACACTATCTAATTGCGGTATTGCGTTCGTTAATACGTTAGAGCCTGGGCTTACAGAACCAATCCAATCTTTAAAAACATTTGTTGCGCCACAATACAAATCGCAGCCTCGCCAAAGATCCATATTCCACTTATCTTTGCGCACCATATCCTTAACATGCCTGCCAACCATTCCATGAGATATATAGATGCGCTTACACTTTGGCGTTAATTTAATTCCTCTCGTTAAGTTGCTAAAATCTGCCTGAATAAAACAATCTGGTTCAAACTTATTAATTATTTTCTGAGCCTCTCCTGAGTTTTGATAGTAACATATATTGCGTATTTTCATCCTTCCGTAGTGATTTTGTGGGCTGTCTGGTTTTGGCCCAACAATTAGGTTGTCATTATTATTATTAAATGATTCAAAAACGCGCTGATGTGCAATTGAAGACAGCATATAAATAAATTTCACTTTTCCATCCTTATTGAATCTGATAACAACACATTACTTTTTATTATCTCGCACACCCTCTTGCAAAAACCACCATCTACTGGTCCCATATACTTTGTAATTACGTCCGATGAATCTAGAATAGGAACATCGCCTTTTGCGAGTTCTACCAACTCTTGTATATTATACACCGTTGGCACACTACTTTCAACATCATACTTATTGTACCCTACGTTTGTCCTTCCGGGTAAAAAATTTATCGTAGGCTTCTTTAATAGCAATGCCTCTAGTATGGTTGTGGAAACTCCACATGCCACAACTATATCGGCCAAGTACAACATTTCCTTTAGCGCAGAGCCATCGAACCTAGGCTGCTTAAGAACCATTATACCATTCCTGTCCCTGAGCCAGTACTTTCTAAGCAAATCATCCGACCTTTTAAGCTTAACCGAGCTCTTTTTCACCTTGCTGTAATACCTATGCGAATAAGGGTGTGGCTTTATTACCACACAGGTATCTTTATCCTTAGCAATTTCCTCTAACGCCGGTATTACTTCATTTAATTCATCTGTTGCATCTATATACTCGCCGCCATTCGTATCTGAAAACAGAAGCGGCCCAAACGCAGGAAAAAACACTACCCTCTTGCTACCATCCAGACTGTACTTTTTTCTAAGCCCCTCTTTTGATAATTTAGACAACGAAATATACTGTTCAAATCTTACATACCCTGTTATTTCACACTTTGTTCTATCTTTCCACAGATCTGCATATTTTTGTCCGGCAGCCAACACTACGTCTGGACAAAAATAATAATCTCCGTGCCTCCTTTTCATATCTTCATAGTAAAAAAAGGCATGCTTAGACGACTCTACGACGATAGGCTCTCTAGACGCCATGAAAATCTTAAGTCCTTTGTTCCTGTACTCTCTTAGCAGTTCTTGATTTTCCCAACAATCCCCAGTTAACACGAACTTGAAGTTATCTATATTAGAACTGTGTGGACTGATAGACTCAACTAAATTAACTCCGAATTCTTTGGGATTCCACAAGGTGGTATCGCTATAGTCTGTTATGCGCGTCTTCTTATCTATGTGGAAAATGCCATTTATCATACGCGCCTCTATACTCTGACCGGAATGTTATACTTACTCATCTCTATTTTACAATCTGTGGGTGTAATGCTCGTGAAATGGAATAAACTAGAAATCGCCACTGCATCAGCTCCCTTTTGGATGGCAGAAACACAATCATTAACGCCTGACGCGCCGCCACATAATACTACTGGTACATTAAATCTACTCACTGCATCTATCAAGCTCAAATCAAACCCACACATCTTACCGTCTCTATCTACACTATTAATTATTATCTCTCCTGCCCCACAAGCCTTAACGCTATCTAAATAAGGCTCCAGTTCTATACTAACACCTCTGCTATGTGAGTAGGCATAGAATTGGTTGCTGCACTTTACATCTATAGACAACACTATACACTGGCTACCAAATACGTCCGCGGCCTCTTTTATAAACTCGCTGCCACCGAAGGCGGCGGAATTAATAACCACTCTATCTGCTCCTGCCATCAACACATTTTCTATATCTTTGCATGACTTTATACCGCCGCCGACAGTGAGCGGCATAAAACACTCTTCGGCCATTTCACTTATTGTTGAGATATCTATCGTTCTTCCCTCTTTTGATGCATCTATATCTAGAATCACTAGCTCGTCTACATCCCTGGAATTATACACTCTAACCAATGATATCGGATTACCCAGATTACGTCTAACTCCAAACTCTATGGTCTTAACAACAGAGTAGTTACTATCTATCAAAATAACTGGTATAACCCTATGCTTTAACACCAGCAAACTCCTTTAATACAGCCATTCCAGCACCTCTACTCTTCTCCGGATGAAACTGCGTGCCACATATGTGCCCCTTCTGAAATGCCGACACAAAGCTCACTCCATATTCTGTGGTTGCGTATTTACAGTCTTCGGCCAACTCAACACAGTAGCTATGAACGAAATAGAAGCATGGTTTAACTACACCCTTTAATATGCCCACTTCGCCAACACTTACATCATTCCATCCGACATGCGGTAGCCTATACTTGTCGCCACACCCGAGTCTTTTAACCGTGCCTTTAATCAGTCCTAGCCCTGAAGACAAACCACCCTCTTCTCCATTATCCATAAGTATCTGCGCGCCCAAGCAAATGCCAAGTATGGGCTTGCCTTGCAACACCTCATTGATCAAACACTCTCGAAGCCCCGTCGCGGACAACTTCTTTGATGCGCTCTTAAAAGACCCTACGCCAGGAAGTATAATACGATCAAACTCATGCAAATCATCACCTTTAGTAACAATAGAATTATCTAAACCCAAACTATTTAATGCGTTCGCCACACTAACAACATTACTCATACCCAAATCAATTATGGCAATCATACTGGTTTGTACTTCCTTATTACATTACCATCACCATCTTTAACTACTTTACGATTAATAGTATCAAATAGCTTCTTATTGGTAAACTTATCTAGGTTGTTAAAGAACTCTGTTTCAGTTATGTTGAGATACCTTAAAAAGTCTGGTATATACTTCCATGGTATCTTGCCTTCACTAGTTTTCTCATACTCAATTAGTGCCTGCTGCCTAGTTATTTTTCCGGCCCGTATTTCTATACACAGCTGGTCTGTTGCTCTTCCATACCCATACTTAAGGAACTTCATGTAGTCGTGAAGTCCCCCGACCCACTTACAGTCTAGATTCTCTACGTCATTATAGGCGCCCTCTACTGGGCCGCCTGGATTTTTACTCCATCCTAACCTTGATACCATATTGGCGTTTTCTACTGAGTCCCATTTAACATAATGTCCAAGAAACAGGCCTGACACTCCAACTTCCCTTATTTCAGTATCATCTGGATAGTGAAAAGTCTTTATGTCGTTCAAGTTTATACCATCGTTCTTTAGGTCAGATATCCTATATCCCAACATTTGAAACTGCTCTAGCCAGTTCTTATCTAGATAGTTGTTGTCCTTTTTAGAAGCAGGACCGCCGTATTCGAACTGCGAGTTTTCTCCCCACACCAACAATGGTATTTTATACTGTACTGCCACTCTAACCGGGGCAGTAAAGATGCCAATGTGCTCTGGCCAGCAACAATCGCCTAGCTTAAAGAATCCTATGCGCACCATCTCCTTGTAGTTCTTTATATTGGCCGCTACATGGATAATATCAAATCCCAGCTCGCGCATAAATACTAGATTCTTCCACCCCGTATCAGTTAACTCACAAGGAACGTGGTTAACTACTAAAGGATTCATCTTAAACCTATCACGCATAGTAAGTGCCTGAAAACAACTATCTTTTCCACCACTACCAGGTATAATACAGTCATACTTTGAGCCATCACCGCGATATTTGGCCAGTATAGACTCAAACTCTGCATTTCTTTGTTCCCAGTCTATTTCATGTTTCTTGACGGCCGAAACACATGCATCGCACATGCCATTCGCATCAAATACCTGCTCCGGCCGTGTATTAGGCATTATACAACACTTACAATAGTGCATCATTTTCTCTTTAACAATACCTGAAGCTTATATCCCAATTTGCTCTCCAGTATTTCATCTTTGTTGATTCCTAGAACTAACTTATCGTTTGTAAAGCTACCTGTGTATGGGTCTTCGTAATTTAGATAATTGTTTATTACTGGTATTTCTGCAATAACAGTGGACAGATGCTTGATTTCCATTCCAACTAATTCGGCCAATGCTCCGATAGCCTTCTCGCCATACAAGTTAACGTGCTCAAGCCCATCAAACATATTGCACTTGCATTGCATTATTCTGGACGCTAAACTATATACGTTCGGTGTCTGTATGAAAACCACTCCACCTTCATTAAGCCTATTTAATAAGGATTTGATGAATGTCTTACCATCTTTGATATGTTCTAACACATCCCACATAGTAATTGCATCAAAGCAACCATGCAATTCGTTTACATCATTAACCACATTAAAACACGCCGCTCGTGCTTGTTCTGCCTCTGTTTCGTTAAGCTCTATGCCAACCACATCATGCCCACGTTTGCTTGCGCACTTTAAAAACTGGCCAGAAGAGCAACCAATATCTAATACCCTTAACCCGACAGTATGTTTCTCTATTATGTCAAGACCAGAATTATATAGGGTATCATAAAACACACTATCCTCTTCTACCACAACTGATTGCAGATTGTGATTAGACTCATAATACGCCTTTAACTCATCATCTTTAAAAACTGGGTTAGTAAAAATAAGACTGCAACCAGGACACTTTACGTAATATCCGCCAGACTTGTATAATAAAAAATCTGCATCACTGCTACCACAAATAGGACAGTTGCGTGATTCTGTAAACTTAGCATCAAATACCTGCTTTCCAACATCCATATACCTGATGTGATTAGCCATAGAGGCGCGCCACATCTTGATTCGGTTTAGATGCGTTTCCTTAATTTTATTCATCGCTTAAACACCTATAATAGCCTTGTGCCATTCAAATATTTTTCTATATTGTCTTTAATAATTTCTTTTGACATTGTCATTAAGCTTTCATCTTTTTTTCAAAAATACCTAATTGCCCAATTAACACCTATAATAGTATCAAACTTATCTCTCAGTTTTTATTTATGTTTTATTAAATCTCCGGCAGAATATCCATTTCCAATAATTAATATTTTGGAATCTGGGAATTTATTTTTAACGTCTTGCGGTGTTTTGTGTTTTAAATTATAATAATCGTCTGATGCTCTTAATATAACATTTATCTCCTATTGAATATTTGTATGGCGTGCTGGCCCTCGAAATACCTGTCAATATTGTGCTCTCCCACTGCATGAGCCAATACTTCTAGACTTTCGTTAGTTGCATTTATTATCTTGTCTATATGTTTTGCTTTAGTCGCCCACGTTATATAAAATTGTGAGCCTACTAATATTTTTCGTTTCAACATCTCCTGAAAAAACAAATCTTTAAGTTCTGTTCCGCCATCATAAAACCTAATATTCATTCTTGGAGCCATGCCTATCATGGCTGCGCAGATCCCGAGATTTTTACATTTTGCATTAAAATTATCCTTCACTCTGTTTCCCTGATACCACACATGCTTGTAAATCTCGTCTTTGTTTCTTTTTAATTCTTTCAGTGTAGCTATTCCGGCAGCAAGACTAAGAGTTTCTCCACTAAATGTTGAGGAAAAAAATATATTCTCGAATTCTAACATTAGGTTCTTTTTACCCGCAATAAAGGCTAATGGCATACCTGTTCCTATTGCTTTTCCCATGGTCGTGATATCTGGAGTTACCTGAAAGTATTCTTGCGCTCCTCCGAGAGACCATCTAAAGCATGTAATCATTTCGTCAAATATAAGTATTGTGTTATATTTCGTACACAATTCTCTTACCTTTTTCAAATACCCTGCTTTAGGCTCTTCCAACGACACAGGCTCCATGATAACTGCTGCATACTTATTCGTCTTTAATTTATTTTCAATATCTTCAATGTTATTATATTCAAAAGTATCTATAAATTCCTTCAGTACGGCAGGGACACCAAAATATCTTTCGGCCACTGAACAAAAATTATCTCCCCAGCCATGATACCCACCCTTTGCCATTAAGATGTTATCCTTGCCCGAATAGGACCTTGCCACACGAATTGCTGCGGTAGTAGCATCTGATCCATTTTTACAAAATCTAACCATTTCAGCACATGGAACGGTGTCACATATCATCTGGGCCAATTCCAGCTCAAGAGTTGATGGTAAACTAAAATTAATTCCTTTCTTTAGCTGTTTTTTAATAGCCTTGTTTACTATATTTTGAGACACGAAATTTGGTCCTAATGCGGCCACGGTATCGATAAACTTTTCTCCGTCCACAGAAGTAACAATGCACCCATCTTGTGATTCTGCAAAAATAGGAAAATAATCTCCCATGGGCCACATTAGATAGCATTTACTCATTGTTTGGGTGGCACGAGGTATTTTTTCTAGTGCTAATTTTAAGATATCCATTGCTTTTTTGTTCATATAACAATCCCTTACCATCTGGTCAATTTTTTTATAATCGAATTAACCACGCTGTCAATCAATTCGCTTGAGCTTTGTATTTTGTCTCCGCCCAGACCCCATATCATTTCGGTTCCGAGCTCCTCACATGTGGCAACCTCTGGCGTATTGCTAATCGTTCGATCTCCGCCGTTTCCAAAAAAATCTGGCTTAAGTGTCCGGAGCGCACAACAAACAGTTCCTCCATTTAAATCGTCGGCAGGAATTACATCTTCTACATATTTGAGGGCTTTTAAAATTTCAGCCCTGTCTTCCCAATCCATAAGATGATAGCCTTTTTTGCGTTCTAGCCACAAATCAGAATTTAGAATAATGATAACTTTGCCATAAACCGCCGCATCTTTAATCATATCTAGATGTCCGCGGTGCAGCGGATCAAAGCCACCGGATAACGCTATTATTTTTCGTTCATTAGCTTCTGTCATTTTATTTCCTCGTATGTTAATTCCAAAGATTTATTTAAATCCTGGCAAATATCATAATTTTTTGTCAGTTTCAGTAATAATTTATAGTCTTCTTCTGTATCCATTGTAAATTTTGGTATAGACGTGCTCACTAAATTTTTTCTGTATTCATTTCTAAATTCCAGTCCACCAAATCGCAAAGTCGGTTTATAAAAGGATGGCGCACAATGCTCAAGATTATACTTATCGTGAATATTTAATTTGGCCCAACACAACATTCTGTAATTAAATATTTCTACATCTACGCCGTGCGGATATGGGTTGGCTTTGCATATCGCATCATTGTTTCCCAAAAACCCCTTCTTGTCATTTAGCAAATAATATTCTATCATCTCATCTATTCCATCAGAAAATCCTTCATACATGGGGTTGTCACACGTAAGTCTCACTATTACTTCTGCGTGGTATAGACGAGCCGCACGATAAAATCTATCTACTAGGTCGTTTTGTTCTCCTGGGCCAATAAAAAGAGAAAATCTATCATCGATAAAATTGTCCATCTCCCCTTTCGCAATTCTGCTTTCAATTTCAATTTTGTCTTCTGCAGGCATCGCTAAAATAATTTTGTTCGGATATATTGTTTTTTTGCATCCACTCAAAATTCTCTGAATACTATATTTGCCATTCAAATCGGCATAAATTTTTCTTGGAAATCTTGTTGATTGGCTTCTGGCTTGTAATATTATTACTATTGACATATTGTTCCTGTACTTATTTATCAAAACATTTTAGCTCTTCTGGCGTAAATTGTTCGACCTTATTGGACGAATAATCAAATGCTTTAATTTTGCTTTCTTCTGGATAATTAAAATCCCAGCCACAGTCTATATCTGACACCCCGGGAGGAACTATTTTATAATATTGCCCACAATCGACAATATATTCCATTTCTGTTTCAGATATTAGTCGTTCATGCAGCTTCTCAAATCCCCTTATTCCTATAAATTCTACTGGAATATTTGGATAGAAAGTCTCTGCGAATGACACTATTGTTGCGGCCTTCAGCTTTGGAATAAATATCTCTCCTCCGATGGCATTATTAAGAGCATACAGATTTAAACTAACCGCCTCATCAATTGACATAAAAAATCGAGTCATATCTTTGTGTGTTATTTTTATCTTATTATTCTCCGAAACTTGTTTTGCGAACAAGTGCCTAATTGATCCGTTAGACCCGTAAACATTTCCGTATCTTGTTGCCGTAAATATACAATTTCTATTTGTATAATTATTGCCATTTATGAATATTTGCTCAGATACGAATTTTGTTCCACCGTATAGAGTTGCCGGCTCACAACTCTTATCGGTCGACACCAACAACGCTTTTTTAACATTGTTGGTGATACATGATTCTAAAACATTCATACTTCCTATTACGTTGTTTTTTATAGCTTCCAGGGGATTATAGGTGCACGTTTCCACTCTTTTCATACACGCTGCATGAATACAAATATCTACTCCCTTCAGCGCCATGTCTAATCTGGCCCGGTCTCGTATATCTCCGACCAAATATCTTATATTCTTTTTGCTTTCAAACTTTTGCTTCATGTTAGCTTGTTTTAATTCGCATCTGCTAAATACTATTACTTTTTTTGCATAATCACAAATTTTTGACGTAAGAGCTTGGCCCAAAGATCCTGTACCACCTGTTATTAACACTATCTTCCCCAATATGGCGTCCGTATCCGTACCGCTGCGCTTATATTTCTCTTTTCCACTCGTGTCTAAATATTGCTCATGAGTATAATACCTTCTTCCTGAAGGATTCCGCTGAGCTTTTAGTTTGTTATTCCTATCCCAATTTTGTAGAGTTCTGATAGAAACGCCTAATTTTTTTGACATTTCTCCAATTGTATAAGTCGTCATGCACATGCCTCATTTTATAACATTGGAACACAACATACGTATGCCCTACCAATAAAAGAAAATATTGATAGATTTTTAAAATTATTTTGGTATTTTTGTGGTAATATGTGGAAAATTATGACAACAAGATATCATTAACTATAGATTCTGTCCCATTATAATGTGCGCCTATATATTTGTTCATCCAACTCTCTCTTTGCGCCCTATCTATACACTTTTTCTCAAAAGCCCATTTTGAAGATAGTATTGTTGCCGGCGAAATAGTTTCGACCACACCATTGAAATTATAAAGACTGTTGTCAGCCGTAGAAAAATACTTTATTAGCATGTCTTTTTGCCACTTCCATCTTCCTAATGGTAATGGTATATTTAAAACATAATTCCCACCGCATACAGACTCATAAATCCCGCTTGAATAAAACATTACGGTCGTACAACATCTATCTAATAATGAAGAAATTTTAGTAGGATACATAATGTCCCCATCCTCTATTACCTCTTTCGCAAACTCTTTAATTTCTGTTGGCATCCATTGTTTTTTTCTTGTTTTTATAATAATCTTGTCATTGGATGCAATTTTTGCTATTATATTGATAAAATTCTTTGGTTTTCCAAAACACACCCCTACGTGTTCTGGTCTAATATTAGGCAACAACACCAAGGTTTCTGTCCCATTTGAGGGACCTTCTTTTATACAATCGAATAACGGGGATCCTATATATCTGCTATATGGATTCTCAGAAAATAATCCCAAAAAATTATGTTTGGTTTCCATTAAGAATTTTGTAGAATTATAAGTCCTATATATGGAATTTACACAAGCTTGTTTTGTCTGCCACAATGAATCTGTTAAGTATGATATCGAGTATGTTTTTATATTAAGAGATTTAAGAGAGTCTAGGTATTTTCTGGCCCACATCCAAATTTCAACACTTACCATTTTTGTAATATGGTCGGCTGCCATCAGCCTTCTAAGCTCTTTGTCGTTTGTGAATCGTCTTATATTTTTCGCACCAATCACATTTAATTCGGATGATTTCGTAATACGAGATAAACTCGGTCTATTATACTCTTTTTCTTGTTTGCCACAATCCATGTAGTATAAAATATATCCTACATGCCTAGCTTGCAGCTCTGTCATAATTGGGGATAGGAGTTTTAAATATGGCAAATCTCTAACAACTATAGCTATCATACATTCTTCTTATTATGGTAACATACACTACATAACGCAGTATATGTTTCGTTTCCGCCTACAGTCACCTTTTCTTTTTTATTTCCAGCAAGATAGTATGTGTAATTTCCATCTTCTGAGCCGCATTCTGTACATATGGCGTTTAGTTTTGTTATCTTCTCGCAATATGGCACTAGTCCAATAATTTCTTCGAACATTTCTGACTCGGAAGTGGCATGTAGCGCGCTTACAATAACATGTTTTCCCATCAGGGAGTATTTGTTGCAAAAATCTTTGAGACCTTTGTGGAATTGCCCTTCATCTATGCCTATAACATCATACTTCGTGGCATCAAACTGATTTATATTCACAAATTGTTCTTCTAACCACGATGTGTCTTTTATGGAATGACTCAAAAAAGGCCTAGAGTCTATTTCTGGCCTAAGCATTATCACCTTTTTATTTGCTATTTTGGCTCTTTCTAACAATCTTATTAACTCTGTTGTTTTGCCACTATACATAGACCCAAAAATTAATGTTATCATAACAAATCTCCGTTCATTGGACGATATAATCTTTTCCCATCCACATATAAATCCTTTGGGCTAATATAATACATTTCTGGTTTATAATCAGCGTATGCCACGACTGCCTTTTGATAATATATTTTTGTTTGCAATATATCATTTGTCTGCATCCATATATACTTTACCGGACGTGTTGGAGTTCCTGCCCATCTATTTCTTATGTTTTCTAATTTCATTTGTGACTCATAAAATTCTAAATAGGCTCCGTAATCTCCGATTACTATTCTGCTGTATCCTGCAGCAATTTCGGTTCCTATTTTGTTGAGAAATATTGATTTATCCGTGCAATGATCAATATCTAATCTTTTTAAATACTCGCCTCTAATTAATTCAGACTCGTGTTCTGGTAATTTTGAATACCACCCATTGCTTATATTTCTTGTAACCTTGTCTATTATTTTTACTAATTCTTGATTGATCATTTTATAATATTTTCAGAAATTTGTTTCCACTTTATAAGTTGTTTGTGTGGAGAACAAAAATTTTTCTTGATGGCTTTTCCGACAAGATTAGACCCTCTTCCAAAATGAGCCGCGATGGGTTCTCCGTCTAACCAATATTCATCTGACTGAAATCCGCTATCGAATATCTTACCTTTTCCACTTTTGCAGTCTACAAAATCAATTGTCTTTATTTCATTTTGAGAAACAAACTTTGCTATTCTCCATCCAACATCTTCTTGTGGTTGGTATGACCTATTTATAATGTTGGTTTTTCCTGGTCTAAAATCTATCTTATGTAATAATTCCGTTTCAAAAACCATAAAACACACATGATATAGGCCATTTGCTTTTAAAGCAGCCATCATCTTGTAATTATTGATAGAGTTCCATTTATTAGATAAAACCACACAATCTGATTCAATGATGGCCGTATACTGCGTATTTGACAGTGATATTATTTTATTTAAACTTTCTCCGTGTTGCAGGCTTCCCTTAGAACTTGAGATATTTTTCACAATATTAAAATTATTTAGGCCTGAGTATTTTCCCATATCGCTCATTCCATTATCACAAACGATGAACTGGGGCGCATCCTGTGTGTACTTTAATACCGACCTTACCATTAAATCAAACAAATTGGTTTTATTATCATTATACACAACAGAACATATAGTTGTGCTATTAGTCAAAAAGCTCCCCCTTAACGTTCCTAATAAATATTTTTAAGTAATATAAGAAACTTCTTTCGTATTTTAATGTACTGTATTCTTTAAAAACTTCTCTTTCCTCTTCAGAAACAGGCCGTGTAGCAAAAGCTGTATTTTGCTCTAAATCATTTTCAAAGAACATGACTGATTTTATACGAGAGCTTATTTTATCGAATGCTGTATTTAACTCTTGCTCGTTTTTAACACTCAGAATAACTAGTGTGTGAGAGTATAGCAGAGAATAATTGGCCCTGTCACAAAACAAAATTCCGCTCTCTAAAGCGGCATGGCAGGCTTGCACCAACCTTCTTTCTGGCGACAAGTCTTTTCTTACGAATATATACACATATTCTTTTCCTAGCTGTTTAGTTATCATTTTATTTGTCCAGTTGTTTTATCTTAAAGGTTAGTTTTAAATATTCGTATGAGGCATGGAGAAAAATTGCCATTCCTATAATTTCATTAACAATTTTGGAGCTTTGGTGATATGATAAATTATCTCTTAAAGACTCGTAACATGCTTTCTTTGTTTTGTTTCCTATAGCATATTTTAAAACGGTATTTAAAGTATCATTATTGGCCCCAAAGCCAGCATACTTGGTAAACTTCTTACCAAAAAAATATCTGTAACAAGATTTTGGGAGTCTATTGATGGTGGATTCGTCAACATATTCTTTTTCACAAACTTGATATTGTCCATATAAACTCATTCTCTCTCCTTATAAGCCCATCGCTTTCAAATATCTATTTATCATCTTGTCTAATGTTAGCTCTTTAACTGCGTATCCTCTTGCTTGCTGTTTGAACTCTGCCAAATTAGGAATCACGCTCTCTATACCATCTGCTAACTTTTTTATATATGCGCTACCATAATTCCAATGACCACCACTGTCTACAATTATACCCTGTTTCCTATCAGAAATCAATTCTGAGTTGCCACCCCACAAGGGAATTATAACAGGTATTCCAGAACTAATTGATTCTATTACGGAATTATCGCAACTTGACCCCATACGAGGATACAAACCTATATCTGCATTTTCAAAATATTTAGAAATTTTTGAATTGGGGATAGAGCCGTGATAGATGATATTTTTATCCAACTTGTATTTGTTGTATATATGTTGACATTGAGAATCCATTACCCCGACCATTATCAATTTAACCTTATGATTGCGAGACTTTAACTCTTCATATGCTCCTATTAAACTTTCCATTATATAATCATTTCTCATAACACCATGAGAAAAAATATTAACAAATCCATCAAATTTTCTTTGTTTTGGACAAAATGTATTGATGTCTGCTCCATTATGTATAATTGAAAAATTTTCTTTTCTCTCCGCTATTTCAGAATCGATCAGTCGTTTAGAAAATTCTGATTGGTATATCATATGGTCTACATTTGCTACGTCTCTTTTAATGGCATTATGAAGCGCGTCCATATCCGACCTACGCTCTCTTCCGGGTCCGCCGTGCCAATATTCTCTAAAATAAGCCCCGTCTAATCTAACATATATTTTCGTTTTCTTTCTATCCACCTGTCTTAGGGCCTTTCCACTTTCAATTATACAAAGACATTTGTCTGCCCTGTGAGGCTTATCATATGATATAGAGTGTCCCTTTTTGGCAAACCCATTAGCCAAACGATATGCGCTCACGGTAGGGCCACCAGAGGTGGCAGAACCACGCAAATTAAAATAAATCATGGCCATTAAAATAACTTCCTATCGCTAATAACCACCAATCCTTCGTCCTTTTCTTTTCTGCCATTATCAAATAAGTGTCCACGCATTTCTATAAGCAAAGAGTTGTATTTTTTGTCGTTTAATAGATTATCAACAATCTTTTTAACAGAAAATTTGTTCAAACAATAATCGTCGAAGATAAAAACGGCCCCTTCCTTTGATACCTTTTGTGCCAACCTAATATCTTCGGATATGACCGATTCTTTATCATGTTCCCCGTCGATAAAGCATAAATCGAATTTGTTTGAAAAATTTGATATAGTTTTGGAAAAGTGCTTTCTCTCCAAGAACTTAATCTTTTTCTTTTCTTCTCCGCCAATTTTTTCATATAGTTCTTTGTTAGAAACTGTTGCCGCACGGTGTCCCACAGAGGTTGACTGTTTTTGAGAAAACCCAACTATATCTATGGTAACAATTTCTTTGATGTTGCTATTTAAGGCAACGGAATAACTGGCCGTTCCTCTTCCGGTTCCCATTTCAAAAAAATTATCGGATTTGAAGAACTCAGAAATTGCTTTTATAACAAACGGTTGTTCCATGCCATATAAAAGAGAAAATTTGGTGATATTATTATCGACGCGAGTCTTTGTCAAATAACATATTTTTTCTATTTTATCTTTATCCTTTGTCCAATCATAGCCTATTTTCTCAAAAAAATCAACAAGCGCTATAGTCTCCATTTATATTAATCCTTCTTTTGTAAATATTTCTTTAAATTCTTTTTGCATGTCCTGCCAATCCTTAGTCTGCTGGGGACTATGTTGCCTTTCGACTTGTTGGTCGTGCTGCCTCCAAAGATACAACACTTTATCTATTTTGACAACCGGATGCCTCATTAGCATTCTGCCGGCTATATTATAATCTGTGGCATATTGATATTGTGTATTAAAACCGCCAATATCTCTCAAGCATGGTATATTGAAACATCTCATGTGGCCAATGGGGTTTTGAGATATAAATATTTTTCTAAGTTGTTTTTGGCCCTCGACAGTAAATTGGTTCTGCACAAGTTTGGCTTTAGCGTGATTCTTGACAACAACCCTGTTCTTTTTATCGATTATAGAAAACCCCGAATAAGTCTGCCCTACTTCTGGGTGAGTATTAAACATATTGTCTGCCTCAGAAAGCGCATTCGGGGCAAGCATATCATCGGAATCTAAAACACAAAACAAACCGGCATCCTTATAGTTATTTGGTAGCCACTCATTCAAAACGAAATTATACGCCTTTTGTTGTCCTATGTTTTCGTTCATTTTAATAAAAAACATATTAGTGCATTTTTTCTTAAAGGCGTCACAAACCAAATCAGCCCCGTCACTTGATTTGTTGTCTATCACCAAGTGCACCCACTTGTCCTTTGGCAATGATTGATTAATAGCGGATTGTAATGATAAACCAACCAAATGTTTTCTATTATGCACAAGCGTAACCAATATTATTTTAGGCATTATTTTCTGTCCTTTAATATCAAATCGTTTGTGAATATTTTTTGGTCACAAGGCTCAAAATTAGGATCAAACGTCACAAAGACATTTCCCGTATTTCTCATGTTTGTTAGATATCTTGATAATGCAGATAGTTGCGATGAGCCTTTTTGATGCGCTTTATTTTTTTCTTTTCTATATGCTTTATCCTTATCTGTATCAAGGTGAATGCCCTTTGGAAGTATGTATGCGCTAATCAGCCCCAAATATGACAGCCTGTAATACATACAAGCATCCTCGTGCCCATATGTTGAAAAATAATTATAGAACCCTACCTTCTCAAAAACTCTTCTTGGTAAACATAGACAGGCTCCACCCAAATTGCCGTTTTTCGGCCTACACCTCACTCCATTTATTATTTTGTCCGAGTATTTATCTGGCTCTACACAAACGCCCGTTATTCCTAATTTTGGAATTTTATCGCAGGCCTCTGCAAATAATTTATCATATGAGTCGGGAACAATTATATCGTCGTCAATTGTCATAAGATAATCTCCTGATGCTTTGACTAGTCCACTATTTCGTCCCCCAGCAACGCCCAAATTCTTGTAATTAAATACATGCTGAATCTTTGTGGTGTTTTCATTCCCCTTAACCTCAAGTAAATAATCCCTTAACCCTGGCTCAGATGAATTATTGTCCACCAAAATCAGCTCGTGTTTTAGTGTAGTTTTTTTAATTAAATTTTCTATTGTTTGAATAGAATAATGCTTTCTGTTCCAGTTAAGGATAATAATGCTAAGTAGTTTTTCACTCATCTTTTATCTCCCGTCTTCCTTAAATTTTATAAATGTCCTCGCTTTTCCGTGGTCTATAATAGATGTTGGAGTCCTTATCAATTTAAATTTATTTTGCCATTTTTTTGATAGCGCGTTTAATAACCTCATAAATTCATCTTTTCCAGAAAATAGACTTCCAGAGGATTCGTGCACGAGAGGGCATAATATTCCATAATTAAGCATTCCTTTGTCTAATGCAGAAAGAGCAATGTCTGCTCCATAAAAATGAAACCCGTCAAAGGTTTTCTCATCAAATTTTAATCCACTATTTTTTCTTATAACCATACAATGTTCGTCTAATGTTTGGGACAGATAGACTTTGGCAGATTTTGTAGACTGCCATTGTATTTTTCCTTTCATGTTATGAACTACACCAATCGTGTCATCATTTTGGTTAATTCCCGCAGTACCCAGAACACCCCATTTTTTATTAGTTTTCTCTATCTCTGATATTCTATCAAACAACATATCTATCCACTTTTCGTAAAAAAGAACGTCTTGGTGACACAAGACTACCACATTTCCTCTTGCTTTTGATATTCCTATATTTAATGCTTGAGACGCAGAATATTGATTATTCATATTATAAATTGGAACTATCTCGTATTTTTTATTTGTTATATTCTTATATAAGGAGTGTATTACGTATTCATTATATTGCTCTATATTATTCACACAAGTAACAAAGGAAATGTCTGTTTGATAAATATCTTTGTTTATATTTTTTTTGAATTCTGTGAAATCGGTGTCCACGCGATGCATCCATCGGGTTTTGAATATCTTAATTCCATTTTGTTGTAAGGTTCCCGATGTTTTAAATTTATTTTGTGATACGCTTTCTGAATGAATCACTACGGCATTCGCAGCATAAAGTATCTTTTTCCCCAATTCGTGTACAACTTTAAGACATAAATCTACATCTTCGTAACAAAAATAATAGGCTTCGTCGAAACCCCCAACCTTATAAAAATCTTCTTTGTTTATTAGAAGACAAGCCCCGGTAACCGCCTGAAAAAATCTATCGTGATTCGCAAACCCTTCCGGAAAATACTTTAAAACCGATTTTCCTAAATTGGCTGGCCCATCTGGTATAAAAACTATACCGGCATGCTGAACAGCATCTTTGCAATATTCAAGTCTGGCTCCCACAATTCCTATTTTTTTATTATTCTTTATATTTGACATCATCTCGGTCATCCAAAATGGCTGTGGTTCGGTATCGTCGTTTAAAAACAAAAGAAATTCTCCGGAAGACAAATCTGCTAACTCGTTATTAATCGATGAAAATGACCCCTCAGAAGTCCCTCTGCTTATTATTTTAATTCTACTGTCGTTAAGTTGTTTTATATACTCCGCCGTCTCATCCGAAGACGAACTATCTCCTATTACCCATTCCCAATTTGGATAATGCGTATTTTTTATAATAGCAAGATGGCATTTTTTAAGAACCTCTAAATTATCTCTCGTTGGTGTTATAATACTAACCATCGATACGTCTTCTGGTTTCTTAATTAAGACTTTGTCTGCGAATTCATTATGCCTGCGCTTTTTAATCCTCTTGAATTGAACCTTAACTCCGTCTTTATCAAAAATGATAGATTGCGGCGCAAACTTTCTGGCGGGAGCAGTATTCTCAGCTTTTTCTATCGAAACAATTTTTATAGACTTTACAAAAATACACCCAGTTGAGTTATCTGGACGACAAATTCTAATATACATAGGGGTTGTGTTTGACACATCTGGCGTACATAATGTAACAGCATACTCTCTTATATCTGACGAGCTTATTATAAGAGGTATTTGATTTCCGTCATAATTTTTCCCAGAATAGAAATTAACTGTAATGTTTCCATTACCCGCCATTCTTGAAGCATTTATTATTATTTTATATCTAGTTTTGGGACTTAATAGGCATTGAGACATTATAATCGAGTCTTTTCTTGGCATAGAGACGCATAACCCTCCATGCTTTATGAGTGTGCGTATAGACCTTCCCCTCCAACTATACTTATCTCCGCCGATTGTTATAACACTCATGTTTTCATCCTTTATATTTATAAATCATGTGATTCGGATTATTTTGATAAAACTCCAAATCATTAAAATATTTTCCTGACCAAATGTTTTTAAACAAATTTATATTTTCGCTAAACTTAGGGTTGTTTTTCCCATCTTTTGATATGCCTTCATCATGAATCAATATAGAATCTGGACAATAGACACAATTTTTCTTCAACATTGATTTCATCTTTAAGCACAAATCAATGTCCTCATATTGATAAAAATAATCTTCACAAAAACGCCCCACGTCCTCAAAATCTTTTCTCCTTAGCAGCATGCATGCCCCTGTTACCGCCTGGTAATATCTTGGAACAGAAATAAAGGGCTTGACACTATCGTAAGGTTGCCTGTAACACATATGGTATGGGAGATTATTTGTTTTGTGGCTAAAAAACACACCGCAATGCTGTATCTTTTTATCGGGATACAATAGTAATGACCCAACAATGCCAGCATTAGTATCTGTGTCTAGTATTGTCTGCATATTGTAGAGCCAGTTGTCGTTAACTGGTATAGTATCGTCATTAAGAAACATTATATAGTCTCCGGAGCCCAATAGAGATGCTTCGTTATTATTCGAAGCAAACGATCCGTCATTTTTCTCCTTAGATGTAACCTCTATTCTGTCTGTAAAAAGTATATCGTCGATATACATAGAGTCATATATTACGTTGTTTACCTCTTCGTTGGGGTCGTTGGCCAATAAGTAGATGTGATAATCTACTCTCTTCGTTTTTTCTATTATTGAAGAAAGACATAATTTTAGTTTGTCGCAATTTCTGTATGTTGTGATAACAATATCTATCGACATCGGCTTCTCTTATAATAATATCTGTAATAATCGTTTAAGTTACTTCCAGGAAGAAATTGTTTAATTTCATATTGTCTAGACAACAAATCCAACACTATATGCCCAGAGTCTATGAGGACACAGAGCAATGTATTTATACAATATTCAATGGCACAAATTGTGTCTTGCGCTATACGCTCGCCGACAAATCTATCTTGAACCTTTTCCAATACAAACAACTGAATGAGTTCGGTGGCAGGAATCGATATACTAATCGCATTAGTTGTGTCACTTCTTTTAACTATAATATCTTTAATCATCATTTTGTAGTCTACGCAATCTTAGGGAGAGAATATGGCTGTATGTGTTTTATTATCTCGCCATACTTCTTACGATTTTTGTTATATTGTTTTGGTATATCTATTCTTGATTCAGAAAATGTTGTGTGATTAAAATGTGCTATACCGAGATTTGGAGAGACGCCCATTTTAAATCTTCCGTCTTCTTGCACAATCTTACAAAATAATGCGTCTTCAAAAAACCCAGACCCAAACTCTGTGGGAAATAGACCGACAAATTCATACACTCGCCTTTTAGATAACAGACACCAAGCCTCTAGGTATTGAAATCTAAAACGTCCATACTTATTTTTGTTATTATTAGGAACATATTCATTATTGCTGTCTAACTCTCCTGCTTTCGGGGACGTTAAATCCCAATTGTTTGTTTTTAAGCTTTCGGTTAAGTTTATTAGCCACTTTCTGTCCAATATCTTAACATCATTGTTTAGTAGCAAAACCAATTCTTTGCTTGACTTAATAATCCCAGCATTAATAGCTCCGGCAAATCCGATATTTTTATCATTATCTAGCCATTTTATGCTTTTGTACTTGTTTTTCAGAATTGAAACCATATTATCGTTTGGGGACCCGTCATTCACAACTATTATTTCTGTATTGTTATCTATTCCGTCTGTCCCTATAATTAAATCATCAAGACAGTTTTTCGTCATCGCCAACAATTTGGCACTGGTTATATAAATCGGTATAATTATAGATATATCCATATTATATCATTCCTTTATAGGTGCCAAGAACGTAAGGGTTTTCTTTTCCTTCGATTACATTGATTATTTTCTTAGCTGCATTCTTCCAACTAAATTCGTCTACCATTTTGTCCATTTCCGGTTTGAGTTTTTCTAATATCTCATCGTATTTTTTAAATGACTTCTGCATTAGTTCAGACGTATGATTGATATCGGGCTCACCAGATTTATTTCTTTCATCATAGTGCCAATATTGCTCGTTTAACTCGGCCTTTACTAATTTGGTATCAATCAACAGGGAATTCTTTTCATTCATAAATTGCAAATTACCAGAGTAATTCGGGGCTATATTAATCATTCCTCTTCCAGTTGCCCCTCCGCTTGCCATTGCCTCGATCATTGGTATACCCCAGCATTCGCTTGCTGTAGTGGTAACATGAGTATGACAAGAATTATATAGAGCGCCCATATTGTCTATTCTCTTATCTATTATTTCGATTTCTGGAATATTTTTCCCGTATTTTTTAACCAAATCAATAAAAATATCTCCTAAAATTACTTCAAAAATTTTTCTTCCGCCTGTATTTTTAGAAGCATCCCACATACCATCTGAATGTTTGTATATTTTACTTTTGAGCACCAAACACACATCATCATTTTTTGTGAATGTTTGACAATATGCATTTAATAGTATATGGAGTTTTTTTCTATAATGCGGCGCGCATACAGATAAAAATCTATAAGATTTGTTAGTTTTTAATCTTATCGGAGAAATGGAAGGATTGAATTTTTCTACATCTACCCCATGAGGAATAACAAATATTTTTTCCAATGGAACGCCATTATTATAGAAAATTTCGGCTGCGAAATCTGATGGAGGAAAAAACAAATCAACATACTTGTAGAACTTCTTCCAATGTGCCGGCCACCATTTATACTCGTATGCATAAATTGCGCCTTTTAATTTAGAATTAGAAAGAAATCTGGATGGTAAATTTTGAGGGACAGTATAACAAAAATCTAAATCTAATTTCCTCTTCCCCGGGCCGAACTCCTGTAAGGCTAAAACAGAATCTATCATCTTATTTTTCTTTTTGAATAGGTTCTCATTTATACCATTAGTTGACACTACATATGTATTATGTCCCAACTCGTCGAAAGCATTGAACAATTCTGTCATAACAGACGACCACGATAAGTTGTCTGCCCACCAAGTGTTTGATCTTATATTAAGCATATAATACTTTCCTTAACAAAATGCCGTATAGCATAATTATATTATACACTATACGGCACAAAAATATTAATTATTTTTAAAATGGAACTATTGCATCTGCCAATTCGGCTCCGGTCATGTTGGCCTCAGTGTTTAAAAATCCCGCCTTTTTCAAATATACAGTCAGAATTATCTTGGTTCTCAATTCTGGACTTATACTAGAATAATTAGCATCTATTATGTTTATCCTCAACAAACCAGTGGACTGTGTATATAATAATCCACATGTCGTAACATATGCGGGCGAATCCGCTGATAGGGATTGCAGGCCTACAGACACTCTAACCTGATTATCATTTAATGCATCAGCACCAACATATGTTCCGTCATAAAATTTCATTTTGTCTTTTATAAATGTGTCAAATATGTCTATATCTCCTTGGGTATCCGCCGCAGGCAAATCTATAATAATTTGGCCTACCTCAAAATCTACCGAATAGTCCGTTCCGTCCTCATTTAATAGATTTCCTCCTAACAACAAATCCCCGGATATAGACGATGTGTTTTCTCCACCGTTCTTATCAGACCCTGTGATGTCATCTGATACTAATGTTGTAAACGATTTAGAAATAAATCTTCTCATATCCTCTATTATTATATTTTCTGGTACCCAGATAGACAGTAATTCTATCTCGTACTCTATAGCGGAAAATGGGACATCATTAAATGATGCATCATCTGCTATCATATCTGGCGTGGTATCATCTATATTTTCTACGGTTAAAACCAATCTTGTTAAAGTACTTCCTACGTCGAATGGTACTCCACCCGAGGACACATAATCTTGAATATCTACTGCGTCTGCTACACTTATTATAGAATCTCCAGTAACATCCGCTCTTATAATTTCTTCTATATCAACTGTTCCATTGACAATTGCGTTCTTTTGATCTGCTGACGCAACAGTTCCCAACACTAGCCCTGTTGAATATCCGTCTAATTCTATCGCTCGTGTAACATCCGCCGCATCTATTGTTCCATCGGCATCGACATCTCCGTATGCATCTTCAAAAATTTCAGATTTTATTATTCTATATTTCAAATTGGGCAGGCTTGTATTTGGTGTTAAAATAGACCCCACCAAATTATTAAGTGTCAAATCCGAGTCCGGCTGTATGATGGTGAAAGTATTTGTCCTCAATAATCCAGGAAAATCTGTCATTCCTGTTATTGATATACTTCTCGACGGATTTGTGTCTCTTACATTTGCCAGCACGATTGTTTCATCTCCAGAATCTACCAGTGCCGTTAATGAGCTTTCAGACACAATAGAAAAGGATGGTACATCGTCAATTCTGGTAAAAACTTGATTTCCAGTCGCCGGATGGGGAACTGGGGTGCTATAATCCTTAATTGCCTGCACTATCATATAATTATATACAGTAGGGGATGTGCTTAAGAGACTGTGGGCTCCTTCGCTATACGGCACCTCTATTCCTGTTATATCGTCTTTGACAATTTTTTGAGAAATTATTTGAATTCCATTGTCATAAGCAGTTCCGCTAGTAACTCTAACGGCACTAGTGTACACTCTAAACCACAGATTGCTTCCATCGATATCTGTCCATTTATTTTGAGAAAATATGGAGAGAATCATATTAGAGTCTGCGCTTATGTTTGTGGCTTCTGGTAAAATAAATGTTCCTGAGCTTGTATCTCCAGTTCTTCGTATTGTTAGAATATAATATTGTCCATCTGTTATTGTGGAAGTGCTTGGATTTGAAATCGCCGATCTCGTAAATACAAAATCCACCACCTTAGGGGACGAATCTAGAACAATGCCCAAGTCTTCTAATTCTGCCTGCGAAAATGACATTTCGGCCAATGATGATGGCTCTGGGTCAAATTCTATTGCAGACTCTGGGGTAATATCAGTAGGACATGCGGTAGTGGTCTGTAATTTTCTTATTTCTAATGTTATATTTCCTGTCCAGTCATATTCATGTCCAGCAACCGCCAATGTATCTTCTTCTACAGAAAGCAGAACTGACACTTTTTGTATATTGTTTGTTTTTGCAAGAAATTTTTCTCCTATTATATCTGTAGAGTATTCAGACAAACTCCTGCTTTGGGCCGCGGTTATATTTATTTGCAAATCTTCAACATTTAACGTGTCGACTGCGGCTATTTCGTCCAATATCTCCCCCAACGTAACAGACATATTAGATGGTTTGAAATCGATAAAGTCCATGCTTGGCTCTATAATCTGCTCTGCCATAATAACATCGCGCACAACCGTCATAGGCACAGACTCGTATATTTTTAAAACTCCGCCATTATCTATGCAGGCCGTCCCGGTGATTAAGGTATTGCCATTTCCTCTAAAATCTTGTGTCATAAATGCAAGTATTTTGGTGAAATAATTTTTGGTCGTTTGAGTTTCATTTTTGGTAAATGTCAAGACTTCGTATACGAACGTTCCTCCGAAAATTTCTCCAAAAATGAATACCTTCGTGGACAAGTACCCTAAAAGATTTGAGCCCGAGATTTCTACATCTAACATGTTTCCTTTAGAAGTATCTGATGGTTGTATAAATACCACATTCCCCAGGTCGTCTTCTTCATAAATAGGGGTCCCGTCGAAGTCAATGTCAGTTATCAAACTTGATATAGACGCTGGCGCATCAGATGAATCAAACAATATTGTTTGAACCGCTGTCTCTTTTTCGACGCCGCTCCCTATAGAAATATTTGTTGTATTTGCAATGGTATTGTGCCAAGCTTCTTGTTCCACATTTAAGTCTGTGTCCACCACTTGTTGTCCATCATACCAAGAATTTCTTAAAACCATTTTTTTCTCCTTTTTTTCATTTTCTACTTGACAATTTCACAAACCGTCTTGATAGATATCATTGTATGTGTTAAGCAGGAAAACATATTTATTTACTAAATTTAATAATAGCAGTTGTATTAGCTGGCTTTATTACATTTATCAGTGATTTTAATAAATTTGTTAAATAATCATTTCCTATTACTTTATCAAATGAATCTATAACATCTACACTAAATTTAAATATACCGTTAGATGCGTTTGTTACTTCTGAAAAATCTTGTATCTTGAAAAGCAAAGCATCAAAATCATACAAGGCCGTTGTATTTAAATCTTGTATTACCGGTAGAGCAAAGTCTGTATTTTGCTGATAATTAACATCAACGAATACGCCTGATACATTTTTTATTGATTGCAGTCTTTGAATGTCAGAGAATCTAATATTGTCCATAATAGCATTTGCTCCATTAACACTAAAAATATCAGCCCCTATAAAAATACTTGAAAATACATCTGACATATCAATATTATCTACCAAAAACCTATTAGTCCCTGGTCTTATTTCTGCTTGTCCGTATACAATTCCTGTTCCATATATAAGGCCTGTTCCGTATTTTATCGTACCTCTTTCATCTCCATCGACAAATAATCGTAGCCTGTCCAAACCGTTGCTACTGTTTGTTTTCCACATAATCATTATCCTGTGCCACGTATTCCTTTGCCAATCGACATGAACACTTAGTAAATGTTCTATGCTGGATGCTTTCACAAAGAAATTAACAAAACCGTAAGGATCGAGGAATAGACTAACTCTGTCGCCGCTGTTATTTATTGGAATATACGTCACTTTGACTAAAGTGTTCTGAGACGGAAGAGGTATACCGAGAGTAATTGTTTTATTATCAATCGTCGATATACCCCCACCATCAAAATAATTTGTGCCTGCATTATAAATATCACTAGCAAGCCTTACGCTTTTTACAGAGCTGGCCTTCTGGTTTAATAAAACTGATATCTTTGTGATTGAACTTACTGTTTCGTCCACAGAAGATAGCATGTCTAAATAATAATGATATTTAGAATTGTTATTTGAATCATCTAATGGGCTAACCCAAAACTCAATAGTCCCCTCATCATTATCGAAAATCGAACCGGCATTGTTTATTATAAAGGGATGATTTTCTTTTAATTTAATACCGTATTTGAAATTATCATTAACACTTTTTGCTATTTCAAACCCAGAATCAAATCTGTCAATAAATTCAGAGGAGTCCGTATTTTCTTTGTCCCAATGAAGCAATAATAATGTATTATCGTCAGCAGTGAATTCAAAATCATAATTATAATCAGTGGTTATTGTTCTGTCCAATGTTCCTAATTCTTCTCCTACTCTTGTGTCGGTAGACATATAATCCAAAATTCTGACCTCATCAAGCACTGCGTCAACAACATTACTGCCGTTAAAATCGCTTCCTATTTGCATATAAGTTGGTTGCTCGTTTAAATTAATTCTTAAAAAAGTGGGGTAGTCTATTTCGTAGAAACAACCATTTAAAATAAATGGAATCCCTGCGCTTCCAAAAATTTCAAATCTAAAAAATCCATTGGAGTATTCTGCGATTTCTGCGTAATCCCCATTGTTTTCGGATTCTGTTATTGGTAATTTCTCCCTAATAGTGAAAGTTCCCGCTGCCAATAAGGAATCTAGTGGAACAATATTAACGCTAATGTAATCAATATATCTCCAGTATTCAGAAGAATATTTGATAGCATTAGAATCAAATGTTATAATTTCACTTGTATTTCCGGAATATGTTGTTCCATATATAGTGATAAAATTATAATCAACATTATAATTTATATTATCTCCTATTAAAGTAATCGCTAATTTTCTGCCGTTTGTTCCATTGCTCGGCTGACAGTAGGCATCAAAGTTTCTTTGGAGCACATCCTCTAATGATAAATCAACCAACACGCTGTTCAATGAAAATCCATTATTTTGTGATACTAATGAATTATCAAAAAGTATCTCAGTAACCTTAACTTCTCCTAAATTTACCGGAGGCATTGAGTTAGTTTTAATAGTATCAAAACCTCCATCATATATATATTTTTTCTCAAGAACCCTGCTGAACAAAAGCCCCAAAGTTTTAACAACAACGGAATCACCAACATTAACTCCATTTGTTATAGATAAAACATTTGTATAATTTGATCCGCGCGATATATAATAGTCTGGATATCTTGAATTAACGCCATTTAATTCCGTCTCCGTTCCTTGAGAGTCAATAGTTATTACAATGAATCTTTGATTATTAGCTGGAGTTTCTATAGTATTGGTTGAAATATTAATACCATAATGAATATTCCCAAGCGATAGTGTCAAATTTCTGTCTAATGTTAAAGAAGTATCACCTACTCCAGTAATATTATAATAAGTGCCTAAATTTGGCGAGCCTATACCGTCTGGTGTGTCATCAAGAATATATAATTTATCTCCTACTTGAATTCCATTAGAAATAAAGTCTCCTTCATTTGATATAAACATATTAGAAGAAGATGCTGATGATCCGTCGAACCCCCCTACTATTGCTACAGCAGACGAGGATGTGACTGTCTCAGAAGAAATATCTCCGAAATAAGAATTAGATGGCTCTGGACGGCCTCCGTATTTATATAAATTAGAAACCTCTTGTCCGTCGATGAATAAATGCATCTCATCTTTTTCAAAAGGAGTGTTTAATTTCCAGGACACAGCAATATGATGTAATTGACCGAATTCCCAATCCTTTATATTTGTCGATAAATTATACTTATTAGACTCGGCATCAAAAATTCTGAAATTCAAAAAGCCTGTTCCGTCTTTAAATAACGAAAAACGATTAGTATCTGGAGACTTGGCCATATCCACTATATAATGAAAATCTCCAGAAGAAAATGACACGCCGTCTTCTGCAATATTATCATCATTGATATCAACATCATATCCGTCTATGTTGGCAGAAAAATCTATTCTGTTAGTAAAGCTTGTAATGGTATCATTTATTTCATTTACAGAATAGCCGTCTTGACCAGATGGATAAGATATATTATAGAATTCTCCAGTTGTATTAATTGTTCCTGAAAATGTATGATCAGCGTCTCGTGTTTGCTTCCATGTAATCACCCATTGGTTATTATCATTATCATACCATATAAAATATCCTACATCATCGTTGTCTTCTGGTTGACTCATACTAAGTTTATTATTTCCTAATTCTAATGTGAACGGAATTGTTTCTGGATTTTCTCCAGAAAATCCAATATGCACATCTTCTATATTAGAATATCCGTCCATAGATAAATCGAATGTAATAGACGAATCATTTTCATCACCATCCCATGAAGGAACTATCCATGTCTCAAATGTTCCTTCGTCTAATCTTATGTGTGATAGAGCAGGAACGTCAACTTTTTGCGACCCTGTGATTAACAACCCCTCGTCAAATTTTCCGAAATCATATGATTCTGTATTATTGTATTTTAAATTTTCCAAATACAAATTACTATTTCCTAACACCCAACCATTTACATTTTCTGTTATATTGGGTTTAACTTCAGTGAAAGATTCAACAAGATTTTCTATAGACGGGATAGTTGGTCCTGTGATAAAAGATTGAAGCGTTCCACCCAAAATAGACCTGTACATCTCTCTTTCTATATTGGGAGAGAATGTGGTTAGCTCCTTTATCTGTGTTAATGATCCGAAATTAGATAATAACTGGTTTCTTAATGCTCCGTATCTATATGTTACGTAGTAATTTTGTCCAGAAACAAGAGAGTTGCTAATACTCCAATCTATACTATTATTTCCATATTCATACGATACTAGAATTTCGTCTTTGAGATATTTATAATCTACAAATAATTCTCCGTAATTATAATCAATAACCACCGAGTCTCCATTTTGTAGGTCATTGTCATCACCCAATGTGATTATATTTTCTGTGAATGAATCACTTGTTATATCAAAATAATTATTAAGAGATTCAAATGGCAATGTTTCTAATTGAGAGGATTTATAAATCCCTCTAACCGATATGATATCAAAATCAACCACTATAGTTTTTGGTGCCGATAAAGATGTGTCTACTAAGCTCCAAACTATATTTTTAGCATCAGATAGAAAATTTTGGTCAACAATAACCTGCTGTGAATCAATAACACTAATTATGATAAATATTTGGGCCGGCGGATCGTTTGAAGACCCTACCACAAGGGTTTTCCCCACATCGCTGTCTGTAAAAATAGAGGAATTCGAAGAAAAAATGTTATCGCCTTGTACTGAGACTCCATCAATTCCACTTTGTGATGTCCCCACTATCATAGGTCTATTGTTGTCGTTATTCAAAAATCTCTGACCAACGTATTCTATGCCTTCTGTATCAAATGTATTGTCAAAAGCATCGCCTATAGTGTAAGATTTTGTGATGGAAACTAACGGATTAGGACTACGATATATATTATAGATATCAAGTATATGACTGTTTTTTGTTTTGACATATTTGTATTTGTAATTTATTTCGCCCACATCAACACTTTGGGCTGAGCTTACGGCTACATAGACTATCCCGTTATAATAGTCTATTAAAAAGTCGCCAACCGCTTGAAGTTTATCTAAATTGGCCGATAAATCAGTATATAATATATCTTCAAAAAAGAACTCTCTAGAAAATAACGTATTTGAAAATGAGACAGATGTATTAAAGTTTGAGCCGACAAATCTTTCATAAAAATCAGAAATGCCGGAATTCTGTAGATTAATTTTGAAAATCCTTAGGCTTAAGGAATTAGTCAATTCGTCTGACACATATAAAGTTTCATTATCAACAGATGAGAATGAAACTTTTTCTCTCAGAGAATCCAGCTGTGTTGGCGCATTTCTTCCAGAAAAACTAATGCTAGAGTCATCAAATCTAGAGATGCTATAAATCTCGCCTGTTGTTTCGTTCATAACTTTGAAAACATCCGTTATGGGGTATTTTTTCGTTATTAATTTGAAATCAGATATTAGCCTATTTTCTATCCTTTCATTTAAAGCCTCTTGGTGAGACAGCACTCTATAATCGGTATTTTCAGCAAAAGTTTCTTCGTAATAAAATGTTATTTTAGCTTCTAATCCAGACAAATCTCTAGATGAGTTTATTGCTATTTCATTTTTGTCTTCATCTATGCTATAATCTAAATTTTTTGTAAAGATTTTTCTAAACAGGTATGTCATTGCCGGAGGATAATCTCCAGTTCCGTTATTATCTTTATCTTCACCAAACACATTAACTTCTCCCGTTGAATAATTAATGCTATAATCTCCTGGTCTAGAAGGAGAACGAGAAATACTAAAATCTATTTCTTTAGTAAAAGCGGGGTGTGTCGACACAAACGCTTGTAAGTCATCGGTTGTTATTGTGCTTAAAAATGTTATACCGCCAGACTCTAATAATTGATCTAAATTATTTATAATAGGAGCATTATCAACAGAGAATCTATTTACTATGGCCGGAGCGACCTCGCGAGTAACTAATTCTATTGTCGATAACAATACATTGTCTATATCTATTGTTTTTCCTAATTTTTTGTATACATATGAAACTTTTAATTGATCACCAGCTTGAGGAAATAAAAACCCGCCAGAAAGACCGGTTATTGAATTAGAAGATAATTCTATCTCATCATCGTTTAAGTTAACATTAATTCCTGCCAAAGAAGTATCATATCTATTATCTCTTAGTATATATCCGAATTGCGATATATCGTATTCTGTTGTGGCATTATTTCTTATAAGCCCAACTGAAATTAATTGAATTACATTATGATTACTAACTTTAATAGTTAATCCTGAAAAATGATTCGCTATATCAATATCGTCAGTAACCAATTCGTTTATTACATCTTCGGCCTGCAAACTAATAGGGTCTAATGTTAAACTCTCAATTATAGGATTAATGTGCACATTTGGCCTAACAAGAAAAGATGCTTTTCTAGATTGATTAAATTCTATAAATCCGCTTATATTATTTCCTGATGGTGATGATGAAACTCGAGATATTTCAAATGCGCCCTGATTTAATAATTTGTCGGTTGGGCCATCTCCTCTGATAATTGATTCGTCTTCCACAAGAATAGATAAATAATTTCCAGACTTGGTAATGTCTATAGAATCGGATACTTTTTGAAATTGATCCGCAGAAGAAGATATGAGTTTTCTTATAATAGTGGATTCACCAGAGTCATAAATGGACGGTATACTTTCTATAATAGAATCTCTAATGTTGTTTGTGGTTTCTCCGGGACTTACAATAAATACAGAATTTTTATGTCCGTCTTCTATAATTATCTCGTTCTCTGATGATTTAAATAAAACAGTTTCAGTACTAAAAAATTTAAGGTTATACTGAATGTTTGGGAACAAGGGGCTAAATGTTATGTTTATTATATCGCTATCAATACTAAGAGATATTATATCGGGGTCATCTACACTATATATAGTGGATGAAATAGAAACATTATCTATTCCAATAGAGGTGTCGATATAGTCATTAAATAAAATACTTGCGCTAGAGGTTGTTAAATTAACAATCCTTAAAATTGAAAATGTCATTAATTATCTCTCCTCAGCCTGTATGCTAACCGTTCCAGCGATTAAATATTCATTTTTGTTTGCAGAAATACTTAATAAATTTCCCGAATCCTCATAACTAAAATTCAATATTCTTACTCTATCTATTCCTTGAACAGAATATAATACATTTATAATGTCAGATGCATCAATGGTAGTCCCAAGGCTGGCAGACGATAGTAGTGATACAACCATATTGTTGGCGTTTTGAATCACGGTTTGTTCTTGATCATGAAATTCTGGAAATAATACTATCAAGATAGATGCGTCTATTATTTTTTGTTGCGCCGATTTCACTAAAATATCTGCCGTTATAGGACGAACGTTTTCAATGGCAAGAGTGGCATCATCTATTATAGAATTATAATTGTACGTTATTGTTATTCTTTCATTTTCTTTTGGTGCAACATAATTATAATCTACATTATATACTGTATTATCACTTGGCTGATTAAAATTATTTATATAAAATACACCAGACACCACATTCGATATATTTTTAAAACCAGAGCTAACAAATATTCTATCTACAGATAAAAATACTTTACTTGTAATTTGTTCTCCATTTTTTGAGAAGTATACTGATTCAGAATCGTCGGTGTTGATATAATAAAATGTTACTCTTAGGATATCTCCAGTAGACAATTCGTTGTCAATGTTATTAGACGTTTCCGGCAAACAAATTTCTGTTTCAGATAAACTATTGTCAGACAGAGATGTATCCATATCATTAGAATTATCTTTCATTTTGTAATTAATAATATCATATACGTTATCAACAGACACAACTTCGTTATTTGTGTCAACACTAACCTTTTCCACAGAATACAATCTGGACATTCTTATTGTTGATGGCAGCGAGGACAGCGCAGAATCTTCTTTTATCAATGTTTCTAAATCAATATCAAATCCAGATGTTGATGTGACTGTCATTAACTTATCTTTCACAGCATGAATGGTCGATCCTAATATAGATAATGTGCCACCCGACGGAATAGAACCGACATTTATTCTTAAGTTACTTCCAGGCAAACGAAGATTTTTTGTTATCGCCGTGCCACTATATAAATTAGAGGATGGTTGTTCTCCAACCACAGCAGAATCTAAAACAAATTTATTTCCGCTTTTTATTGCTGGAAGAGACGAAATATTATTTTCGGGCATCAATGACGAAACATTAGCGATATAATTAACCAAGACATTGGTTCCGTTGCCAATAGTGCCACTCACAAGAGTTATTGTGTCATTTGAGAAAGAACCGGTACCATAAGCATCAGAGGAGAAAATATTTGTATAATTATATTTAATCGTTGCTAAGTCTCCATCAACTGCTATTGTATCTGTGGGAAGCGCTATATTGTTCGTTCCAAAAAGAACCCCGTCCATAGCGTCTGTATTGTAAAGTTCAGCATCATCTGACAATCTCTTAATATTAAGTATCGTTGTCACAACACTTCCAGAAGTTAGACTTATTGCGCCATCAGCAACATAGGCTGTTTGCTCGCTATGATCAAGCACAGATAGAACTTTAAAAATTGGGTGAGATAATACTATAGTAAGATTTCCATATCCATCATCGGACACGACAGCTGGTTCATTTTCTATTAAGTTGGAAAAACTCCAATCTATAGAATCCTGAACTGTTCTATTGGTATTATTAACGGTAAGGTTGTCAAAATCAAATACATTGTCAAAAGACTTTACCCAAACATAATCCACTTGTAATATATCATTTCCCGTTGGCAAGGTGTTGCCGCTGATAGTTATATTTCCTGTGAGGTTTAATTCCCCCGCATTTCCATCAGGATTTTGGTCCGAAACCACATATCTCTCTCCGGTGGTTAAGTTAATAATTCTATTTACATTTCTTATAGGGTAATGTTTTAAATAAACAGAGCTTCTGCTGTCGGAATTAACATATGCACTCTCATTTGTTATTGTGAAATCTTGAGACGCAGATTTTATTTCGTCAATTCCAGAAAATTTAAGGGCATCAAAACCATTAAATATACCTTTGGTTGTGTTTTCGTCTTCTAATTCTATCGTATCAGAAATCCATCTTAAACGATCAAAACCAAATGGACTTCCGCCAAAATCACCAGAATCTTTTAGTAATTCATAATTTCCATGAACCACCCCAGCAGAATCTTCATATTTTTGTATAAAATTAGCGCCAGATGAACTTCCTATAACCGAAATTATACTGTCTATTGGTTGAAATGGTAAAGTATCATTCGCTATAAGATTTACCCGTCTTTGAGAGATGTTGGTTCCAGCCACCTCGCCTCTTTGGCCGATTACAAAATCATTTGTAGGATTAGTAGGGTCATGAACGCCACTAGCATCGTTGTAAATAAAGGAGTCTATTTGCGATACTTCATTGCTGCCAAGCACATAAATATCTACCTTGCCGCCAGTTCCCTCTGATATAATGGTTGTTTCTCCGCTCGAATCCGTTGATACTTGTGTTCCATCTCGAATAAGAAGCGTGTCCCCGGGAACAATAACTACAGAATCAGTTACGCCTGGAACAGAATCAATCACAGAAGAGTATCCCAGAGCTGTTCCGGTATTACTTCCAGAAAACACACCTAAAATTCTAGCTCTAAATGCATCGTCACTTTCTGGGTCGCTGCCGCCAGAGAACGACTGAAGATTTGTAACATTTGATATTCCTGAGATGTTATGTGACAGTAAAGAATATGGGCCAATATTTCCAGCAGACCCAGATGTAAGAGCCTCTACATTAACCTCAATCGCATATATATCAGTTATTGACGCAAGATTTAATTCGTCTCTTAATCGTGTAGCCGTGGCCTTATACACATTTGAGCTTGTAGCGCTCATTAAATAGTTATCTGATACCCTATAACTTATACCATTATTAGCAACAATAATATCTCCCACAGAAATAAAAACGTCAGACTCGAGACTATTAGTTGTTAATACTGCTAACCCACCGGAATTACCGCCAGAGTTTTTTTTGACACCAAAATTAGAAGCCAATTTTACCAAATCTGTTCCATTTGACGAGAAAAAGGACGAGAGATTTGAGATATTTCTTAACTGTATATACAACTCAGATATTTGCTGAGCAGGCGCGTCAATAAACAAGTCTCTTGCCACAGTTCCTGGTTTAGTGTCAAGATCATTTTGAACCAATCTCAAATAGTCTATTAGTGATATCACTATATCATTAAACGATTTAAAAATCATTTTTATCTCCCGGTTGTTAAGAAATAATAGTAAACAACTCTTCTAATTTTGTGAGTCTCTTACTAAACACTGTTATTAAAATATTTAATTGGCGGCCATCGGACAAATCTCTTTCTACATCAATGCCGCCAACACTCTCTATTAATTCGGACAAAGAAACTCTTTGAACTGAAGATTGTGATATTTGTAATGCCTTAAGTCTATCCAAACTCTTGCTTATGTTGTTTTGTATGCGTGATAATTGAAGCAAATCAGAAAAATTTCTTCCTATATCATCAGATATAGAACACCCATACCACGGGTGATTTTTAACAGAACCCATGGGAGTAATGATAATTTTAATTATGTCCTGCCTTAATTTAGGCGTATCTGTAACAATTTTAACTGCACCATTTGGTTGCACAGACAGATCATTATTAATTAAAGATATATCAAATGACATTATGTTCTCCGTTTAATTCTTTTGCATTGTTCTATTGGTTTTATGTCTAGACGATTTATCTATATCAATAGCGAGATTGTTTATTATTTTTTGTGTTTGTGTCTGAAGAGCACCGATAGAATTAAGAATATTGGCCTCATCAATGGAGTTAACATAGTCTATTCCCGTTTGCTTTTTTAATCTAATTCTGCCTTCTTTATTAAGCAAAGAAATTACTGTTTCTATATCAACTTGAAATAATGCAAGAATAACCGACACCGCATCCGTTCCAGATAATCCGCTAAATGTCCCCAATAACAAATCTAAATTTCTAAATGTTTGTTTTATTTCATTCTCTAGCCGTATTTTTTTATCGGTAGTATTTTTTGTTGATTTAGAGATAAGTCCAGCATCACTGAAAACAGCCTGTAATAAGCATGAAGACAGAATACATTCTTTAAGATTTCTAGACGCCTTGTCTGCCTCAGAAAGCACATCATCAAAATTAAATAAGGACAGTCTGGCTTCTTTAATAGCCAAATATTGTTTTTGCTTTATATCTTGATTATCTAAATCGCCCTCATTTTCGCCATTATTAAATATTTCTGGGTTTTGTTCTGGTGTTCCTGAAGGTATAACAATTGATGAGGTTTCTTTTGTTATTTTATCAATTCTGTTTTTAACGCTAGACATCTCTACAATTATATTCCCTAATGCTTGATAAAGACTAAACTCTATATCTTCAGATTGTTGCTGAAAGTCACTATACATATCTTCCATAATTTTAGCTTTCTTTGTTGAATTAAATGCCCCAGCCTGACTTAATCTCAAATAAATTATCATTTCTATAAGAGGCCTTTTGTATTTTGTTGTGCTATTTGAGCTATCATCCTGTAATTGAGTGTCAGTCATAAAAGCTCCGCCAATTCTTCTTCCCTGAGGAAAAATCTCTAAATTAGCATCAACAATCATGGGAAACAGCTGTAATGTTTGGGCATTTCCATTGATATGATCTTTGATTGTTGATGTATTAAATTTGAAGGCGTTTAATACTTTGGGATTATTGGAATTCATCTTCTTGCTCATAGACTTAGAGATGTTTTCTCTATTGATTAATTGTATCGATAAAGTAGAATCGTCTATATCCTTGAAAACATTGCCATTATTTTTATTTAATGGCGGTGTTTTTTCGTTTGTTATAATTGCAGGCAAACCAATAGCACGATAAAAGGCATTTATTCTGGATTCTGTTGATTCTTCTGATCCTGCTCGGCTGCTTGATCGTATGCCATCAATATCTTTAATAATATTAGTAGAAAATTCTGTGAAATCCAGGTCTTTATTAAAATTTGCCATTATTTTCCTCCCGGCTCTCTGTCAACATTATCAAGTATAGTATGTGCTGTATTATTAGTGCTTTGTTTTGAAGTAAGTCTTCGTTTTGGCAAAACTGCGCCAGACACGAACTTAATCTCGATTTCTTTTGTTACAACAGAATTATTATCGAGTTCTTCTATGAATTCTCCGTTTATTCTGGCGGTAACCGTGGCCGTCCCAGAAAGTAAAGATCTAATCTCTGCTGTAACTATACCCGTACTATTATTAAGTGTTTGGTTTGTTATAACACCAAAATCAGTAAAAATATCTACAGTAATACCGACTCCGTCAGGTAGATTACTGGCAAGCAAGGCGCCAGTTGAATCTCTCGGAATAACGGATATTACAGCCAGGTCACTACCGCCAGCTTTTACAAAATTCTTATTGACATTAAGTTCGCTATTTAAAGTGTTTGATATGTGAGACAATATGGTGTTCATTATTCTTTTCATATTGTTTCCAAAAGCATTTAAATCGTTTGTTATATTTTCTTCTTCTGCGTTTATTCCTGACACATCATTATTTGCCACCGAGTCTCTGGTTCTGGATATTGAATCGTTTAATCCCGATAACATGTCATCAAATTGGTCCCCAATATCAGCTAATTCTGGAATTTGTTCTGCAGCTGGGGTTTCTGTATCTCCGAACTGATTATCTAACGAATCTTTGGCATCGATAACGGATGGATGGCATCCCAAACCAACAATATTATGCGCCACCAACATGTCCCAATTTGGAACTATTTCATATCGCACAGCACCTATCATCTCAGAAAGAGTGGGGTCTACCACTATAATGTCTGGATTTTTTATTTTTAAGATAGGAATAATCTTCTCATTTCCTCTATTATTTGTAACACGCACGCTAAAATGAGAAGAGTTTCCGGTTTGTCCAGCCGACACAGCCTCGTCCACAGGCTCATCTAGTTGAGAATCTAATTGCTGTTTTAAACTTTGCATATATGGAGTAATTTTATAAAGTTGGCTGTTTCCAGTTAATGTTTTAATCTTCCACGCCATTAAAGGAAGAGAGTCGGAAAAAGAATATTTTAAAATTGCGCCGATTCCCTTGGGGGGATTGGTTAAAACCGGAGGACATGTATCATCTCCACAACAAGTTTCGTCTCCATTGCCTTTTTTACAAGGTCTTCCGCCAGCAAGTCGTAATATGGCCATAATCGTTTCTAATATTGGTTTTAATACATTAAGCACACCTATTTGATTCAGAATCTCTACCAAAAGAGCCTCTATCTTTCTTCTCTCTGCTTTTATTTGTGCTCTATTACTGTCCGTGTCATTAAGCAGGGCGATTAAAGCACTAACATCATGTTTTATCAGTTCATATATTGGGATTATTGTCGTTAACACAAACAATATGGCGGCCAATATTAACTTTATAATGCCCAATACCAGCAGGATTCCAGCGAGTGGCGGGAACAAAGCAATAAATGGAGGCAACCATTTTCTAAACAGTCTTATTACCGCTCTTATAACAGCAAACCAATTAGGCATCGCACATATAATTTCTATCAAGCCTCTTATAACTCCCATTATGGGTAAAAGCAACATGTATGCTGACATAAAGGGAGATAATAATGAAAGCAAATTATTAATAGCCGTCCCCATGGATTTCGTAATTCCAGGCTCAGACATGCTTTGCATTATTGAGCCACCTGGCAATTTATACTTTAAAAGATCATCAGATATCATAGAAACGCCGTCTGGAAGAGGCAACGATGAATCGTAGGGTAACGTAAAATTCGGTCCGGCGGAGGTCACAAGAACCTGAAGGACGCCTAATACAGTAGGATTATTTATAAACCAAGGATTTGACATAATATTTCCTTTATGGAGTATTTCTTCCATTTCTTGATATAGTTTTTTCTGTGGCAGTTATATTTCTTAGCCCTTCTGAATCAGCCGTGCCATACATGTTAATATTTCTTCCATCTAACAATAAATCTGCACCAGCGATAATCGAAAAGTCTCCGCTCGAAGACATTACGACGTTCCCTTTTATATCTATCTGCATACCATTTTCATCAATTATAATTCTGTGACTATCTCCAGTAGGGCGGTTTAAATGTATTTCTATTCTGCCCGGCCTGTCTTCCTTATCTTCTGAAGAGGTAAATCTTTCGTCTGTCCCTATGCCAGCCCCGCCTATTTGTATAATAACGTCTCCGTCTGTTTGATGTATTATACTGCGACCATTTTTATCTCTGCCATAATGGGAAACAAGACCACCGGCCAAGTCAAGCACTAAAGATTTTCTATCGGATGTATCTGCACCAATAGAAATTTCTGCGCTTCCATCTAAATTTAAATTTAAACTCCTGCCACCAGCATTGGCATCAGAATTGGTGTGGTAATTTTTAATTCCATTATCATCTGTCTGTAAATCTAATATTTTATTGTTTATGTGGGTGTTGATGGGACCGATACGATTCCCGTTAAACACCGACGGAGCTATTTCCAAGATGTTGTGGTGAGCGGTCCCGACAGAAACCGGATTTTTAATACTTGCTGGAATATAATTAGAATCATCTACAACCACGCCAGTCGCTGGGCCAAACGGAAGAATCCGCACATCTTTTTGTTCTGGATCTTTAAATTGTCCTTGATTTGCTAAATTTTTATCTGGATTTCTGGACACAACGTATCTTCCCAAAACCGGTATATTTCCCGTTTCAGAAGAGGCAGGGATATTGATTTTTGTTAATCCCTCGCCATCCACATCTACGCTCCATCTGCTGTGTTCTTTTGCATTATTAGAGACTTTTTCGGTAGAAAAATCCACATCCGACGACTCTTTTCTTGAATTAATCTCATAATGGTATTTAATAGACCTTCTTAAATAACTATACATTCTTCTCAGACTCTGAGAGCTATTATTTCCTGTATTAAAATCATTATCGGGTATCTGAATTTTATTTCTATTTATATCTAGTATATTGCCATAAATATCTACAACAGTTCCCTCTACCTTTTCAATCAGATGATTAAAATTCCTAGGGTTTAAATCAAGGATATCAGTTCTTCTATTTTCCCTAAACGAAGGATCGGTAGATATATTAGGTTGGTCTGTATTATTTTCTCTAACCAAGGTGGAAGCCTCGGATTCATTTTTCAAATCTCTGACGCCAAAACTATCTGCAAACTCGTACGTCAAATTTCTTTTTTCTACCAATGCAGGGTTTCTGATAGTTAACTTTGATATCTGATTGCTTCTGAGACTTACTTCCTGTTCACTTAATCTTCCTATATCTGCTAACAACGAATCATAAGCCTCACCACTTAAGAAATTAACAGTAGATGTATCGTTAGGATCTTCGTATTCGCTTTTGTCTCTCCTTATAACCCCTTCTATATTTCTGCCTGCTTCTGTGAATCTATAAATGTTGTTGGTGCGAAGAAAAAGGGCCTTAGAAAACTTGGAAAGTTCCAAATCTGTTTCTAATTCTCCCGCACCAGACTCGAAAGCTATATTTCCATTTTTAGAAAAATAGATAGCTGAATTTAAAGGTCCTTTTAAATATATTTCTCCGCTCGAAACATCTGGATATGAAGATGTATCAACCGAGCTATCAAGAACGCCGCTTTGTGAAAAATAATAACTTCTCTCAGGAACAACTGACACTATATAAGCTTGTTCCTGTGGAGCCATAGCTATTAATACACGAGTATTTTTCTTAATGCCTACAAAAATACCTCCTCCTACACCTGCGTGAGGGTGGGGTATAGGACAACGAATATTATGCTCGCCTTCTCTATCGATGAACATACATTCAACTTGTGTTTTAAACACGTTGACCACTATAGCTAATCTTACGGCATATCCGCCGGGAACTCTACTCATTTTCTTGGTCCTTAAATATCAACACTATTTCAATTATATTTTCAATTTTGCTGGTATCTTGTCCTATAAGATTAAACACCTCTTCTTTTGGAGCTCTAAGAGAGTTGTTTGTTTCTTTTAAACTATCTGCCGTTATCAATATTGGCTCACTTAAACTACCTATTTGATTTGCTTGCAATGACATGTAAATATATTTTTCAGAAATCTTGGCAAATTTATCATTGTCTTGATCATATTTTCCAGTAGGGGCGGACAAAAATTTCTTAACCGCTGCTATTCTCTTTTCAACTTTTGGCTTGTTGTCTTCATCAACTAAAAATCCTCTAACCTCTACTTTGGGATAAGAATCAGAAGAATTGTCTGTTATGTGTGCCGAGGAAATAGATAATGCGTTTTTAAATTCATTTATATTATAATTAGCCATATCTCCAGAAAGCATAGAAATTCTTTCGTCATCGGATTCTTTGGAAGGAAATATGATAGACGCGAGATGTCGGCCCAAACTAAAGCCTGCTGTTTGTCTGGAAGTGGTTATTTTATTAAATACTCTTTGCGTTTTTATTAGACCCTTTCCTATCACATCGAGTGGCGTAGGAATATACTCCCCTAGTGGATGTCCATATTCTAATGTTAGCGTGGTGGTAAAAGAACCCCCATATGAAAAATTATGAGAAACAGAGCTTACATAAAATAATGTGTCTCTAGAATTAATATATACAACATCCCCTAGTTGATAGTATTCATTACCATATAACGTCAAACTTCCCCTGACTGCTTTTTTTCTATTTTGATTAAGAAGCATTAATGCATATGGAGCACATTGAGTCTCGGCATCTTTAAAATAAGGCCTGCTAATTCCGCCATCAGATTTATATCCGTATTGTCTCCACAAATCAAAATCTGTGGCTCCCGCCCACAAAACAGGGATTTGTCCAATACTTCCTGGACCCTCCCCTATTAAATCTTGTTCTCCATTAACATCAACTCTACATATAACATTTTCGCAACTTTCTGTAAAATTAGAATGTATTATTTGATCATCATATATTATAAAGCGTTTTGCCGAATTTGGTCCGAGAAAATCATTATAGTCGTCTTCTATTAAATCTGAAAATTGACTAAGCATATCTGGAACAGAAATATTTCCCATATTTGCAGGAACGGTAGTTTCATATTTTCCTGCTTGTTTTAATAGTTTTTGGTTGCAGTCTTCTAATTTTTGTCTTCTGCTGATTAATTGTGCCAGCTTATTCGTGTGGTGGTATCTGTTCACAAACATGTTTGGATAATGCGAATCATTTATAGACTTTATCTCTTCTGCAACTTTTAATATAGATTCTTCTGATTCTGTATCTACCGACTGACCACCAACTTTTGAAACTAAACTTTTTCTATTTAATAAAACAATGCTGGCCAAATCTTCTGCAAGAGACGAATTGAAGTTGGTGGTGAGTTTAATGATTTCTTCACTACCGACCGCCCCGATAATCGTAGAAATATCTTCAACCGAGCCCAGAAGGGCAGATTCTATTTTGATATTCAAATCAACTATATCTAACTCATCTTGTACATTTTTGCTTCTCGATTTAAATAACTGAATTAAAAATGAAGGATATAGCTTTTTGCCCTCTCTCTTATCTAATAAAAACATTTTTAGAAGCAATGATAATGGAACTTTGTTGTATCTGGGTGGCCTAAATTGAATGTGACCATGATTATCGCAAAAAAACTCAAAATCCAAAGTTTTTGCCACCAAAGAACATATATCTCTTGGGCTTTTATACTGGCTATTCCATAAGTCAATTTTTTGGGACATATTAGCAACAAACGCTCTTATATCCAAGTCTTTATCATATTCTTCTCCAACAATAAATAAATTCGAATCTACATTAAACTTACAGTCATATTGTGGTCTGAATTGTAATATTGTGTTTCTGAATCCCAATTTTTTATATTTTTCTTTCATATTCTCACTGTCTGATTCTGTTGATGCACCACCAAAATCAAGAGCAAAATCTGTTCCGTATATTCTCAATCCCACCCCAGTCGTTTTGGCCTTATCTTTCCATTTAGACGATTCTTTATTAATTTCATCTTTGATATCACTAATTCTGGACGAAAGACTAAATTTGATACTTCTAAGGTCCTCGCTATCTTCGAATTTATCATTAGATAATGCCAATTGTTGATCTTGAAGAGAAGCTAACTGCTCTCTAAGAGAATTTAAGTTGTTTGATATTCCTTGTAAATCAGTCCTATTCGCCAAGCGCTCATGAGTTGCGCGAGGGTCGGTATGAATAGACGTAAACGGCTGAAAATTTCCTAATGTTCTATTTTGAGAGCGCTGTATATCAAAAAACGAGTGAAAATAACTCTCTGGAGAATTCGATTGAACACTATTATGAAATGTTCCAAATGACATAGAGTTTTCATAAAAAGACTCATAATTGTGGGGGTATCCCGTTACTAAAGAACTAACTATATCGGCAGCATCTTGACCAGCGAAAGGGTCGCTAATTACTGTAATCCCCATCTCTCTACGGAGCTTTTGTGTCTGGTCCTCTTGATTTCCAAGAGCAGTTTTGAGGTTTACATTTCGGGTTGCGGCTATAATTCCTTGCTTCCATTTATAAACAATTCCTGGAGCATGTTTATATTGCATAATGGATGTACCGTCTCCATTGGTTAAATAATCTTGAACAAAATTATTCTTTTCGTCAAACTTTTCTCCAACATAAGACCCGTTGTTAAAATTAATTATTTTAGCATTCACTCTGTCTTGATTGTCCTGATTTAGTTCAGGCTCATCGTCAACTAGGCCGGTTGCTTCACTAACCTTAATATCAAATGGGGTCAGAGGGTCTTCCAATAGCCCTTGAGTTTGGTCTAAACTTGGAGCAACATTCACCCTAGATTGTTCCAGCCACTGCATATTACTACAACCAGACGCCCTTGTTGTATAAACGCCACTGTCGGCACTGTAATCTTCTGATACCGTCTGAATTATTCCACCAAAAACATGGGTTCCGGCATTTCTCATTAGGCTGTCTGTTCGCAGAGTTCTATATATTTCCACGGGTATATCCAAATTATCAATACCCATTATTTTCATTTCCTCTTCCAATAAAGCATCGGATGTGTCTTGATTCTGATTAACGAAATTTTTTATAAATAGCGAGTTATTTAGAAGCGTGCTCAGCGGACCAACCAACTCATTTTGTTTAAATGTATTTCCCCTAATATAGACATTAACAGAGTCCATAGGCTGAACTATTGATTTTCCAAGATAATGCACTCTTAAATTTCTCCTAGCGTGCTCGACATCAGGTTTTTTATTACTAATTATGTAATTTTTATTTACCTCCATAATGGCGGAAGCGTATCTTTCTAGTAAATCAAAAATGGCGGTAATTTTGCTATTTTCGTCCGTGGTTGTTTGTTGCTCCGGTGGCAGTTGTAATAAGGATATTAAAAAATTATTTTTATTGAAAGCCACCCCGTCACCTATACTTGCGGTAATTTTATTTGATGCCGTAGATGAAGGGTTAACTTCGAAAATTATCTCCGTATTATCCGTATTGCTGAGCGCTCCTATAGAATTCGGACCAGTTGACCATGCATTGAAAATACGATTTTTTCTCATATGAGCAAGCTCTCGTTCAAGCTCTTTGGCTGATTCCAATAACATTTGAGGACTTGCATACATATTTTCTGTTTGCCAAGGATCAGATGCTATTTCCATATTAGCGGCAGCCAAAGCGTATTCAATTTCGTCGGTGGTTATTTTAGATAGATTATATGGATCTTGCATAGTAAAGTCAATATTTCCAACCGACCCGTCTAGAGATAATGATGTGCTTAACTCATTCACAAGTGTTAACTCTATAACGCCATTTCCTCGGCCAACAGAAAAAATATCTGGTTGATTTGTTTCCACCGTCCAAGTTGTCTGCGTCGCGTGTCTCAAATTACTCGATTTGTATTTTAATTCTTCTAATGCAACCACCCATGAAGACAACAACTCAGAGTCTGATTTTGATTGGTCTAATAATTTTTTGTATTCGGCTATGACTTCTGGCTGACTAATCGAAGAATGCAAAACCGCAAGAGCAGAGTCAGATATTATTCCAATCTTCTCATTGTACTCCTGCAAGAAAGCTATACATGCCGATATTCTATCTGAATCTAGGTCTGCTTCCTCATTTAACAGTCTGCCAGCCTTGGACAATGCTTCATAAGCGGCGAGCTGCTGGCATTTTTTTTCAAATAATATTTTTGTTGCTCTAAGAAATAATTTTTCTCCACTGTCTAAAAATTTTAAGTCGTTCTCATTTCTCAAAGAACGAAAAGCTCTTTTCTTAATATAGACTGTTAAGATTGGTTCCTGAGAAGTTATCGTTCTTTGTTGTATATCGTCCACATTATCAATACTCGAACCAATAAAAGCTGTCCCTGGAACATTTGTGAATCCCGTATCAACATGCACATTTTCCTTTGGTGCCATAGGTGGCCGCGTAGCACGGAGAGATGTAAACGCATTAGAAAGCCCATTTTTTATAGACGTATATTGCTGATTAAAGTTACTAATCACATTATCATAACTGTTTTGTCTAAGTCCAGTATCACTTCCAAAAATAATAGCCATTATTTACTTCCAATTTTTATATTTATCCGTTATTAATTCCAAAGGTAGAAGACAAACTATTTCCACCATATGATAGTGGAGCCGATTCCGGATGTCTAAAATCTACATTATTCTGTTGCGGGCTAAGGCCAAATAATCCTCTAATTGCGTTCCCCGCACTAGATGCCATAGCATTAACAAATTGGCCCGTGACATCATCTGCTATCGGGTCTTTATGCCAAGCCATAAAATTAACTCTTTTGCCTCTTGTTTCTGTTACCATAAATTCTATATTGTATTGAAATAATCCCAAACGATTTACATCTTCGGTGGTAGTCATGGATGTAAAAAATCCGCGGTATTCTATTCCTTGATAAAATAAAGTAATTCCTAAGGCCAAAGATGCTAAAGAAGGCCTTAATATAAAATTATTGTTTCTTAATTGCTCTGCCATAACTGGAACTATAGCGTCTCCCAAAGAAGCATCCTGTAGCGTCGTTTGTTGCAAAGCATTCAATAACTCGTTTGTTTGGCTCGCGGCAACAACCTCAAAAATTCTATTCTCAGACCTATACACATCTCTTAGTACATTTATTCCTTTGACCCCGGCAGAGCCTGTTGTTCCATTAAGAGTTAGTCTTGTAAGATTATCTCCCCAATATTGCACAACAAAACCACCCTTTGTACGAGTTTGCTGTATTTGTTTGCTCTCAGCAACCACAAAGTTTTCTGGGTTGATGTACATTTGTACGCTTGTTCCATTTGGAAGAAGCCAGGTCATAATTTGTTTGTCGCGATTTGTGATACCGGCGCCGAGGCGAGTATTTGGAAGGTCGGATGTAGCACTAAGAACATCACCCAAATTTTTGACTGCATCTACACGAAAATCATCAAAGTTTTTATATGCCATAAAGTACCTCTATTATTTTCCTGGATGTGCCTTAGATATTGCGGCATCTGCATATTTTTGTATCATGTCTCCTAGAAATATCTTAATCGTCCCATCTTGTGCGCTGGCTTTAAGGTGAACATCTGCAATAACATCAATATTTTTGGTTATTTTTTGATTAGTAAAAGACTCCGATGTGGTGTTGTGAGTTTCTCTTATATTTTTTACGTTTTCGATATTTTCCTTGGTTGGTAGAATTGGCGCAAGCGCAGTAGTAATTTGACCCCTTGCATTTTCCTCATTATTCATCTGTTTCCTAACATTGGCCGGGGACATAGCTTTGGTATTATGAGTGTCATTTCGTATCCTGGCGGCTAATCGTTCGCCAGCCTTCAAAGAGGCGGCATTTAATTTGGCTAGTTCCAAGGCTTGTTTATTTTCATCAGGCTCTTCGGACACCTTTTCTCTTATACGATTCCTTTTCGTTCGCTCCTCTCTTTTTTGCCCAAGCATCCCCATTATTTCATTAGCATAACTCATTATATTGGTTCCGCTTTTTGGGTCGGCAGCAGCTTTTTTTAAAATATTTTCCATGTTTTGAGCAAAATCTGACAGCCCCAAATCTTCCGCCAAGTCACCAATCGCGTCTACTATTTTATCTCCATTGTTTATTGTGGCCTGTTTAATTAGACTAAGATTTTTGTCCATAATGCTTTGGGTTGATTCTTGTGTTCGTTGGCCAGAACCTAACAGCTCGTCCAATTTAGAAGCAGTATTATTCCCGACATCGAGACCGCTCTTATCTATATTTTGCAACATCGCAAGAGTTTTATTTGCTGTCGCTTGGTCTATATTCATTGTTTGCATTAATAATTGTCTCTGTATAACAAAATTATTAAGTAGGGCCGGATCTGTACGAGCTTCTTCTCGTGTCAAAATCTTTTCTCCACCGCCAAACTGTTTTAATGTTTGAATAAGACTTTCGCTTACTTTCTTCATACCTTCCGGGCCCTCTTCTAATGCGGCTTCTATATCCAGACCCGCACCCAGAGCACCTTTTGCTGCACCACCGGGTGCTTGCATTCCCAACAAAGCCCTGGTTCCAAAAGCCATCCCCTCGAGCCCTCTAACAAACGATCGTAGCAATTGCGGGGTTAGTCCCTTTTGTCCTGTCCCGGAAAGACTATCCGCAAAAGCTTTATACAATGGGGTGACTGAAGATACAGTTCCGCCCCACATTTTTAACATGTCTGTTGCCCCCATAATAGATTCGCCAACTTTTTCGAATCCAAGACCAGAGCCTTTAGTTGCCCAACTTATTCTTCCGAAATTTAAAATTGCTTCTGTTTGAGAGGCGCCTAACTCCGTCATAGCTTTTGATAACCACCCAGCAGTTGTGGCCGCATCTGTATTTGTTGCTGCGGAGACCAGGATAGCCGCGTTAGCAGATGTAACGGGCCCTTTCAGGCCGGTCATACTGCTGGTTAAACTTCCTATATTCTTAACTTGGTCTTCTACAGAAACCAAATTTTTAAATGCCTTCTGGACGCTTACTAGCTGTTCTGGCGTAGCTCTTATTGTTTGCAGGGATTCCGTATACCGCATTTTAAATTCTTCAATGTCTTTTTGTGCTTCCTCAAAAGTGGTTCCAAAACTCATCCCGGCCTGTAATACGTCTTTATTAAAATTCATCAGTTCTTGTTCTACTTCTACCATACCGCTAGACAATCTATTTAATTCGTTTGTCATAGATTGTTGCATTTTTGCAGCAGCAAGAGGAATTGATGCGCCAAGAACTTTTCCCAAGTCTTGTGTAACTTTTTTACTATTATTGAGAGCAAACACAATAGAACTTTCTACAGCGCCAAAGACAGTCCCGGCAGCAGAGGCAAATGATTTAAAACCAGACATAAGCGAAGAAATTTTCTTTTCGCCCTCTGCGGCCGTTATTGCTCCGGCCTTGACTTGCTGTTCAACACCTACCATCTGGGCTTTCAATCCGTCCCAGGCACGGGTCGCTGCTTCAATGCCCTTCACTGTGCTGTCAGTAAAAGAGCCTTGGGCTCCTTGAGCCCCCTTTAAAGCGACCGCCACGCCATTTATTTTATCTCTTTGGCTGTCCAAAGAACTAATGGCGTTGCTGGCATCTTGTGTGTCTTGAGATATAATATTAGTATCAGGAACTATTTCGGGCATATTATTTCTCCAAATCCATATTCAACCAGTCTTTATAGCTTATTTCTTTCGGTACATCTGATTTTTTTATATTATTGTAATTATCTAATACCTTTCCTATATCAACCTTGTGCATCTCTTTTTCTTGTTGATTTTTAACAGACGGAAGCGACCTACCAAACATTTGCTCAATTCCACTTATAAATTGTTCGTCAGGAACTTCTACAGCCTGTTCTCTAGCTTCTTTAATTTTCCTTACAGCCTCAGGCTCTATAAAGCTAGCGTGATATTCCACCATATCCCTATTTTCTTCAAATTTCTCGTCTCTGTCTTTTATAAAATTATGATAGTACCATAGCCATTGAGATGAGCTAATCTCTCTAAACATCTCGTGGTCTACTGGCACACCCCACATTTTACAGAGCTTCCATCGGAGCCTGTGCCAAGGCTCCTTTATTAATTTTTTATTTTGTCGCCGTAAATTATTTCATCGGATTCCTTGATCATAGATTCATAGGCAGAGTATAGTCTTTCCACTAATGCAAGCTGCATCTGATCAATCACGAATGATTTTTTCTCAAAATCGCTAAGCGCGCCCTCATTACAAAAAGATACTAATGGCGCTCCGTCTATAGTTCTTATGGCGTTGGCCAAAGTCAACACTCTTATATTAAATAAATTAGCAGATTCCCCTATTTTCATAAGGGCTAAAACTATATCGTTATTTTCTTTGTGGGTTAGTGTACTTAACTCAAACTTATGCCCGGCGATATCAAACTCTTTTGTGAATTTTCCCATAAATATTAGGCTTTCGAGTTTCTTCTGAGATTCTGTATCTATGAAACGCGGAGCAACCGGTTGGCCCTGTTCAGGCTCACTCTCAAACTCCGCTAATCTTTGGTCAACAGAGTCTTGCGTGCTAGAAAAATCCTCCACTACATAGTTTGTAGTTTGAGGAACAGTTGTGGGCACAGGGCTACCACCCCTCATATTTGAGTGAGTAATCTTAGTCATGGTCTTTCTCCTTATGTAATTTGGATAAAAATGTGTGTCAATGGAGGGAGCTTAAACTTACAGGGGCGTGCCAGGACGCCCCCTTCATGCATTATTTGTTAAATACCGAATTTACTAATCCGGCAACATCTAGTGAGCCTCTACGAGACCCACTATTAACTGAGTGTTCTATTGTGCTTGTGTCGGTCTGAGATTGCAATCCTCTAGCGCCACCGCTATTCGGAATATCAAACTCTCCTGTTGGCGATGAAATATATGCCGTTTCGCACCACATAGTCGCTTCTTCTGTAATAACATAATTATCAGCAGTATAGGGAGTGGAGTAAGTAGTGAACCAACAATTTTTATATGTTGCTACGACTATTTCTGGCGCATTAGAAATATCTGTCCCCGGGGTTTTTACAGAGCTCATATCTAATATTTCTATATCAAATGGAAGTCTTTGGGCATTAATAAATCTAAACCCACGCAAAAACGCCTCTGGCAATCTTACCTGATCAAATACTATACGAGAGGCAGACAACTCAAAGGTGGTTGGGCCATTCGGAACTATTTCTATAACACCGTCTGTTCCTACTTCCTTAATTCGTTCAAGCGGCCTATTTTGTGTTACTGTTAGTCTCTGTAATGCTCCAACAGCAGTGCCAGACACCTTTATTATAATCTGAGTAGATAACCCAGTATTTGGTGCCCGCACATTAACGGCCGATCCCGTATTCGGGAAGGTTTGTTCAATACCTGGCATGTTTGTAATCTCCTATTATTTAATTTTCAAATCTTTATATTATAGAATTCCTACGCTAATATCAACATAAATCCAATCAAGGGGCAAAATGGGCTCTACTTCAACTGATACATTGATCTGACGTGGATCCACCTCATCTCTCACCACATTTATGTTTCTGTAAGCGGCCAAATAACCCTTGGCTGTTAATGATTGTAACACTTTGACAACCACTGATGTGATAGAGGCAGTCAATGTGGGGTCTTGTGGCTGTCCAATAAACCCACTCAACGCATCGCGCAAAGACTGAGCGGTGTTATCTCTAATAAACACAACTGAGGGCTCTTCTTCTAAAGGATCACCGCTTGATGTGGTGGTCTTGCAATGCAATATTTGTCCGCCACCAGTAACCGGTTGTACGACAGAAATGCCACGATCACCCAGTTCATTCAAAGTGAATGGTCGACGAACCTTGCTTCTTAAAATACTAAACCCTGTCAAAACTTTGTGTGTCAGTGGTATAGAAACGTTTGCGGTTGCAGCCAACAGTCCGCCAGCCGCAGCAGCCATATAAAATCCATCAATAGTGGTATTTGTTCCGTTAATAACCCTAACTATTTCGTCAGGCCAGAAATAAATGGCTCGGAAAGTATCCCCAAAATTAACTCGCACATCGTAATTAGCCAAATCTTCGATATTTCCGGCTAATACTTCCTCAACATCATCTCCCTGAACACCTTCTAATATTCCGATGTCTTCAACAGCCACCAGCTCTCTTCCAACTAATGCTTCAGTAGTTATCCCACTAATAGCGCCAATAAGAGCAACGCGCTCATGTTGGTTAGCAGTGTTACTCATAAGCTCACAATGGGCAATAGCAGCGCGTTGGATAATACTTATGGTATCTGTGGGTAGAGGCACAACTATTTGACAGCTAACGGCTTCCAAAGCCTCAAAAGCAGTAGCCCAACTGGTATCATAAAAATCTGCGTCATCGGCATCAATAAAGGTTGCGCGTAAGCCGTCGCCTCTAGCAATAGTTCCACTTGTATATAAGTCACTAGTAAGAAGCAAATAGGCTGATGTGTCAGCAGAATCAACTAACTCCCAACGCAAATCTGTATGAGAGGATGCCCAATTGGCACCGGATAATGTCACAACAGTGTCATCACCGAAACCGTCTCCAACGGCAGATATATCGTATGTGCCTGCAACATCGCTAGCATCAACTCCGTATAAATCTGTAGGCAAGATTCTTATTTGCTTGCTTGTGTCTACTTCTCCCAAGTCTAGATTGTTGGCACTAAACGATGCGGAGTCTGCGGTAAAAGTACTGCCGCCTATAGTAACTTCTCCATCAGTACCCTCGTCCTCAACCTGACTCTTTTCAACAACCGTGTAACTGAACGTATACCCGGCATTGTTTATAAAGTCATTATATATGTCTGCGGTAATAACAGCATTGTAAAAATCAACCTTTGTGGGAGAAATTTGTGTTTCTTCTCCAGTTGTTTTGTCTATTACAAAAATATGAACATCTGTGTCTGCATCTGGTGTTCCGCTTGCAATAGGGTATTGGAACGCATCAACGTCAGCTGACGTAACTGGGTTTCCAACAGGTGGAAATCCTTCAGTACTTGCGGTCAAAGGATCATTGGCAGTAAGTAATACTGTGCTTGTTCGTCTGGCAATAGACGGTTTTGTTTGTACCGCCATCACACCAAAAGCACCATTCTCAAAAGCCATAGATGCCCCTAGGGACAAGGTGTTAGATTCTGACGGAAATCCATGCTTCTGATACAGAGCGTTAGAATCAACAAAGAATTCTGGATCATTAAGGTCAGCGCTAGCGATATAGTTGGCCTCGAGCGTTTGCCCAACAGTCAACACTTTGCTCGCAACCTTTACAGTAAATCTATCGCCCCTGTCGAAAGGAGTAGCGCCCTCTGTTATTGCGATTTGTAGAATTCCATTATCTCTAGTGATACCATCACTAATAAATACTATTGGAGAGCCGTATGCATCGAGGATTTGTCCAGAAACAGACCCTATTGCAGAAAACGTAGTTTCTTCAGAGATTGGGTCACCGTAAGCGTCTCTAATTACGCTTGTTGCTTTTATAGTCCAAGTCTCGGTTGGTGCGTCTATATCTAAAAGACTCACTGTAGATATCGACCCGTTGCCCACATTAGATGTTCCGGGAGGAGCATATAAGCCGCCCTGGTCAACCAAATGTGCTCTCTGAAGTTCAATGCGGCCTGTTGCAGGCTCCAATCTATAATCGTATTGGCTGTCAAAAGCACTGGTAGTAATTGCTTCCTCGACTCCGGTGAGAGGGATGCCGTCTAACGTTAAAGCTGTTCGTTTTGCAACCAAGGGGAATTTAGACAGAATAAAATGTCTGCCGTCAGGTGCATCTGAGCCACTAAAATCGGGATTTACTCCGTCAAGCCCACCGCCTTCGGCGTCTAAAACTACAGTCTCTTCTGCTTGCCCTAGACCCATAATAGCCAAAACTCTAAGGCCACCAGGAATACTGATGGACCTTCGAATAGATCTAACCCGACTGTAAACGCCAGGTTGAACGTAGTTTGGAACTCCTGCTATATTCGGCATTGTTTATTCTCCTATTAAATAATCTCGTTCTTAAAAAGTCTTTATTTTTCAATATATTACATTATATAACGTATATAATAAAATGAATATTAAAACACACACATGTGTCCTATCTATAAAATAAAATATTGATAGATTTTATCTCCCAATTATATTAAATCTTCGTGCGTTAATTGCATGTTAACTGCCAACGCATCGGATGCCTCTCCATCTAATGTTTTGAATGTCAAACAGAGCCCAATTCTCTCACACACATCACTTATAGGAACGTGAATTCTCCATTCTGTTCTTATCTCTAAATTGACAGACGTCATGTATAGATAATCGTTAGCGTACGGAACCTCTGTCTCGCCCGAAGTAGCCAACGTTTTCACAAAAACACCAGCATTCTGTAAATCTTGTCGTCTGGAACCCATTAATACAATTTGAACGATATCAGCAATTTCTTCTCTATCAATTTCTGATTCGGCAATAACTTTAACTTCTATGGTTTGATCAAAAGCCCCGACCCTAGTAAAATAAGCCGGAGTGTATATTTGCGTTTGATTGCCATACGCGTCGGTTAAAATCTCTTTTCTGTTTATGGTTCCAAGATAATCCTGATTAAATGATATCGGAGAATATCTCGACCCAGTGTTTCTTACTATTATAGACGGATTGAATTTGACATCATAACGATACGAACTGCCTATAAAAATTCTAGTTGTCTCTTCATCATCCAGGCCAGCTGAAGGGTCGGTGCCCAACAAAGAAGGCGTTTTAGGGAAGCCAAAAACGTCTTGTACGTATTTGAACTGCCTGTCTATTGAAAAAACATCCCTAAGAGTATCTATAATGACATTTTTGGTATATACTATTCCGGCAGACTCTATTATGTTCTCGAGGTTAAAGATGTCGCTTATGGCATTATAAGTTGTAAAACCCATTATACAATCTCCAATTCCGTCTTACCCGCAGGCAATTTTTCTGGAACTACAAAATTTCTATTTTGAGGAACCAATTTTTTCCCATTCAAAACACCCTCAAACAGAGCGACATAATTACCTGGGGCTAAATGTGACACCCAATGCCCACTTCTGTTTGTTTTCGTTTCTTTAATTAAAATATCTTTATCATTAAATATCTTAACTGTGACGCCAGATAAGTTAGTTAATTTGCCATCCAGATTAGCCACCATTTTTCCAGTCACAACTATAAAATTAGAAGCATTTCTGTTTTTCTGTATAAGTGGCGCCTCTTGTTTCATTTTAGAGGCATCACTTGATTGAAAACTAAAATTCTTAAACCCTTTGTGCTCTTCTGTTTCTGGTTTTTTCGCAATACCGGGCGACGGTTTGGGCTCAGGACGAATATCTGATTTTTGTATAACCACACCAGACGACCTTGAATTATTGATAATAACTTTTATATTTTTATCAATTAGGTCTATTTTCTTTTCTAGCATATCTAGTCTATTTAATATTTCTTGTAAAATCTCTAAGCCTGTTTTTTCTTCTGTCATGATAAACCTCTTAATAAGTAAACACCACTGTCGCTCCATAAACTGTGGCGCTGTAATTTATTACTGAATTAGCACGTATCTTTAAAAAGTAATTATATTTAGAGTAATCTATTATTTCTCCGCCTGCTGTTGTGACCGTAACCAATCCAACGCTTCCAGAGTTTCCAAAAATTGCTCCGGCACCAGACATATCTAACATGTCACTAATAGCTGTAGTACCCATAGTTGTTAAAACATCTTGTTTATATAATTGTGCGGTAAATGCTGATGCCCCAGCACCAACATCAATGTATCCTTGTACCTTAGCATAATTTAGTTTTGCTCCATTCGGTATATTATCAATAGGAAAATATAAAGTTCTTACATAAGTACCAACAGAGCTATTTAAATTTTCATCCCACTGGCCAGCAGTTGAAGTAAGTTTCCATTGTGGCAGCCCATCTTCATCAAAGCTTGTCTGGGCCGCGGAAGCTGGAACGCTTAATGTGTCCTGGAACCCTTTGTTTATTCCAAGTATGTTAACATCATAGTCTCCAGAAACAGAGTAGGTAAAAGACCCACCAAAAAAATTAGAGGTAACAATCGATTCTGTTACGCCATCTAATGAAATACATTCAGTAACAAAATTTATAGAATTGTAAATTCTATTTGATACAACAATGTGGTCGCTACCATACAAACTAATAGCCTTCGATATTTCACTTCCCGAAATAGTATTTCCGGAAATTTTAACTCTTCCACTGCCAGAGCTAACATTTGTGATTCCTATACACCCAGAACTAACCATTCCGGTTATAATATTATTGCTTATATCCAAATCACTAGCATAGGCATAAATTGCCTGTGTTGAAAAAGCATAGTCTGTTACAGATAGGTCACCGGGCTGACTTATGTTGTTACCAGATATTTTAGAATTAGAGCCATTCCATCTTATTCCTGTCACTCCAGGCCCAACTAAAATATTATCGGTTATACTAGAATACAACACTGCTCCATATATGTAAGCAGAAGAGGCCATGATGCCAAGATTAATCAAACTATTATTTGATATTTTAACCCTGCTAGTTGTATCCGTCTGAGCATCAATTAAAATACCTCTATACAAATCACAGTCTTTGATAGTGTTGTAGGAAATATCAGCAAACTTTAGCCCATCCAAAATACGAATGGCTATATCATTATTGTTTCCAGTACCCATGTTCATAATAGTATTTCTGTGTATATGAACATGATAGGTGTTTGCAACATAGATGCCGTATATTTCATTATCGTCTAATTTAATTCCGTCGATTAAATTATCATTTATAAATAGCTGGTCTACAATTCCTGTCACCGAATTATCTAACAAATCTATTCTGATACCATTTGTTATAGTATTTTGAGCAGCATGCACAATATTATTATCACATATTCTTAATGTGCTTATATTATTTTCTATTTCTACCATTACTGCTCGCAAATCTGTCGCAGATACTATACTGGGAATATCAATATTGTTTTTTAAAATAGAGATATTTTTAACGGTCCTGTCTGCACTACTCACTTTTATTGCATATGAAAGTCCTCCAGTGCCTGACACATTCGTTATATTATTATCCTCAATCAATAGGTTTTCTACCCCGGCATTAGACACAATTCCAGAATACACTGTGTCAATATAGTTGTTCACTATCTTAATATTTTCTGTCGCCAAAGTAGAGATTTCAATAGCAATATCATTTTCATATGTGGTTACGCTTTCTCCGAATTTAAAATAGCATTTCTCAATTGTAACATTAGACCCCGTTATATAAACCAAAGAGGAGTCTAGGCTGGCGATATCGCTATTTATCTCGATATTCTCTAATCTATTATTTCCCTCCAAAGTTATGAAATGGCTTCCTTGTATTGATGCATTGCTTATTTTTTGTTTTCCTGCACCATAAGGACCCGCCCCAAGTATAGAGACTCCGTTTGGAACAACGATTGGTTTCGCTGGTATAATGTCATTGATTATTTTGATAATTATTTTTTCGTCATTAGGGTATTTCTCAGCATATGCCAACGCACCCTCTAGTGTTTTAAAATTACCAGACAAATTGTTTGCACTACCATCAACGACTAATTCGATTTTATTATCAATATTGTTTATGAACTTTCTGATGTCTGTTATATCTGTGGTTGTATTATTTATTCCCCCATCGGTAAGATAAACGTAATATAACGGAAGTACTCTTCCATATATTGAGTCATACCCATCTACTAATAATGTTCCCAAATCATCGTCAAATGTTTGCAACGTTCCGAGCCCATTAACACCTATAATTTTATTGCCAGTTATCAGTTGGCCAGAGTCGGATGATGGGATTACCACCCTTTGTGTTTCTATCGCTATTCTGACACCATCAATATAGGCGACCCCGCCAGTAAGTGGAACAGCCACCATATTGGTCATAGAGTCAGAGAATTGTTCAGACGTGATGATATCAAACCCTCTTATAACGCCATCGGCGCGGAGTTCGGATATAGGACGCTGAGTCATGGCCGAAACCACATCATCTCTAACATCCAGCATTCCCAAATTTCCAAATAATCTATTATCAAATATGTTGGTGGCCTTTAGCTCTCCATCAAAATGTACAGTTCCTAATAATAGAGCTTCGTCTTCCGGTATGTATGGAAACACACTTAGGTCCTCAATGCCACCCAATATAGTTCCCGGCAAAATATTTAATAATAAATAATCTATGTTATTAGGATGATAAAGTTTAAAAGACCCAACAAAGGTATTACTAATCGATGATACGGATCCTGTCAGAGAACTATTTATAAGATAAAAATTGACAGTATCTGCAACGCCAGTATCCACAAAGACATTGAACTCTCCGTTCGGAAAACCAGAAGACAAACCAATTATTTCGATAGAGGAGCCTAAAGTAGAACCGTATATCAAACGCTGATGCAATAATGCATTTTGATTAGAATCAACATATATTTCAACTAGCCCTTTGTCAGTTTCGCTATTGTTCAACAAATTCAAAGACAAATCCGCAGAAGTGAATCTAACATAAAATCTCGTCGGATTTGTGACAACAGGGATTTCTTCCGAAGCAAATACGGACACAGTGCTTGTTGTAGATGTCATAACAGTATAGCTACCATTAACGGTGCCTGTTGGGTGTCCCATCACATGCATTACAGAACCGGATACTATATTGTAATCTAATGGATTTATAATTTGGCCGGAGGCAGAATATAATGTAAATGTACTACTATCTGATGTGATATCAATATATGCTTCTAGTGTTATAGTTAATCCACCTAAAGACTTTCCGCTCACAGAATAATTTAATCCTTCATTTCCATATATAACTTTGCCAACAACGTCTGCGCCATAGGCGTCTAAACCTAGCGCATAATTTCCATTGTATCCATCTTCAATTGTGATGGTATATCCATCGCCAACCCAATTATGGGCTATGGCCAACTCATCTCCTATTCTGTAGGCCGTAATGGGAAAATGAAGCTGCCCAACAGGATCAGACACATAAGCGTTTATTCTGTCTGCAACAGATTTTGCGTTTACAGGAGAGGCAGCAGATAAGGATAATCTGTCTAAACTCAAATCGGGTATTGTGACACTTCTGTAGTTACCGGCGCCTATTCCGACCGTAACACATACCTCATACCCATCAAGAGCTAAAATAGGGGCATTAAAACCAATACTTTTAACTCTGGCTGTCTGTGGATTTAAAACCGATACGCTATCCACTATTGTTTCATTATTTCTTATTGCGCAGGCCAGAGGACAAGACTCATTAGATATAAAAATTGGCTTATATATTTCCGCAATTATATTGTCCCCAGCAACAACTGTTTCCGAAAATGTATGAAATATTGCTAATTGATTTGATAATAATATTGGAAAATTGCCAAGACTCTCAGAATCACTCAAGGGGCCAATTGCCCGAATTTGATATGTGCCTGCATCATCAGCATTACCCTGGATATATATTATATCTCCGACTTCTATATTATAATTTGAAAAATTACTCAATGCTGTAAAAGTAACTATGCCGGTGTCTTCGGCATAAGTGATTGCAGAAGAAGACAAGACTTTTTGTTTCTCATTAAATAAATCTCCAGACGCAATCGTTTTAAAAACACCATTAGAGTGAAAGTCAATGGTATGGGTAATTCCTAAGGCCCCAGCACTAGAATCTATATCTTCTAGTGCAGACTGAACGTCTGTCGACGTTTTGTCTATAATTGATGTGAAAGAGGATGTATCAACTTCGATATTTGATGCCTCATGTCTAAAGGGAAAATCTAAACCAGACTCAATATGCGGGGTTATTGTATTATCTCCGCCAAACAGATAAGATGCTATTTCATTGATAGCGTCTCCAATAGTGGCGGTACTGGGCGACAAACCACCTATCACACCAATATTATTGACGTCTATTTTAATCTGATACCCGTCATGAAAGTTTGAGACGCCAAGGGTATGTTCATTTAGGGTGTTTGATAGAGACGTATAACCAGTTTGCAATCCTAAAATATCCGTCTTAGAGGAGTCTATCCAAGTCTTTAATGTCACCGTGTCATAATCTAAACTTAATTTAGATTCTTTAATTCCTGCATTAGCCCCGACATGTCTGTCTAAAACTGGCAATCCTACCAAACCAATGCCATCCAACGCCGCACTTTTAATTGCTCCATTTTCATCTATAGATACATTAATACGATCCGCAAGACTATCTTCGTTTCCTTGTAAATTAATGCCAAGCGTATCCTCAATTGCCAAAACAGCATCACGAATACTGTTAATACTGTCTGCCGTTATCTCTGTAACATTATCGTCGGCCAATGGCAACTCGAGGTCGCTGTCTATTTGATTTGGAAATAAAGTCATTTCTGTCTCCGTAAAAGTTTTATAGTACGTCGCCCAAGAGAGCAAATTGTGATGTATCTGAAGAAATCTGATTTATATGTCCAGCTATTGAATAGCTGCTTGTAACAACCCTCACATTATTGAAAGCAATAACTGGCTCAGGATCATCTCCTGTGCCACCATCAATAAGAGTAGAGTTAACAATCTTTATTCTAGGAACCAACTTAAACATTATGTCGTTGTCAATATCCAATAGGGATAATGGTATCGACACTACATATTTTTCAACTACTGAGTCAGACGGCAAAACCCCTAATGTTAATGTTTTAACTATACAATACTCATCATATGTACTCACGGAATCTATTCCAATCTTGGCCGCTATTCCAACCTCTATATATGCAGTTCCGCTTGCGCCAAAGGGGCCACCTAGCCCACCAGTATATTCTGTCTCAACAAAAATATTTGCGTAAGTTAATCCTGGCGCAAAGAATATCGGGTATGCAATTAGAGAAGCTGAGTTGAATTCAAATACTCTTGTGGTAGAATTATTTCCTGCCATAAAACCAACGACACCGTAAGTTACAGCATCAAAGCCATTGTGAGCGCCGGGGTCTAGTTCGGCAATATATCCATCGGCACTAGCAATAGTTATTCCCCACATACTTCCGGACACTGTGTTTTGCACTTGTTCTATTTTATTATTCAAGTCCGTTTCTATATCTAATAATTGCTTATCTATTTTGGAAACTATCAACCTCTTATCTACAAGATATCCATCTACCTCTACTCCGTCTGTTTCGAACTGCAATATAGGGACAACATTTATATTATCTCCATAATTATTTCCGCTTGTTAAATCATCGAAAGTATAACCTGCATCGAACTCATTTTTTACAATAAAATGTCCTGCACTATCTACCATAAGAATATTGTTAGCGAATGTAAAGTCATCTATCACCACATCAGTGGTGGGAACAGACAATATATTTCCAGAAACTAAAACTCTTCCGCCTCGTATTTTTATAGTACTGGTCGTATTTGAAATCACATCCAAGCCTTCCAAGACGCCGTTGTTTCTTAAAGAATCAAGGGCGTTAGTTAGAGGCACAGTATTTAAAATATCTTGCGACAAATTTTCTATTGAATTGCCAATTTTGCGTTTGTCTGTTACATATTTTAAGGTATCAAAACCCAGATTGCCACAAAAATGCACTGATGATAAATACAATAGATCACTGGATTCTGCGCATGCATATACAGTCATATCCTCTCGACTATGTGATGGAGAGCCGTATGTCTCAAAAATAGCAGAACTAATATTGTCCGGCGCGAACACTTTAAGATTTCCAGAAAACCCGGCCGGAATTTGAACGGGCAACCCAGCCACATTGTCTTCATAGAGAATAATATAATCATCACTAGTGACTTCCCATTCTATATTGTTTATCGGGAACTCTTTATTAATTGTTCGCAAAACCACATTAGATATAGAATCATATTGTACGCGTGTTTGTTTTGATATAATTCCGTATCCATCGGCATCTCTTTCTAGAAAAATATCATATATGTTTCCTTTTGTATTATTTATAAAACTCAATGAGTCTGCAGCTATCTCCAAATCAAAATCTCCCAGAGCGATATTTGTGTTTAACAAAAATGTAGAGACAGAGGGAAATGAAGCAATATAGTATGTTCCATTAGCTGACGATGCACTTGAGTGATTTGTAATATTACAAAGAATTCTTCCGTTATTGGTTATGTCTAACCCAAGAGACGATAAATCTCCCAACGCCGGGTCAATCTTATTAGGATTAACAGAGTCCGCATGGGTATATTGTATTTTTAATAATGACTTAAGCCCAACAATACGATTTCCATTAATATATGCCGCATGCTTCTCTTCTGGCCAATAAAATGTGGTTGTTATCACATCTTCGAAACCTAATGCTGTTGCGGCCGAAAGCGAAACTGTATCCAGTATGGCTATAGTAAAATTATACCCAGGTATGTTATGGGCGATAGTTAGTCTTCCGCCCGTATTATATGCGCTAATTGGATAATGGTTTGTGGCAGACTGAGCAACTGTATTTATCTTTGCTACAATTATATCTATATCTTGGGTCGGAATAACAGAACTAATATCTATATCCAAATATGTTCTGTCCACGCCACCAGCCTGAATTCTTAATGTGGTAGCGACCCCTATCTTTAACGCCCTAAAGTCTATGCCCTTGCTAGTAACCCTTGCAACATTTGGGCGCATGACCTGAAGAATATTCGTAGCAACAGTTTTGTCTGTTTGAAAGATGGTGCTGGCCAAAGTTGTCACCACCAAATCACCCTGATCGCCACTTTCTGCAAAAATATTATTTTGAATAGCATTTGTGTGATGATTTGTTTGATGAGCCTCTATTTTTCCAGTGTAAACTAAATCTAATTCCTCTAAAGCATCCTGGACGTTAGTGGATGATATGTTTTCAAAAACATTATCTACTGATACCGTACTTGCTGTATGCGACACGATATTCAAATCAGTTTCATGGTCAGTTAAAGCATTGTTGATATTATGCAAAACTTCTTCTACTGTGCTTACTCCCCTGATTGTTTCGGTTGTGTCTATATCATAACCGTCGTGTTTATCTGATGTGCCAGCATAATGATTGATCATTCTAACAGAAAATGTGGATAAGCTAGCATTTGTTGCATCTATATTTGTTTGTTTGTCGTCTATTAAAGCCTTAAGAGTGGTGGTAGAATAATCTAGGTCGATTTTGCTTTCAGATATATTTGCATTAGTGGCTATCTGCGAATTTGATATTGGCAATGTTACCAACCCAAGCGTCGAAAGCGCCGAAGACTTCAAATGACCGTCTTCATCAATTACTAAATTAATTCTTGTGACTAAGTCTTGCATATTTCCAGCTGGACTTGTTCCTATGGCCTTTTCAATTGCCATAACAGCGTCTCGAACCGAGTTTATTGTATCGGCAGTGAGTTCAGTAACTCCATTTTCTGATAATGGAAGTTCTAAATTAGAATCTAATGCCAGTGGATATGAAGTCATATTGTCCTCTTAGTTATTTAAATAAAAAGCTAAATCTACAGACAGACTATATTGTTTTAAAAGATTCGTATAGGGAGTTCCTACAGAAGCACCTACAGCAGCATTCAACTCAACATTGCCAAAAATCTTAGGAGAATACAGAATTCCTAGCTTTTGTTCAGCGCCTTTCCAATTTTTGGTATCAACAGACACATGCGTGTTGATTCCGAAATTTTTATAATTCATAAACTCTGCTCCCAACCCGGCACGTAGATTAGTAAAGTCATATCCAAACAAGCCTATTACGCGAGGCCTGAACAATCTATTGTCTGGAGAGTTTGGTTCGTTAGTATAAATGAAGGAGGCATCAATAATGTCGGTCTTACTACCAGGAATTGGTTTATATACGTCTTTGCCATTCTCTACTGTCTTATAAACCTCATTTAATTGGACACGTCTCGTCTCCAAAAATCCATTTTTTTGTTTATAAACCTCGCCCTTAATAACAAAAGTCTGTTTGCCAGAAAATATTTCATTGTCTTTAACAAAAATATTAGGGTCCTTTAATTGGAATCTATTGTATATGTCGGCCCAACTATAAGAAATAACGCAATCTTTTGATAATATGCAACCCGAAGCATCTGTATCAGACTGTCCGCCGATTATTTGTTGTCTAAGTTCAGCAATAGTTTCGTCTTTAGATTTAATAATCAGGTCGTGCTCTTTCTTAAATTTTTCAAAATCGGCATTTATAGAATCTTTATCGGCCTGAAGTTTTTTATTAAGTTCCTTTTGAGTAACTAGTTGTGATTGAGAGATTCCAAGAGTTGTATTTAATCCTTGAAGCTCTCTTTCTTTATCAGAAAGTTGGCCGGCAACTTGTCTTTGGTATGTGGCCAACCGCTGTTCATATTGCGACTTGGCATAACTATTTAGCCCAAACGCTCCCGCGACCCCCAATCCTATCACTAACCACAAAAAATACTTATTTCCTAGCAAACTTGCAAACTTCATGTCTTTCTCCTTTATTTGTTTTTCTTTTCTAACTCATCAATTCTGTTTGTTAATTCTTGGACCGCCTTAACTAATACTGCCACCAAACAACTGTCACCAACCATATACATACCATTGCTTCCCACCGAAACCATGTTGGGATATATATCTTTGACTTGTTGAGCAACATATCCTATATTGACATGAGGCAATGATGCGTCCTTCCAATCAAATTCTTTTAATTCTATTTTGTTTATAATATCTAAACCATTTATTTTAGTAGGCTCAATATTTTTCTTTAATCTTTCATCTGATGATCCAGCAAAGGCAGCATTGATACCCGACCATTTCATGATTGCTTTCTCGTTGCCACCACCGTCACGCAATGAGGCCCAAACAATATCTCCGTCCATTGTGGGAGACACTAAGCCCGCGTCGATTCTGAGGCCGACAGAAGCAATACTGTTGTTAAGATTTTGAATCCAGGCACCATAAGCAGCGGCCGTTGTGGCCTTACACAGGATACCAACCCCACCAGTTCCGCCGCTTACAAAATATCCTCCGCTTCCGTTGTTGGAACCGCCACCATAGACACCATATCCATCATCTCCACTATGTATGCCCAGAACACCATAACTACTGGCGCCGCCGAACCCATAGCCAAAAACACCATGATTAGATGACGATGTGCTAAGACCATAGACACCAGCTCCGCCACCGCTTCCCCCAGTGCCATATACACCATGTCCAGCACCAACGCCAAGGCCTTTAATACCTATACCATTTGTGGGCCCGCCTTGTGCAAATATACCAGCGGAATTAGAATTTCCGCCTTGTGCGTATAGCCCAACGCCAGACTTTTTACCTATGGCAAACAGACCTATGCCATTATTATCTCCACCCTGTGCATAGACGCCATATCCATCTGAATTACCACCAATGCCACTAACGCCATATCCTGACCCAGACCCAAGTCCCTCTACTCCAACCCCGTTTATGAGACCGCCAACGCCAGTTACACCAGTGCTATTACCTCCACTATAAGTAGTTCCACCAAATCCTATAACTCCGCTCACTCCACCGACGCCCTTAACACCATAAGAATAACCATCTTCATTATATCCAATTACCCCTATGCCGTAATGACCATCAGCCTTGCCAACAACACCAGCACCATCATATTTTCCAATTCCAACCAGACCGGCGTTTGAGTGTTTGCTGTGGGCTACAGACAAAATGTTGGCTGTTCCAAAACTACTAGTTTGTGACGTCCAAGTGGTACCATCTGGAGATGTGGCCAAACTGCCACTGTTTCCTACCATAACCCATGTGTCTTCTCCATTATAAGCAATAGCGTTATTTACTGAGAAAGGGGCTGCCACTGGAGCCCAAGTTATACCATCAGTAGATGAAGATTTAATAGAATTATTGCATACAGCTATCCATAGATCTTTTCCATTATGTATTACATCAAGTCCATTCGCTCCTGATAAAGAAAAAGTAGACGAAGCCCAATTTATTCCATCAGAGGATGTGTGAAGACTGCCACCCGCGCCCACAGTAACCCATAAATCTTTGCCATTATGTGCCACCTTGGTAACACCAAATGTAGCGTCTCTAACTGTCCAGGTCATACCGTCTGAAGAAGAAGCGACTATGATTGTCCCCACAGCAATCCACAAATCTTTTCCATCATGATCTATTCCAGTTATATCATAAGCACCAAAGATACTAGAAGCACTAGTTTGACTAACCCAATCAATTCCGTTTGATGATGTGGCTAACGTTCCAGCATCACCAACGGCAACCCATAAATCTCTGTCGTTATATGCTATTCCATTAATATTATTAGCACCAAATACAGCTAAGGCGTCTGCTTGTAGGGTCCAGATAATGCCATCAGTAGAAGTAGCTAGTTTTCCAGCATCACCAACAGCAATCCACAAATCTTTGTTATTATAGGCCACTTCGTTTATATTGCTAGAGTCGAAGGTAGAATAAGCATCTGCCTGCTGAACCCAGTTTATACCATTATACGATGTGGCTAGCATTCCATACTCTCCAGCTGCCACAAATAATCCATTTCCTCCGACTCCATACGTACCAGGAGAAAATCCTCTTCCAACTGACATAACACCCATGCCATTGATGTTTCCGCCAATGCCTATCACACCAGTGCCAGAGCCATTTCCAGATGAAGTGCCAAGACCTATAACTCCGCCTATTCCTCCGATTCCCTTAACGCCATAAGAATAACCGTCTTCATTATATCCTATAACGCCAATGCCAGAGCTCCCTTCAGCTTTACCAATAACGCCTGCTCCGTCATATTTGCCAATCCCAACTAGACCTGCGTGTGATTGTTTTGTATGAACCACAGCATACAACGTTTTTGAAGAAAAACCACTAGTCCTTTGCGTCCAATCAGTACCATTTGGGGATGTGGCTAATTTATCAGAAGCGCCTACCGCTATCCACAAATCTCTCCCATTATAATTAACATAGGAGATTTGAGTTGCCCCAAAACTGCTAGTGCGCTGTGTCCAATTTATTCCGTCTGTCGATGTCGCCAATTTGCCGGACCCGCCAACAGCAATCCATAAATCTCTTCCATTATGTGAGACACCCAAAATACCAGTTGTTCCAAAACTGCTAGTTTGCGGAGTCCAATTTATACCATCCGGAGATATTGTTAATTTTCCTGCGTCACCCACAGCAACAAATAAGTCTTTACCATCATAACCAACAGCCATGAGCCAATCTGTACCAGTAAGCCCACTGTCTTGTTGGGTCCAATTTATTCCATCTGGTGACGTTGCTATTTTGACATCTTGCGCCACCGCTACCCATAAATCTTTACCATTATGCACAACGCCAGCGACAAAGCTACTGCCAAAGCCACTAGTACGCTGTGTCCAATTTATTCCGTCTGGCGATGTCGCCAATTTGCCCGCTGCACCAACAGCAACCCACAAATCTTTTCCATTATATGCTATACTGGATATATCACTGGTGCCAAAGCCACTAGTGCGTTGCTGCCAGTCAATACCGTTAGTGGATGTTGCTAATGTGCCAGCATCTCCGCCGGCAACCCATAATCCCTTTCCGTCATAGGCAACGCAATAAATGGAAGTCGATCCAAAGCTACTAGTTCTTTGAGTCCAAGATAGTCCGTCATAAGATGTGGCGAGACCGCCACCAGAAGATACCGCAACAAAGATGCCATTGCCACCAGTGCTAAAAACACCAGACGAGGGTCCTCTCCCTATAGAGAAAACGCCAGTTCCACTATTTCCTCCGCCAATAGACAATATTCCATATCCGTCATATCCGTCGGTATCGCCGCCGCAGGCAATAACTCCGTATCCGGTTCCGGTTCCTACTGCGCGAATACCGCATGCGCCGAGGCCACCCACGGATACAATTCCGTGTTTACTGGGACCACCGGTTGCTTCAATTGCGTACCCGCCAGTTGTATTGCTTCCGCCCCTAACAACAATTCCTGTTCCACCAGTATATGCTCCAGTGGCGTCAATTGCTGTTCCATTAACTCCAGAAGCATATACATATAATGCCGGCGATGGCCCAGAGGAACCACCTCCTATAACCTTTACTCCATATCCGGTAGTAGAGGCTCTTGCCTCGATAGCCGTATTGGTATTGGTGGGCTGGGATAATATATTGGTTGCATACAAAGCAGACGCAGTATTGACAGAATTTCCTATAATACTAACCGATGTACTATCAGGACCAACCATTGTGTCAAAGTTATTTCCTTCAAAAATTCCATTTGTAATAGGCCCATAATTTATAGTAGAATAGGGCATAGAGTTTTCGCATATATGAACATTGTTTATCGACACCGCACCAGCGTTTAGAATGACACTTAAGTCATATGACGAGGATGTGGTATTTTTTCCTATATAAACATTATCCAAGGAAGATATTTCGTTGCCAACAAAACTGATGGCCTTACCATCCGCGCCGGCAGTAAACGTATTTCCATCGATAGATATGTTTCTATAAGAGGCCGTGTAACCAGAGTTAGGTTTCGTGGAAGTTGTACCAATAAAAACAGGCTCTCCTGTCGGAGAACCAAGCCCAAAAGAGCTATCTGACTCAAACACGTTGTCGCGTATTTTTATATTATCGAATGTTACAGCCGTATCGTCAGGATAAATACTAACACCATAAGCATCCGCGTGCGTAAAAAAGGTACAGTCTTGTATGTTTATATTTTTTATTAATTGACCCGACGTAGTTGTTGATATTTCGATAGCAGAAGATGGCACAGCAGTTGTTGAAACAACATCAAAGCTAATATTTTCTATAGATATATTGCTTCCTGCCAACCTGAAAATAGCCTCTTGCTCCGCGCTTTCTATAAACACATTTCCTAATCCAGCAATTCTTACGCCACTGGGTACTGTTACCAAACCGTCTGTATAGTTATAATATCCGTCTTTAACTAATATTGTTCCGCCATAAGCATCAATTACAGACTGAAGAGTGGCCGCAGTCGTACCGCTGGCTGTTCCAAAACTTTGAATTCCATCGCCAACCGTAATTAAAAATTGTTGTTGTATTTCAAATATATCAGCATTAACATCTGCTTGGAAACTTTCTACCGCAGTAATTCTATCTTTAACTGTTCCGAATATACCTGATGGGTTAGTTCCCAATTCAGTCTCGACAGCCACGACAGCATTTCTAATGCGGTTCACGTCCTCGCTTCTTATTTCGTCAATCAAATTTCGACGTAAAGGTAAGCTGGAATAGCCATCTATGCCAGCAGGATATAGGGAATTTTCATTTACCATTTGAGTCTCCAAAAATCATTTTATCGTATTTTCTTTTCAAATATATGTTTGGTGTGGCATTCTTGTATATAAAGGCAGAAATTTTATTAATATTTCTTTTCCCACCATAAGCAATAGAAAAAATATTATCATTTTTATGAGAATAAACACTATTTTGATTTAATTCGCATTGTGATATTAATATATCTCTATACACATATAGAAACTTTTCTGTGCCAACTATAGTGAAATATGGACAATTGTATGCTGTATTATAAGAAATACACCCATCTCCATCAAAATATCCGCGCATAAAATGATTAACTAGCGAGTGATTTATTACAAATTCAGGAAAAGTATAAACTAAAGATTTTTTTGGTACAATATTAAATCTCGTCAAATCATTGAATATTTTGTTGCTGTGAATTTGAATATATACTGCTTTTCCTCCACACCCAAGATTGTCGTTTTTTTCAGAAATGGGCCCGTCATATTTCATATCTTGCTTAAATTTTTCCAAATGTTCTTTGTCTTTATAAGAAAGACCTATGCTCAATCTATCCATCCTTTCCTTTTGATGTCTTATGTTTCCATCAGCCGCGATAAATCCGGCCCAATAAAAAGATTCAGCGGTATCAGCAGAGAAAAAAAGATTCGTTGAAAATATATCTACATCTTCTTAAGTTATTAAATCCGTTTTCAATCTCCAATCTTTTTAAATGACGCCATATAGACGACGAACTAACATTAAAGGTTTTTGCTACGGCGAACACCGAGCCAACTTTCAAATATTCAGCATACCACTTTTTAACATCTTCATCAGTATATATCATATAGTCCCCGACACGTAAAGAGCATCCAACTAATTGTTAAAATATTGATAGATTTTTTTGATTTGATTGTTAAAGAAAAATATTAATCTTATCATACACTTATATTGTAACGAAGTAAGGCGAGTAATTTGTTGGATAGCTGTAGATGGGATCTGTTTTGTCTAATCTTCTCATTTTTATATCTTGTCTTCCGGTTTTATTAAATAATAATTTATTTCTTGTTACCTCGAGTACCGCATATCTGAATTCCTCTAAACCATCCTCAGTATATCGTATAATGATGTCTCTACTTTTAATGTTCGGCACCGTCAGTGTCCACATCACTATCTCATCGGGTTGGCGAAGGCCTTGGTCTTGAACTAGGTCCAAATCGTCAACATACGGAGAAGTTCTCATCATAAACATTCCTTGCGTATTAACAAACGTTTCGCTTATTGGGCGGCTGTTAAATAACCTATCAAATCCTCCCTCAAACCCTGTGGCAAAACAATAAGGACACCTAACTCTCTGATGTTCTCTTCTCAAACTAATACATCTGCAACGTTTTCCTGTCCATCTTCGGCGCAACACCACCACATATTCACCAGTAACTTGCAACATCGAATCCAATTGGGACAATATTCTGTCTTGAAAATTAAATCCTCTGGACCCATTATAATCTCCACCTAAATAACTCCCTACGCATTCTCCACTAAAGGAATCCTGCAAGCTGGGCCTATGATAGCCGCAATAATCATAACTAGCAAAATCTTCCGCCGCGGTCTCGGAACCAATTAAATCTGTAGTAAGCACGTCTTCTAAAGCGGCCCGATATCCATCTTCGTCTACATTAGCTTGCCCTATAGCATCTGTATTTCTTGGTGTACCTATTGTATAGAACCAATCAGCTGTAGCTTGTACTATATTACTATTTCCGTCTTCAAACCCGTGCCACAAACTAACTGAGGCGCCTATATCGTGAGTGCTGGCAAATGTTCCTGATTGGGCTCGGTCAAGCTCTGCAACATAGAAAGTAGTAGCGTCTTTGCTGGAATATTTCATCAACTCGTAATCTACTAGTATCACTCCAGTATCTGGATATCCTTCCGTGCTTTCTACTTGAACGGAGGCTCCATATGCGTCTATACTATCAGTTAATGTTTGGTCAGTCGGATATGCGTATACATTTTCTCCAACTTGCTCTAATGCTGAGATTGTAATATCAGAAGTGTCCGCTTCTGCAGCTCTAACGGCCAAATAATATGCTTTTCCGGGATCAACGCTTATTACAGCTTCTGTTTCTGTAGTAAGATTTTTAGGCCCAACAGAAAAAACCCCAAAACGAGTCGTGGAATAATATATATTGTAATATAATTGCTTGGTCGTACTTGTTGCTAAGGCTTCTCTCCACGCCAAGTGTAACCCCATGCCGTTTCCAACATCATCCACCAACATTAACCCAACGCTTTGTGCCCATGTGGGATACGGACGACAAACAGGTATTTCTACCGTTTCAGGCTCTACTACTATTTCTCCTTCTTCTTGAACGCCAAAACTGAAACGTCTGGTATTGGTAGACATTCCGTCAATTGCTATCCACGACCATTCATCGTAGAGAGTTGTGGGCAACATAGAAGAAGGAATATTATAAGTCACCCTATAAAATCCTTGAGAGATTTGCGATGGCGTGAGAGTGGCTAATAATGTTCCGCCAGCAGATGCGGTATAAATTTTAACCTGACCAACGAAAAATGGGTTAAAAAGCACACCATTGTCATAAAATCGTGACCCGAGATTGATTGAAGTTCCTATTATTCCAGTACGGCTCATGTTATTTTCCTATATTAAGCTTCCGGTATTATATCGTACACATCTACCACTAAGTCTCTGCTTGCATGTATTTCATAACTATCGCCTTCTATTATAGGAGGATTGCTGATAGAAGCATGGGTAATATATTTGTTAGCGGACGAATTTGCTATAGCAGACAAAGTATACAAATATCTTCCTGGTTGATTGGTTGAATCTACTTCTGAAAACGAAAGAGCGGTTAAAGTGGAGGACCACGCCGACCCCGTCCAATATTTGCTATCAGAAAATCTTTGTATTGTAAGAGTAATAAATCCGGCCTGACCAATTAAGCCCTTAGATGTATTCGGATCGGCCACAAATAAATCTATCGGAATAGATTCAGATATGTTCCATATTAGAGGCGAATCGGACATTTTTTCTCCTTAAATCATTTTAAAATAAAGTTTGTCGGTGGGCACGTACAATCGATAGTAAAATAATGCTAATATATCAACAGCATCTTGATGATTTATACTATTACCAATAGTTCTAATGCGTTTTGTATCGTCGCTAGGACACTACCATCCGTATAACTCTGATGGTAGTGTCTGATTTTTATTCACTTATTTGAGATCCCCCACCAAATTTACATAATAACTACCGTCATAGTAAAATAATGATAATATATCAACAGCATAGGCAGTTGCTGTCAAGGAACCTATGGTTCCGCCACTCCATCTAAAAGTATTAGGAAATGTTATAGTTTTGGCGCTAGAACCTTGAATAAACATAATATTGTAACTGCCACCATTGATTGGGTTAGTTAATGTTAGTACACAAGGCGAACTGACGTCCTGCAAACTTACAATCTGTGCGTTTCCAGCATTCCAGTTAATATTTGCATCACCAGTGGGTACTAAATATCCGTCACTAGCCAAATCGGGAGCAATTTGACCAGAAACTATCACATTAGCAGTGAAGTATCCATCGGCACCAACCGAAAGAGAGCTAGTTGCTGATAAGTCACCATAAACAGTTAAGCTTACTGGATTTGTATATGACCCAATGGATCCAGTGTTATTTCCTGTTGCCGTGGCACCATTGCCTATTGCTAGAGCGTTAGTATATGCGGAAGTAGTCGCAAGATATCCGATTGCTATTGAACTAGCACCACTAGTGACAGCATTAGAACCGATTGCGATACTAGTGGTAGCTTCGCATTTCGAGTCGGCACCAATTGCCACAGAATTATCAGCAAGCGTCTTACACGTAGCCCCATTTCCTATAGCCACAGAATAACTACACGCTGAATGTAAAATTGTGGCGCTATTACCAATAGCAACACTGTTATAAGCCTGGATATTTGTAGAGGGTCCTACTGCCGTGCCGTATTGAACTGCTGCATTGGCAGATCTACCAATGGCTACACAATAAGTAGATTGTGAAAGAGCAGAGATACCTATTGAAATAGCGCTATTTCCTGTTGCAGTAGTAGAATTTCCGATAGCGATTCCACCAACGCCACTAACTCCTGCGTTATATCCAATCGCGGTTCCGCCTGTTGTAATACAATTTGCACTGGCACCAGCACCAAATGCTGTAGCCCCTGTGGCATTGCCTGCTGTAGCCCCCTTACCGACAGCAGTGCCACCGATAACGGTGGCAGAAGCCCCAGAACCAATAGCGGTATTATTAATATTTGTAGTAGCCTGAACATTATATCCGATAGCTGTGCAATCATTCTGCGTTGCTTGTGCGTCACGACCAATTGCAACAGACGCTGTTCCTGTTGCATCAGTACCGTATCCAATAGCTGTTCCGCCAGCGCCCGAAGCAATCGCTGTAGAGCCAATGGCAACGGTAGCTATTTGACTAGTTGCAGCCTGATAGCCAATAGCCACAGCATTAGAAGAAACTGTTACAGACGCTGATCTACCTATAGCTACCGAATTAATTTGATTGCATGTTGCATTGTTTCCTATTACTACTGATTCTGTCGCAGAAACAATAGCAGTATCTCCAATAGCCAAAGATGTATTTACATTAGCTGTTGCGCCACTACCAAATGCTAATGCCGCAGTTCCCGTCGCTGATGAACTTGTTCCGATAGCTACCGATCGTGAACCAGATGAAATTGATGCATCCCCAATTGCTATTGCACCTGTGTTTGATTGTGCTGTGGCATTTGCGCCAAGAGCAACACCTGTACTAATTAATGCTCGTGCATTTTGTCCCAAAGCAACAGCATTTGTTTGTGTTGCTTGACTATTTTGACCAATTGCCACAGCAACTAAAGCACTAGCGGTTGCAGAGTAACCAATAGCAACACCGCCTTGACCCGCACTGGCCGCAGAACTTCCGATAGCAACGGAATCCGAATTACTGGCATTAGCACTCTTACCAAGAGCTGTAGATGCTTGTCCACCCGCAGATGCGGCATTACCGAAAGCAGAACCTTGTATGCCACCTGCAACAGAAGACAAACCAACTGCTGTGGCACTCGCGGCGGAGGCATTTGCAGATTTTCCAAGTGCTGTAGTACCTGCTGCTGTTGCTGTAGAACTAGAACCAAACGCCGTGGCATTAGTGCCTGTAGTGGCTTGGGCATTATAGCCAACGGCGGTAGAATCTGTAGTAGATGCGGAGGACAACAGACCGAAATGCTCACTAGTTGCTCCTGTTCCAGGACTTGTTATTGTTCCTACCACATGTAATTCTGCACTAGGAGATGTGGTATGTATTCCTAATCTATTATTTGCTCTGTCCCAGAATAGGTCATTATCCCCAGCTATTTTGTTGGTTCCTGTAAAGAAAGTTACATAACCGTCACCAGTGGAGCCTGTTGAGGCGGTATATCCATCTAACGCTGTTTTTAATGCTGTATTTATTATATTACCATTTATAGTTACATCTCCAGTAAAATCTCTGGTTCCGTTAATTAAAGCGTACTGTGGATGATCGTCGTTTAATAATCCGCTCAAGCTTGAATGAGATAACGCAGAAGCAACAGCATTGCCTCCACTTATACTAAGTCTGCTGTCTGTAACGTCTACTATTTGTGCTTTATCATTGGTGTTTGTGGCCTGAAATATAACACGATATAATAATTTAAATTCATTAAATTGTAATATAGCCTGATTTACTTGAGCAAAGTCATTATTGGCTCTGGCATTCGCTAAAGAAATATCTGTTCTTTGTCCTTGAATTGATATAATAGGCTCTCTAATATTGCTGGTTGCAATTATCCAATAAGCGACGTAGTTTACATTCCCAACCTCAGTTTGTTGCCAAGCTCCGCCAGTAAATTGATTATATGCTATTCTTCCTGTTCCCGCAGTTACATAAGGATGAATGGTCGCTACAAATTTTCTAGGAAGAGAGCTAGCTCCAGTTAAATAATAGACGGGTATCTGAGCGACAGGATACAATATTTGTTGGAAATCACTAGAAGGAGAATCAGCATGTGTTATAGAAAATTCTATGTCTTCATCATGTATAATTCCATTTCCTATTCCTATTGTTGTAACTGTCGAATCATTTGCCGTATAAGTAATCGGCAATCCTGATTCATACGCAGTACCACGAGTGGAGTGCAAATAATCATGTGTGCCTTTACTCATAGTAATAGAATGAAATTCATACGATATATCGCCGACAACAGAATGAGCGGTGGCATCCCAATAGAAAGAGAATAGTTGAACAGTGTCAAGTATATCCCAAATAGTTGTAGATATAGTTAATACGCCACTAGCATTGTAATAAACATAGTGTCTGCCTTCGGCTTCTGCTATACTAACGCTAGCTGTAGTTTTGCTTATTTTTGTTCCGTCAATATAAATTATGTGATTTCCTGTAACAGTAGCTACAACATTTGGATTTACATAAGCTGCTGATGGTGTAGGAACAGTTAAAACACCAGTAGGTAATTCGGTGTCTGTAAAAATAGCGCCATAAGCATCACAGGATTCTCTTATATCAGAAAACGCTTGTGTTAAGTCTTCATTTATTATATTACCGCCAACTGAAATTGAGCCAGCAAATGTATTAGATTGTGTAAAAACATTAGATTCGTCTAAAGACGCATAACCATCCAATGTTTGTGATAAATTAGCATTTATTATAGTGCCGCCGACCATTAAATCATTTTGTATTATATCGGATGTAAAATTATATCCGTCATAAGCCAATGATACTATATCTCTTCTAGAAGCAATGGTAGTAATAATGGGGGTTATTCCCCTTATCCATTGTACATTGGCAGGCCAAATGACATTTCTAAATGGTGGCGCATCAGATTGTTCTATTTCAAGAGTATATAGTGAGCCCGCAAGAGAGCTTGCAAACGTTAATGTAACGTCACCAGGAGCATCGCTAAGATTAAGAATCTGATGATTGCAATTATTCCACTCTATAACTTGGGCGGCAATAACAGGCGTATTTGTTTTTATCTGAGATTGGCCAAATTGTTGTCCAGCAATGGTGTTTTTGCCTGAAGTGATATTTCCATAATTTCTAAGATTGATAGGCTCCAAAGCTCTGCCTATAACGCCATCGTATTGGGCTGTTGCTTCAGCCATATGCCCTATTGCAAGGGTGCTCGCAAAACCATTGCTAGTTGCGTGGCCTCCAATAGAAATACTTTCATAAGAGTTTGCGATAGCATCATGTCCCAAGGCTGTACCACCTATATCAGCCGATGCCAATTGACCAATAGATGTTCCTCCACCTGAAGCGCCGCCAACTGCACTAGTGCCCACAACAGTATTTGCCGAGCCTGTTGATGAAGCGCTATGACCAATAACAACACAGTCTGCTGCTGCATTTGTGACAGATATATTGGGCCCAACTGCCACAGTATAATTACAATTAACAGCAACAGATGAAGACGTACCAAATGCAATGCTTGATGTTGCACTAGCAGCAGAACTTCCTCCAAAAGCAATCCCTCCTAGGGCAGCAGAAGAAGCACTTCCAAAAGACATGCTTGAAGAATCGCTTGTACTTGCGTCTTCTCCAAAGGATATGCAACCAGCACCATTTGCTACAGCATTGGCACCTAAAGCAACAGAAGGGCTCCCAAGGGCACGAGCATTTTGGCCTATAGCCACTGCGTTTGTTTGTGTCGCTTGTGAAATTTGCCCTATAGAAACCGCCACAATTCCACTAGCAGTTGCATTTTTCCCAATAGCAACACTTCCGCTGGCTGAAGCTGTTGACTGATGCCCTACAGCAACAGTGTATTCGTTTGACGCGGCGGCTTGATACCCATAAGATTGTGCGTATTGATTTGAGGCTGTGGCCCCGTATCCAATTGCCGATGCCCAAGTCGATGATGCGTTGGCTGTAATACCAATCGCTAAACCATAAGCTCCTGTCGCAGAAGATGCTTGACCAATGGCTGTACCACCAAAACTACCACCTGATGCGGTTGCTCCTTGTCCAATTGCAGTAGATTTAGTTCCAGATGCGGTAGATGCATTTCCAATAGACACAGAATTGGTTCCAGAGGCAACAGAAGATAACCCGAAATGCTCACTGGTTGTTCCTGCCCCAGGACTTGTTATTGTTCCTACCACATGTAGTTCTGCACTAGGAGATGCTGTATGTATGCCCAAACGATTATTCGCTCTATCCCAAAACAAATCATTATCCCCAGCTATTTTATTAGTTCCAGTAAAGAAAGTTACATAACCATCTCCAGTGGAACCGGTTGATGTAGTGTAGCCATCTAGTACAGAAGAAATATTATTTATTTGATTTTGATATCCATCAGCAGCATTCATCAGAGGAATAAGACTAGAGTTTATTTGTGTTCCAATATTATCTATTTGAGTTTGATAGCCGTCACAGGATTGACGAATAGTTTGAAAAGTTTCTGTTAAGTCTTCGTTTATTATATTGCCAGATATTTTTATGCTGCCGTTTATATCTAATGATTCTGTCGGAGAAGACGTACCAATGCCAACATATCCATCAGAACGATAGATATCGCCATTAAGATTTGTTAACCAACGAGATATTGATACTTCTGGTAGTTTCATTTTATTATTCGTCCAATAATTTTTTTTCTTTTTCTCGCCTTTCTTTGCCGTTTATATCATGATAGTCTAAAAGATGATCTACGTATTCTTCGGCCGAATCTTCTCCCTCGTGCCTCTTTTTAAAATCCACTTGGGTCTCAAATGCCTCCATTTCGGTCGGCTTGTCTAAATAATCATCGGCCTTATCTTTGCTTAAATTTTTTCCGGTTATTTGCTGAAGCACATGAACTATCTCGTGCGAAAGATAAGGCGTAGCAAATTCAAAAGCATTATCTCTCGATAGCATACTTTGATTCAAATATATTTTCTTATCTTTTGTTTTGGCCGATACATCCAACTCGCAAAAACAGATAGGAACAGAATCTATTACATCTATAGGAATATTGTATTCTTCGAACTTTTCGATAACTGCTTTGTCTTTCTTTATTGTCGAGCGCATCCTAGAAATAAGTGAGTCTGTACATATTTCTCTATTACTTATCTTGCGAATTTGTCTCCGAGATAGCTTGTTCATTTTTGTCCTCGACCGTAGAGTTTTTCATTATCTTGTTTAGACATAAGCCTTGTTTTAAAACCGCAATTCTTTGATTAGCAGTTGCTATAAGAGTTTCTAGCCCAGCCAATTCTAACTCAGTTTCTTCTTCATTCTCTGGACTGGAGTAACCAACGTACCTTAAACTTAAACTTTCAACTTTACGCATAACTTTCTCCTTTATTTTATTAGTTGGAAAAGCTGCATAGACATAGCAGCCAGAGCGGCCAACATTGCGCCCCAAAATTTCCATTTCGCCACGGATTGTTCTCTTTTGAATTTCCCGTCTTGAATGTCATCCCTTTCTTTCTTCAGTAAAGCGGTAGATATAATCTTTTTAAGCTCGAGTATAGACGAACTCATATCGTCTTTTAAATCATTTATCTGTTCTTCCGCGTCTTCCAATGCTCTCTCGGCTAAAGCAACACGAGTCATCATAGAGCCTTTGCCGTTACCATCTCTAACCACATGAGAGAGCAAATCTACATTATCTGCCAAGTCTTCCATCTTGGTTTTCATAATAGCCAAAGATGTAGTGTGTTCTTTTATATCATTCAGAACATTCTGCATCAACATTGTGGCCGTATTTAAACTTTTTAAAAGTTCGGGCGGGATGCCATTATTGGTATCAGTCATTTTATTCCTCTCTTTAAAATCCCCCACACAGAACCAGCTTTATTTATTTATATTTAATCTAATATTAAACTCCCCCGCCAAAAAAATAAGGTCCCTGTATTGTTTGTTTGCTTCGCGCAATTCTTTCGGAATCTCTATCAAAAGTGCCTCATTCAATTGGTCTATATACTTCTGAAGTTCGTTGGCTATCTTTGTTAAGTCTGTTTCCATTTTGTTTATAGCTCCTATGCGTATTTCCAAGTATAACCTTTATGACTTTTGCATTTGCCTTGACAACAAGAAGAAATTGCTGAACCAGTAAACCCTGCTGCTTTAGCTTCCTTAATTGATTTAAAATTAATTTCTTGGCCAGTCTCTATATTTGTTGCTATGACTGGGCTAAACTTAAAATCTTCTGGCAACATAGTAAATTGTTCAGAAAACGCTAAATCATACTTTCTATCCAAACGAATCTGTTCATTAGAATTCTGATATAGAAAATCTCTAATCTTAAAAACTTTTCTGTTACCGCCATACTCTAAAGTATAGATTCCAGAATTTAATCTTGGTTTTTTGCCGTTTGGTTTTATATCACACTCTCTTTCTAAAATATTTTTATATACAGTCAAAAATTCTTTGGTGCCGCGAAGAGAAAAATAAAGCTGTTCGACAGGCCTACCCTTCTTTGGCTTCGAGACATAGAAACTTCCATCACCGTCATTATAGCCTCTCATAAAATGATTAACATTTGGGTGGTTTATTAGCCATTCCGGAAAAGTTAATACCAATGACTTTCTTTGTGTTACATGAAATCTAGCCAAATCATCGAAAATTTTATCTGAACTTATACAAAGTTCAGATGCTATATATTTTTCATTTACCATCTTTGTAGAAATTGGCCCATCAAACTTTATAATATTTTTAAACTTATATAAGTGTAGATTATCTTTAGATGCAAGACCAACACTCAACTGTTTATATTTTTTGTCTTTAAGTTTTACACAACCATCTGCCGCAAGAAATCCAGCCCAATAAAAACTTTCGATGATATTTGTAGAGAAGAAATCATCAGAACAAGTATATCTTATTGCTTTATTAATAAGTCCCAAAGCCCCCAATTTTTCTCTTACATATTCTGCAGAAACATCGAAGTTTTCGGCGGTCTTTCTTATAGACTGCGTTTCTTTATAATCATAGGCCATTTTATCAATATTAATCTCCTTCCTCCATTTTTTTAGCACACCAAGTTTTTTAAGCCTGCATGATACTGTGGAGCTTGGAATTCCCAACTTGTCGCTAACTTTATTCGCACTGCCAAGATTATAATATTCTTCTACTAATGTTTTATCATCTACTTTCATAGACACTCCTTTGAATGTTAAACAATTTGTCTTTCTCTATACAAATAAATATTAGTAGAAAAATAGCACTATAACTCCCTGATTTTACTATACTTTTTTATATTATCTGCCTTTGTCGTAGGTGGCGAAGCCTTAAGAAAGCTGGTGCAATACCCGAAACACGCCAGGAACCAAGACCGCGCGGTGAGGGTTTTAGGTTGCACTTTATAACCTTCACTTTGTCTTTATAATCTGCCAACTGAGTAGTGTATTGGCTATTTAAAATCTCTGATATAGTAGGCGGCTGATATGTTATCCCATTATCTGTAATAACAAATTCGCGCCCCCGCTCAATCAGAGTCTGCGCAGCTAACGCTAACAATACAGCTCCCTGCACTATTACGTCGGCAAATATAGTATAAATTTGAGGGTCAGAAAAAAGAAAATTCGAGAAATGTGGAATTTGATTGAATTCAGATAAGCTATTAACCAAGAACGCTATTAATTCTGCATCAGTAAATACATTGCATATCTCTGTGGTATAGCCGCCCAAGCCATCTGGTATCTTTCTTACGCCATTATTTTTTAAACGAGGCTTAATTAATTTTAACAAAACATTAACCCCATAAGTTTCTGCTTGCGTAAACACAAATGGAATATCCTCGCCAGGATAATAAACGGGTTCAATATCTTCTTCTAATTCACTAGATGCACTAACCAAAAATTGAAAACCGCTAGATATAGTTTCGTTTCCGATTTTGGCCGTCCACAAATCAGTATAGTATCCATCCGGCCCGGTTAACGGTATAGAGTAAGTAAAACTATAAATACCAGGGTCTTCGGCCAGCCCAACCCCAACTCTAGTGGCGGCCTGTTGAAGTGTACCATTAGAATCATAAATTGCAACAGTAGGGATATCGTCTGTGTTTACGTGAGTGCCCTCTGCGTCAGAGAATTGCACAAAAATCTCTATGTCTCTTCCCTGTATTCCGAATCTATTGGACACTGTATCCTCCGATATTATTCTTTGGGCTCATCTACAGTCTGCATAACAATCACGTTCTTTTCTGTTTGAACTGCTTCTGTTTCTGTCTCTTCGCCGCTCTCATTTAGTATTTTGTTTTCTATTTTTATGATTTTATCAGTGGCATCTTTGGTGTCTTCAACCACGCCCGAATCTTGAGTCCCCGAAACTATTGCTTTCAGAGAACGAGGCTTGGTTGACTCTCCGACAGTTATAGTGCCATTAATATTTTTTACTACCGGAGGCCTTGTTTCTGTGGCAACAGCATCAATATCGACCCCGTAATCTGCAAAATCAAAATTCTCCTTTGTGTCATCGTCTAAAACAGATTCCGGCTCAATTATAATAGATGATTTGGTTTGTTTTATTAAATAAGGAGAATTGCTCTGTTTTATTTTCTTCAGGGAGGGGGGATTAACAGATGTGTGTTTTTTTACAATTTTAAGAGTTTTGGTCTTGAGCCTTCTAGATATCGACCCAGACTCCAAGGATAATTTCACCTGGTCAACAGTAAGTTGCGGGTTTGTCTGATATACATTTATAGTGTGCCCTGATTTTATGGTCAAGTATAAATCGTCCAGACTAACATCCATTGCGCTCAAATTTTGTAACCATAGAAAATTTTTCTCTTTCATACACCACTCCTATAATAACACATTCTTTATTAAACAAGCCGATGGAATCGGCAACAAAACTATCTTTTAAGAACTAGAAGGTTTCTTCTTCGTCCTTTGGGGCATCTTTCAAGACCTTAATCTTGATAGCTTGTGGACCACGATCATTAGCCCCGATTTCGAAGGAAACCACTTGGCCAGGCTTAAGGGTCTTGTAACCTTCCATTTCTATGTTTGTCCAATGAACAAACAAATCCTTTTGCCCGTCATCACGAGCTAGGAAGCCAATTCCAGTCTTGGCGTTGAACCAAATTACCTTTCCTGTGAGTACTTTATTACTTTCTGTCATAATTTTCTCCTTAAATTTTTAGAAGCTTTGCTTCTTTCTTACACGTATTCCTGTGCCCATTAGACAAATCTGGCCTAATGGGAAAATCACCTAACTCTTTGTTTTGGTTGCACTTTATGCAAATCTTCATATTTCTTACCCAAAATAGTGCACAGCACTACGTATATTATATTAAAAATTATTGATAGAAATCTGAGATTTATATTAAAGAAAGAGCTTCTTGAACTTTGGCGGGATGTATTTGTTTTTATATTCCTCCTCTTACTAATTTAGCCCTCGGATGGCTAATAAGAAATTCTATCACGTCTTCTGGGCTAGTGGCCTCTCTATACATAAAATGAGACAATGGAAAGTTAGCAGATTGCAACGAGCAGATTACTAATTCACTACAAAAATAAGCTGATTTGTTGGAAAATGGTTGGCAAACCTTTCTGCCAAGATGTTTGTTGAGAAATACCCACGCTAAACCCAAAATAGCAAGAAAATCATACGACTTGGTTAATTGTTTTAATGAATAAGAAAGAACTCGATGTTCTTCCTCCGGGGTTAATAAAATCTCAAACTCGGCCATTATACTGGTGCGTCTTTTGAATAGTTCATAATGTTCACAAATCACACCATTATAGGCTGCGTTTATAACCAATTCTTCATCGGCCGCACAAAACACAATGTAAGAGTGGCTTACTTTAGAACACGTGAGCCATTTAATAGCCTTGGATATTATTGAATTGCTTGAAGAAAGTCCTATTCTCATGAGACATCTCCGAAATGGAATTGTCTTACAGAAGAATATAAAAAATATTAGTAGATTTTTATAAAGATAGCTTTAATATTAGATAGTTTAATTGTATTTCTTGCACGGAACATTCCTTTCCGATATCATCAAAGAAGAAATTTCCTTGGTTTCTGCTTAGCGATGACAAAATGAATGTTAGGTCTAATATATCTTCACTATTAAAGTTGAGTGGGTCAGATATAAATACGCAATGAAAGCGGCCATATTGGCCGCGATAGAAATGCAAATGTTCAAAACCAAATGCTGTTTTTAATTGTATGCACTGCTCTTTGGTAGTTAAGTCAGACATTTCGTATATTTTTTCAAGTCTGACATAGACTTTTCTCGGTGACACTTTGGACATAATGCTTGGGCGTTTGTTTGCCAATCATCTAGACCGCCCTTAAAAATAGGAATAATGTGATCACATTCAAGAGTTTGACTTAACTCTTCCAGTTGTTCTTGGCAGATGCCGCATTTTTCGCATTTATATTCTGCTCGTTTTTTAATGCAACTACGAGCCTCAGCAGAAAAATCTAATCCCAAGCGATACCTTCGCGCTACTTCTTCCCGGTCTTCGTTCCAATTACTTGCTTCTGGTCCAATTTTCTTTTCAAGTTCTCCAGAACTAAAAGCACTTTTTCTTGCTTCGCTTATTAATTCAGATGATTTGGCAACCCTTTGATCTGTTTCTTTAGTAAGACCTTTGTTCCAAGCCTCTTTTTCTCCAGACGCATAAGCTTCTTTTAAGCCCTCAGAGTTCTTTTCTTTGGCTTCTGTTGTAGTGTTTCTATTTCTGTTTAGTTCGTTCACCCATTCATATTTTCCATCCGCATAATCTTGCTTGAGTTTTGAAGTAATCTTGCAAACTCTCAATGATTCTATTTCTTCTGATGATAGATATTTTCTAATAACTCTAGTAACGCTTGTTCCGCCCTTAAAAATAACATCATCGCGAGTAGCAATTTTTCTGGCACTTAAGCCGTCTTTAAACAAACCTACCACCAATTGTTCTTGTTTTTTCAATTCATCTGGATGTAGCTCGGTAAAGTGTGAAATCATAGAAACAGAAGAAAGACCGCAGATTGAACAGATTTGGTTGATTTTTGTTTGTTTGACCGCAGATAGCCCTATTTGTTTGAGGGCCTTATCAAATGAGCCAAAGGCCCTGATATAGGAATTGACACTATACTTTGTTTTGTAATCCACATCTTCTGTCATAGGAACTCTACCTAATTCATCACTAATTCGCTTCAATTCAAACAATAAGTCTTCATCTGAAACTTTTAGTGGCGCGTCTCCTTTTTGTATTCCGGCTTCTTCTGCCACGGCCTCCAAACTTCCAAATCTACGCCTAAAAGTATTTGCTGCGTATTTAGAATGAGTATCAAGGTCTCTCGATGTAGGAATTCGATTTAATTTGGCGTATATTTTTATATAATCATTAATAAACTCTTCTTTAGATGTTCTATTATTTAAATCAATCTTGGAAATTTTCAATAACGAATCTACGGATCCAAAATATTTCATTATTGTTGGTAATGAATGGCCAGAAGATCGAATCAAATCATTGACATTTAAATCTTTATTGGCAATATATGCTTTTTTAATATCTATAATGATTCGTTCTTTCACTATAAAATCTTTTTCTTCTTTTTGTATCCCGGCCGCTTTTAATGCATTTTCCCAAGAGCCGAAGGCTCTTCGATAAGCATCTAGGGATATTTTACTTTTTGTGTTCCAGGTTACGGTTTTGGGAACTTCATTAGTTTCGGCAAATACTCTTTTCATCTCATCTATTAATTCTTGGTCTGATATTTTTCTCATAGCAATCTCCTTTAATATAATATTACACCAAACATCCCTACTAATACTATTAAATTATTGATAGATTTTTAAGAAAAGGCTACCAGCGGATGAGCCAAGAAATTAATCTTGGTTGGATTGTCACGAAAAATGATCAAAAAAAGAGAGGCGAACAAAGCCGCCTCTCAATTATTCTATTCTATTGGCATGCTATAACTACTTGATTAGCCTACGGTTACTGTCTTTCGGCCTGCGCATACACCCCTGGGGTTCACAATTCCGATTCCGATAATCTCGTTCACAACCCAGCCCAACTTAAGCTGCTTCGGCTCGTCAGCTGGCAACACCTCTATGTCTTGTCTAATCGGCATTACACCAACGAACTCTGGATCTGCGGCGCCATAAATGCTACCAACTGGCACAACCTTACTGACAATAATGTCAGCGCCCCAAAGATGGGCAAAAAGACCAGTCTGCAAGATTTCGCGTTGCGAAACCATGTCGATCTCACCAGTGGAAGTTCCACTGTATGCGGCCCAATTGAGAATGTCATTGAACTCAATGATGTTCATGAGGAATTTGGTCGTAACCAAGTCCCAACGATCAACCTGAACCTTAATATTGGACAAGTTGCGCTTCAAAAGGCCTGCGTCAGCGATGTCTTGAGCAGTGTTTTCACCACCCAAAGATGCGTCACCAGCATAATCCAAAGCTGCGAAAATGTTAGCATCTTCTTGGGCCTGGATTTCCTGGCGTGCTTTTTGCTGGGCACGGTCGATGACATTGAATCTTCGACGTTTGACTTCAGCGATGCGTACTGTAGGATTCGACACAACTTCAAAATCCGGCACGGTAACGCGGTCTGAGAAAATACGTGATTCTGGTGCAGAACCATTGCTGGACACAACAACGGCTGCAACATCAATATCACGGTCATAGACGGGCAATGCGCCTTGGGGCAATGGGTCTACAACTAGAACTCTACGGCCAACACCTTGATAGTCGAGGTTCCTACGAATTGGGTTAGCCATGGCTTGGCCCAAAGCAACTTTACCTTCTTGGGTCATCAAAGCGCGGCGAACCAATTCATCTTTTTGCTCTTCTGTGAAAGAAGGGCTACCAGCAAGACCTTGATTGGCTGACTGATTGTTTTGGATAATAGATGCGAATTTTACGATCTGAGCTAAAGCGTCTCTGTCGTTCAACGCATTCAATTCTCCGTGGGTATTAAACATTGACATATTTTTTTCCTCCGTGGAAATTTCTATTTTGGTATCTGGTCGTATATTTTCCCGTCCCAGACCTGATAGATGATTTTTAAATTTGTTGGCTATTGCCAACCGACTCACAACAAATTTAAAACATGTCTTTACTAGAAAAACCTCGGGGAGCCGGATAAAACCGACTCCCCGAGATTAATTAACTATTAGCTAATGGTTCTGTAACCAGAGCCTGCCCACTGAATCACAACACGGTCAAATGTCGAAGCACTTGGCGATGAACTGAAGAAGCGACCAGGAGTCTGAACCAAGCCACCGCTGTTCGTCAACTCAACGAATTGAGCAACGATTGGGCCTGATACGTAACGGCATAATAGACCGGTAGCATTAACGCCTAGTTGGGCACCCGGTACCGGCGTATCCCAAGCTGCGCTATTCGTAGTAGGATACACGATAGCTGTGGTCTGAACATTAGCGTGGTCAACTGCGTCCAAACTAATCGCATAAAGACCAGGGCTATTCCACAAGGTAACTTTGCCTGAGCCAGTCAAAGAGCTGGGCCCGAGGTTGGTACCAGTTGTGGTCGTGCCGGTGTTACCACCAACAACTGTGCCAAACAACACGCCATAGCCAGCAGAGCCTTCATCTGCCAGATACAATGCATTGTAATAAGGCGTGCCAATATAGCTTGTAGAAGCTATACGAGCCAAGGGACGATATTGGGTAGTCGTACCAGTATCGATACTGGGTGCGACGTAACCGTCTTGAGCGTCAAACGCGGAAGTTTCAGTAGAGCTGTTTGCTACTGTAGTGTAATGCAAGGTCATTACTTCTCCGCCTAAAATACTCGAAGCATCCGTATTTAGGATGTCGAATTGGCCTAGTGGTTGAACACCAGATTGCATAAGATATAGAGCCATTTTAATTCCTCCAAAGAATTAGTTTTTGTGGTAAAATTCTCAGATAAAAACATAGTTTAAATCACAAGAATATCCATGTATATATAAGAAAAAATATTGATAGATTTTTAATACTTTTTAACTATATTCATTAAATTGCTGTAATCAATCACAAAATTAATAGCTGGTTGAACAAAAACACCAGTGAATTCATTAGTTTTTTGCTTGTTGTTAAAGTCTTGCTCTAATTTTTGCAACGAACTAACAGTAGCGGAATCTAATGTTCCAGTCGCAGGAATCTTTAAAAAAGATTGTATTTTGGTCACATTGTCGTTTGTCTGGCCCGGTTTGTTTGTTTGTTTGCTGGGAGCCTGTACGCCAGGCACACCAACTCGACTGGCCAAATCATTAAAAGATAAGGCGAGTTTGTACACAAAATCTATTATTTGATTCTTGGCTTGTTCTGCCACACTCTTATCTTCTGCGTTTTCTTCGACTAAGTTCCACTGACTTACAGCATCATTAAGAGACTTTAGCTCTTTGCTCATTCCAGATACATATTTTGAAATAGATTGCTCTGGATTTGATTCCAACCCATCATTTATCAATTTTTGCATCTCGTCAATATTATTCATAGATGTTTTAACTTTATTCACTATATCTTGGCCAGGACCATAAGTACGAACTTTACTTAGTGGATCTTTGACATTTTGGGCCGCACGGACTACCTGGCTGGGGTCATTTTTATGAAACCAATCAAATACTCCAATAGCGCCGAGCGTGGCTGCCGCACCACCAGCAAGCACAGTGACAGGAAGACCTAATGTTTTCGCCTGGTCTTGTACTGTCAAGCCGAATAGTTTATTTCTTAATGGAATTTTTCCACTCTCTATTATTTTTGCTATTCTGTCCGTACTATTTAATTGCAATAATTTGGCGATATTGTCAGGATTTGCCTCGAACAATTTACGCATTTCTTCCGCACCAGAAGTTCTTTTTAGAGCAAGATATTCTTGCAAAAATGCAGCGTCATTATTAAGATTTTTACTTTTTGCAGACAATACCATTGCGTTAGTATCGAATGCTTTTTTCATATTTTCTAACCATGTTCCAGAATATTGTTGCAGCTGAGGATTGTTTTTCATCATGGCGAGAGCCGTACTTTCTCCGCCTGGCTCACTGGCAACTTGCCGTATAGAAATTAATGTATTGATATAGCTTTTGTCACCTTTTATATTTTCTAATAATTTATTTCTTTGTATTATATCCTCGTCACTTTTTCTAATAAGCTCATTTGCTAATTCTGGCCTATTTTTTGCCATTATTTTGTTTTTTTCTATTGAACGCAATAATCTACCAGCCTCAGACTCATTTGCATTTACGGCTGATTGAAGTTTGGTAATCTGGTCGGCTAAACTTTTGCTTGCTATAGAAAGTGATTCTTTTATATCTTGTGAGTGTTTTGTGACACTTTCTGTAACAGAAGTCAGATCTCTGAGTATATCATCTGCGTGCTCTGCTATTTGTTCAGAACTTTTGGTTGCCTTTCCTGATTTCCACCAAAGTTTTAATGCGCCTGCAACTTCAGGCGTAGCTTCTGCTACCTTACCTGCAGCTGCCCCGCCCAGCTTAAAAGTGTTTTTGGTCAACCACCAAATAAGTTTGGGTATAGCTGTTATTATTCCGGCACTCTTGATAAAAGTTGTTTGTGCACTCTCTTCTAATGTTATTTCACCTCTCCACAAAGCCATTATTTTCTCTCTCACGATCATAACTTTAGATGGCATTGTGCCCCCGAACATATAGGCGAGATGACGCGCGCGGTCTAACGCTATGGTCATTTCTACACTGTCGCCCTTTACCGCATAGAATTTAGCATCAGATAAATGACGATTTATTTCCTTAATAGCTCCACATGTTCTACCATCTGCTTCTTTGTGTAACGGGCTTACCTCGCCGTCTTTAATGCAAGTGCCGCGGTCAAAAGGGCAGTTATCCATAAGAGCCAAAACTTTTTCGGCCACATTAGTTAGTGCGTCGGCTGATTCAGAATCGCCTAGTTCGTCACAAATATCGGCCATTTTGGTCAAAGTAGTAACAGCAGATGCGTAAGTTCCTAACAAAGCACCAGTGGGCATCTTATTAATAACCGTCATCATTTTCTCATGCTGTTCGTTTTGATTTTCCACCAAACCGCCATCGCCTCGTGATTCAGCAACATACACTTTCTCCGGATGTGCTTGTTCAATCAAGTCCTCTTCAGGAAATTCTCTCTTCTCTTCTATAATTTTCTTGTCTTCTGCATACGGGTTTTTGGCCGGGGTTTCTTGCTCGGCCATTATCTTCATAAACTCCCGCATCACTTCTGATGTTTCGTAGCCCATTTTTATCTCCTAAAACTCATTTGACCTGGTCCAGGTTGAACTCCATCGTGAAGTTCTATAACATAATCTCTTAAAGTCTTTGCTCTATTAATCCAATCTCCGGGCAAACCAGTTACCCTTGATTGTAATGCTTCATTAACTATTGTCGCCTGTTCTTCTACTGTTCTGTATCCCCACATTGCTAACCACTCGCTTGCGCGCATAGCAGGCCGGCCCTTTTCCTGAATAGTCATAGTCATTAGACAAGACGCAATTTCATCTGGGTCCATATTATCTTTTCCGATAGGACAGCGAGCAGAAATTGCAGGTGCTTCAGGTTTATCTTTATTTTCTTCTTTACCACCAGATATTGATTTTTGGAAAGCAGCCAATGCCTTATAAATTCCATTAAGCTTCTCTTGATTTTTATTAAGCTCGTTGTAATTAAAAACATCTTTGCCAGTTATGTCTATAGATTTCAAGTATTCTTCTAGCTCTGGTATTTTTACCATGAGGTCATTTAATGAGGCTGCGCTTTGAGGACCAAAAATTCCGTCTGCAACCAAATCCGGCCTGTCCAACATTTTGAAGTTGTTTATGGTGGTTTGAATGGCCGCCACTGTATTATTTTTTGTTTGTCCGACTTGTCTGGTCCTGGCCGTAGGTGCGGTAGGTTGTTTGTCACCTATCTGAGTACCATCTGCCAAAACTAATGCTCGTTTAGAAATAGCGGGCTTATAAGAAGATTTTTTGGTAGATTTGGACAAATAGTTTATAGCCTGTTCTAAAGATGATTTGAGCTTAGTTAAATGAGGCATTCCTTGCTCTAATTCTGCCTCACCTATTGTCTCATCGGTCTTTAATAATATTTTTTGTGCCAAATTCCAAGCATAGTCTTCGGATGGAGTCAAGCCCGGGGCTTGATTTTGATTCAACGAGACAACCTTAGAATAAAGAGAGGATATATCATTAGCCAAAGTTAAATAATCTTTTCCAGATTTTTTGCTAGATTGCTGAACAACCTGTATGGTGGCTTCTTTTAATTTCTGCTGAAGAGACACGAATTGCTTTTGAATAGCATCAGAAGTTAGATTGATTGCATTTTCAGCTTCACCAATATCCCAGCCAACATCGGTTAGATTTTTTTTCACTTCGGGCCATTGTTGCTTGAGTGTCGCTAGGTAATTAACCAACATTTTCATTTGGCCTAGTTGTGTTAGGACAATTTGGGCGTCTTGTTCTTTATTGCCGGATAATGGACGCACAACGAATACTGTCTTATAAGCCTCTAAATTTTTAATCCAATCATCTACAATTTGTTTTGCATTTTCGTTAGGATCCAAGACTTTAATACGGCTCACTAAATCGTTTAGATTATTATCTGTGATTTGAAATGTTCCATGAAAAGCATCATAAAGACCCCATCCCAATAAGGCTGTACCCAACACCCAACCTATAGGGCTGGCTCCTAAGGCAACCGCAGCGCCTACGCCACCGGCTAACCCTGTTCCAGCAGCAAGGCCTACGCCAGTACCAATTGCCGCTGGTATACCGACTTCTGGTATTAGAGCTTGTGCCAAATCTTTCCAACTCCAAGCTAGTTTAATAAGCTCGGGTTGCATTAAAGAGGCATACTTTAATAATATTTCATCTCTAGTGGATTGGGGCATAGTTCACCTTACTTTATTTTTGGAGCAGCGGGAGAGAAAGCAGGTGCAAACCTATTCTCAGGATTCACAACCGGTCTATATTGCTCGGGCTTCAACGGCGCAGGTGGAGCCTCTGGAGGAGCCGCTGGAGGCGTAGTTGTTTGCGGTATCGGTTCAAGTTCCGGTTGTTTGGGTTGTGAGCTTTTCCATGCGGCCTCAGTATTCGGGCCCCATATACCATCCTCTTTTAAAGCGCCCTTCGTTTTATTGTATGACTGTTGAAACTGCAAGACTTTCGGATTGGATTTGTTTGCATTTTGTACAGGCTTGGTAGGTTGTTGAATCACAGGTGCCGCAGCTGCTGGTGTAGTTAGCGGCGGCCAGTTGCCCGTACCAGGCATACGTGATTGCTGCGAAATATCATTACGTGTCTGCTGGACGGGATCATAAGGCATATACATATTGCCGGGATACGTATCTGACTCAAGTGCTTTTTTTATTAAAGTATCCACCTTATTAGCAACTTCGACAAATCCGCCGTCATCGAGTTTATTTGCTAATGTAATCAAAGTATAATTAAAGACTTCTTCTGGAGTTGCCACCAATTTAATAGCATGCTCTAAATCTTTCAGAACATCCGTATGGCCCATCTTATTTAATTTTTCGTATAAGTCCATCAAGGTGGCATAAGTTCCCTTTGGAACAGAGTGGGCAACATCAATGTCTGTCTCCTGTTGCTCTAATATAGTTTCAATAAGATTGCCTTCGTCATCTTTATGATAAGTAACCTCTGTGTGCATTTTGCCAGGATGAGCGCTATCAACCAAATCTTTACCTGTTTCACCACTAACATCGTATCCTTCAGTTGCCTCAACAACTAAATCTGTTTTGGTACTAGAGCGTTTTGCCATGGCCTCTTGTAGCTTGGGAGCCAGTGCAGCGTACAGATTAGGGTCGCCTAGTTTAATTTTTTCAATAACGGCGTTGAACTTTGCAAAATCTCTAATCGCTGTAGGAATATTAATTCCTTCTAGCAATCGTTTCTTTTCCAAATCATCAACAACTTTAGATGCATTCAAAAGCTCTGTCCATTTTTCCATTGGTGCTCCGACTGGGCGTTCTTGCCGTTCTCCAAGTGGAATTGGGGTCGGTACGGCAGGCATTTGGTCTGCAGCCGTTTTAACAAAATTTTTCTCCCCAGCTATACGAGCATATTCTCGCATTACTAATGATTCGTCAAAGCTTATTGTGCGCATCTGTTATCTCCTATTTTTATTATATCATCTTGAAATATTTTCTATAAAACTATTACATCCACATAAATTCAATCGAATTGTTAATTCCAGTTGGAGGGCCCGTAAGCACCGCCACTCCTGGGTGCGATGGGGTGATTCTTTCTGTTGTCAACAAGCCTTCAGCATTACAAAACAACGTGGCATTCACAACATATTGCTGAGTTGGATCAAATTGGTCTGTTTCATAAATCCCTCTTTGAAACCAAACAGTGATGCGGCCACTAGAAACTGTGGTATTGTCTCCAGGTATATTGGCTATCCTATATGTATAGTTCACAATTGTTCTGATAGAATCTGGTATTGAGTCACCGTCAGAGTCGTAATTGAGCGTGCTTCCGGCCGGAACAGAAATTACACCATTCACATCATAAAGTATAAGGCCTTCAATATCGGCCGTAAAACTACTACGAACTATATTGGAAAATCTTAATCTTTTTTCTGTATCTATAGCGGACACATAATGTCCATACCCATCACCCACGCCGACCAGCGGAATAACAACAACTTCATCAATAACAGATGCTGTGAAAGCAGACGTATTAATGTCGTCAATTATTCCTATTGGCGCTGTACCATCACTAACCCCGCAAACTATTTCGTTTCCAAGAACTTTCATTTGGCCTATCTGACCCGGCTGAAATGTGCTAGTTGGATCGACGGGAAATGAAACCGGTAGACTGGATCCGACCTGGATTAACTTTAACAAGACAAACCTCCACATTGGGCTATGAATTTTTTAATTGAGTGATGGTCAAACCCATATTCTCTTCCAATCGCAGAATAACTTTGCCCATCATTATACATTTTTAATATTTTTTCTACACAGATATCCAAAATTTTTATCGTGTGTGGTTCATCTGGGCAATCAATTATATGCCATTTGTACATCAAACAATTGCACGGGCACCCGATAATTTTTGTTATAAGTTTTTTATAATATTTTCTTGGTATATAAATTCTGGGATAATCCCTATCTCTCTGAATCCAACAGACATGATATATACCAACAAATTCATCTAATTTCTTGCAAAGATATTCTGCATCTTTAAAAGAAAAAGCGTTTGTGGAAAGTCTCATTGCCCCAGATTTATTTAAAGTTCCATCATCCATAATCCAAAAAGTAATCGATTCCGGCGACAATTCTAAATTTTTTGGGACAATTTTCTTTTTATCTAGATACCAAAGATTGTATAATTCAGCAAACTGAGTTGTACTTTCTGTGAATAACCTATAACTGTCTGTTTTAAATTTTTTATCAATTGAGTGATATTTTCTACAATGTACGTGCTCTTTTTCAAACAAATCTATAATATAATCCACGTACTCTTCATGTTTTTGAGCAAAACAAAAATATGCTTGGTTGCCAGTATAATGCAAACCACCATCTCCCAAAAGCCACCCATTTATACAATTTAATAATTTGTATGAAAGTGGCTTGTCATTATTAAATCTTAAAATATTATTTTCCCTACTGGTGCGCATTTTAATTCCGTTGCGTTTTAAGACATTATAAATTGGAGTGCGGCTAACACCAAATTGCTCTGCCAATTGGTAAGCCGAAACTCCCAACAAATAACTCTCAATTATCGCTTGTTCTTTCCCGGACAACTTTTCCATTCTTGCTCCCAATATAGAAAACAAATATTGATATATTTACTTATCCAAATTTTGATTCAAAACTTGTAGAGCATCATCAATAAGATTAGAAGCGTCTGTGGCGCCTGCATCATCTAATTCATTGGCCAATTTAACCAAGTCATTAATAATACCAAACATAACCGCGGACTTCTTCTTTTTCTTATCTTTTTTCTCGTCTTTCTTTTCTTCCTTCTCCTCTTCTTTGTCTTCCTTTTTCTCTTCTTTCTTTTCGTCCTTATCCTCATCCTTCTCGTCTTTCTTTTCTTCCTTCTTCTCTTCTTTGTCTTCCTTCTTTGCAGCAGTCTTAACCATATCTACATCAAGAAGTTTGGCAAGATTCCTCATCATTTCATTACCGGATTGTGACATTGTATTCTCCTTATAATTTGGTCTTATATTTTAATTTCACAGGTTCAGATTTACCCAACTCCTGTTTCTGTTTAAGAACTCTTTTAGCTTCTTCATCGAATTGTTTTGTGGTTACTGGTTTCCCTTCTATATACAGCCAATAAAATTCGGGGTCAGTAACAGCTATTCTTCCGGCCAGGTGACGCATTTTGTTAAATATGTTGTTTAAAAAAACGTCTCCCTTAGATTCTGGGTCATGTGCCGACCGGGATATTTGTTTGTCCAACACTGCCTTCCAAAGCTCCGTGTTTAAATCGGTCAATTCATCGAATCTGTATATTTCTTTCATTAGGGCAATCATGGGGTCTTTGCTTATTAATGCCTTGGCAGCGGGATATAGCCATGGTTTAAGTTCTATTCTACGGTGTAAATCCCAGGCAAAATAATCTTCTGGTGATTTCTCCACTAACTCGTTCATGGTATTTTTTACAAGTGTTTGGTTCTCAGGCTGTCTTATCCATCCACGATACGGTTGTTTTGTTCCTCTTAAAAACTCTTGAGTATGATACTTTGCGGCCCACTCCGCTGTGCCTTGTTTGGGCTCAACGTCTCTATTGGAAATAGGCTTCTCTTTTATCTCTAGCGGCACAGGAACAGTTTGAGATAAATCAGTCGATTTTTCTGGAGGCATCACTTCTAATTCTTCTGTCTTCGGTGGCACAGGAATATCTATTGCAAGCTTATCCAATAAGGCAGCAAATTTAAAAAGTATTTCGTCTTTTATACCAATCATTTAAAGCCTCAATTAGACTCACTATCATTTTTTTGAAACCAGGATTCGTAATATACTTCTAAAAATCCTAATATTTCTTCTTCAGTTAATTCCATTTTCTTTAAGTCTTCAATTTCAACATATAATTCAAGCGCGTCCATCAAGTTTTTCATATGCAACTCATAAGGAGGCGGGAAGGACGCTCGAGGCATCCTTCCCTGTTATTTTATATGAACTCCAAGAACCTTATACTATTACTTCCAGCCCAAAGTATTAAGACCGTCTAACATAGATACTTCTTGGGTTGGTTCAGCAGATGCAGTAACATTCAATGATTCTGCTGCGGCATCAAGACCCACTCTTGGTATTGAACCACTATTTTTCTTTTCTACTGCATTTATACTTGCAACAATGCGCTTGGTTGATTCGAAAGCTGCATCGTCAAACTGCATAACTTCGTCAACATAGTTGTCTAAAGATGCGCGGGTAGAGTGTATAATGCCCTTCTCTTGTGCTTGTAAACCAAGGTCATAAGCTCTGCGCAATTTAATCTTATAAGCGCCATCGCTGGCTTCTTTCTTTTTAGAAGCAAACTCTTTGCTCAAATCAGCACCAAAACTTCCAGCGCCAGGAGCCTGACTAAAGAATTTCTTCCAATAGCTAACGGTTTCTGAATCAACTTTGCCTTCAGCAACCAATTTATCCATATCCTCTGCTTTAATTGAGCCTTCAACAATCTTTTCTTGAAGGATTGCAGCAGCTTCACGCACATTGCGTGGGCCAGATTCTGCCACATCACGCATTACTTCGTGAATCTCTTCAATTGTCTCTACCTTAGCTTCTGGGGTCTTGGTTCCAGTAAGCTCGGTGGTAGTGCCACCTTTTGGATGTGCTTGGAAGAAAGTTGGTTCTGTAGCATTCTCTGCGGTATCCAAAGTTAGGGGCTTATCATGAATGGTAGGATATTGCAATTTATTAGCTGCCGCGGCAACTAACTTTTCTCGGTTACTCTTACGAGCAGCACAAGTCTCAATTGCATCTTCTTCCACCATCATAGAATCGTCGGCCTTCATGCATTTGCATTCTTTGTCTTTTGCGCCGTGACAAACAGAACAAGTCTCTTGGGCAGCATCTTCTGCAACGGCCAGCATAGCAGCCCGATTTTCGGCACGAACTTTCAATGCCTTATCCAAAAGCTCTTGGGCTTTCTTTTCTTTGTCCTCTTTTTTGTCTTCTTTCTTATCTTCCTTATCTTCTTTCTTTTCTTTCTTCTTTTTCTTAGCATCGACAACTAAACTGGCCTGGGCCATAATAGTTTCGCTGTCTTGTAATACTTGACTAACGACCTCAAGCATCTTATCATCAGCGGATTTTTCTAAGGCTTCACTGGCAAGAGCCAATTCGTCAGCCGATTCATCCATCAATGATAGAACAGAGGCGGTCAATTCGTCTAATTTGCCGGGTTCTTTCTTAGAGACATCGACATCAATGTCAACAAGTCCCTTGCCGCCAGACAATTCACGAATTTCCTCAATCTTCTCTTCAACAGCATTCAAAGCTGCATTAATCTTATCTTGAGCCTTATCTTTCTTGTCATCCTTAGGCTCTTCTGCAGGAGCTGGGGCTGGAGCCGCAGCATCAGGAGCTGGAGCCGGGGCTGCTGGAGCCGGAGGCATGTCAACTGCTGGGACTGCATCTGCGCCCTTTAGTAAATAAGCAACGCGGTCAAAACCCTCGTTGCGAATATGGGCCATAACATCCTTGCCATATTCTTTTGAATTGAGATAATCCCAATTGGTGTCCAATTCGTCACCATAGATTTCAGAACCAGTGGCAGAAAGAATCATCTTATCGCCAGCAAAAATGTCCCAATGAGAGGCGTCTTTGCGAATCCCGCCCTTATCATCGGCAACTTTGGTAAACACTGCGCGCAATTTGGCACGCAACATCTTTTCTTTAACCGGCTTGTCAGCAGGAACCATACCATCAGTTCCGCCCATTTCATAAAGGCCAGTCATTTGCTTGTCTTCGGTATCACGGATTTTGTCCGCGTCTTCTTTCGGATACTTTTCTTTGCCTGGAGTTGGTTCATTTAAGCCACCGCCGCCGAGCCAATAAGCCCTGCGCTTCATCTTTCTTTCTTCCAATTCAGATTTCTTAAGATTTAGACCATCGCGGCCAATTTCCTTAAGTTTCTGCTCGTCACCAGGGAACAATCCATCCGATCCTGTCTCAAGTGGTTCACCCACCATTTGCTTGTCTTCACTATCACGAATCTTTTGATAATCACCCATTTCTGGATATTTTTCTTTGCCGGGAGTAGGTTCATTAACGCCCCCACCACCAAGCCAATAAGCTCTGCGTGCTTTTGCGCGTGCCCGTAATCTAGCTGAGTTCATATTATTTTCCTCCTTAGAAAATGTTTCTTTCAGTTCTTTGATTGAGTCTTGTACAGACTCGATTTTGGATCGAAGGAGACTAATTTCTTCTAAAGTTCCCTGTTTCATGTTGTCTCCTTCTTTATTTGCATATCTGCTTGATGGATTTAATGATCCAGGAGCAGGTTGTGCTGTGTCTTGGTCACTCATTGTACTCATGCTTGGTCCACCACCCATAGTGGCCTGCGGCCATACTTTGAGGTCTTCATCTTGTTCTTGTACTGGTTCTTTCACTTTATCTGAAAGCTCATCGATAAATCCATCGATTTTTTCTTTGAGCATCTTTTGTCTTTCTGGGTCGTCTTCTCTATCTATCTGATCTTGTAGTACTTGGATTGCTTTACCAACTTCACCTAAGTCAGACGCGGTTTTGTCACCAGCAGTTTTCTGTAGGCTCATTAGGTTATTAAGCTTCGCCTGAATCTCGTTAACTGAGTCGGCCAAAGATTGAAGTTCTGTAGGATTAACGCAACGGTCATTAACCAATTGGTTTATCCTTTCTTGTTTCTTTTCAACATAATTATTTACAGAGGCAATAATGTTATGAATTTTCGCCAACTGATCGGCACCATTAACAACCAGGCTGATTTCAATAGGACTAAGGTCTAAATTAATTTCGCCGTAATTGCTGCGAGATTTAATGCATTTACAATAATCCTTTTCGGTGGTAGCAACATTGCCACATTCGGTACACACAGCCCTTCCAACCGCCGTGCCCATACTGACTGAGTTGGAGTATCCTGTTTCAACCTTTCGAGCCAAATCAGAGTAGTTTTTTCTATCGAGAGCACATAATGCATGTACTCTTTTGAATTTTTTGTCATAAAACGTATCAACGATTATACCACGTATACCGTCAACCGAATCAGATTTGTGGTCTTTACAAACTGGGCGCCCTTGCCATTTTTTATGAGCCTTAATAAGCTCAGCCTCACCAAAAATATCCCCGTTTAAGTTCTTGTAAGGCTTAATTCCGTCTTTGCTAATCCACTTGATAGACTCTTTGCCCTTTACTCTTATTGGTTCAAAATGCCCCTCAATAGGTTCACCTTTTGCGTTTAGAATTGGCTTTCCAGTCTTTTGATCTATTAATGCGCTCTCGGCCGCATGCATCATTATAGTATGGAAATAAAGGAAATCTTTAGCCTTTGGAGCAATCCGCTTTAATTTTTTGGCCAGTTTAATAAATTGTTCAGTAATTTCTTGTGTTGCCAGCGCCTGTTTTGGCGACAGTAGACTTTTTTCAGCATCAAAATTTAAATTTTCGCCAATCTTGTTAAACGACATCTGTCATCTCCTCGATAATTTTTGAACTCTCGGCCCACTTTGTAATATCTTCTATCGTATACTTTGCTATATACTACTCTTCCTTCCATTCTCCGCCTGTTACGTTTGTAATTGCTATTCCATTAGGACTCATACGACCAACAGAATTCGCATCGTTGGCCTCATCACTCTCTTCCTTCCAAAAATTGGCCAAATCTTTTTCATCTAATTTGTCGTGACAATAACAATCACCGGCACAATCTTCGGCACATTGTTCACAGTGTTCTAATTCTTCTTTTGGTCCCGAATCCTTTGCGTCATAGTCTTCATACTTAGTTGACGGAGGCATTTCTATCTCGAGGCCAGAACCATCACAATGCCCGCAGGCATCTCCGTGCGGTCCACTATGCCCTTTTCCTTTACAGTATCTGCAAAGATTTTCTTTCTCTGTCTCGGCTTCTGATTTTGTATCTTTCTTACTTTGTGAGTCAAAAAAATCTTCGGCAGATTGTATAGGCGAACCTTGTGGAATCGCCCCAACAAAAGATTCTATTCCATCTTTTCCGGGTCTACGGCCAGCAGTCATCTCATAAAATTTCTTAGTGGCTATATTCAATCGCTCTTCGTTCTTAGACATATCTATCATAATTCTGTCCAAGTCCAAATGCTCTACCGTATTGTCGATATCAAAATATCGCAAGCGTTTAAAGAACTCTTGTAGGAGGGTAATTGATTCTTTGATTTCATTATCAGCTTTGTGTAAGAACAATAGAAGATTCTTTTTGGTTCCATCATCGAGATGTTTTAGTGGAGCTTTTGGACGGGCGGCTTCAGAAATCAAAGATGCTTCGGAGTCTGAAGCTACAGGTTTAAATTCTTTATCTCCAATTCCTAAAATATCTAAAGCACTTTTGAAATCGCCGTTCTCTACAAGTATTTGTAACGCTGCGACCAATTGTGTTCCTATTTGAGATTCCAAATTATGAGTGAACTCTGGTTTCGATAACGTTTCTTGAACACGAAACCCGTCATTATCTCTAATGGCCATTTTTAATTGGCCTCGCATTATTCTCATTTCAGGGGTGAGTTTTGAAGGATCAAGCGCCGCCGTCTTAATTGACTTAAACCGCTTGTCCATTTTTGGATATAGTCCTTTGCCACCAGAAAGCAAAATGGTGTTATTTAGTCCAACGGTCATAGTGCCATCAGGATGTTTTGTGACTTCAAAAGCACGGCCAAGACTCGCTAAAATCTTAGCAACTCTCTCGGACTTGCCTTTTTCAGTCAGCATGTCTAATTCGTCTGAAGATATTTTTATAGATTGAACTGGAGGCATTCCCATTGGAACAGATTTAGGAATCATGTCTTTGATTGTTTTGTCAATTTCTGCAGCAAGTGCAGACTTACCTTCTTGGTCTAACTTGTCAGCCATTTTAATTAATTGGTCTATATATTCTTTTTTAGATATAGGCATCACCTAACTCCTAATTCAATTCTTCTGATTTTTCTATTTCGCAATCACAAACGAGCTCATTTTCTTCGTCCGTAATAGAAATGGCTTTAAGTTTTTTCCCACACTCTGGACAATAACATTCTTTTCCATTATCATCAAAATAATCCAAAATCGGTATTTCGTCTCCAATTTTAATGAATGACATACTATCTCCTGGCCAATATCTTTAATATACGACTTCCTCTTCGAATATTAAATCTTAGTTCGCTAATCTTTGTCTTTCCCAAAATGTCTTGGTTTATATGCGCAAACAATTGATTGTCTACGACATCCTTAATCGATTTGTTGCGTTTTTCAATTTGAAAACAAACACGCTCAAGAGTCTGAGTAAATCCTTCTTTGTCTGGCTCTTTCAATAAGTCTAACACGGCTTCTGCACCATCGGACAACTCACCAACCTCGGCCAATAGAATCTCTTTTAATCTCATCATATTGGGGTCAGTTATTCCTGAAAGTTGTTCTATTCCTGATTTGGTTGAAAGCAAAAAATCGTTAAATGACTCTTTAATTTTTCTACCGTATCTCAAAAGACGGCCTTTATATTTTCCAGCCAAATCGCCTTTTGATGGTCTTTGTTGAGTAATGGCGTCTTTTAAATCCAATATAACTTTAACCGACTTATCTAATTTCTTTAAGATTTCCTTAAAATTCTCTTTAACTTCCTTAGCTGTAGAGCGTTCGGAGTCCGTAATAGTCAAATTGGATGGTTGTCCATAAATAGCATTTTTGTTCATTATAGACAAGTCTCCATTTTGCACACCATTACGCATACTTATAAAATAAAATATTGATAGATTTTTTATATTTTTATACTAAGTTTAATTCCTTTTGTGATTAAAAGTAATATGTGTAAGTGATTGAAATTGTAAGATTCTTTATTAAGCTGGTCCATATGCACCTTCTAAATCGCCATATCCGCGATACATATACGCGTCACTCAGACCCTGAAAAGAACCGCAGTTGCTATTGTCTGTCACACTATTACCATCTCTGCCGTTAGAACGAGCTACAGCCTCATTTCCTTGTTTTTCTTTTTCAGCAGGATCCATCTTTTGAGTTTTCTTATTTTTTCTGTCTTCTTCTAAATTATGTATTATTTTAACCAATTCTTCATCAATAGCGTCTGCCTCATCAAATAGGCCCTTTTCATCTAATTCGTTGGCCAATTTTACTAATTTCTTTAATATTTCGCGCCCCACAAGAGAAGGGCTATCAACACTGAAAAGGCTCGGCGAACTGCCAGCACTGCCATCATACACTGGGCCACAGCCTGGTTCGCCACGAGGACCACCCACATTCGTTTGATTGTCAGTATTTACAAACATATCAACAATATAATCTTCATCGTCTGAATCTAAACTTCCGTCTATAGAATCCATCGCAGCATAAATTTTGTCTGATGGTTCTTTAAATCCTATTTCGTCCAAAAAAGTAGCTATATTAGAAAGCCTATTTAAAGTCTTGGTATGGAAATCGTCTACTTCGCCATCTTCATTGTGCGCTTTAAAAAAGTGCACATCTGCTTCATGTTTTTTCGCAGCAGACAAAGAATCAAAAGTGCCTAAATTTCTACGCTTCCCATCAGGCCCTTTCTTTTTAGAATAAAGGCGATATTTTCCCGATGGAAGTTTTTTAAGGATACTGGTTTTGATTAGCATGATAAAAATTATACCTTTTTCTCTACCTTGGGAGGATACTCTACGACAGGCGCTGGCCCAATAGTAAGAGGAGGAATTGTAGCCGGTTTAGGAGTAGGCTCTCTGCGCTTTGGCGAATCATCCGCCTCAAACGTAGGCGTGTTTAATGCCTTCAGCTTATCTATAATGCTGTCTCTATGGTTTATTAGACTATGCAGGCGCAATCTCCACCCACCATCATAATCTGCCTGCGGAAGACACTCTTCAATATCTTCTTTCACTCTCTTAAGTTCTTCTTCTAAGGTTTCTGTTTTAACCAACGAATCTACTTCGTCTGCCTCATCAAATAGGCCCTTTTCATCTAATTCGTTGGCCAATTTTACTAATTGTTTTAATAAGCTCATTTTGCTCTCCGTTTGTAATGCGGGTGCGTTTAATTTTTTCAGCCTGGCGATAATATCGTCTCTATGATCCATTAGATTACGCAAACGCAATCTCCATCTATCATCCGAATCCATCCATAACCATGCTTCGTCAATATGCTCACGTATGTTCTTAAGCTCTTCTAAGATTTCTCTTTTAGCCAACGCATCTGCTTCGTCTGCTGCACCAAACAATCCCTTCTCATCTAATTCGTTGGCCAATTTTACTAATTTTTTTAACAGACTCATTTTGTTCTCCGTTTAATTTCTCCACGAAACACTTTATCTAACCATTCTTGAGTCATTCTTTGTTTCTTGGTGGTATCTGGAGCTTCTTTAAATGATTTTTGTATAACTATAATATCATGTCTTCCAGTTTTCCTAATCACAGCAATGTATACAAACTCATGGGATTTTCTTATTTCGGCTGGTTCTTCGGAACGCAATATGAATCGGTGCAATGGGGTGGCAGAATTATAATCCATTGCTATCAAATAATTGATAGAATCATTCGGCCCGAGCATACCAGGAACGCTTTTATAATACTCTCTCCAGTACTTACGAACCTTGGTGGATATTCCAATGCTGCCACCACCGCTTGGTGTTTCGATTCCTGCATTATGTCTGAGAGAGAGTTTCATTTATTTCCTATGATTAATAAAATATACCAAATACGGGCTTGCGGTGCATATAGAAACATGATCAAACCCATTTGGACCCGCCACCAACATACCCACAACAAATCCTTCTGCATTAAACACCGGGGAACCCGAATTGCCAGGCGCTGCTGCGGCATCTACCGTTAGTTTGGAAGGCATTCCTTCATACATATCCTTGCTGTCCTTTAATACTGTTTTGCCTTCAAACGATGTGGCAAATACGCCCAAAGGAGCCCCAACAATATATACGGTGGTATGCAATGGCATACCAGAATAATTGGGCGTGAATTTAACAGGAGCTAGCCCATGGCCGTCTTTCTGCAACAAACAAATGTCATTTTTGGCATCGATTTTAAGTATCCTTAGCCCATTAGTTTCTAATATAGTTTCGTCATCAGGGGCATAGAATTGCATAAAGATATCATTTACCAAAACGCCCGCGGCCTGGTATTGTAAAATTCCAGCGCAAACGTGTCCAGCAGTCATTATCTGGTTTTTGTTAATAGCAAAGCCGGCGCCAGACATTTGTCTTCCATCGGGACTTTTACCAACAATCATGCCAATAGATTTGTAGGTCTTATTAACATCGAAACTCGGCTTTTTAGATTGGGTGGCGTCAGAATCTACATTAAAATTGAAAGTGCAACAAGCGGTAACAAGAAACAAGCAAGCAACTAAAAATCTTTTAAACATATACAGCTCCATTTATTTGAATTTTTAAATTACGCTTTTTATGCTACTGCTCAATCATATATTACTTACCTCTTGCGTGGTATTTAACTTTCTTTTATTAAGTCATCAATCCTAACTTTCCCCTCCACTATATCTCTAACCGTCAAAGTCTCTGGAATAAAAACATCTTTTAAGTGTGGACTAACAGTTGGGCGCCCCAAGTCTAAATCTGGATTGCCTTTAACAATGTTCAACAACCCTCTGGCCCCGGCCAAATCCCCATTATGCAAGAAATTCATTAGTGTTCGAAAATCATCTGTCGTAAGTTGTAGGTCAGAAGCAGAAATATGAGACATTATGTTTTTGGCAGTTTCCAGGTCATCACTCTTCAGTGCTTTAATCAGCATATTGGTTTGAGCCATAGAGGCCATTTTTATTAGTTCGTCGACTTTATCCGCCTCCGCATAAAGACCTTGTGAATCTAATGAATTTGATATTTTAACTAATCTTTTTATAAGACAACATGTTCTTTTGATGTCTTTAAAAACCCCATCTTCCTTAGCAGAATCTTCCATTTTTTCTAAGCGGGTGTAATAATCAGGTATTTCAGTCAGGTGGTCTAAAGCAATATCTTGGGCTATTTCAGTATTGGAGTTGTGCTCATACTCAATTTCAATTCCGGCATCTAATTCTTTTGAATCAACATCTTTTGGCTCGGTGAATTGCCCCAACCCACCAGGAATTTTGTCTGTAGGGCTGCTTTCTTCCCTTTTTGATAGTTTTTTCATATAATACTCCAACATTACTTATTAAATATTTTATTTCCAGTATTAAGCGCAGGTCTCATGATATCATTAATATTCAGGCCAGGCTCCCAAAAGAGCTCGATACTTTCTTCATTTACGTAGAATATTTTCCCTTTGTTGTCCAAAGTCAGCACACCGCTCTCTTTATCATATTCCAGCACTATTCCTTTTATTATATTGCGATTTAATACCATAGAGTCAGAATAGTAAATATATTCTGATTCATCTCTGCAATGAAATTCTATCTCTTTGTTTTTAAAGTGTTTTTCTATAAAGATGCCCGCATTATTCATGTTGTACCGCCAAAAAAAATAGTATTCAGTATAATTTAAAAATATTGATAGAATTATGCAGCCTGTTCAAAAGCTTTCTGCAAGGCATCCATTAACTCTGGCTCTACTTTTCCTTCTAGTTTTTTCACCAAATAGCCTAAAACCTTAGACTTTTCTCTCATTTTTGTTATATTCTTCTTGCTATGGTCATAAGCATATTGACCAAACACAAACCTAATAAAATTAGATTTTTCTGTCAATAATTTGCTGATTTCGTCTCCTAGCTCAAAGGGCCGACCATTAACCACCAAGGTTATTAAATGAGCGCTAAATGAGTCCGGATTAGATGATAATTCCAAAGAAATATCAATTTTTCTTCCTTCTGATATTGGTTTAGATTCCATTATACCAAGCGCATCTTTAAAGGCCACCGAGCGCCCTTTTGCATAAAATAAACTTTCATTAAACTCTGTGCCAGGAGATAATATAATAACCTTTCCATTCCAGCCCTTGAGATGTTCAAAATTACCCCATAAATCTCTTATAGCTACAGTAGAGGCATCAATATCTGTGGCTCCAGCTATATGTATTTCATATCTATCAATATCAACATGTGAAAAGAAGTTTTCCTCTCTCCAGTGAAATACTCCGGCAAATATATACCTGCCTTCTTTTTTTCCACACACAACAAATCCGGAAGTTTTTTTATCACCGAGAGGAGGACTATATCCAGTGTCAGTTTTGAATTTCCATTCTACGTCACCTGGAACTCCGGCCGCACGGGCGGCGTCTTCAAAACTAACCACCACTTTTTCTGGCCACGGCTTCGAAGGCTGTGGTTTGTATTCCGACGAATATTCTGGTTTGCGCGGCACCTCTTCCTTTCTTTCCCCCAACAATATATCTCTGGCTATATTTAACTGCTGCATCTGGCCAGTACTTCCACCCACGTCAGGGTGCATTTGTAATGCTTTGGTCCTAAAAGATTTATTTACTTCTTCATCAGATGCGCCAAATGGAATATCTAATATTTTTCTGGCCTCTTCCGAAGTCATAGCTAATTTTAATAGCAAGTAATCTATTTCATTGGCTTCTTTAAATAGGCCTTTCGTATCTAATTGCTCAGCTATTTTTATTAAATCAGAGATAATTATCATGTTAGTCCTCTTCTTTTCCGGCCAATATTAACCATCTTTTGCCGTCAGTATTTATTAAAACATACGTTCCTTTTTCTTTTTTGCCATTTAGTTTAAATTTAATTTTTTTGTTAGTTTTTTCAATTTCTTCATAGTGGCCAGAATCATGAATTGCGACCACACCCTTTCCATAGCCCTCTTCTATTTTTCCCTCGAATATATTATAGGAAGTTGGGTGGTCCTCAACTTTTTGGGCCAACAATTTTTCCTTTCCTTTTGGCAAACGCGCCTTAGGAATTGCCCAAGATGACATCGCACCTTTATCGTTTTCTAAGCGCAAGTCATAATGAGTCCCGGCCTTCTCCGCATCATGTTTTTGTATAACGAAACGGTATTGATTTTTGCCTTTTTCTATTTTCCCCTCAGGCTCTTTGGTAGAATCAAAATCTCTTTTTTCTTTATATTTTGACAATGGATCCTTGGCCATCTGTTCCAGCATTCTCACGGATTCTTGTGGAGGATTTCTCATAGCACGAGGACAATCATCTGCATAATCATCCGTTTGATTGCTCTTTAGCTCTTTAATATTTTTTGCAGAAACCAAAATATCATAGTAAACTTTAATATATTCTTTGTCATCAGCTATATAGCACACAGTATCGGCTGGAGCTACTATTTTATCTTCCATTACCGCTTGTATTCTTCTTAATTTAGATTCATCAAATGGAACCGGGACACGTATGCTTATCTTTCCATACGCTTTATCTATTCTAATCCATCCTTTTGAATAGGCCAAATCATAAACCTCTTGTCCAAATTTTCTTTCGCCAAATATTTCCGGGTGATGATAAATAAACTCTTGATGATTACTGAAGCCAACATCATGTAGATTGCCTTCCGGAGATAGCCACCAACCTGGTTGCATAGCGCGTTTTGACAGACATGCTCTTCTCTCAATATTTTTTAATTCATTAAGACTTTTGGCCTCCATAAAATCCCAATAAGGGACAGTGGCGTTTTCAGTCCCTGCTCCTTGCACACTCGCAGAAGAAATCACAACAAGTTCATATGGAGGTAAGTCTTGCAATGCCTTCTGTGCTCTGAATAAATATCTATTATCAAAATGAGGCATTTCCACGAACACATTTTTGACACTATGAGCTATCCTAATCCAGTCTTTTGAAAAAGCGCGCTGATACGGATGCATTCCTGGATAAAGAGGGTTAGCGAAAAATTCAGGATGATTAATAACAAAATCTCTATGCTCTCTAACGCCTATTGGGTGAAGCTTTCCTTCAGGTGATAGCCACCATCCATAATTTATGGCCCGTTTGGAGATAGGAATATTCACTGAAGCCTCCGTTAGTATTTCTTTCGCAGCACGGTATAATTCTCTGATATACTTGGCTACCTTGTCTTTCTCCCCAGCATTCCGCAAGTGTTTCAAAGTAGCGTCGTCTTCTAAATATTTTTGAAATCTGATAGTTTTCAAAGACCCTTTCTGCTCTGGAGTTAATGAAGACATATTGTATGGTTTGAGTTCATAATCTGTAATTGACGGAAACTTGTTTGTAAGGAATTTGTTGTCATCCGGGTCTATATATGTTCTCGTTAATTCGGATTTCATTTCTTCTACAGAATTCTGCAAACGAGTAAAAAATTCCACATCAGATAAGGCATGTTGTTTATAATATTCTTGGCCCGATGACTCAGATGTGTATCTTTGATAGGTTTTGGGATTGTATTTTCCTGGACCGCCAAGTTGCCTCTCAATCATCTGAAAATTGCAGGTGGGACAAACACCATGATTGGATTGTTTGTCCACAAAACCACATTTTGGACAATACCATTCTGATTGAAAGCCCTTACTTTCATCCAATTTTTTAAGTTCTGTCATAAGAGTTTGCATCATATGAACTAACTCATGTTTTAGGGTATTTTCCATTTCGCCAACATGTGTGTAGAAATTATCTTTTCCAAATTTCGCTATATTGGCTACAGTATTGAATAGTTGAATTGTATTGGTTTCAGCATTATAATTGCCGTTGGCCGTATCAGAAGTATAATTTAAGAGAATAACTGTAAGCATTCTCTTAGACTTGGATAATTTAGACCAATTGTTTCGCATAAATTCGTGCTTCGACCATTGCTCGACATCACTTATATCTACATTAAAGATTTTTCTTGAGGATAGAGCCTCGTCTGATTTTATGTCTCTGTATTCATTTGCATTTTCAGCGGCTTTAATGGCACCCAATAGATTGGCAGCAAACGCATTAGCGGCATTTATAAATGACTCATATTTAATAAAGGGCTCAGTAAATTCTGCTATGTCTGCCTCAGAAGTTATCAGGACGTCTTTAAGTTTCGGGTAGCCTATTTCTATAGGCTCTATATCTTCTGTTATTAAATACCTCATACTAAGTTTTTCTGAGCAATCTTTTATTTTTGCAAACTGTTCATTAATCCAATCTTCATCTATCGTGCGTATGTATAATCTTTTTGTTTCTGGGTTTGTAAAAAAGCTTATATTATGCTCTCCGGCAGGAATGTCAGCAACAGCACTGTAAAGATTAAAAGAACTGTCTATGCGTCTAATATACGGATAAGATACCAATATTTGACCAGCAATATTGTTTTCTTCTGGCCTCATTATAATATCGAACTTGGAAGAAGTGAATGTAGATTCGTCCTTATGTTTTCGCAGATTAAGTTTATCGATGTCGCCAGAAATGAGAACATTTAGGATATTGATATCTTTATATTCCTTCTCGTCATATTTGTCTGACCAACGGCCACGCAAATCATTCATTAGTTTGGATATCTTTGTGTTTGATTGGTGTCCTGATTTATTACTAAAAGGATACTCCTTAACAATCGCAAATGCATCCTCTGCCGCGAGTTCTGTGATAAGTTTGCTTTCTTGCATAATCACGGGTTTGGCCCAAGCCATAATCTCATTAAACATGTTCTTAGGATAGTCTATACGAGCCGCGCGCTTGGAGATGTGTGTAGATGCATTTTTAGAAGACCGACCTAATTCTTGTTCAAATGCACGATGCATCTCTCGTAAGTATTTTTTGTATTTTGATGGCGAAGTTTTTAAATTATTAGCTATTCTGTCATGTGTCAAAAATGATTCAAGTCTTTCTTTTGCTATTTTCTTTGCCTCGTTTACATCTATTGTGTGCAGTTTGGTATCGCCACCAGGAATGTTTTCCTTTAGCGACTTAAAAACCTCTGGGTCGTTGAGATGTTTCAAGAGCACCATTGCTTCGGGATCAGCATTAAACACGTATTGTTTCATTCTATTTATAGAATCATTCAAAAGAGGAAAAAATTCTATATCAGAAAGGTTGTGCCACTTTCTGTATTCTTCAACATCTTTTGTTTCTTTGTATCTTTTTAGCGTGTGTGGATTAAAAGAAGAGGGCAATCCATAAGAACGGTCGCCGTCATTACGCGGAGACATAAGATATTGCATCATATGCGTTAGTTCATGTTCTATGTTCAATTTCAAAATTTTCTTCATATATTCTGTTTTATCAGGATTATCGTCTAAAAATTTTGGAAAGCCGCATAAGAGTAAAGTGCCCCTATTATCTGTTGTTTTGTAGGTTGCCCAACTTCCCGATTCAGTCAGGTCATATCTCAACAAAACATCGAGACCAAAATCAGGATAAGAGTCAATTTCATAAGAGTTTATCAAATGTAATTGTGGAGGATTCGTTACGCCAGCATCTTGAAAGATTACATCGCGGCACGATAGGGATTTTAATGCATCTTCATATATTGTGTCGATTAATTTTTGTGATACATCAATCCTGCCTGCACGCTTGGATATATTAAATCGGGCAAATTTAGATATATCATTATCCCATTTGCTATTAAGTTTTCCTTCTGAAAGCTCTGTCAATAATTTTGTTGATACTCCGGTTACTTTGGCAAAATGATTCATCATAGGTCCGCCAAAATGAAGTGTCGTCAGACCCTTATGGAATAAAACCATGTCCTGATTTATATTTCCCGATGTGCCCTTTTGTAATTCTTTATATGCTTGCAGAATATTTGATAAGGGAGGTTTAGACCATTCTTCTTTTTCGACCCTGTTTTGCATCTTGTCAAATATATCTCTATATTTGGAATGCATAGATATGGAGTAGTTATCAAAATAATCCCGCTCCAATCGCTTAGGCTCAATTTCGGGATATTCTTTGATGGCCAGCGCCAGAGCTTTTGGAAAATCATACGAGGTAACCCACTCTTTATGGTGGTTTATCCACCATTTGTATGTTTCTTTCATAGCAGAAATAACACCAGGCAATAAAAGATTCAATGAGTTTTTGTATTTTTCTATGGTCTTTAGAGTGGATGGACGAGAAGAGTCAAGAGATTTTAATTTAAATAGCTTATATTCTGTCTCGTATATTCTTATTATCGTTTCTGAATCTATTGTGTTACTTAAATCTGGCCGACCCATCCAGTCTTCCTTGGCCCGCTTGGATATAGACGCGGATGCATAAAGAGATATTATTTCGTCTGTCAAATCACCAGCAAGTTTTATTTGATTGGGGTCTACTTCTAGCCCTCCCTCATGTAAAAACCATTCTTGAACTTGATAAGAACGTTCCCACTTCGGAGCGGTAGGCTTGTATGATTCGGTATATTTGTTTATCTCGCCATTTTTTCGAGTAGTTTTCATATATGTGAATTCAAAAGGAACCATAACGCGCACTAAGGCGTAATTGGCATAACTCACAGCTATGCGCTTGCTTTCTGAATTCCACGTTGGCACAAACCATAATTTCTGCAAATCGGAGCCTGGCCTGGGTGTCAGGAGATATTTTCCATTAGGTAATTTTTGTAAGGCCTTCTCATCATTAACGCCATGCCATAACTCAACATCTTTGACTTGGGTATTTTTCTCTTCTTTTATTATAGGATTCTTTTTATATTCTTCGACCCAGTCATCTGTGATATCTTTGCCGTTTGCGTCTGTTTTGTTTTCATTAGCCTGTTTTATTAAATCCGGCCAATCGGCAAGGCAATCAACAAAAATAATATCTTTTTTAGAAAGTTTGTTCATTTTTCATTCTCTCGAAGATAGTTTTAATGGCTTTTTCTCTTTTCCCTGTGTTTCGCCCAATGCATATCTGGCTCTTAAATTTCCTTTTTCATGCAAAGTAGAAATGTCTGACCGTAGCCCAGAGCCTTTTACCATCCCAGTAGTTATACTATCAAGACCTTTGTTAAGTTTGTCAAGCATAGATTTCAGTTGTTCTCTCAAGTTATCTATATCCATCTCGTTTTTCATTTCAAACTCGACATGTATTCCTGTGCCGCCGCTGTCCCAAATTGAGGACGAGACACCAAACTCTTTTTTAATTTCCGACGCAACCTTTTTTGCGTAATCCTTGGCCTTAGAAAATGGAAAGTCGCCATGCCGGTCCAAATCTACCCAGCCAAGATTAGTTTTTTTTCCCATCACAAGGTGCAAAGACAACAAACGACGATCGGCCCAATAGATTAAATTATCGGGACTGCCACTCTTGTCTGCGTCCGCATTTGTAATAATGATAGGCTTGTCGTTATGATTTCTCTTAAGTATATTCTTATTTTTTTCTGTGCCAATATAAATCATGACCTCTTTGCCTTTAATCTCTTTTAATATTTTGGTCGCATTCTTTACGTAATAGTCTCTAATTTGTTTGCGAGTTAATTTGGTTCCATTTTTATCGATAAGAATCTCGCCCCACTTAGTATCCGATTTCTCTCGTTCGTATTTGTTAGGCTCATCATCTGAGCTATCGTTAGCATCTTGCGCCTGATGCATGCATGGAACTCTTATCGCCAAAGTGCTATCACAAAGGCAATTCCTATACACATAGTCTACGCCAGGGTCACGATATGCCGTACCGCATATTAATCCAGGATCATCAGGCATTAAAACAGTGCGCGTTTCTTTCTGTCCGGGAATTGTCAACTCAACAAAATCATTCAGGGTTTCATACACATACCCGCATGTGGCGCATTTTTTTGGGAAATCGGAGAGTTTACCGGCCCGCTTGGAGATGGTGACAGTTTTATTTTTATGAATAAGCTCATCAAAGCTTTTAGCTTCCATAAAATCCCAATAAAGAGCATTCACATACCCAGCATCGTGAAAGTCCACAAATATAATTTTCTTAATAGGAAGCTGTGAAAGACTGTTTTTTATTCTGTTGAAATACTCGCTATCTGGAGATGAGATAACGAAACCCAACTCGCTTTCGCTATTGGAGATAATCCGAACCCACCTTTTAGAATAAGCTATATCATACAAAGACTGACACGCCGCAGCTGTTCCGAATATCTCTGGGTGACGTCTCACAAAAGCAGCGTGCTCTTCGTACTCCACAGGGTAGAGTTTTCCATCAGGACTTAGCCAATATCCATAAGGTTCCGCACGTTTGGATATAGATGCTTTTTTGTCCAGCCCTCGGTCCAAATAAATCTTTTTGGCAAACTCTTCAGCATCTTTGTTGGTAGCCGAAGGATTCTCGAGTTGCCAATCCAACATTTCTTTTATTATTTCACCAACCCAAGTTCCGCCCTTGCGATTAAATAAGGCCATAATCTCGGTTCCATTTAATAATGGTTTCATGGATTGAATAGCCTTGGGATCAAAATTTCTTATCTGTTCTTTCATAGTCTGATAATAAGTCTGGGGATGAGTTTTGTATTGGTCTTTTCTGTGTCCCGCAGTATCAGCCAAACCCAAATCAATTGCATATTCCCAGAGGTCTCCCATCTCTCGCACAAACTTGCCAAGTATTTTGCGACTACGATTATATACCTCAGAAGTATCTCTACGATCAGTATTAATTTTACTGGCGCCGACTATTAGTTTTTTGATTTGTTCTATTTCTTCCACTTTGATGCCAGGAAGATTTCTTAAAATATATTCCGCTGCTTGTGCAGATACCGCCTCGCGGCCATGATAGGTATTGACTATTTTATCAGCCAATTGTTTCACACCCTTTACTTTGGGGTCTAATTTGCCGACGTCATGCATCAGAACAGCCATATTAAGAACAAACCTATCCGCGTCTTTGATATCTCGGCCCTTTAATATCTCTTGCATATTAGTAAGAGCTTGCATGGTGTGTTCGAAAACATTAAAATCGTGGTGTCTACTGTTTTGATCCATTTCCCACGATTCATATTTTTCTGGTTTAATAAAAACATAATCCATTAGGCCAAGTTCCTTGATTAAGCGAGTAGCTCTAACTGGATCGGGCCCGGATAACATTTTGCGAAGCTCAATTTCAATACGCTCGCGACTTATTTTCTTACGCAAGGCGTCTTGAACCTCTGGGTCTTTAGCGGCGCTGATAAGTTCTGGGTCTAACTCAAATCCAAGGCGAGTAGCAAAGCGCACGGCTCTCAATATCCGCAGAGGGTCGTCAGAAAAAGTAATTTTGGGGTCGAGAGGGGTTCGCACTATTTTGTTTTTAATATCTTCTATTCCTTTGCCTGTAAAATCTTCAACTTCGTTGGTGTCGATATTGAAAAACAAAGAATTGAAATTAAAATCACGGCGAGAAGCATCTTCCTGCGGGGTCGTAACATCTATCGTGGGAATTCTACTTTCTGATGTGTAAACTTCTTTTCGAGGAGCAACGAAATCCACGCTTTGTCCAAGCAAATTCACAGTTGCCGTTTCCAAGTTTTTAGATTTCTCTGGATTGGCCTTTATGATGCCAATATTTTTACTTGGCTCTTTTTTAACATCTTTTAAATATTTAACAACGTACTCGGCAAATTCTTTGCCAGACATGTTGGACACCATAATATCTATGTCTTTTCCAGATGCCATTATTTATTCTCCATCCGTTTCATAAAAGAGTCTCTTACCCATCCGCCTGCAACACGGAGTTCTACATTTAAGCTATAGTGTGCCTTAACTTCTTTTAGCAGGTCGAATAATTTTTGATCGTCAGGGTCGATATCAATCTTAATCTTATCATCTGCTTCCTGCTCGAATTCTTCTTTGATTTCGTTGGGAACATCTGACTTTAACAAATCTTCTATGACCTCTTTGGTTTCTTCTTCACCTGCCATTTTTGAGATTTGTGAGATGTTTTCAACATTAAGACTCTTCATCTCCTGCTTTTCTGCTTCTTCTAATTTCATTACGTCAATAAAATCATCCATAAGGTCTTTTTGAAACCCCAGATCTTTGAAATAATCTCGCATTTTTGTGGCCAACGCGACAGCATCAGAATCAGACATGTCGAAAACAGTTTCTTGTTCACTATATCCTGGTTCTAATTTTTCCTCAATATAGGCATAAGCATGATATTTTGTATTAGACATGGACGGCTGATTTTTGTTATTTAGAAAATGCCATTTAATCGACACGTCTGGGTCTTTGCTAACAACCAACTCACCAGCTATTATGTCATCTCTTCTACTATGATTACTTTCAGATATGTCATTCAGTATTTGTCTGACTTGATAAGGAAAGACGTCTTCTTTAATTATGTTGTCATCATATCGAGCCGATAATTTTCGCATAACAATTTGCTCTTCGGCCAATATTCGTTTAATCTCGGCGTCCCATTTTGGAATATATTTTTCTCCAGACGATAGGCCGTTCAATATATCATTAGTTATTTCACCGCTCCAATATTCCGGCAAATATTCTACCATTTTACCCGTATAGTGCATAGCATTTAATGCCTTCTGAAACAAAACTGTGTCCTTCTTTATATCTCCAGTTGGGGCACGTTTTAAGCCATCATACAATGATTTGAGATTCTGATAAGTAGGGTCAGAAAGATATATCTTTTTATAGGCTATTTCTTCTATTTCTTCATCGGGGGTATCGGGATATAACTCTTTTAAACTATTCACGCGAGATTTAAAATCAACATCCCATGCAAACAATCTTTGTTCGAAGCCCTCTTTTAAATCGCGCAATCCCTTATCTAAGAGCCGTCCCAATTTCTTTTCTATGTGTTGCAAAATATGTCCAGCGTACCCTTTGCTTTCTAACATGTGCAGTTTATATTCCAACTCGTATATTGTTTCTAAATCAGAGCGCGTTAGATTTTTCGTGCTGGCTATCTTACAATTATTGCTGATAGAAGCAACTCTGTTTTTATTTTTCACTTCTTGTAATACTTTTGCTATAGCATTAGGATCATATGTTGCTGCTTGAATTCCAACATGCACATCGTTATTGTTTGCCTCTACTAATGGTTTGGTAAATTTTACATCCAAATCTGGGTGCTCTGTCACCATTTCTATGGCCTTGGCTATCTCGTTTAAATTAGCACCAGAAATATCAATGGCGTTGGACTTCAGATGTCCGTATTGAGCATTGGTGGTAGGCGGCCCGACAATATACCCCTTCTGCCCTAAGATTTTGGACATTGTATAATAATCGCCATAATTAGGGTGCTTATTGTTTAATCCGGCACGATACCAATACTGACGAAGCACTCTTTTTTGGTCATCAGGAGTTCTGATTCCAGATGTCAATATGGCGCCAGCGGGAAGAAATGGAAACAATGTTCTCCATGCATCTAATATCAGTTGGTTTAGTTTTACGCCAGGATTTATTCTAAGGCCTTCTCGGGTAAGGTTTGCTGGAGTTGTTGTTGTTGCTGGTGCTGATGGCTTTATGCTACGAAGCCACGATATATCTTCTGGGGTGAGGAAAGC
>Ga0265297_10000283_pt1 | contig 168831 bp, 164 predicted proteins | sample Munlanlwell13791_FD_192502 | JGI IMG/M metagenome (GOLD analysis project Ga0265297, IMG submission 192502) | Leachate microbial communities from a municipal landfill in Southern Ontario, Canada - Leachate well 137-91 | ecosystem: Engineered > Solid waste > Landfill > Unclassified | place...
CACGCTTTATCTCTATAAATAGTGAAAGAAATGTATCAAAATCATCGGGCTCTAAAAAAACATTTCTTCTCTCAACCCCTCTGGAAATGCAATGATAATATCCAGGTTCAGTAATACGATATTTTCTGGGCATATACTATCCTCTCTATTTTGATAATTATAGCAGAGTGTATTTAAGTCTAAAGCAAGAAATGTTTCAATATAGGGTCAGACCCCTATTTTTTGTACTATTTTTGGTGTATCGTAAATCTTAGCAAGTATGTCATCACTTAAATCAGTTGATATGTAATCTTCATACTCTTGCAATGTCATGTCATATATTTTAGAATTGCTGACTAATAAAGCTTCTTTATAGGTTTTTCGCTCATAAAAAGATTGGTAAGGATATTCAATGATATTTTCAACCATTGATGCTTTTATCGGATTGCGTTCAATGTATTTAGCAACATACCAAAAGTGAATATCATCGTAGAGGTAGTACGAATGGAACCTTCCCTGCCACAAATGACCTGATCGCTTATATTTTTTATTGAAATAGATCGAATATAGTGAGTTTAGCCGCTGCATTGCCGCCGAGATATTAGGTAGAGCTGTCTCAATCAATAGATGATAATGATTGGTCATTAAGCAATACGCATGTACAATTAAATGAAAATCACGCTTTATCTCTATAAATAGTGAAAGAAATGTATCAAAATCATCGGGCTCTAAAAAAACATTTCTTCTCTCAACCCCTCTGGAAATGCAATGATAATATCCAGGTTCTGTAATACGATATTTTCTGGGCATATACTATCCTCTCTTCTATTTTGATAATTATAGCAGAGTGTATTTAAGTCTAAAGCAAGAAATGTTTCATTATGGGGTCAGACCCCTATTTTGCTTCTTCATTAATTTTTATTGATGACATAAAACTCCAATCGGGATAAAGTAAGTGAAATTTTAACGTATAGAGCTTAAAATATCAAGAATATTGATTAGAAAAATACGAAAATGCAGTTTATGATGAAGCAGGAGAAGAGTTTAGAAAAAGTGTTTATTAACTATAAGATAAAACATCTAGAATTTTACATTTTAAGAAAAAACATAAAGACGAAGGGACTTTTTTAAGAGTCCCTAGTTGCAGGCTTCTCATTATTGAGAAACCTGCAGTGAAATTACGCGATATCGATATAGTAGATTGTATTAGCAACGCCTGTAGTTGCAGCAGCACCTTCTGCAAATGCAGCAGCACCAGTTACACCAGCAAGTTTAATCAATACATCAGCTGTACCATTTTGTCCATATACGTATGTATCTGAACCGAATTGGAATGCAAGAATGTCACCATCTGTTGCCGCAACAGCAGCAGCTTCAGTCAACCATTCACCGATTGTATCAACCGCAGATGCACCAGCACCACCCAAAGTCATGATACCACTAGCGATAGTATATGTTACACCGCTAGCTTGACCAGCTTGTGCTGTAGCATTCGCTTCAACAGCCATAGCTTGAACACCATTTACTCCATCAGCATCCATGTCAATACCAAGGATATTAACATTTGATCCACCTGATGTAGTAGCAGCAATAAAATCTGCAGCAGCATCAAAATCTGCAGCTGTAGTAATCGCTGTTGCCATTGTGAATCCAGTCACTGTATCAAATGATGCAGTACCTGAGTCTGTTGAAACAGTATCAAAAGAATCAAACAAAATTACATCACGTCCACTTCCTACAGTAATTGCATCAGCACCAGCAGCACCTTTAACAGTATCAGCGCCAGCTCCACCATTAATTGTATCGATAGCAGCATTACCTGTCAATGTATCATTACCAGCTCCACCAGTAATAGATACAGCAGCAGTCGTAGTCGTGTTAGCAGAAGTAAATGTTACCGCTAGGTTAGCAGCCGTATCGGTAGTAGCAGCAACATACGTCGTTGCAGCAGTATCGTTCGCAACAACACCTGAAGCATTAAAGCTAGTTACAGCCGTATTACCTGTATTTGTCAATGTAAGACCGTTGTTACCAGCAACCGTAATAGATGTAGCTGAAGTAGCAGTCAAAGTCATTGTATTGATAGTTGCAGCACTACCAGTACCCGCAGTTGCAGCCGTAGCAGCATCGTTAGCCGTAATGTTAATAGTTTCAACATTTGCAGCAGCAACAGTAGCCGCAGCGTAAACGTCACCACTATTGCTGATAGCCAAATTTAATACATCTGACGTACCAACAAGAGCACTTTTTACGTTAACAGTTGTCGTCCCTGTACTGTCAGTTGTGTTAAACTGAACAGTACCACCACTTGCAAGATTGCCAATAGTAGCAGTAGTAGCACCAGCAGCTAAGATAACTTTTGTTACCCCGTTAATACCGTCTAGGTCAAGTGCATCTTCTACCATCGCATCTTCAATTTTCAATACTTCAAAACCTGTAAATGCTGTATTAAATGCTGAACTACCATCAGCTGCAGCAGCTTCCGCATCTGACATTACGATTGTATCTGTACCATCACCAGCCGCTACTGAACCAACAGCACCAACAGTAGTCGAAGCTGCACCGCCGTAAGTTACTGTATCGTTACCAGCACCCATTGTATGCGCTTTTGTAAATGCATTCGAAAGAGAAACAGCATCTGCACCAGCACCACCTGTGAAGGTTACACCAGTACCGATAGCTGTACCGAACGATGCACCTGCAGTGTTCGTAACGTTAATAGCTGTTACAGCTGCTGTAGTGTTACCTGTCAATGTTACGGCAGCATCACCGGAAACATTAATAGTCGTCGCACCACTTGCAACCAATGAGTTAAGCGTAGAAGCTGTTGTGTTACCTGAAATATTCAATGTTGTGATATCAGTATCGATCGTAACCGCACCTGTTGAAACTGCACCTGTAAGGTTAAGCGCCAATGATGTGTTAGCCGCTGTAGTCAAAGCGCCAAGAGTACTCGCATCGACAGTTACCAATTTTCCGCCAAGGTTCAATGTAGTCAATGCACCAGAGTTCACAGTTGCAGCACCGGCATTAGTGATCGTTGCTGTCGTGATTGTACCCGCAGCCGTTGTAGAAGTAGAGTTTGCATCTGTAATCGAAACTGCACCGTCAACAATTCCAGCACGACCGATTGTTGTAGACGCTACCGCTGTCACAGCAGCACTTTGCGTTACAGAAACCGAAGTTGTTGCAGACGTACCTGTTACACTAATCGCACCACCAGTATGAGTTACTGTTACGTTACCTGTTAAAATTGTCGCAGCAGCAGCAGCCGTCGGAGCAATTGTTTGGTTAACAGAAACTGTTGTACCGCCTGTTACGCTAATCGCACCACCTGTAGTAGTATTACCATTAGCAACAGCAGCAGAAGTAAGTGATTGAGCAATTGTTGCTGTTCCTGCTACACCTGCAGTTGATGAACCAACTGTAACCGTACCACCAGCAACACCATTCGCAAGTAACTCACCTGTTGTAACGCTAACGTTTTTACCGCCGCTTACCGCTAAAGTAGCAGTCGATAAAGTTGTATTAGTAGCCGTTACGTCTGTTGTTGATGCAGCAGTTACACTTACATTATTAGTACCAGAGTTTGTTGCTGTTACTGCTGTAACCCCTGACATTGCAGATACATCAGCAGTCAAAGCAGCGCCTGATGTGTAATTAATAGTCTCAATATTCGTTACTGTTGCACCCGTCGGAGCTGCGGCTGTAATAGCTGCTGCAGTTGTAACGTTCAATGTATCCGTACCTGCACCACCGTTAAGTGTATCACCTACTGTCCATGTAGCAGTTGCAGTACCTGACGCTGACGTATCCAATGCATTAAATGTGTCGTTGCCTGAAGTACCTGTAAATGCAGTACCTACGTCTGCACCAGTCGTAAGAGTGTAAGTTTGACCAGCAGTAGCACCTGCAGAAGAAGCAACTGCCGCTGTAGCTGCTGTAACTGTAGCTGTGTCAGAAGTGATGTTTGTCAATTGTGCCGTAGCTGTCGCTGTCGGTACTTCGTCAAGAACGGATTGAACCGCGAATGTTGCTTGGTTAGTCAATTTTTGACCATCAGTAGAACCGTTAGAACCAGCCGCAGCTACCATAGCGTTCATCAATGTTCCGTGAGTAAGAGCGTCTGCACCTGTAGATACAAGGCGAGCTTCCCAGTATGCTTTACCAGCTGCATCTGAACCACGGCCGAATACGTTTACGTAAATTGCTTCTACGTATTCCGCATTTGTTTGGTATGAAGGGTATTTTGCAGCATACTCAGTTGAGTTTGTGAAATTGTTAGCAATTTGGTCAAGTGTTTGACCTTTGTTAACGTATGAATCTACCCAGAAGTCAAGACCTGCTGAATCCGGTACACGGTTAAATGATGCGATGTAAAGTTTCGCGATCTCTGTACGTGCTGTTGCAATATCGATTGCCATGTGAATCCTTTGTATTTTTGTATGTTGATGTGCGCACACCGAGTTAACAACTCTCGATGATTCTGAATTATCCTCTAAAGTATTTTAATCTTTGCTGAAAGTTATTAGCGGCTGTTAAATACTGCCCTGTTAACGTTGTTTTATTCACTTTATAGGGATTCTGCGCTTACGCGAACTGAAGCGTAGCGGTGTTCCATGTGCTCAGATCGACTACCCCTCGGAGCTTTACCACAATGTCCGTCGCCGTGTCGTATGTCGCCGAAACGCTCATATCCTCTAACACATAGGTGTCGTTTTGGTAGGTAAACCATCTAAGGATCGCATTGGTGCTGCCATCCCCCGCCGCGGCCAGGTCAAGAGCCTCGGCGAGGGACGTTGCCGCTGCCGTCGACACTTTCGCCGTAACGATCGATTCACTGCCGTGATCGGCAAACCGGAGGATATCTCCCGATGTCGCGGAAAAAGTAAAATCGGTAATCGTGTCGATGTCGGTCAGGGTCGAATCGCCTAATTCGAATACAAACGTATCTCTGCCGCTCCCGCCGCTGATGCTGTCGGCACCGGCACCGCCGCTGAGGAGGTCATCGCCCGATTCGCCGTAGAGGGTGTCGTTTCCGAGCCCAGCATAGAGGTTATCGTTTCCGCTCCCGCCGCTGAGGATATCGTCTCCTTCGCCCCCGTAGAGGGTATCGGCACCTTCGCCGCCGAAAAGCTGGTCTATTCCCGCTCCTCCGTTTAGGGTATCGTCACCGATCCCCGCATCGGCCCAGTTCGCCCCCTCACCCGTATCGATCGAGTCGTTGCCGTCCCCGCCGTAGATGCGGTCATCGCCCGCATCACTGAAGATAATATCATCGTCCGCTCCGCCGTAGATTAGGTCGTCGTCCGCACCGCCGTAGAGATAATCGTCTCCCGCATCGCCGTAGAGGGTGTTGACCCCTGCTCCGCCGTGGAGAGAGTCATCCCCGGCGCCGCCGTAGAGGGTATCATCCCCCTCATCACCGTAGAGCAGATCGGCTCCGGCATCGCCGTAGAGAATATCGTTATCCTCGCCGCCGTAGAGGGTATCGTCGCCGCTGCCGCCGTAAAGGCGGTCATCCCCCGCACCGCCGTACACGGTATCGTCTCCCGCCATCGCGTAGATCCAGTCATTATCATCAAGCGCATGGTAAATCGACGACGTGTCATCCAATTGTTTATACACGATACCCGAAGCTGCCGCATAGGCATCCAGATCGCTTTGGGTGCGGGTCAGCGATTCGCTGTCCGAACTGAGCGAATCCATCACATGAAACGCCAAAGTCGTGTCATCCAGTGCCAACGTCACCGCATATTGGTACCCGAGAAGCGTTTTATTCGAAACCAGCTGCTGATCGGCCGTTCCGGTATTGGCACTCGCCGTCTGGACAAACGTGAGGATGAAATCTTCCCGCGTGATCGTCCCTGCATCCAATCTCCCTACCCAATAGGCTTTTCCGCTGCTTTCCGCCGGGCGGCCAAGGACATTTGTGTATATGCTGTCGACAAAACCGGACGTTGAGAGGGTGGAGGGGTAACGGAGCTGAGTTTCCGTAGCATCAAAAAAAAGTTTTGCAATGTTCTGAATCGTCAATGTCTGCGCGTCCAGATGGGCTTTCCAGAATCTGTATCCTGAAGCGTCCGGCGCCCTGCCGAATGTAGCAATGTAGAGTTCAATTAGTTTCGATGATGAAGTATCCATTTCATAACGTCCTCTGTAGGGTTGTAAACAGATGCCATTATAACAAGAAGAGGAAAAGAATAATAGTTTGTGTAGAACTTGAACATGACATCTTTCCTCTTTCCTATCAATTTGCGCACATCAATAGTTTTCGACAGGAAAGAAGTTACATTCAAGTTGTACAATTATAACACACTGTATTCTTAAAAATAATATAAATACGCCCTAGAAAAGGAGATATTTCATCCTTTTCATGAAAAAATGTTTCGTATGTGATCGTTATTTAAGCACCCGGTCCATCAAAACATCCGAACTTTCGCGCCATGTGACAAAAGGGAGGTCACGAATCGCCTCGGATGAATCATCAAACCACTCTACTTTTCTTTTTAGAAAAAAAAAGTAGCAAAAGAAAAGCGCCCTCATAACAGAACGCTTCGCTCCTCTCGGCACGTCTGCCTACGGAGCGGCTCTCTGTGTGTTATGGGGGCAGATTGTTTTAATGATGAATTACCCTTCGACATACCCAAAGGGCACAAGTGCTCAGGGCGAACGGTAGAACGGCTCTAGGTGATGGATCAGGGGTGATTGTTTTTAAGCACCAAATCCATCAAAACATCCGAACTTTCGCGCCATGTGACAAAAGGGAGGTCACGAATCGCCTCGGATGAATCATCAAACCACTCTGTGAGAGCGGCTGCGAGTTCTGAGGGGGAAGAGGCGTGAAAATAACGGGCGTTTTCCCCCGCAACCTCACGAAAAACCGGAATATCGCGTACCAGCAGCGCAATGCCGTGACGGGACGCTTCGATCAGCGGCAATCCGAACCCCTCACCGTAGGAGGCGGCGAGGAGGAGGTCGGAACGTTCATAGAGGAGATTCAGTAGCTCGTCGCTCGCCCCTTCAAACCAAAAAAGGCGGCGGTTTTTTTCGGGATGGGAACGGAGCCGCCGCGTCAGATCATCGACCATCCATCCCCCTTTCCCGACAATAACCAAAGCGGCATCGCTCCCTCGCTCCCAAAGGAGCTCGAATGCCGCGAGTGCCTGAGCATGCCCTTTTCTCGGTTCTATCGTCCCCACCATCAACACCGTCTGCTCAGAACGGATCGCCTCAAACTGTGATTGCTGATCCGGTGTTATCCCCGTCGTAGGGGAACTGTTTTCGATATCGGCCCCGAGCGGAAACGATTCGATGCGCAGCGGTGTATCGCGTGAAACCGGATGTTCCTCCAGCCAACCCTTTACCTCTTCGGCAACGGCGCGGGAAATACAGCACAATGAGGTCGAGACTTCACTGATGACGCCGAACCAATTTAAAAACTGCGGATAGGTTTCCGGCGGGAAAAAATGGGGGAACCGCAACGGAAGGATATCGTACACGACAAAATGGATTTTTACCCCCCGTTCATGCATGGAATGAAACAACGAAGCGTTTTGGGCGATGTGACCGACGTAGAGGTCGAGTCCGAGAAAAATGTCTCCCTCCCTCATCAATGTCGGCGCATCGTCTAGTGCCGATGAGGATAGCCCTAAAAATCGGGTCATAAAACGGTGGGCATGATAATAACGCCCGCCTTCCAACCGAACCGGAGCTATGCGATACCCCTGCGGAGAGAGGGATATGTAGTGCAAAATACTCCGCACTACCCGCTGTATTCCGGTACGGAGATCGTGATGGGCCACATCGGAAACATCTATAAAGAGTGTGGGAGAGGTTTTCGCTATCCGAAGGCTCAGTAACGCCTTTGCGTCCGCCGAGGCGGCAAGGGCATCTCGATAGGGGGCGTAAACTCCCTGCGCGTACGCAGACTCGATCGCGTCGCGGTACGCTACAGCACACAGGAGCGGATCGTGCCCCGTTCGGACATAATCGCGGGCTGCCGAAGCCGTCGCACTGCGAAGGCTCTCGCGACGGTGCAGTTCGTAGAGCGCTATGGAGAGATCGGCAAGGGTGAAACGATCGGGTATCGAAACAACGACATCGGAAGGGAATTCCCCCATCGTTCCGTTCGCATTGACCAGCAGCACTTTGGAGTGAGAGAGGGCATCGAACGCGGCGGCGGACGTTTCGCCTCTGGAATCGCGGCGAAGCTGCACGACCAAATCGGACGCCGAAAGGAACTGCGCGTAACGCTGCGCGTCGCAATAGCCGATAAAACGTACCTGTGCGGGGTTCGGCAGTTCGTTCACCAAGGCGACAAGCTCATCGGCATAGCTGTTTTTCGGAAGTTCCCCTACAAAAAGGAGATGAGCCGTCGTATCTTCGCAAAGCGAAGAGAGTCCCCATGCCTCGATCAGCTCACGGGCGCATTTGGACGGGCCGATAAAACCGAACGTACAGACTAAAAAGTCAGAGGAGGAAAATCCGAGACTCTCTTTGGCCTGAAGCGGCGAAAGCGTCGGGACGGATAATTCTTTCGGAAACGGGATTTTGTAGCGGTGCGGTGTCTCCAGGCGGCTATACGAATACTGCGAGTGGACCAAGACCGCATCGGCTTGTGAAATAACGCTGCGATTGAGAGGGTAGCGGATAAGGGCTTCGTGTACCCCGTACTCTTCGACACACCGCAGAGCCTCGTAGCCGTGATCGGCAAAAAGGTAGGTTTCGATCGGGAGAGAGAGGCTCCGGGAAAGAGAATGGTACAGACCGCCTAGAAACAGATCATGGAGCATCACCGACCCGGGAAAGCGCTCCAACAGCGGCAACATCCAGATATGGTGTGCAGAGTTGCCGAAATGGTACAAATGGCGGTTTAGGGCCGAGCCGCTAGAGAGATACTCTTCTGCGGATACGACGGTCACACCGTTAGGGAGCGGATCGAGCGAGGAGGGACTTTCGCATACCGCTATAAGGGTATAGTGTGTTTGCAATCTTTCCAATAAAGCCATGCTGTAATCGGCAATTCCGCTGCGGGCAGGAGGGAGCGGGGAGATAAATACCAATACGGGTTTCTCCGTCGGGAGCGTCGAGAGGCCGTTTTGCAGGTCTTTTTGAATATACGAATCGATCTGCGCGAGTTCGGCATCCTGAACCGAAGCGGGTTTACGCCGATTATAGGCGCTGTACAACAGATTGTACAGCTTCGGAAATTTTAGAAGAAACGGCTTCAGCTTTCGGATAATCCACGGCAAATCGGTGATTCGTCGGCGGATTTTCGCAGCTATGCGAAGCCAACGGGTAATGCGCCACGACAACGAATGGATGGCAAGATCATATTGCGCGTTAAGATTGTGATACGCCTGTTGGGCGGTATGGAGATCATTCCGATATTTTTGAATTATTTTATTCTGGGTATGGCTTTGGGCTTTAAGCATTTCGTTCTGCCGCATCCGTTCCCACTCATCATGCCGAAGATAATTATCCGAAATATTGAGGGGAACCTCAAAAGAACGGACAAGATCGGTATGTTCCTCGGCACAATAAAAACGGTTGGCTCCGTCGAAGTAGACAAAAGCATATCCGTTTTCAAGGAGAAACGGCTCCCAAGCCGAATGAAGAGATTCCGATGTTTCGTGATCGATCGATCGGATGAGGAAAATCCACGGTCGGATGGGGATGTTCAGCAACTCATTTAAAATCGCTATTTCGGCTCCCGCATGATTTATTTTGATAAAATGAATTTCATGCGGAACAGCAATATTGCCGGATTCTGAGAGTTCCGACAGGCTACGGAGGTTTTGTTCCCATATCCGATGGGTTTTCATTTTTAGATAAGCGTTTTCATCCGGAGCGACATTGATACCCCTCCAGCCCCGTTCATAAAAAAGGACGCTCACCGAATCGCTCAGAGGATCGGTACTCCCGATGTCGATGTACGAGCCGTTTTCAACGTCATGCAATGCACGGTAAAGGAGGATATCTTCCGAATATTTCGCATAGGAGATAAGGGGTTTTTCTCTTTTGTTAGTTTCCTTTGTTAGCATTCATATCCTTTTAGCGAATCAGAAAATTTTTTATGCTTCTCAGAATCATTCCGAAAGACCTCAAAGGGGCCGTCAATCGCCATGAACGGCTGTGCAGCAACGATTCATACCCTCTTTGGAGTTCTTGAGCAAATATTCGGGCCTGGCGTGCCTCCGTAAGTGCCTGAACGAGCTGTGAGCGCATCAATGCGATACGTTGGTCATAGCGTGCGGACAGCGCTTCAAGACTCAGCCCGTATTCCTCGGCAAACGGAGCGTCAAAACAAGAAAGTGTCTCTTCGTCCGCAATTTTCTGCGCAACCACGGCATAATCCGGACTGACCCCGTACAGTACGTCCAGCAGATTCGGCTCCGATGAGGCCATCAGCTCTTTATTTTCCTGAAGACGGACGATTTTGACTCGATAGAACCCGCTGTATTCGGCAATAAACGCTAAAAGTTCCTGAGGAACGGGTTTGACATGAGTGGGGTCAAGATAAAAAGCGGATGTCCCTACGACGACATTTTCGGGATTGGGCGTTTCGAGAATAAGGATTCCTCCGGGTTTTAACACCCGCAGCGCTTCTTTGACAAGATCACGGAGCACGTCAAAGGGGAGATGCTCCGCAATATGAAATCCCGAAACGACACCCATGCTCTCATCAGAAAGGGACGCCAATGCGCTGAGGGCATCTTTTTTTTCGACTTTGAGGTGTAGGTGTCTACACGCTTCGAGCATCCCCTCATCCAGATCGACCCCCTGCGGATCAAATCCGTGTTCGCTAAGGAGTTCCAGCCATTCTCCCCGTCCGCACCCCAGATCGATAGCTGCGGGTAAGCTCTCGGTCTGTTTCAGCGGAACAATAAACGGGAGATAAATCTCAAAGCGGGGTTTGATCAAATCGCGGCTTCCCCGGTGTTTCTCTTCAAAAGAGCGGTAAAAATCATCCATCATGCACTCACTCCGTAATCTTTCTTTTTATTGTTGCCGGGGAACCGGCATAAAACGAATTTGCTTCTATTTTTCCGGTTGCGACGGAACCCGCTGCGATGACGGCATTATCTCCGATTTCACACGGACCGAGGATGAGTGCTTTGGATGCGATCCAAACTCCGCGGCCTATTTTGATATCTCTCCCCTCGCTCGGAATCGCGCTTTGACGTTCTAAATCTTTTTTGGTCACATCATGGGTGCCCGTCAACAAAGAGACGCCGTGTCCCAGAAACGTATAATCGCCTATCGAAACCGTACCGCAGGTCGTGTTGATGAGCGCATCATTGAGATGGACATCCCTGCCGAGAAAAATTTTGTTTTCGTCGCCCCATACCCTGTATATCTGCAATGTTTCCTGTTTGTAAAACTGACGGATTTTAGTTTCTATAAATCGATTGAACTCCGGCGAGTTTTTGAGATATTCAATCATCCGTTCCATTATTTTTTTCAACATGGCGTTTCCTTTGTTGAAGAGGCTTCTATCTCCAGCCATGCGGTACCGATGAAAGGTTTTTGTTTGGTATTGGCCACATCGAAAACCAGCGCCAGGTCTCTCCACTCCAGATTTCCCTCAAGATGGGTCTTCCCGAGTGCCAGTGCCGTCGCAATCGAGTACGATCCCTCTCCGATATCGGCATTGAAGCGAAACGAATAGTCAATGGATTCCTCTTTTTTCAGATTTTGATACAAAATTCCGTGGTCAGCCGAATTTATCCCGAAAACCGTTTGTCCCAAACGGTCTTTAATCATAAACCCGAGGACCAGTTCCGGTATCTCCTGATGCACTTTGACCCGGATTCTCATCTCTACCGGCTCGCCTACGCCGATAAACTCCACTTTCCCGCCTTGGGCATTATAAAGTCCGATCTCCTCGACTTTTGCCTCACCCGTACCCGATACGGTCTGTACATTCCCGCTCTCAAGGGCGACCTGTTCTACGGATGCGTTTTCTTTTTCGGCAATAAGGGCGTTGTAAAAATCCATCACCGCCGCAGGATCTCCGTCTCGGATCACATGTCCGCTATCGATCAGGATAGCCCGATCACAGATGGAGAGGATGGCCCCTTTGTCGTGGGAGACGAACAAAAGGGATGTCCCCCGTTCTTTTAACGCGCAGATACGTTCAAAACTTTTGTGCTGAAAGTATTGGTCTCCTACCGAAAGCGCTTCGTCGATTATCAAAAGATCGGGAGTAAACGCCGTAGCGATGGCAAAAGCCAGACGCATCTGCATTCCGCTGGAATAAATACGGATCGGCTCATCAAAATAATCCCCGAGTTCCGCAAAATCCTTAATACTCTCGATAACCGATTCGATCTCCTGATAGGAGTGTCCCATCAAAGATGCCGTGTGCAAGGTATTGTCACGTCCCGTAAGCTCAGGCGAAAACCCCATCCCCAGCTCTAAAATCGCGGCAACGTTTCCTTTGCGCTCGATGCTCCCTTCCGTCGGGGGGATAATCCCAGTGATCATTTTAAGCAACGTGCTTTTGCCTGCTCCGTTTTGCCCTACGATCGCTATCGTCTCTCCGGGTTTCATCGAAAAGGTGATATTTTCGAAAATCGTATGAGACTCTTTGGGCTTGAGAGAAGGGAAAAACCACGAACCGATGCGGCGCCATTGCGACGTATAATGAAAATACCGTTTGGTGAGTCCCGTGACGCGTAAAAGATTCATAGGACCTCCATCATGTCGTTTTTCGCTTTCGAAAGCAGCACAAACGCCGTTATCAGCAAAACGGACGCTACGGCAAAAACAATGAGCACCGAGGTAAGCGACGGAGGGATATGGTATAAAAAAACGTTATGGTATAGACTCATGAGATGATAGAGGGGGTTGAGCAAAAAATACCGGTGGTAACTCTCGGGGATGATCGCAATCGTGTAAACAATCGGGGTAAACCAATAGGCAAACTGCAGCAATATCGGCATCATTTGACCGACATCCCGAATAAATATATTTAAAACACCCAGCAAAAGTCCGCTCCCCAACGCCGAAAGGGTCGTCATCACCATCAGAAAAGGGACCCAGAGGATCATCCAGCCTAAATGATGATCGAGAAAAAAGAACACGATCATGACGGAGACTAATAAAAAAAGGTGATTCAGCCATGCCGATCCTATCGCAATCAAAGGGAAAGCCGCAAGGGGGATCGACATTTTTTTAATCAAATGGGCATTATCCCCGTACAACGTCAGCATCCGCATCAAAATATCGGAAAATAACGACCATGCCGTAATACCGGTAACGAGGTACAGAGCATAAGCGTGGGTGTTGTTGATGCCCGGGAGCTTGGCGCTCATAATGGAGGAGAGGATAAAAGCAAAAATAGCAACCTGCAGCATCGGGGCGATCCCCAACCATAAAAGGCCTAATTTGCTCCGTGACAAACGGTTTGACAGCTCATTTTTTATCGAAGAGAAAATAAAGAAACGGAAATTCCAGATTTGTTTTAACACCGTCATGATTGAGCAACCTGTGCAAATAAATTTCGAAATTGGCGTGCTGAATCGGCCCAGCTTTGGATAAACGGAGAAGCACGATGGGATGAAACAAAGGGCGAAAGAGAATCCGGGGACGCCATCATAGCCCTCATTGCCGAAACAATCGAATCGACCGAATCGGGGTCGGCATACCATGCGCGGTTTCCCCCCACTTCCGGCATCGAGCTCACCTCCGAGGTTATTACGGGAATACCGCTTCGGACCGCTTCGGCTACCGGCATACCGTACCCCTCGTATAATGAGAGATAGAGTAACGCACCCGCACCGCAGTAGATCAGAGGAAGGTCCTCTTGGGGGACATAGCCCAGCCGGAGCACCGTATTATCCTCTTCCAACGGAGAAATCAGCGGTTCCAGATCATCACTCAGCCAGCCGGGGGTACCTACCAATACGAGGGGGAATTGCCGCCGTACGTCTAACGAGAGGCGTGCGTATGCCAAAAGGAGATTTTTGAGATTTTTACGCGGTTCGATCGTCGCGACACTCAGCCAATATTTTTCCGGCAGCGCATATTTTCGGCGAACGGGTTCGATTTCAGACGCGCCACGGGGGTGAAAATCATCGGAAGTACCGGGGGGAATAATCGTTATTTTGCCGACAGAAGAGGGAAAAACAGTGCTTATCTCTCTTGATGAAAAATCCGAAATCGTCACGACTCCTTTGGCCCGGGCGACCGCTCCCGGAAGAGCGCGGTTAAAGGTTTTGACCCGCTCGGAGGGGTGAAAATTCGGATATCGGATAAAAGAGAGGTCATAAATGGTGACAACCGTCGCCCCGTCAAAAGCAATAGGGACATAATTGGTCTCCCAATAAACGTAATTCGTCAAAGATGCCATTTTCGGACGATGAATCCAGCGCAGCAACGAACGGTACAAAGGGCGTATAAAAGGGATTTTTCCCAGTTTAGACCCGCCTGATCCGCCGACTGAGTGCTCCGGATATAAAAGTTTTTCAATCTCATGTTTATCAAGCCAGCGATGGTAATAAAACCCCTGAATATCCGCGATGGAAGGATCTTGCATCAGGCGTATTAAAATTTCACGGGTATAATGCCCTATTCCCGTTAACGGAGGCCGTAACGGCGAAAGATTGACGATAAGCGATAGTGTTGCAACAGTATTCATTAGAATAAGTTTATCATATATGAGCTTTTTAAACTATTTTATACCTATAAAAATCTATAATTCCACCCATATAACGATACCTGCCGGAAAGTTACCCAAATGATTTTTTCTCCTGATGATCGACAGCTATTATCGTACAGCAGTACGGCGAATTACGCTCTGAGCAGTGCGGTCCAGATTTTGTCCGTATTTCCTGACGGATACGTCTCTGAAGGGAGCGGCACGATTACCGGGGCCAATGATGTGCTCACCGCCGCTCACGTCGTTTACAGCCGCGAACACGGCGGAGAAGCGACTTCGTTTCTCATTACGCCGGAGCGTTTTGACACCCTTAAACCTTTCGGATCCGTTACCGCTACCGTAGCCGATGTCCCTCTGGGATGGACCGCATACGAAAACTATTCGTTTGATTACGCTCTCATTACTATGGATCGTCCTATCGGCTATTATACGGGATGGACCGGCCTGGGGGTCGTAACGTCCGCCTCCGCATCTCAGATAACCCAAAGCTACGGATACCCCGGAGATTTGGGTTCAGGAGATTCTCTCGTCTATACGCCGGGAAGCAACGGGGTATTGTATGACAACATTCTTCGCTATTACGGGTCGATGGACGCTGCCGGAGGACAAAGCGGAAGCGGGATTCTCTCCCAAGGCTCCTCCCCCTCTTTGATCGGTCTCATTTCACACGAAAACGTTACTTATAATTATAACGGCATCCTAGCCATGACCAGTTCCGTACGTACCGAAATTACGGGATGGATGGAAAATAACGATTCCGAACTATCGGGGCCTATCCGCAGCGATATACCCGAAAGTACCGTCGATACGCTGGCTCTTTTTTATTATGCGTTCCTGAATCGGGATCCCGATGTCCAAGGGCTCGGTTTTTGGGCACAAAGCGTCGCCTCGGGCGTCACAACCGACAGCGTCGCAAAAGATTTTTTCAATTCGACCGAATTCTCTTCCTCAACGACCGCCTCTCTCTCCGATACCCTGTTTGTCGATTATCTTTACACCCATATTCTGGGACGCAATCCCGATCAAGGCGGACACGGTTTTTGGGTTCAGGCACTGCAAGAGGGGTATGAGCGAAGCGTTCTGGCGACCGAATTTGCCCAAAGCGAAGAATTTCACACGATGCATCGTCTCGATCTGTATGAAATATGGCACCGCCAATTCAACGATTTTGCGCTCGAAGCCTACGGAACCATCGAAAATGAGACGCTTATCGCCGCTAACGGCGACAGCATGCTCTTTGGCGACAAAGGGAGCGATACGCTCCAAGGGGGGAGCTTTGAGGACTATCTGTGGGGAGGAATAGGCAATGATACTTTAAGCGGCGGAGCCGGAGAGGATTTTTTTGCCTGGGACATCGGGGAGGGGATCGACACGATTAGCGATTTTAATCCGACCGAAGACGCATTGAGACTCAGAAGCGATTTTGACTGGAGCTGGGGGGTATCTTCCCAGGGGTGGCTGGCATTGCGTTCAGCAGACGGCGAAGGGATCGTTTTGAGCGGAATATCGGCGGATCAAAGCGCTTCAATCTCCGTTATTCAGGGATGATAAGAGATAATTAATTCTCAACAAGGTATAATCATTTCAGTGCAATACATTGAGGATCAAGACGTGAAAAAAGCAATTATTACAGGGATAACAGGTCAAGACGGTGCTTATTTAGCTGAACTTTTATTGGAAAAAGGGTACGACGTTTACGGAACATTCCGCCGTACCAGTTCCGTCAATTTTTGGCGTATCGAAGAGCTGGGAATCGAGTCTCATCCGAATCTGCATCTGGTTGAATACGATCTCACCGATCAAGCCAATACGATCCGTATGGTGATGGAAGTTCAACCCGACGAAATTTATAATCTCGCGGCGCAAAGTTTTGTAGGGGTTTCATTTGAGCAGCCTCTCGCTACAGCACACATTACGGGGCTCGGTGCGGCACATCTGCTCGAAGCGATCCGCATCGTTAATCCGAAAATACGTTTCTACCAAGCCAGTACCTCGGAAATGTTCGGAAAAGTTCAGGAAATTCCTCAAAAGGAATCAACTCCGTTTTACCCGCGCAGCCCTTACGGCGTTGCCAAACTGTATGCGCACTGGATGTGTATCAACTATCGTGAAAGTTACGGCATTTTCGCTGCCAGCGGTATTTTGTTCAATCATGAATCCCCACTGCGCGGGCGAGAGTTCGTAACCCGTAAAATCACCGATACCGTCGCCAAAATATCGTTGGGAAAACAAGAGATTCTGGAACTTGGAAACCTCGATGCAAAACGCGACTGGGGATATGCGAAAGAGTATGTAGAAGGGATGTGGCGCATGCTCCAATGCAAGGAACCCGATACCTACGTACTCGCGACGAACCGTACCGAGACCGTACGGGATTTCGTCACTATGGCGTTTAAAGCGGTCGGAACTGAACTGGAATTTAAAGGGGAAGGGGAGAATGAAATCGGGGTCGATACCGCCAGCGGAAAAACCGTCGTACGTATCAATCCTAAATTTTACCGCCCTGCAGAAGTGGAACTTCTGATCGGAAATCCGGAAAAAGCAAAACAAGAGCTGGGGTGGGAACCTTCAACCACACTCGAAGAGTTATGCGCCATGATGGTCAAAGAGGATTTACGAAGGAATACCGTTGGTTTCAGCTTCTAAACGGCTGTTGATAACCGGGATCGAGAGTTTTACGGGAAAATATATCCGTGACATTTTCGAATCGCGCGGGTATGAAGTACACGGTACCGTTTTAGGGGAAGCGTCCGGCGATCGTATCTATACGTGCGACATTACCCAAAGCGACCAAATCGATGCGGTCATCGCGCACGTACGCCCCGACACCGTCATTCATCTTGCGGCGATTACCTTTGTGCCGGACGGAAATTCGGTAGACATTTACAAGGTAAACCTGTTTGCGACACTCCATCTGCTGGATGCTTTAGTACGACATGGACTCCCGCTGCAAAAGGTCATTTTACCGAGTACCAGCAATGTGTACGGTAATATCCCTCTCGAAGCGATCCACGAAGAGATATGTCCCCAGCCTCTGTCGCATTATGCCCTGAGCAAATACGCAATGGAGCAGATGGCACGGACTTATTATGAGCGCCTCCCGATTATCGTAACCCGTCCGTTCAACTATACCGGAGCCGATCAGGCCGAACGGTTCGTCATACCGAAAATTGCGGCACATTTTCGGGACAAAAAACCCGTTTTGGAACTCGGAAATATTGATGTTTACCGTGATTTCAGCGACGTGCGGGACGTTGCTGAAGCTTACTTCACCTTGGCCGAATCGGCAGCGTCATCCGAGATATTCAATATCGCTTCGGGCCAAGTCTTCTCTCTTCGGGAAATCATCGCCATGGCGGAATCAGCCTCCGGACATCAACTGGAAATTCGTACCAATCCCGCATTTGTGCGTTCCAACGAAATCGAGCGGCTGGGAGGCGATAATACCCGATTGAAAAATCTCGGATGGAGCCCCCGCTATACGATGGAAGAGACGATCCGCTGGATGATCAATGCTTCCGGACTTTAAAAAGGGACCCCGTTGAAAGAGACTTTCGCCAGATTTTTGCTCGTCTGCTTCGATGTTCTTGCCATTCTTGCGTCATTATCCGGAGCCTTTTATTTACGCCATCTCTTCAGCGGATTTTTCACTATCCCCCCGCCCCCGGAGATCGCGCTTTATTTACAACTGTATCTGATTTACGGAATCGTCCTCATTGTGATCTATTTTGAGGGGATTTATACCAAACGGTTCGACTTTTGGCAGGAACACAAACGGATCGGCAAAGCCCTTTTAGTCGCTTGTTTAGTCGCATTGGCCGTCCTTGCACTGCAAAAAGAGAGCGAATTTTATTCCCGTTTTATCCTCATTATCTCTTTCGTACTTATGTTCGTACTCATCCCTGCGGAAAAATTTCTCGTTAAACGGTGGCTCTACTCAATGGGGCTGTGGAGACGTCAGGCGATCATACTGGGAGAAGACCCTTTTTTTGAAAAGCATGTCTTTGAAAATCCGTATTTAGGATACGTCAAAGGGGATATCAACCATGCAAAAACCCTTTTTATAGCTTCGGATTATCGACAGGTCGGCGAAATCGAAACGGTTCTGGATCAAAGTGTCAAACGCAATCAGGAGGTGATTTTTATCCCTCTCGTCAAAAGCTATGACTTTACCGACTCGTATGTTATCCATCTTTTCAATGCCCGAACCAATCTGATCGTTCTGGAAAATAAGCTCCTCAATCCGTTGAATCGGATACTAAAAGATTCAAGCGACTATTTACTCTCTTTGCTCTTGCTCCCGTTTGCCCTTATCGTAATGATCGTTATCGCTGTACGGATAAAAAAAGAGGAACCTGAGGGGAGAGTCTTGTTTAAACAAAACCGGATGGGACGTGAGGGGAAACTATTTATCTGCTATAAGTTTCGTACCATGCATGAAAACGGGGACCCCATCTTGGAAGAGTATCTCCGAAGCCACCCCGAAGAGATACAAAATTATGCGATCTACCACAAATACGAAAATGACCCCCGAATCACAAAAATCGGCCATTTTCTGCGTAAGAGTTCGCTTGACGAACTGCCTCAGATTTTTAATGTCCTTAAAGGGGAAATGAGCTTGATCGGACCTCGACCGTATATGAGCGAAGAGCGGCAAAAAATCGGTAAAAAACTCCCGATGGTTTTGGCCGTCAAACCGGGGATAACAGGACTATGGCAAGTATCAGGACGAAGCGACGTCGATTTTTCCAGCCGGGTATCCCTGGATGTCTGGTATGTGCGAAATTGGAGTCTTTGGACTGATTTTGTTATTTTGATTAAAACGGTTAAAGTGGTTTTACGAAGAGAAGGGGCTGTTTAAGGTGGTGCCGGCACGAGGATTTGAACCCCGGGCCTATTGATTACAAATCAATTGCTCTAGCCAACTGAGCTATGCCGGCGATTTGGAGAGCGCAATTATAATCGGGATTTCCTTAAAAAAACCATACACGGCACCAAAATTTAACTATGTTATAATATTTAAAATGATTGCAGAAAAGAGACGTACATGAAAGGGATAATATTAGCCGGCGGAAGCGGTACACGGCTTTACCCCATTACCAAAGGGGTCAGCAAGCAGCTCGTTCCGATCTATGATAAACCGATGATCTATTATCCCCTCTCGGTTCTCATGCTTGCCGGAATCCGGGAAGTACTGATTATCTCCACCCCTCACGATCTTCCGCGGTTTGAAGAGCTGCTGGGGGACGGAAGCGATATCGGGATGAGTTTCTCGTATTGCATCCAACCCTCACCGGACGGTTTGGCACAGGCATTTATACTGGGCGAGGATTTTATCGGCACCGATGATGTCTGTTTAGTGCTGGGGGACAATATTTTCCACGGACACGGCCTGACCAAACTGCTCGCACAGTCGGTCCGCAACGTCACCGAAGAGAAAAAAGCGACGGTCTTCGGATATTGGGTTAAAGATCCGGAACGTTACGGGGTCGCCGAATTCGACTCAATGGGAAATGTCCTCTCCATCGAAGAAAAACCGAAAGTTCCGAAAAGCTCCTACGCGGTCGTGGGGCTGTATTTTTATCCCAACAGCGTCGTCGAGATTGCCAAAAACGTCAAACCCTCCGATCGGGGGGAACTCGAAATCACAACGCTCAACCAGACGTATCTGGCTCAAAACGATCTCAAAGTGGAACTGATGGGGCGAGGATACGCATGGCTCGATACGGGAACCCATGAATCCCTGTTGGAAGCGAGTATGTTCATCCAGACGATCGAAAACCGCCAAGGGCTCAAAGTAGCCTGTATCGAAGAGATCGCGTATGAGATGGGATACATTTCAAAAGAAAAGCTTCTGAATCTCGCTCAGCCTTTACGTAAGAACCAATACGGAGAGTACCTGATCCGCAGAGCAAACGAAGGAAAAATCGGCGAATGATATTTACACGCACTGCGATACCCGATGTTGTCATCATCGATCCGAACGTACACGGGGATGAACGCGGCTATTTTGTCGAGACGTTTCGTGCCGACAAACTCGAAGCTTTTTTAGGATTTTCGATCCCTTTTTGCCAAGACAATGAAAGTAAATCCTCTTATGGCGTACTGCGCGGTCTGCACTATCAGCTTCCCCCTTTTGCCCAAAGCAAACTGGTGCGTGTTATAGAAGGCGAAGTACTCGACGTCGCCGTCGATATCCGCCACGGCTCTGCAACCTTCGGCCGTCATGTCGCCGTTCGCCTCTCGGGGGAAAACAAACGCCAACTCTTTATCCCGCGCGGGTTTGCCCACGGATTCGTCGTCCTCTCCGAAACGTGTACCTTTGCCTATAAAGTCGATAATTACTACAGCCCCGAGTGCGACAGAGGGATCGCATTTGATGATCCCTCCATCGGTATCGACTGGCAGATAGAGCGCTCGGATGTGCAGCTCTCACCCAAAGATACCGCTCAGCCCCTTTTGAATGCGGCTGATCTCTTTGATTTTAACGAAGACCTCTATGCCCAAAAAGGAGGTGTGCATGCGTAGTATCCTCGTCACCGGGGCCGACGGGCAGTTGGGTTCCGAGATCAAAAAGCTGAGCCGTTTATATCCCCACTATGAATTTACATTTTCGGGCAGAGAGACTCTGGATCTGGGCAACCTCTGCACAATGGAAGATTTTTTCGACGGGAAACAGTTCGACGCCATCATTAACTGCGCGGCATACACCGCCGTCGACAAAGCCGAATCCGAACCCGAGCTTGCGGATACGATCAATCACCGTTTTGTCAACATGCTGGCCAAGATCGCCAAAATCAAAAAATCCGCCCTGATCCATATTTCAACCGATTACGTCTTTGACGGACAAAACTGCCGTCCCTACGTCGAAACCGATCCTACCGATCCGCAAGGAGTCTACGGCCGAACCAAACAAAAAGGGGAGAGTGCTATTTTGGCGGCGGCTCCTGCGAATACGCTCATTATCCGAACGTCATGGGTCTATTCGTCGTTCGGCACGAATTTTGTCAAAACGATGCTCCGGCTGGGGAGGGAACGCGACACGCTGGGGGTCATCTTTGATCAAATAGGGACACCGACCTATGCGGGGGATTTGGCACGTACCATTTTGGAACTCCTGCCGAAAATCAGTAACGAATCTCCCGAAATCTATCATTACAGCAACGAGGGAGCCATAAGCTGGTATGACTTTGCCAAAACGATCTTTGAACTCTCCGGTCTAGCGTGCCAGATCAATCCCCTCACGACCGATGAGTACCCGACACAGGCGAAACGTCCCCATTACAGTTTGCTGAACAAATCGAAAATCAAAAATGATTTCGGTATCAGTATCCCGTATTGGAAAGACTCTCTCCGTACATGTTTAGAAGAAATAGGAGCCACGTCATGAAAACCATTCTCGTCACCGGATGCGCCGGATTTATCGGAAGCAACTTCGTCCCCTACTTTCTCGACAAATACCCCGATATCCGGCTCGTCAATCTGGATCTCCTCACCTACGCGGGCAATCTCGAAAACCTGGCCGAAGTCGAAAATAACGACCGTCATATTTTTGTCAAAGGGGACATCTGCGACCGCACCCTGATCGAATCGCTTTTCAAAGCATATGACATCCGAGGGGTGATCCACTTCGCCGCCGAGAGCCATGTCGACAACTCGATCAAAAATCCGGGGATATTTGTCCAAACGAATGTCAACGGCACCTTCACCCTGATCGACGTCGCCTACAAACAGTGGATGGAAAAACCGTTTCTCTTTAAAGCCGGATATGAGGCATGCCGCTTTCACCACATCAGTACCGACGAAGTGTACGGGACGCTCGGGGAGAGCGGATACTTTAGCGAAGAGACCTCCTACGCCCCAAATTCGCCCTACAGCGCATCCAAAGCGGGTTCAGACATGATTGTCCGTTCCTATCACCATACCTACGGAATGGACACGGTCATCACCAACTGTTCCAACAACTACGGGCCGAAACAGCACAGCGAAAAACTGATCCCGACCGTCATCCGAAAAGCTCTGGCGGGGGAAAATATCCCCATCTACGGCGACGGCAAAAATATCCGCGACTGGCTATATGTTCTCGACCACTGCAAAGGGATCGATCTGGCATACCATAACGGGCGCAGCGGCGAAGTGTACAACATCGGCGGGCGAAACGAACGTAATAACAATCAAATTGCGGAACGTATCTGCACCCTGCTCGATACCCTCCGCCCCCGCAGCGACGGCAAAAGCTATAACGAGATGATCACCTATGTCGAAGACCGGGCCGGGCATGACCGCCGCTATGCCATCGATGCGACCAAAATCGAAACGGAGCTCGGATGGAGAGCCGATGAAAATTTTGATACCGGCATCCTAAAAACCGTCGAGTGGTATTTAGGGCTTTAAAAACTGCTCCTTTACTCTTTTTGTTCAATCCGCTTCTGTTTCCTATGGGAACGGATCAAATACTCCTGTGCCGCCAACGTTGCTTTGTAATACGCATTGCACTGTGACTGATAAGCGTTTTTACCCTTGTCAACCTCAAATGCCCCGTGGTCCGAGAGGATAATACCGGCATCGTTAAATCCGCAATGAAGGGTATTCGGCGCCAAAAGGTCAACCCCCATCGAGACATAATCGGCATTGCTCAATGTCAGATTATACAAGGTCGGAAAAATATCCTTATGCGACCCGGCAACCGACGTATCGATATCGGCCGGCTTCAGAGGCTTCGGCACATAGAGGTAAAACGGGATCAGCTTGGAGGTTGCTATCGGGTCATCGTATTTCATGCTCGATTCGATCGTGTTGTTATCGGCGGTAATGACGACGACCGTATTGGCAAACTTCGGATTTTTTTTGATCTCATCCATAAAACGTCCCGCCATATCCAACGCATACGCATAATCGTGAAGCCGCTTTTCCAGCAAAGCCCGCTCACCGTTCATGTGCTTCGTCATCTCACTCGACCATACCAGAGGTCTGGACGTGTATTCGGGAGGGATATCGTAAGGGGGATGATTGTTCGTGCTCATCAGATAGATGAACTGAGGTTTTTTGGCATCGGAGAGTTTTTTGAGGAGAAAATCATACGCATACTGATCATAGACTCCCCAACTGTGCGACGCTTTTGTTTCATCCAGTTTTAGCGCGCTGACAATCGCCCCTTTCCCCTCTACACGATCAAACCCCTGATGTTTCATAAATCCGCCGACATTCCGCCAGGAGAGATCGCCTCCGTACACATAAGAGGTCTCATACCCTTTTGACTGATAGACTCTGGCAGAGGCTTGTTTGAAAGCCGTTTGCACATAATCGCTCTGCCCGAAAGAGGTACTTTCGGGACGTGCCGCACTATTGAGAAGAAACGGTTCCATGGAACCGATGGTGCCGTTTGAGCCGGAAATAAAGTTACGAAACAGCGTATCTTCATCAAAATGTTTTTTAAGCCGTCCCAGTATATCAAACGTCTCGCTTTGGTACTGCGTAATCGGCATCCCGAAACTCTCAACCATAATCACAACGACATGGGGGGGATTTTTTTCGAGCTGAGGGTTCGTGCGGGTTCGCTGCTGCAATGAGGCCAACAGGTCTTTCGGATTAAGAGCCCGGTTTTGGAGATGGATGCGAAACGCTTCGGTTATATTGTTTTCATACCCCATCATCTTGATCAGATTATAATCGTTCGATTTGCTCGTTTTATACTGTTTGTAGGATTTTACGATCGCGAATACGCCGTTTTGGGGAAGCTGGTTGATAAAAGGGTCCGAAGAGACGTCTACGACATATTTCGATATCGGAAAAATCCCTAACGATCCGCGTGCGGCCAGAAACGACAATGCGATCATCACGACAAAGACAGCGATCTTCCCAAAAACGGGAAACGCTCGGGTTTTAACCTCTTCGGTGCGTCGGAAAATGAAAGAGATCAGTTTCCACAGCACGATACCGTACACCACCCCCATGACACTTAAGAGAGGGATATTATAATTTTTCCACGCAATCTCGAGCAGCGCTTTCGTATCATCGTCCATCACGCCGAAAATCATGATGTTCGCATGCTCTCCGAAATAGGAATAAAACGCCATATCGGCACCCAAAAACATGCTGATCAGGATAAAAACCGCCCAAAAATAACCCGTCAATATGCGGCGGATCGTTCGATTCTTGCTCCGAAATAGTTGCATGATCGCCAAAATAAGCAGCGATACGATCCCGACATATCCCAAAACGCTCAAATCCAATCGCAGACCGAACCACAGGGCATACAGCCATTCGCCGCGCAACGTCTCAGGAAGCGCCGCATACGGAGAAAAATGCTCATAAAATCCTAGGCGGATCGACGACATAATAAGCAAAAAAATGAATTGAATTTTGACGATAGCGATAATAAAAGGGTGAATTCTATGCATTGGAACTCTTTTTAGGCGGTATTATATCTAGCCTTTAGTAATTCCGAAAATTAATCATCGACACGGTAAAATAGCGTAATTAGTCAAGGCAAAGGGGTAGATGTGCGCAAACGTATCTTGGTAACAGGGGGTGCCGGATTTGTCGGAAGCCATCTGTGCAGACGACTTTTGAACGAAGGGAACGATGTCATCTGTCTGGATAATTTTTTCACCGGAAGCAAAGAAAATATTATCGACCTGCTGCCCCACCCTTATTTCGAGCTGATCCGGCATGACGTGCAAGAGAGCATTTTGCTGGAAGTCGATGAAATCTATAACCTTGCCTGCCCCGCTTCACCTCCCCATTATCAGTTTGATCCGGTAGCCACAACGCGTACATCGGTACTCGGCGCCATCAATATGCTCGATATCGCCCGCAAATGCAAAGCAAAAATCCTGCAGGCCAGCACCAGCGAGGTCTACGGCGATCCCGAAGTGCACCCGCAGCCCGAAAGCTACCGCGGCAGTGTCAGCACGACGGGGATACGCGCCTGCTATGACGAGGGGAAACGGTGTGCCGAAACGCTGTTTTTTGATTATTACCGGCAATACGGCGTCAAGATAAAAGTGATCCGCATCTTTAACACCTACGGTCCGTATATGAATCCGGATGACGGACGGGTCGTGAGCAACTTTATCATGCAGGCTCTGCATAACCACGACATCACCATTTATGGCGAAGGGACGCAAACGCGCAGTTTTCAATACATCGACGATCTGGTGGAGGGGATGATCCGACTCATGAACAGCGATGATGGCTTCACCGGTCCCGTCAATATCGGAAATCCGGGAGAATTTACGATGTTGGAACTGGCACAGAAAGTGATCGATCTGACAGGGTCATCCTCCAAACTTGTTTTTATGCCCCTCCCGCAAGACGATCCGCTTCAACGGCAGCCTGATATCAGCTTGGCCAAAAAAGAGCTGAATTGGGAGCCGACCATCGATCTCGAAGAGGGGTTGAAAAAAACGATTGCCTACTTTAAGTCACTTAGCCATGAATAAACCCTCAACCAAACAGCCGACCGCGCTCATCTGCCTCTCACCCCACATCGGGGGGATGGAACTCGCCAGCCTCAAACTCGCGAAAACCCTAAGCCGTTATGTCGATTTGACCTTTATCATCCAAGAGGGAAAGTTCATCCATCAACAATGCCTGAACAATTCCGACTACCGCGACATACGTTTCGAAACCATCGCGTTTTCACGGACACTCGGGCCTTCTCTCATCCGAAACGGGCGAAATATCGTCCAAAAATACGGTATCAAAAATGTCATATTTTTAGGGGCTTCCGAGCTAAAATCGCTCTATTTCTCATTTTTGGGGCTGGATATCAATCTTATCGTCCGTCACGGAACGATCAAGTCGACTCCGAAAAAAGATTGGTTTCACACTCTAATCTACTCCAATGTCGCCTATCATGTCCCGATCTCCAAATACATGTCCGGGAATGTCAGAGCGATCATCCCTTTCGGGCCGAAAAGCCAGATGCGGGTCATTGTCCCCTCACTTCCTAAAGCGATCAGTGCGCTCCCTAAAACACACTCCGATACGCTGAGACTCCTGCATGCCGGACGGGTCACTTCGGGAAAAGGGATCGACAAAGCCATTTTGGCATGCAGCGTTTTAGAAGAGAACCGTATCCCGTTTAGCTTCGACAACTTCGGACCGGCTGATTCTAAATACTCACAGAAGCTTCAACAGCTGCTCGAATCGATCTCTTATGCCGACAAAATCCATATCAGAGGCTTTACCGATTCCATCTACGATGAGTATCAGCGGCACGATATTTTTATTTTTCCGACACCGGATGAGGGGTATGGAAATGTAATGATGGAGGCGATTTCCCACGGGATCATCGTCCTCGCGTTTGACAATACCGCCATCAGCAATTTCGGAGAGATGGGATTTCATATCCATCTCGTCGAAGATCAAAATCTCGATGCCCTCAAAGAACGGCTGTTATTCATCGCACAAAACCTGGAAAACGAAAAAGCGCTGGCGCTTGAAAACATCGAAAAAGCCTCCGTCATTTTTGCTTCGGAACGGGAAGCTTCCGAATACTTGGAACTTCTCGTTTAGAAAAAACCTTTTAGAAAGATAGCCGTATAAAATACGGCCCCTATCCCTATGACCTGAAATAAAAACACCCTGTTTTCCTGAATGTCGCGTTGAATGCTCCGATGTTCACGATCGATCATGCTGAGCGCCAGCATCAATATCCACAGATGCAAAAATACGCGCAGATTAAAGATCGTCATCGTTAATCCCATAGCGATTGCCAGAGTAATCGCCAGTTGTAGAAAACGGAGATTTTCATCCTTCGGCCGGTATTTATAGATTTGATAAAAAACATTCAAAAAAGCCAATAAGCCGATGAGTCCGAACTGCAGCATGATACTGATGTACTGGTTATGTTCGTGGGCGATGGATTTTACCTCTTCATCTTTCGACGAAACACGTGCGAACACCTCATCCATTGAATCTCCCGTCCCTACGCCGAACCAGAAATTATCTTTGATAACCTCTAGACTGTATATCCAGAATCCGACACGCTGCCCCAAAGAAGAGTCATAATCAGCGGTAGGCCGGGCAAGTTTTTCAATTTCCGTAACCGTTTGGGCCACTTTGCTCTGCAACAAATCACTGCTTTGATACATGACTCCCGCAAAGATAGAAATTCCGATCAATGCGGGGACTATCCATTTTCGGTGATAATAAAAAAAGAAAAAGGCGAGCAAAGGGAAAAAAGCAATGTATCCAGTTCTCCCTCCCGTCACGAAAATATTTGCCGATGCGGTAAGGGTAAAAAAGAGTATTATCGCTTTTAACCGAATATCCTCTTTGGCATACAAGACCTTTTGGGCCAAAAGAACCACCGTAAAGGCGAGAACAACACCGTAATGGATGTGGTGTAAAAAAGGTGACGGGTCCCCCACGCAAAATGCTTTATAGAAAAAGCGCCCACCGATACCGAATTCCCACGGAATTATCCCGAAAAACATCGAATACGATAATATCTCGCTCACCATCATCGCTACGATAAACGCACCGAGAATCCGATTGATATACCGTCCGTCGATAACACTTAGGAAGACAAAAAGATAGAGCACGTTTTTTACGTGGCTTATGGAATGCCATCCGTTTATAAGGCTATCAGAGCCGATCAGCCAAATAAAATAGACCATCAACAAATAGCTGAATGCCCTGACTACCCTATTGTTCCACGCTTCCTTTGCATAATGAACGATATTTCCGCGTAAAAAAAACAAAACCAAAATGACGATAAAAATACGGCTTGTTACCGCTGCGGTAATCGGGATAAAAAACATATAGACGACTATTAGATTGTTCATCCATAGGGTTAGCCTGTCTTTATCGCTTCGCAGCTCAAGAAATTTATTGTACAGATGATTCATGCAAATTTAAACCGCTTTTGGTCACGAAGATATTCCCGGACTTATTTTTTTCAAACTTTTCCCTTTGTTCAGCCGAAGTGGGATTGTTTTGTTTTTTATGGAACAGATGAAAGGTATTGGCGCTGTTCTTGCACGATTTCAATGTCAGCCCGTACGCTCTAAACCGCCAATCCAAATCGACGTCATCGGGAAGCGAAGATTCGCCGAAACTCTCGTCAAACCCGTTAATCGCCACCATAGCCTCTTTATAACACGAAAAATTGCACCCGATTAAACTGGTATTTCTAAGCCGCTTTTCTATAAAGAGTTTATAGAGCAATCCGCGCGGATTAACATATATCCCCTGTTCAAATCGGGCATTTCGGTCAAACAGCAACCCGAGCGCGAAAAACCAATAGAATTTTTCGAGTGTATAGGGATGGAGTTTACCGGCTCGTAATTTTTTAGATAAATTCTCAGAGAGGTTAACCCTGCGCCCCGCTAAAACCGCATCCTTGCCCGCCAATGCCACATGCCCTTCGATAAATGTCGAGTAGGGGATGATATCGCCGTCGATAAATATCAGATACTCTCCCGTACTGGCTAAAATTCCGTTATTTTGGGAACGGGATTTTCGGACACCGTCGTCGTCTTGAAACGTATGCAAAATCTCCAATCCCTCGACCGTTTTAAGATATTCGGCCATTGCGGGGCTGTTATTGTCTTCGGCGACAATCACTTCAAAATTTGTATAGGTCTGTTTTTTAAGCGCCTGCATAATCAAATCCAACGATTGGATATCTTTATAGACCGCTATGATGACACTGACTTTCATATCTTCTCGTTCGTTAAAATGGTTTTTAAGGCTTCAAACTGTTTCTCGTTCGAGAAAACCTTCTCTGCTTTGGTTTTCCCCGCTTCCGCCAATCTGCGTTTTAACGGTTCATCGCTCAAAAGGGCTATTTTTTCGGCCAAACTTTCACTGTTGAGCGCTTCGAACAACAGTCCCGTCTCATTGTCGTCAATGATCTCAACGACCCCTCCGCTGTCGGATCCGATCACCGCCGTCCCCGCCTGCATCGCTTCGATCAACACCAGTCCGAATGTCTCCCGTTTGGAAGCGAGAACGACGGCGTCACACGCCTGATAGAAATGGTGCGGATTTTTCATGAATCCTAAAAAGTGGATTCTCTCCGACACTCCCAGCTTTTCCGCCATCGCACGCAGCTGATCGGTATACCCTTTTTTCATTTCATGCCCGACGAAATAGGCATGAACCGCGGGATCGTTAATCCGTGCTACGGCCTCAATTAAAAGATGCTGCCCTTTGGCTTCGTTGATCCGCCCGACCATCCCGACGGCAAATGTATCCTCCATCCTCAATTCTCTGCGTAGTGCCTCGACCGCTTCCGTATCAAGAAGCTCGGGGCGATCCGAACCCATGTACAGAACTTCGACTTTCGGACGGACGGACTCGGGGATAAAGGTGTTGATTTGATCTGCGACTTGATGGGTTACGGGGAGCATTAAATCGATATTACGGTACAAAAAACGGTGATAAAAATCGTTTTTAAATCGGGTCATCGTCATGTTTCGGGTTTGGACAAGTTTGGGCTTGCGTTTGGAAAATACTTTAGCCGTCACCGCAATCGGGATATCTTTGGTCCAATGCAGGTGGACGATATCAATCTCATGTTCATCGATGATCCGCGCCAGTTTCCGTGCCGAGGCAAACATCACCAGATTCGATTTTTTCTTGAGCGTCATATAGCGGTACGGGGTATCGGCGTAATACTGCTCCAACTTACCTGATGGGTTAATGACGCTGAGAACGTTCATCGATTCATCCAGCGCTTTGGCGGCTCTGACCATGTAGAGTTCCAATCCGCCCAAATCGGGGGAGAGGCACAGTTCCAAAAGATTGATTTTTTTATTCATTTTCCTGCAACTCCAGCATAAGGGCATATTTCATGTACGAACTAAACGCGGAGATCACCGCAACGTTCCAGCCGTGGATACCGTGAAACATCCCTCCTTTAAGGATCAATGCTTTGAACAAGGCACCGAAACCGTGGAGAAAAGGATCACATTTCGAAGAGCGTTTCCCCTCTTCATGGGAAATCCGTGCACCGCGGGTGATGAATTTGTGGCTGGTTTTGATCATCTCGGCATAATTGGCGTACGAGTAATGGAGCATATCGGCATCAAGGGCTTTTACGTTGTCTGTTTTCACTTTCGCATGCCCGCCGGAAGACTCAAAACCGCATTTGCTCCGGTTATACAAGCGCGTTACCCGATCGGGATACCACAGTTTGATGAAATGTTTCCCCACATAGGTCTTACGGGCGAATGAAAATGCGTCATAAGAGGTATTCTCAATATCCAGCTGCTTGATCGCCTCAATCGCATTCGTATCGAGCCTCTCATCCGCATCCAGACTCAATATCCACTCGTTTTTAGCCAACGGGGCGCCGAACGCTTTTTGGGGACCGTCTCCCAGATAAGGCTGTACGATAACTTTGGCGCCCAATGACTCGGCGATCTCTCGGGTTCTGTCGGTACTTTGCGAATCCACCACCAAGATTTCGTCACAAACGCTTAATACCGATCGGATAGCCGCTTCGATATTCTTTTCTTCGTTCAACGTAATAATATTTGCTGTTATCTTCATAACACTAATGTTAGCCAATTGAGGGTTATAAATGGATTATATTGTTATACTTTCATTAAAGGAGTTGTATGCGGGTCGCGGTCATCGTCAGAAGTTTAAATATGGGGGGAATGCAACGTGCAGCCGTCTCATTAGCCGAATCGTTTGCGGAGGAGGGGCATGAATCCCATTTGATTTATTTCAAAGAAAAAAACAGAGTTTTCACACCGGACAGATCGGTCATCCTCCACCATTTCAATCTCCAAAAATTATCAGCATTATCGGTGATAGGGGTGCTTTTTGAACTTTTTTCCCGCCTGCTCAACATTTTTATCCGCAACAGCTATTTTTTATGGAGTGCCCCGTTTTTATCTTTTTTGTTTCGTTACCGGCTATCGGCTTTAGAAAAACAATACGGTCAATTCGATCTGATCGTTATCCGCGGACAAGGGACGTTTGAAACCTTATGGCCGATCAAAGACCCCCGCTGCTTCCAGATCACCGAAAGTATGTTTATCCCTTCCGACACACGGTTAAAACGTTTTTATTTCAAGTTTCTGTATCATCAAAAAAACGTTATCTGCGTATCCCATGCGATACAAGAAAAACTGCTCGCTATTTATAAACAGACCCGAACCTCCCCGAACCGCCTGAACGTCATCGGCAATCCGCTCAAAGCCGAAGAGATTCGGAAAAAAGCGGAAGCCTTCACCCCTGAACTCAACGAACCCTATATTCTCAGCGTCGGCCGTGTTACCCCGAATAAAAACATCTCTCTTCTGATCGATGCGTACACTCTTCTGCGTGAACAGGAAAAAATAACCCAGAAGCTGGTGATCGTCGGAACCGGACATGATCTGGACAATGTACGCAGAAGGGTAGAAGAAAGCCCCTATAAAGAGTCAATCTTTTTGATGGGTCAGATCAGCAACCCTTACCCGTGGATGAAATATGCCGATCTCTTCGTCCTCAGTTCGAAACTCGAAGGGCTTGGCATGGTACTGCTCGAAGCACTCGCCTGCGGTACCAAAGTCGTCTCGACCGAAAGTCAAAGCGGTATTCTCGATATCATGCAAGGAGACTTAACCCGATACCTTTGCGACCAAAATCCTCAGTCGATGGCGGAACGGATCGATACGGCGCTGCATGAGGAGATTACCCTCGATTTCGAATCACTTGTCGCGCCGTTCTCACCGCAAACGATCGTTCATGATTTCGAGCGGCTGGTGAACGTTTCCCAACCCATAACATAAAAGAGTTCGTTGGGGCGCACGGCTCTGCGAAAATAACTTTTATCGCGCTGCTGGATTTCTCTTTTCAACTGCTTGACAAAATGACTCCACGCTTTTTTAACACCGAGAACCAAAGTCGCATCCCGTAAATCATGCATGGCTTCCAGGGCATAAAATTTGTCCGATTGTTTTTTGCCGTCCAGCGGATGGGAATAGATAGCATCACACGCAAAAGGGGTATTGAATTTCGGAGCCAATGCGGATGTCGAAAATATCGGGCCGTACGGATAGGCTTCGGTATAAATGTGGTGATTGGTATAGCAATAGAGCTTTACGGCTCTCATATCGGCTTGTTCTAAAGCCTGTATCAGTGCATACGTCGTGTACGCATGATCACTGTTGGAATCGATATCCGGATGCGCCGTAACGATAATCTCCGGTTTTATAGAAACAACAGCACTGTATAAATCCCGTACCAGGGAATCCCACGTCGCGGCGGCGGTCTCATTTTTGATAAAGCCGGTATGGTCCGTCCGTCTAAAGAATCGGATGTCGCTGATACCGGTGGAAGCGGAAACGGCTTGCTGATCCCGGTGCTCGAACATCCATTTCAAACTCATCCCGAAATAGCCGAGCATTGCGCACCGCTCTTGGGGGACATCTCCCAATGCAGGTACGCTCAACGCATCATGCACCCGCAATTTCCCTTTTTGGGTCGCACGTTCTTGTTTTGAGCCGTACAACCCGCAATAATCGCATTTGCCCTCTTCGCCGACCGTTACTGTGATGACATGACTTTGAGCAGAAGTGCTGTAGAGTCCGTATGCGGCGATTTCGGCATCATCGGCATGAGGCGCCAAAACCAGAATGTTCTGATTTTCTGGATCTGAATTACGGAATATGTAGAGTATTGCTTCTTCATTCGTGAGCGAACAGTGACACCCCTTTAGCTCTGCTTTGGAACCGGAAAAACCGCTGAGATCAAGATAGCGGAGACCGCTTACGCCGTGTTCAAGATAATGAGCTTCTTCTTTTTTGCCTGCGGAAGTGATCTTGATATAAGGCTGAAACAAATGTCCTCTCAGGGAGCTTTTTACGTTTATTTTTAGTATAAGGGTAGTATTTGCAGGGAGAGACGAAAGATCGAGGAAACGGACATCGTTTATGTCAATCTGTTCCGTCTCCTGAGGAAAACGATAGGTATAGTCTTGGTTCATTTTGTATTTATATTGTCTTTTCCTGATCACCGTCATCAAAATTACATACGACGCAATACCCAATACGATAAAAATCATTGATATCTTTCTTCCTTACTTTGTACTTTTATGGTTTGAATGATACCATGCTATTTGGATTGAATCCTATTGTTCATCCTATGTAGTACACTAAGGCACCTTCGAACTGATGAAAAAATTCATTAACAAACAGCGTTTAAAAATCAAACATTTCTGGCATCAGCGCTTTCTCAAACACCATGATTTCACTATAATATCGAATAACTGCTGGGGAACGCGCACGTATCAAAAATTCGGCATCCCCTACTCTTCTCCGTTTCAAAGCCTATTTATCTATGCACCCGATTTTCTAAACCTTATCACCGATTTTTCGGTTGATAAATTGACAATCGAAAAATTTATTTCGTATGAAGATTCAAAATATAAAGCCGAACTCGAAAAAGAGAACTTAGATAAAGAGGACTACCCTATAGGTATTTTAAAAGACGGTACCGAACTGCATTTTCTCCATTATAAGAGCGCCGAAGATGCGCTTGACAAATGGAATCGGCGCGTTAAGCGTATGAATACCGATAAAATGATTTTCAAATTCAGTGACGGCTACGCCTCGGACGATGCTTTAATAGAACGTTTCGATGCATTGGCGTACAAACATAAAATCTGCTTTACGGCAAAAGCGTACCCTCATTTAAAAAGTGTCGTCTATATGGACCGATTCCGTCAAAACGGCAAAGTTGAGTTAGAATGGAAATTTGATAAAAAATACATCAATCTCCACTCTTTTATCAACGCGCTGTAAGCTGATTGAAAAAAGTGGTTCAAACCCCGATTTGGAAATATTCAAACCCTAGTTCCGCCATCCGCTCTTTATTGAACTGATTGCGTCCGTCAAAGAAAATTGAGTTTTTCAACCGTTTTTGCATCTCTTCGAAATCGGGGCTTCTAAACTCCTGCCACTCAGTGACGAGGATGATCGCATCGGCATTGTCCAGCGCTTCGTATTTACCGTCAACGTAGCTGACGCCCGCATTGCCTTTTAGATAGTGTTTCTCGGCTTCATGACGCGCTTTCGGATCATAGGCGACGATCTTTGCCCCTTTGGCGGTCAAATCATTGATAATCGTAATCGCGCTCGCTTCACGCATATCATCGGTTTCGGGTTTAAACGCCAATCCCCATACCGCAAATATTTTGCCCTCGAGATTTTGTCCGAAACGGCTCAATACTTTTTGGGAAATGACATGTTTTTGGTCGTAATTCACCGCTTCGACCGCATCTAAAATACGCGGTGTATAGCCGAAATCTTTTGCCGTTTTCGCCAATGCCTGAACGTCTTTTGGAAAACAGCTTCCGCCGTATCCGCATCCTGGATAGATAAAGCTGTATCCGATGCGGCTGTCGCTTCCGATCCCGTTGCGCACTTTATTGATATCCGCCCCGACACGTTCGCAGATATTGGCCATTTCGTTCATAAAACTGATTTTGGTCGCGAGCATGGCATTCGCCGCGTATTTGGTCATCTCGGCACTTTTAATGTCCATGCCGATAAAGCGGTCATGGTTTTTCATAAACGGCTCATACAAATCGTGCATGATTTTCATCGCCCTCTCGCTATCAGCCCCGATAACGACACGGTCAGGATGCATGAAATCTTTGATTGCGGCACCCTCTTTTAGAAATTCGGGGTTGGAAACGACATCAAAAGTCAAATCACTTCCACGGGCATCGAGTTCGACCTGAATAGCGGCGCGCACTTTCTCCGCCGTACCGACCGGAACGGTCGATTTATCGACGATAACCATATAGTTTTGCATATGCTGACCGATACTTTTGGCAACGGCGAGAACATACTGCAGATCAGCGCTTCCGTCTTCCCCCATCGGAGTACCGACGGCGATAAACGCAATGCCGGTCGTAGCGATAGCATTTTGGATATCGACCGTAAATTTCAACGTCCCTTTGGCATAGTTTTCCAACACCATGTCTTCTAAACCCGGCTCATAAATAGGGATGATCCCTTGAATGAGTTTGTCAATTTTTCCCTGATCGATATCGACACAGGTGACGCTGTTCCCCATTTGTGCGAAACAAGTGCCGCTCACTAATCCGACGTATCCGGTGCCGATGACTGATATTTTCATAAAAACTTCCTCTGTAGGTTAAAAACAAAGGCTTATTTTAACTAACCGTTGATATAAATTCACTTAGAGAAAATAAAAGTAAAACTAATGAAAACTATAATTTTTACCTTTTTGATCGTACTTTTTGCAGGATGCAGTACAACACAGTTTCATACCGGTTGGGAAAGAACAAAACAAGCTTCCTATAATGCTGCGACCGACTATGTCACGTGGGTTCCCGCCGCAGCATCCGCCGCCCTGTATGCGACCGATTACGATACCGATATTACAAACTATTTCAGAGATCACCCTTGGTTCGGCGAAGAGGATGACGAGTTTTACAGAGGCCTTAACCACTACGAAACGCTGACAACGGCATTTTTGGTTGATAATTCCGATTATGCCCAGACATGGAAACGTGTTTTAGTCGAATTTACCGGTTTGGAAACGACAAAACAAACCTCTAGTTTTCTGGAAAAAAACATCCGTAAAAAATCCCCTGACGGAACCCATAACGGCTCTATAGGCTCACACCATGCATTGGATCATTTTGCCAGTTCGGCGATGAACCGACGGAACGTCGAACATCTGGATATACCTGAGTGGGGCAAATACACCTTAAACACGATCAGCTACACGTCTGCCTCCGCAAGTGCTTTGTGCCGCGTCCAAGACGGAGGGCACTCTTTCGCCGATCAATTGGTAAGCGCCTCGATAGGAAACTTCATGGGACTCTTTTTACATGATCTTTTTATGTTGGACAGCACGACAAATATAGCGGTATCGGTAAACGACGGCGAAGCAAAAGTACACATAGGATTTCGTTACTAATCCTCCGGAGCAGACCCCTCTTTATCAAAGGTTTGATCAGAAAATGATACAATATTTCCTTTATAAGGATTTTTGTTGAAATTTTACTCCCGCTATACCCAAATAATCACTGCCCTCCTCATCAGCCTTATCGCCATGATGATCCCGAGAATCACTTTGTGGAGGATGTATTCCGAAGACTTTTCGGATTTAACTTTTTTTGAGTTAATCGGCTCTTTTATTATGGGTTTCAGGGTAGATATCATTACCCTCTTTACGTTCTTATCGCTTATCATCCTTTTACTCGCCTTTCCGGTCAAATGGGTACATAAACGCCGTTTTCGTATCGGGATGGGGCTGGTTTGGAGCACAGTGCTAAGTACCATCCTCCTTATCTCGTTCAGCGACGTCCTTTATTACGATTTTATCCACCGCCACATCTCCAATGAACTTTTTGCTTTGGCAAACGATACCAATATCATCGTAGAGATGGCTTTCGGTTCGTATCTTTTCTATACGATCGGCGCTTCGATCTTTTTTGTCATCTTGTCGATTCTTTTTTACAAAATTTTCAGTGCTCCGCTTCAGCATGAAAAGGTAAGCGCCAAAAGCTGGCTGGGGCTGATCGTGCTCATCCTCATTCTGTTCATAGGGATTCGAAACTCATTCAGTCACAAATCGTTCGGTTTATCCGATGCCTACGCCGTCAATAAAGTGAGCTCAGGGAATCTGGCCCTAAACGGCTTCTTTTGCGTGTATCGTACCGCTTCGTCTAAAAAGGGGGGGCATGAGCAACTCGCCGATTTAAACGAATCGATTCTCATGACACACAATCTTCTGCAAAGCGACAATGCCCCCTTCGAGAATAAAGAGATTCCCCTTTCACGCGCCTTTGAGTCCAAACCAAAGCCCCGTTACAATATCGTGATCGTATTGCTGGAATCATGGGGTGCGGAGCATATCGACGGATTTACCCGCTACAAAGAGTTAAACGTGACCCCGTATTTCAAAAAACTGAGCAATGAGAGCCTTAAATTTACCAATTTTTACGCAAACGGCTACCGCTCCATTTACGGAATTACCTCAATTTATACCGGAGTTACCCTCCCGGGCGGATTTGATTATCTCGGAAGCGGGTTAGAACTTTCAAATCTCAGCTATTTAGGGAAAATCGCCAAAGAAAACGGCTACAAAACGATCGCGATGCAAGGCTCAAACCGCCGCTCGTATCGGGTAGATGCGGTTAGCCATCTGGCAGGGTTTGATGAGTATTACGGTGCCGAAGATATGCCGAACGTCGAAACCGTCGAGGCGGGGCGTGCGCCGAAAACAGGAACGTACGATTACAACCTGTTTCATTTTTTGCATCAAAAACTAAACAGTGAGAAGAAACCGTTTATCGCCTTTTCTTTTACCTCGACGAATCACAGCGATTTCCATCTCCCTTCTAAAAAATTTGAGCGTTATCCGCCGGATTTGAGAAATTATAACGGGTCATTAAATACCTACCTCTATGCCGACAATGCGATCGAGCGCTTTATGGAAAGTGTCAAAAAAGAACCGTGGTTCGATAATACGATTTTCATCTTTACCGCCGACCACGGAACCGGCGATGCCCTTTGCCCGATCGGAAAAGCGCTCCGTCCAAATGACAAACCTCTTGCTTCCATTGAACACTTCAGAATACCGCTCGTGATCTATGCACCGAAAATCTTTAAACCGCAAGAGATCAAAACGCTGGGTTCCCAAAACGATATCCTCCCTTCAATACTCGACCTGTTAGGATTTAATCAACCCTTTAGCGCTATGGGGAACTCACTCTTCGATCCCTCGGTAAAAAACCGGTTTGTCTACTTCTATGCCGGTGACTTGATCGGCTATATCGGTAAAGAAGGGTATATAAAATATAATTTCAAAACCGTTGTCGAAACCAATGCCACGAAACCAGATACCCAAAAACTCCAAAAAGAACTTTTTGCGGTCGATACCGCGGAAGCCGGTTTGCTAAAGAAAAATAGATGGGCGCACTGAACATGATGATGAAAAGCGAATACCAGCCTCAATATGCCCACTTAGCCCCTTTTTTCGCAGATATCAAAACGATCTTCGAAAACGACACGCAAAGTATCCATAAAGCACGCAACGAGCTTAAAATCATTACATTGGACGAACAGAAAATGGTGGTCAAGTCTTTCCAGATTCCCCACCCGATCAACCGTGTCGTTTATTCCTTTTTTCGCAAAACCAAAGCGTACAAATCGTACCATAACGCATTGCGTCTCATTAATCTCGAGATATCGACGCCGATGCCGGTCGCGTACATCGAGTTTTACCGTGCCGATCTGTTGAAAAACAGCTATTTTATAAGCCTCTATTCCCCCTCTGATTTTACGATCCGAGAAGCGCTCCACCATAAATGCAGTGACTATTCCGATATTTTACGCCAATTTGCCGCCTATACCTATGATTTGCACCAAAAAGGGGTATGGCACCTCGATTACTCTCCGGGCAATATTCTGGTACAGCGTATGGAAGAGGGATATCGGTTTTCCATCGTCGATATTAACCGGATGGCGTTTCGGGAAATCACCCCTTTTGAAGGGTGTGAGAATTTTAATAAACTCTGGGCAAGAGATGAAGACATCGAAATTATGGGACGCGAATACGCCCGTTTAAGCGGATTGGATGAGAGCGTCGCGATTCGTGAGATGAAGCGTCACAATGACGCCAATAAAAGGGTCAAAAACTTTAAAAAGAGGCTCAAGAAAGTACTGAAAGGCGATTTTTCAGCTCCCGCTTAACCTTCTCAAACATCGCGTTTCTCCCCTCAGGATTCAGCGGAATCATAAAATGGTGCTGTTTTTCTCCGATGCTTTTCCAACGGGATGCGGAGGCAAAAAGGGTATCGGCAAAGAAGGTAAAGGTCTCGCACCCTACCGCGCTTGCCAGATGGTACGTCCCCGTCGAGGTACTTATAAACAGTTTAAAACTGCTCAAAAGCTTTACAAAATCGACAACGCTCCCGCGCGAGCGATACAGTTTCACCCTGCACTCCCCCAGCTGTGTTTTGGCCTCTTCGTAAAGTTTTTCCTCATCGGGACCGAACGTCATCACCACATCAATGTTTTCAAAATGCTCGGCAATACGTACCAATTCGATGTATTCATCGAGCGTCCAGTTGGCATCGGACGATCCGCCGAAACCCGGATGAAATGCTACGACAGGTTTGGTAATACCGTGTGCGCCGCAAAACTCACGGTAAACATCCTCCACACCTTCATACCGTAACAGGGGCTTCGGAAAATTGAGACTGATGTCCGGAAAAAGTGCTTTTGTCAGCTCTAAGTTGTATTCGAATTCCGCCATCTTAACCTCGCTGCGGCGCTGGGTGATTCGGCGGTTGTAAAAAATTTGTGCGATTTTGGTAGCGGGGGCGATACGGAGCGCGATTCTGGCGATCCATTGTGCCAACGCCACACGGGTATTGGAAAAAAGGGTAATCGAAGCATCGATTTTCGCCTCTTTTATTTTGAAAGCCAATTCGAGGATATCATCGCTTGAATCGACAATCACCTCATCGATAAAATCGCATGATTGTGCCAGTTTGGCATTCAACGGTGCAACCAGAGCGATAATACGGTTCGAGGGGTTATGGTGTTTAAGAACATACAATGTCGGAAGCGCCGTAATAAAATCCCCAAGCTTATCGTTACGCACTACCAATATGTTCATAGTCTCTCCTCGTTCTTAAGCTCCTATTTTACCTGATTGAAGGTAAGAAAACGGTACAATTACCGAATGAAAGCACCGTTTGCCTGGGACCATTATTCCGATCAACCCGCTATTATCAAAGATAAAGCACTCAAGCGTGCCATGCGCCGCGATGCGCTCCCCTCACTGATCAAAACTTTTTTAATCGCCCTTCTCACCCTCCCTCTCGCATTTTTACTGACGCCGTTTATGCGGCGGCGCAGCATAAACGGAGAATACTTTTTCGGAATGGGGGTAAATCTGGATAAAGAGCCCAACACGACCCCCTATCTGCTCGATGAGCTGAACATCAAAAAACTATTGATCCGTATCCCGCTGTGGGAGATGGACCGCTTGCATGAGTATGTCACCTTTATCCGCAGTTTTAAAGGAAAACATATCACTGTCGCCTTATTGCAAGACCGCGAGCACATCACGAGTCCCGACATGAGTCGGGATCATTTCATCCAGATATTCGAAGCGCTGGACGGTGTTTGCGATACCTATATCATCGGCTCCACCATTAATCGCGCCAAATGGGGATTTTTCAGCGTTAACGAATATCTGGACTTTTATGCCGTTGCCTATGCGCTGAAAAAAAGCCGTTTTCCCCATCTGAAATTGATCGGCTCCAACGTCATCGATTTCGAATTTCATTTCACGTCTCATGCCCTCTTTAATCTCTCGCGCATACACTTCGATGCGATAGGATCGCTTCTGTATGTCGACCGTCGGGGCGAACCTGAAAATACCCAAATGGGATTGAATCTTCTGGATAAAATCAATTTTTTATATTCCCTGATCCGGCTGAGTCCGAAAACCGCCAATGAGCTGATCATCACCGAAACGAACTGGCCGATCCAAAATACCGCCCCTTATGCCCCGACCAGCGAATTTGAGTGCGTGAGCGAAGAGGAATATGCCTCGTATATGGTGCGATATCATCTCTTGGCGTTTGCCTCCCAAAAAGTACATTGTGTCTATTGGCATCAGCTGATCGCTCCGGGATACGGATTGATAGATAACCGTGAGGGTATCCGGAAACGGAGCGCCTTCGAAGCGTATAAAACAATGCTGGAACATTTAAGCGATGCACAGTTCATCCGTTTTTCTGAGCATGCCGATGACTATCTGCTCGTCTGCTCCACCCCCAGAGGTGAATTGCACATCACGTGGGGTCTCGACTCCGCTCCGATCTATACCTATAAGGCTACATCGTGAAAATACTCGTCATTCTGCCCAACTGGCTCGGAGACGCGCTCATGGCTACCCCTGCGATCGAAGCGCTTTGCAGTGTCTATCCCGATGCCGAACTTACCCTTGTCGGCTCCTACGTCAGTATCGAAGCGCTCAAATACCATCCGCGATGTGTACGCCATTACGTCGATGAGACCAAAAAAGGGGGGAATCGGTTTGCCAATACCTACCGATTTGCCAAAGAACTGGGTGAACACGATATGGCGGTTACGTTTCGCAATCAGATTCACTCATCCCTTTTGCTCTATTGGAGCGGGACACCTCTCAGCGCAGGTCGGCGCAGCTGGCATTCACGTTTGCTCCTTACCCACAGTATCAAACCGGCCCACCCTTCCCATCTGGTAGAGCAGTATCGCGATATTGCCCAAAGCCTCAGCACTGTTCCGCTTGATATCGGAAATTTAAAACTTCATATTCCGCCTCATCATTACACCCGACCGATGCTCGGGATTAATCCCGGGGCAACCTACGGAAGCGCCAAACGGTGGTATCCCGAAAAATTTGCCGAGGTCGCCCGTGCCTACAGCGACAAATACGAGATCATCCTTTTCGGCGGACCGGGCGAAGTGGGGATGGCAAACGACATCGAATCACGCCTGAACGACATCAAGGTTACCAATCTCGCCGGAAAAACGTCGATTGCAGAACTGTGCAGTTTTATCGGAGGATTGGATCTCTTCATCACCAACGACAGCGGTCCGATGCACGTCGCAGCGGCGTATCAGGTACCGACCGTTGCCATCTTCGGCCCGACACGACATTTGGAAACATCCCAGTGGATGAATGAAAAAAGTGTGATTGTACGGCATGAAATGAAATGCGCACCGTGTATGAAGCGCGAATGTCCTCTGGGACATCATGAATGTATGAAAAGTATTAGCGCAGAAGAAGTAATTGAAGCAGTCCAAACACTCTGTTCGCCCTGAGCTCACGTGCCCTTTGGGTATGTCGAAGGGTAATCCCGTTCATGGTTCGACAGGCTCACCACGAACGGATACTAAGCTAGCACGTAGTATTAATTCTCGCTATCGTAGCCGTGGTACTTTTCCCGTCCACAAACTGCACCAGCCGCAATTCTTTAGCAAATTCCGCTCCAACGACGTTTTTGCCTTCATAATCGCCCCCTTTAACCAAAATATCGGGAGCAATGTTTTTGATCAGATCGTGCGGTGTCTCTTCACTAAACACTACAACATAATCGACCGATTCCAGTGCCGCTAAAATATAGGCACGGTCAGCTTCCGTATTGACCGGACGCTTTGGCCCTTTTAGCTCTCGTACCGAACTGTCCGAATTGAGTCCAACGATCAAAACATCACCGTAGCTTTTCGCCTCTTGGAGATATTTCACATGGCCGACATGGAGGATATCGAAACAGCCGTTGGTAAATACGACCTTTTTCCCCTCTTTTTTGAGGCGATCGGAGAGTGCATAAATCTCTTCTTTGGTTTTGATATGCATATCCGAGGTGCTTTGGTGCAGACTCGACTCATATTCCTCGATTTCACCGAGCGTTACGGTCGCCGATCCGATTTTGCCGACAACAACGGCAGCGGCATGATTGGCAAACGGTGCCGCGTCATCGATCGAAAGACCGCTGGAGAGGGCGAATGAGAGCGATGCGATCACCGTATCCCCCGCTCCCGTTACATCGAATACTTCTTTAGCGACTGTCGGAAAACGGCGCATAGACTCATCGTAAATCGCGATACCGTCCTCGGAAAGGGTGATCATCGAACACTCTAGCGCACACGTCTCTTTGAGATTTAAAAGAGCTTGTTTCAAACTCGCATCGTCATTGATCGCTATCCCCGTCGCTTCGGAAGCCTCTTTCTTATTCGGGGTCAAAAGATAGGCACCTCGGTATTTTCGGTAATCTTTCCCTTTGGGATCGACGAGCACTTTTTTCCCCGCACTCTTTGCAGCCGCAATCACGCCCCCCGCAACCGCATCGGTGATCACCCCTTTGCCGTAATCGGAGATGATAACGATATCGCACTCTTTAACCACCGACTCGACGTACGAAACGACCGCATTTTCGCTCTCGAGGGCAATGGAGTCTTTGGATTCTTTGTCATAACGGAGAATCTGCTGATTGGATGCGATGATACGGCTTTTCTTGGACGTCTTGCGTCCCGGCTGACGGATAAGGCCATCGGTGCCTACTCCGATCATGCCGAGCATTGAGAGGAGTTCTTCACCGTTTTCATCATCCCCGATGACGGCACCGACACTGACCCGTGCACCCAACGCGACAAGGTTGTTGATAACATTCCCCGCGCCGCCTAGCACCGTTGTCTCACGGGCGATATCCACGACCTGCACCGGAGCTTCGGGAGAAATCCGCTCACATCCTCCCCACAGATAGTGATCGAGCATCAAATCACCGATGACGAGAATGCGGGGAGAGGAGTCATGCAATCTTCTCATGAAAGTTCCTGCTCGAATAACCGTTTGATTTCGGGAACATAGGCCGCAATCCCCTCTTCGAATTCAAACCGTGGCGCATATCCTAAAACTGCTTTGGTCGATTCAATGTCGGCCTCGGTATGGAACTGATACCGTCCCACATACGGGTTGGGAATGTATTCGCATGTATAGGATGTCCCCAGTTCTTTTTGGAGAATATCGACCATCGATTGAAAAGAGCGCGCTTTTCCCGTCCCGACGTTAAACACACCGTTTTCCTTCGGGTGCATGGCAAGGATATTCGCCTGAATGATATCCTCGATATAGATGAAATCACGCAAAATTTTGTCGGAATTTTCAAAAAGCTTCGGATTTTTTCCGCCGAGAAGCTGATGTCCGAACTGCACGACCATCGATGCCGTTTTATTTTTAAAAAATTCACGCGGTCCGTACACATTGAAATAGCGCAATCCGACAATAGAAATATTCTCAAATTTTTGAGAATATTGGCGTGCCAAATGATCCATCATCAGCTTTGAAAATCCGTATACGTTTTGCGGTGCTTCACATCCGACACGCTGCGGAGACGGTGCATCGCCGTAGGTCGCCCCCGAAGAGGCGTAGATCATATTGGCCCCGTGAACTACCGCTATATCAAGAAGATCTTTAAACGCATTGACGTTGGTCTGAATCATCAAATCCTGTTCCAACACCGTCGTATCCGAAATAGCGGCTTCGTGAAAAATATAATCGAATTTATAGTTTTGAGAAAGGGTACTCAAAAGTTCTTTATCATTGATATCGCCGCTGATTACCTCTCCTCGAAAACCGAGAAGATTTTTAAAATGGCCGAAGCTTTTAAGGTTGCCGTTTGAGAGGGTCAAGTTTGAACGGAATAAATCCAAAACAACGACATGAGCGTCAGGATAATTTTCCTGAAAATAAAATGCAAGATTGGAACCGATAAAACCGGCTCCTCCGGTAATCAAAATAGTTTTATGATTCAAATTGATTTCGCTGTAACGCATGAAATGTCCTTCATAAAGGTAGTATCATATTGTAACAAACTCTACATTAAAGGTGAAACAGTTAGAGTGATTTAAGATTGATAGGACTATAATAGCGGCGAAAATTTTTATTGGAGAAAACAAATGAAAAAAATTGCTCTTGCAATGTTGTTCGCTGGTGTATCATTGATGGCTGCTGACGGGAAAGCTCTTTCAGCTAAATGTGCTGCCTGTCACGGTGCTTCTTTCGAAAAAGCTGCTCTTGGTAAATCAGCGATCGTAAAAGGTCAATCAGCTGCTACTATCGAAGCTTCTTTGAAAGCATACAAAGCAGGTTCTCAAAACAAAGCCGGAATGGGTGCATTGATGAAAGGTCAAGTTGCTTCTATGTCAGATGCTGATATCAAAGCAGTTGCTGCTTACATCGCTGGAATCAAATAATTTAAACGCTAAAGGGCTTTACCCTTTAGCTACGCGCTGAGTTTTACTCAGTGAGGGCACAATGCCCTCAGCGTTTACACGTAGACAACCGCACTTTTCTTCCTGCATATAGCCTCATTATTAACTTAACTCCCCTATAATACTTAGACTTGATTATCCATGATTAATCATAAATCCAAAAGGAATCGCATGTTTCTAGAATATTTTCTCTCATTTGGTCTTTACTTTGGGACCGCATTGGCAATTTTTGCCCTCTTTCTTTTTCTGTATGCAAAAGTCACCCCTTATGATGATTATCGGATGATCTTTGAAGAGAATAATACTGCCTCTGCGCTTGGATTCGGCGGCGCTGTATTGGGTTTATGTCTCCCTTTATACAGTGCGCTGGTACATAGTGTTTCATACAACGATTTTGCGATATGGGCGAGTGTCGCTATGGCGGTTCAACTTATTTTTGCATTCATCATGACACGACTAAGCGGAAGGTTTTCTGTGAAACAGCACATTGAAAACGGTGATGTTGCTGCGGGTGTTATGATGGCGTTTATGTCCATCTCTATCGGGCTGCTAAATGCCGGTTCGATGAGCTACTAAGGTTATTCATTAATGTCAAAAAGCGTCAAGGCGGCATTGGTCGCCAACGGAATTATCGCTACAGCCAAAGGTCTCGCGGCTTTCTTTACGGGATCGGCTTCAATGATGGCGGAAGCGATTCACAGTACCGCAGACTGCGGTAATCAAGCGCTTGTCTTGGTCGGACAAAATCAAGCCGCACGCGGTAGATCGGAAGCTCATTCTTTCGGTCAGGGAAAAGCCAACTTCTTTTGGTCGTTCGTCGTTGCCGTCGTCCTTTTCCTGCTCGGAGGATTATTTTCGGTATATGAGGGGATTCATAAAATCATGAATCCTGAACCGATCCAAAATCCGTGGCTCATCGTAGGGATTATTATTCTCGCCGTCACATTAGAGGGTGGAGCACTCAAAATTGCACTCAAAGAGAGCGGAACCAAGCTCAAAGACCTTTTTAAAACGATTGAGAAAAGTTCTTCATCCCATATTCTTGTCGTATTGATCGAGGATACGGGGGCATTGCTCGGTTTGTTTATCCTCTCATTGGGGCTTCTACTTTCTTTGTATGTCGATCCGATTTTTGACGGGATTGCCGCTTTGATGATCGGTATTTTGCTCCTCTCCCTCTCGACGGTTTTATTCATTGAGCTGAAAAAGTTAATTATCGGGGAGAGTTTAGATCGGGAAACGATACGTGAGATCAAAAATCTCGTTAAAGAAGAGTCCAACATCCTGGTTCATATCAACTCTGTGCGGAGCATGTTTATCGGTTCCGAAGAGGTACTGCTTGTTATCTCGATGAACGTCAAAGACGACAAACTCGGTTACGAGATCGAACAGGACATCAAAGAACTCAAACATAAAATCCAACGAAGATTCAAAGAGCATAAGCTTCATATCTATATTGACGTTTTTGAATTCTAGAAGACGATTTATTATTTTATGACCGTTTCATCCGGTCATTTTTGAGCGCTATTGCTATTTTTTAACCTATTGCACTCTAAACTCGAAGTGGCACATTTTTTTATTCCGGTCTGTACTCTTTTTTTGCCGCCTCTTGTTTGCGCTGCTGATTGGCCGCATCGTTTAGCTCACGCTCGTCATCGTATTGCACCTGATTCATCATTTTGGTCTCATCGTCAAACTGACCGTTTTTAATTCCCCATAAAAAAGCCGCCAGTGCGATTCCGCCCAAAAAGATCGATGCACCGAGCATCATTGCGATTACCCAAGAATCCATAATTACCTACCTTCTTAATTTATACAGCCATCTCACCCGCATCGAGTTCCCGACGACAAGGAGCGAACTAAACGACATCGAAATCGCCGCGATCAGCGGAATAACATACCCCATCATCGCCAACGGGATCGTAATCGAGTTATACACCAGTGAAATACCGAGATTTTGTTTGATCAATCCGTATGTTTTACGGCTGATTGCAAACGCTTCGGCAAGGGAGACGAGCGAATCGTTCATCAGCACGACATCGCTCACCTCAATGGCGATATCACTGCCGTTACCCATTGCGATGGCGATATCGGCACACGCGAGCGCCAAAAGATCGTTAACCCCGTCACCCGCCATGACGACGATATGCCCCTCGGCGTGTGCCTGATCGATAAACGCCGCTTTCCCCTCAGGGGTTAAATGGGCATGAACTTCCTCGATCCCGACCTCATGAGCTACCCTTAAAGCCGCCGCTTCATGATCACCCGTCAGCATGACGACCCGGAGATTCAACCGCTTCAATGCCGCAATCGATTCTTGTGCTTTCTCTTTCGGAAGATCGCGCAGTTCATAGACCGCGGCCAATTGATGATCGACCGCATAATAAAAGAGGCTTTTATCGCTTGCGGAATCGACCTCGATCCCCAGTTCCTGCATCAATAGGGCATTTCCTCCCGCGATCATCACTCCGCTGACACGCCCTACCATCCCGCGTGCGGGGATCTCTCGGGCCTCTTCGATCGCAGCCGTACCCATCTGCTCTTCGGTACGTTCCAGATACTCCATCACTCCTCGGCTGATCGGATGTTTCGATGAAGAGACAAGGGTATACAATGCTCCCTTCTCAAAAGGGTGATGGATCGTAGCGTAAATCACTTCAGGCCGCCCTTGGGTAATGGTTCCCGTTTTATCCAATACGACCATCGACGACGAAGCCATCGTCTCAATCTGAGCCGCCGATTTAAACAGAATCCCTCTTTTCGCTCCCAGCGCCAATCCGACCAACGTCGCCACCGGCGTCGCAAGCGCCAGTGCACACGGGCAGGCGATAATAATGACCGAGATACCGACCATCAAAGAACGGTCAAAACTGTGCGGCCAAAAATACCATACCCAAAACGTCGCAATCGCCAAAAAGAGGATAGTGGAGGAGAAATGCTGCGATAAACGGTTAGCCAGCTGCTCGATGGAGGGTTTTTGCGCCATGGCATTTTCTAAAAGATTGACGAGATGTGATAGGGTCGAGTGGGCAAAATCTTTCGTTGCACGGTAGTGGATCAGGGCATCGATACTTGTTGTCCCGCTGATGATTTTATCTCCCATTCGTTTGAAAATCGGCTCCGATTCTCCCGTTAGATTAGACTCGTCAAAGCTCCCCTCGCCCGAAATGACCTCCCCGTCGATTGCGGATCGTTCACCGCTTCGGATAACGATGACATCCCCCTCTTTCACTTCATTGACATCGACGGATCGGATAGTATCACCCTCCACAATGCTCACTTCGCGCGGAATATGTTTACCGATCACATCGAGAGTATCGGCGGCATTTTTTCGGCTGAGCACTTCGAGAAATTTTCCGAACAGGACAAAGGTGATGATCATTGCTACCGAATCGAAATAGGCTTCCCCTTTTTCCAACAGCGTAATGTAGATCGAATAAAGATACGCTAGGCTTGATCCGGTAACCACCAGCAAATCCATCGTCACCGATCTGTTTTTCAGACCGTAATAAGCTCCCCGATAAAAGACCCATCCGCTGTAAAAAAGGACAGGCGTCGCCAAAAACCACTCGGCAACATTCAAAATCGTCTTGATCTCCTGAGTAATACCGGTGAAATACCCCGCATACTGCGCGACGGCGATCCACATCATATTCATCGTCGCAAACGTCGCCACCGCCATCCGCAGATAATACTCTTTGCGTTCTTTGTTGGCGCGCACCTCTTGAAGCGACGCATCGTAGGGAAACGCGTTATAGCCGATGGCACGGATCATATCGATGATAGCGGAGAGTTTGACCACGGCAGGGTTCCATGTGATTCTGGCTTTATTGTTGGTGTAGTTGATGTGTGCTTCGATTACCCCCTCCATTTTATGGAGCGCTTTTTCATTCAGCCATACGCACGCCGCACAATGGATCCCCTCAATAACAAGCGAAACCTGATTTAACCCCTCTTTGCTCAACGTCACAAAGCGTTCACTAAAGGCGGGGGTATCAAAGTTGGAACTCGCTTCGAACTGCTCACTCGGCGGAGAGAGGGTCGTGTCTCCCATTTTGCTGTAAAAACTCTCCAGCCCTTCGTCTTTGAGAAGGTGAAAAATCCCGCGGCATCCGTTACAGCAGAAGCGGTACTCCCCGTCGTGTATCATCACCTCATCACTGAACTCCAGATGGCAATGATCGCATTTGACTTTAGACATATTCGAACTTCCCTGCAGACTTATTTTTTTTAACCTGTTTAAAACTGTTCATTACACCTTGCATGACAATATAAACACCTCTCGCGGCATGTTGTGCGTAGCCGATCGCCATGGAAAGATTCGCCGTCGCTTCGATCGGATCAATACTAAAAGGGACCATAGAGCCCGTAAATACAACCGTTTTATCCAATGTCAGCGTATCGATATATTCGGCGCTCAAATCCATCGTATCGGTGCCGTGAATGACGATAACGGTTTGTGCATCCGATGCGGCAACCGTTTCTCCCAAAAGAGTACGGTCTTGAGGATTCATCTCCAAAGAGTCTTTATAAATGACCCCTTGAAGAGAAATATCGACCACCAGAGATTTCAGTATCGATTCAACGGCTTGATTATCATTCGGAACAAACAACTCACCTTTGATCGGGTCATATCGTTTATTAAACGTACCGCCGGTATTAATGATCAACATCAAATCAGCTCCCGCAATGAGTGGATAATTTTATCGGCCTGTGAAACGCTAGCCTCATGCGAGAGAAGAACAGTGTGTCCGACTCCCGCTTTAAGCGCGGCTTCGATATCACGTTCATTATCGCCGATCATCACGCTTGAAGCCATATCCAGACCATATTCGCCCTTGGCACTCAAAAACATCCCCGGGGAGGGCTTACGACATTCACATACACCGTCGATACTCTCATGATGCGGACAGTGATAGATACGGGTTATTGTAATTCCCAGCTCTTTGAAATGGCCTATCATCCATCGGCTGAGTATTGCGAAATCTTCCTCAGTGTAATAGCCGCGGGCGATCCCCGACTGGTTCGTCACAATAATGATTACATATCCCTCTTCCTGATACGTTCGGCACACCTCGATAATACCGTCAAGAAGCTCAAAATCTTCGATCTTATGGAGGTAGTTTTTTTCGACATTGATTACGCCGTCACGGTCAAGGAAAAGAGCTTTACTCACTTACGCTACTCCGCCGCCGAATAGCTCTTTTTCGATAATGTCGCAGAGGATATGCCCGATCAGGATATGCGATTCCTGAATCCGCGGGGTCGCATTAGAGGGGACGATGATCGCATAGTCAGCCATGGCCGCCATCTTGCCGCCGTCACGTCCGACGAGAGCTACCGTCGCTACCCCTCTCTCTTTCGCCGATTCGAACGCATTGATGATGTTTTGCGAATTCCCCGATGTCGAGATACCGATAAAGAGGTCTCCCTCCTGCGCCATCCCCTCTAATTGACGGGAAAACACTTTGTCATAGCCGTAATCGTTTCCGATGGCGGTAAGATTGGAGGTATCGGTTGTCAGCGCCAGTGAAGGGATTGAGGGGCGGTCGAATCCGTAGCGTCCGACCAGTTCCGCCGCGATATGCTGCGCATCGGCGGCCGAACCGCCGTTACCCGCCAAGAGTGTTTTTTTTCCGTGTCGATAGACCTCGACACACGCTTTTGCAACCGCTTCTATGGTCTCTAATAAACTATCATTCTCTAAAATAGCTTGTTTGGTTGCTAGAGAATCGGCTATTTGTTTTACAATATAATTTTTCATTCCAATTCCTTAATACCGTATTCCTGTAACGGAACGGACTTTATCGATAATCGGTTGTGCCGCCGCGCTCGCTTTGGCCGCACCGAGATTTAAAATTTCACGAACTTCATCCTGATGTGCTTCGTAGTACGCTCTGCGTTCACGGTACGGACGGAAATATTCCCAAATCACGTCATGGGTATAGAGTTTGAAATGACCGTGCCCTTCTCCCCCTCTCTTATACCTCTCCTGCAACGCCGCACACTCTTCGTAATCCAAAAAGAGTTTCGCAATGTTGTAAACATTACAGTTTTCATACTCTTTAGACTCTTCCATCGGCACCGCTTCGGTGACAATCTTTTTGATGATTTTCGACTGAATCTTCTCTTCGCTGAAGATCGGAATCGTATTGCCGTAGCTCTTCGACATCTTCTGCCCGTCGATCCCCGGAACGGTCGCAACGTTCTCATCGACACGAAACTCAGGCAAAATAAAAATATCACCGTATTGGTTGTTGAATTTCAGTGCGATATCACGGGCGATCTCGACGTGCTGAATCTGATCTTTTCCAACCGGAATCACTTCGGAACCGAACAGCAAAATATCGGCCGCCATCAAGACAGGATACGAAAAAAGGCTATGATTACTCGCAATCCCTTTGGCCACTTTATCTTTATAGCTGTGTGCCCGTTCCAACAATCCCATCGGCGTAAATCCGGACAATACCCAATAAAGTTCCAATACTTCTTTAACATCCGACTGCACCCAAAAGGTACTTTTTTGCGGGTCCATCCCCAGAGCTAAGAAGTCTGTCGCCGCCTGCATCGTCAGCCGTGAGAGCCGTTCGCCGTCGCTGAGTGAACTCATTGCATGATAATTGGCAATAAACGCAAATACTTCATGATCGTTTTGTGATTCGATCATCGCCTTGATCGAACCGAAATAGTTTCCGATATGTAAATCGCCTGATGGCTGAATTCCGGTTAATACTCTCAAAATTATCTCCTTGAATAGAGAATATTTTACCGCAGAGTCTCTTAAGCTTCCTCTTAAGAAAAGATATGCTATATTTTTTGACAGTTCACTATCAAAAGGATTTACAATGAATGTACAAATTCGCTCAAAAGAGATCAAACTTACCCAACATTTAAATGATCATATCGCTACCGCTATTGAAAATTTTAAACGCTACCATCTTGATATTACGACCGTCAATGTAATGATTACCAAAGAGAAAAAAGGGGTCGGCGTCGAATTCGACATGCATATCGCTCATGCCCAGCCCGTTGTTATCTCCGATGTTGACGAAGACCTCGATACCGCGATCGATATGGCGATCGAACGTGCCAACAAAGCGCTTCGCCGTCTTCACGATAAAATGAAAGATCACCATGCTACCTCACTTCGCGAAATAGAGGTCATTGAAGAAGAAGCTTAATTAGAACTCCAAAGGAATGCATCCCTTTGGCTACGCTAGCCGCTATGGCACTAAAGCTTGTCCCTCGCGGGACAGATTTTCGAGGTTATAATGTCTAAAATCAACGTCGTCTGCCCCCATTGCGGGGGTGTCAATGCTATCCCGATCAAAGAGTCGTATCAAAAGGCCGCGTGCGGTCACTGCAAAGCCTCGCTTTTAGACACCAAACCGATCTCGGTAGACGCCTCTTCGTTCGATCGTCTTATGCTCAACGACGAACGTCTCATTATCGCCGATTTTTGGGCACCGTGGTGCGGACCGTGCCGAAGCATGGCGCCCTCGTTCGAAGAGGCGGCACGCCACTTTCCACTCAAAGCTCTGTTTGTCAAAATCAACACCGAAGAGCAGCAGCAGCTCGGGGGACGTTTCGGCATCCGATCGATCCCGACTGTCATCGCTTTTAAAAACAACCGTATTGTCGATCAGTTTAGCGGAGCTTTGCCGACTCCCCAAATTATCGCCTTTGTCAAAAAACACCTATAGCGATTAATCTTTTTTAGATACCCTACCGTTTAATTTCACACTCACAGGATGGTAAGCATGTACAATTGGATGCTTTGGTTTCATATTATCTCCATGGTTTCATGGTTTGCGGTGCTTTTTTATCTCCCTCGTCTTTTCGTCTACCATGTCGAAAACGGTTCCAATAACGGCTTTGTCGAAGTGGTCGAAGTGATGGAAATGAAGATTTACAAATACATCGGTGTTCCGTCATTCTGGGCGACACTGCTCTCGGGGATTGCGCTGATCGTTATGTCGACACAGCAGTATAACGGGGTCAATGTATTTGCAATGGGGGGATGGATGCACGCGAAGCTGACGCTCGTCGCTATCTTGATAGCCTATTTCTATTCACTTGGATATTACCGTCTCAAACTCAAAGAGAACACGGCGTATAAAAGCGGGAAGTTTTTCCGTATCTATAATGAAATCCCTACCCTATTATTGATGGGGATTGTTGCACTCGTCATCGTAAAACCTTTTTAAAAGGTTTTACTTTAAATTACCACATCGACCGAGTTTTATGCGGTTTCGGTTTTTTCTTCTGATTTTTCGCTTTCGCTTTAAAGAGCACCGGAGTCCCCTCAAAATCAAACTGTTCGCGCAACTGATTCGTCAAATAGCGGCGGTAACTGAAATGAAGCCCCTGAGGTTTGTTCATGATAAGTGCGATACGCGGAGGGCGGATATCGTACTGCGTCGCGAAGTAAAGGCGGATATTCATCCCGTTGATACTCGGGAGGATATGTTTGCGCATTGCCGCTTGGATAACCTCGTTCAGTTTACCCGTCGAAATACGCTGTGAATAGTTCTCATTGATTTTAAGGAGCATATCGAAAATTTTGTGTACCCGTTGTTTGCTTTGCGCCGAGATCGTGATGATAGGAGCGTAGCTGAGAAATTTAAAGCGATCACGCACTTCGGCAATGATTTTGTCGTAATCCTCTCGCGGCGCCATATCCCATTTGTTGAGAACGATCAAACACGCGAGGCGGTTTTTATCGACAAACCCCGCGATTTTCTCATCCAAATCCATAAACGGCTGTGACGCATCGAGCACGAGCAACGCGATATCCGCCGTTTCCAACATCTCTTCGGTGCGCATCAGGGCATATTTTTCGATTCCGAGGATTTTCCCCCGTTTGCGAATCCCCGCCGTATCGATAAAAGTGATCTGTTTATCGTTGTATTCAACCGTTTCGTCGATCGGATCGATCGTAGTCCCCGCAACCGAGCTGACCACCGAGCGGTCTTCTCCCAGGAGTGCGTTGAGAAGTGAACTTTTCCCGACGTTGACACGGCCGATGATCGCCACTTTCATTTGATTAACGTCACCCGCTTCGTACTCTTTGACGATGCCGCGATACGCCTCTTCGAGCGCTTCGATCGACGTTTCCTCTTCTTCGTCATCCTCTTCGGGAATAAAGAACCCGTCGTCCTCATCCTCTTCTTCGAATTCATCGTCATCCGCCGATGCTCTCATAGCGGCATCAAAACCGTCCAGTTCATCTTCCGCTACGGCAACATCGCTTTCCGTTTTCACGATGGACGATTCGGGAAGTTCCGAAGCGATCCAGTTCAAAAGCGGTAAAAGGGATCGGTTATGGGCAACCGAAATTCCGAAAATACGTTCCGTTCCGAATTCGTAATACTCCCACAGTTTTTCCTGCATCTTGTCGTTATCGATTTTATTGACGACCAAAGCGATCGCTTTTCCCATCGATTCAAGCTCATAGAATAGTTTTTTATCGTCCTCTTCGGGGAGACTTTTCCCGTCCACCATAAAGAGAATAATATCGGCTTCGTGTGCCGCTTTAAGGGATTTTTCTTTGATACGGTCATACAGCTCGCACCCCTCGTCAAGTCCGCCCGTATCGAGAATTTCTACCTCTTTGTCCACCACTACGGCAACCCGTTTTTTGACATCCCGTGTCGTACCCGCCTGTTCGGATGTGATTGCGTCACGCTGTTTGAGCAAACGGTTAAAGAGGGAACTTTTTCCGACATTCGGACGACCGATAATCGCTAATTTTTTCATAGACTTCCTATTGTTGTATGCCTGTTCGAGGAATCCCCGATCGGCGTATGTTAAAACTGTGCTTTAACTAATGTTTAATTATAGCGTAGTTGCACTTAGGGTATGATTGCACTAATGATATACTATGATTATAAACGATTTTGTACCGATGTTCAAAGTTTGGCGAAGCAATGCGAAGTGTTTCGTCCCGATACCGTTCTCGCCGTTGCACGCGGGGGGATGACCCTTGGCCATGCATTATCTATGGCGTTGGATATCCGCAACCTCCAAAGCATCCGCACAGAGAGCTACGACGGAGAAGTTCAGCGAGACACCGTCAATGTCTGCGGCACAAGCGATCTCTCGGCTTCCAAACGGATTTTAGTCGTTGATGATATTGTCGACAGCGGTCAGACACTGATGCATTTAATGCCCTTTTTACATTCACTTAATCCTGCGGCCGAATTTAAAATCGCCACCCTCTTTACCAAACAAAGCGCCCTTATGCAGCCGGACTTTTCCTTACATGAAGCTACCGATTGGATTGACTTCTTTTGGGAAAGAGATTACTTGAGCAGAGATTAAAAAACTTAAAATACAATTCGATATAATCCGCACAACCACAAATTTAAACATTTTTCCCAAGGATTTTTATGTCTAAAGAGTATATTTTCACCTCTGAATCGGTTACCGAAGGGCATCCCGATAAAATGGCCGATCAAATCAGCGATGCGATTTTGGACTATATTATCGAACATGATCCCAAAGCACGTGTAGCGTGTGAAACGCTCGTATCCAACGGGTTTTGCGTTATCGCGGGCGAACTTAAAACGACCACGTACGCTCCGATGCAGGAGATTGCCCGCCAAGTCGTTCGGGAAATCGGCTATACCGATGCGACGTACGGATTCGATTACCGTTCATGCGCCGTTTTAAACGGAATCGGCGAGCAGTCTCCCGATATCAATCAAGGGGTCGATCAAGCAAGCGGCGAAATCGGTGCCGGCGATCAGGGGCTCATGTTCGGTTATGCATGCCGTGAAACCGAAGTCTTGATGCCGCTGCCGATCTATCTCTCCCACCGTCTCGCCGAGCGTCTGGCAAAGGTACGTAAAGAGGGGATCATCCCCTATCTCCGACCGGACGGAAAAACCCAGGTAAGCGTCCGCTATGTGGACGATAAGCCGGTATCGGTCGAAACCGTTGTCGTCTCCACCCAGCATGCCCCTGAAATTTCTCAGGAGAAACTCCATGCCGATGTGATTGAAGAGGTGATCAAAGCGGTCATACCCGCTGAACTCATGTCTCCAAACATCATCTATCACATCAATCCGACCGGAAAATTCGTCATCGGCGGTCCTCAAGGGGATGCCGGACTGACCGGACGCAAAATCATCGTCGATACCTACGGCGGAGCCTGCCCTCACGGCGGCGGTGCTTTCAGCGGGAAAGATCCGACCAAAGTCGACCGTTCCGCCGCCTACGCCGCCCGTTACGTCGCCAAAAATCTGGTCGCTTCGGGTGCATGCGAACGCGCTACGATTCAAGTCTCGTACGCGATCGGCGTTGTTCATCCTATCTCTATTATGGTGAATGCGCACGGAACGGCTGTAGTGCCTGAAGAGAAGCTCGAAGCGTGTGTAAAAGAGCTTTTTAACCTTACCCCGAAAGGGATTATCGAGTCGCTCGATTTGCTCCGCCCTATTTATCGAAAAACAGCGGCTTACGGCCATTTCGGGCGAGAACTAAGTGAATTTACATGGGAAAAAACGGATAAGGTGGACGCTATCCGCAACTATCTCGGCCTATAATTCTCTTTCCGTAACACTCAAACTGTAATATGCAAAAACCCCCTGTTTTTTTAGGTGGGTTTAAAATTCTTCTGTTATAGTTACCGCATATTTATCAACCAAGGAGAACCCTATGGCAGTAGTCATTAATGATACCTGTATTAACTGCGGCGCTTGCATCGACGAGTGTCCGGTAGAAGCGATCGTAGACGAGGACGATAACCCGACGGGTGAAGAAATTTACTACGTTTACGGTGACAAATGTGTCGAATGTGTCGGTCACCATGATGAGCCTGCGTGTGCAACAGCATGTCCAACGGAGGGTTGTATCACTTGGGACGAAATCGGTGCTAGCCCGGCTCACCGTGACGATGTTACGGCAGAAATGCGTTCTTCAAGAGCAAACGTCGTTAACTAAATTCAATTTGGGGGATTTTCCCCCAATCTTCCTACTCTTCATTTAAATCAATCGTCTTTAATATTACTTAAATTATTGTTTCGCTATAATCCGCCTCTATTTTATACACACAAAGAACAGGAGCATTGATGGAACAAACGTTGTCAATCATCAAGCCTGACGCCGTAGCCAAAGGTGTCATCGGAAAAATTTTAGATCGTTTCGAAAGCAACGGTCTTAAAATCGCGGCTATGAAAAAAGTTCAACTCTCACGTCAAGACGCTGAAGCGTTTTATGCAGTACATGCTGCTCGCCCTTTCTTCAACGATCTCGTTGATTTCATGGTAAGCGGTCCGGTTGTTATTACCGTTCTTGAGGGTGAAAACGCTATCCTTAAAAACCGTGATTTGATGGGTGCAACTAACCCTAAAGAAGCTGCGGCCGGAACGATCCGTGCAGACTTCGCTGAAAACATCGATGCAAATGCGGTTCACGGAAGTGACTCTGCTGAAAACGCCGCAATTGAAATCGCGTTTTTCTTTTCAGGGCGCGAAATTTCGTAATTGCCATGAAAATAGCATTTAAGAAATTGGGATCACAGCCGCTTCATTTTGAGGCGAATCGTGACAAAGCTTTTTTTTCGGGTGATTTAATCCTTAAAAAAAGCAATCTGGCCCAATTAAACGGTACAATTACAGGGAGTATTTCGATTCCCTGCGATATCTGTGCCGAAGAGGTAGAAAAATCCTTAAATGAAGAGATTTCTTTTTACCTAAGCGATGGGATATATGAGGGCAACGACGAAGAGTTGGATGTCGTCGAAATCGACCGATCAATGATTGATACGGAAGAGCTTCTCAACGCGGAAATCGAATTGATCAAAAGCGACTATTTTTGTTGCAAAAATTGCGAAGGAACCTCGTTAGATCGAGAGTTCTAAAACCAAATAGAAAGGACTATAAAAGATGGCAGTACCTAAAAGAAGAGTGAGTCATTCTCGCGCTGCAAAACGCAGAACTCACTATAAAATTTCTCTTGCGCGTCCCGTAAAAGATAAAGACGGCACGTACAAATTGTCTCACTATGTCAATCCGACAACCGGTGAGTATAAATAATCAATGATTAGAATTGCAATTGATGCAATGGGCGGGGACTTCGGTCCCGAACCGATTGTTAAAGGGACACTTGAAGCACTCAAAGAGAAGAGTTTTCAACCAATTCTAGTTGGTAAAAAAGATGAAATTTTATCTTTATTACCCAAGGGCTATAAAGATAAAATTTTAATTGTCGATGCAGATGATGTAATCGACATGGGCGATGCGGCAACCGATGCGCTAAAGCGGCAGGACAGTTCTATCTATAAAGCGATAGAACTTGTCAAAAACGGCGAAGCCGACGGCGTTGTCAGTGCCGGACACAGCGGTGCGACTATGACGCTTGCAACACTCCGGTTGGGACGGTTGAAAAATGTTCTGCGCCCCGCATTGGTTACCTCGATGCCGACGAAAAGCGGTAAACGCAGTATCTTAATGGATGCCGGTGCCAATGTCGACTGCAAAGCCGAACACCTTTTTCAATTCGGTATTATGGGATACTATTATGCTCAGGATATGTATAAATTGAGTGATCCTCGCGTCGGCCTCCTTGCCAACGGCGAAGAAGACTCTAAAGGTAATGAAGTTACCAAAGAGGCATTCAAAATGCTTGAAGGACAAAAAGGATTTATCGGAAACGTTGAAGGAAACAACATCTTCGACGGAAGCTGTGATGTCATCGTATGTGACGGCTTTATCGGAAACCTTGTCCTAAAAGCGTCTGAAGGGGTTGCTTCAACCATCAGCTTCTTCATCAAAGAGTATATCCGAAAATCGCCTGTTGCGATCACCGGTGCGCTTTTGATGCGTAAAGTGTTTAAATTGCTCAAAAAGCAGATCGATTACGCTGAAATCGGCGGTGCCCCCTTGGTAGGAATCAAAGGGTGTGCGATCGTCAGTCACGGTAAAAGTAATCCAAAAGCAATTAAAAATGCTATTTTTCAAGCGATACGCTATGTCAATACCGGCGTCAATGAGCATATTGAAAACCGTCTTGAAGAACTAAAAAAATAAACGTCGATCCCTATAAAGGCTAATTATGTACGCTGCGTTTCGTTCCATCGGAGCTTATGTTCCCGCTAAAATTCTCACCAATGCCGAACTCGAAGCAATGGTTGATACCAGTGATGAGTGGATCACTAAACGCACAGGCATCAAAGAGCGGCATATTGCGGCAGAAAATGAAACCACCAGCGATATGGGGGTGAAAGCGGCCCAAAAAGCGATCGAACGCTCCGGAATCGATAAAAGCCAAATCGATATGCTCATCTGTGCGACCATCTCTCCCGATTATTTTTGTATGCCCTCCACCGCTACGATCATTGCTACCAAACTCGGGTTAGAAAAAATCACCGCATTTGACGTATCCGCCGCCTGTACCGGATTTGTGTATGCACTCAGTGTCGCTAAAGCGTTTATCGAATCGGGAATGAAAAAAAACGTCCTGATCGTCGGAGCTGAACGATTAAGTACCATTACCGATTACAGCGACCGCGGGACCTGTATCCTCTTCGGTGACGGTGCCGGAGCCGCCCTTATTTCGGCAACACAAAACAAATCCGAAGCGATCATCGACATCCATACCGGATCAGACGGTGCGTATGCCGATTTGCTGATGACCCCTAACGGCGGAAGCGGATCGGCTCATGATGAGCTTGACCGGGAAGCTGCGGGATGTTTCATGAGAATGAAAGGGAACGAGACGTTTAAAGTTGCCGTTCGCACCCTTACCAACGACGTTGTGGAAATTTTGGAGCAAAATAACATCCCCTCTTCCGCTATTACCCATTTCGTTCCCCATCAAGCTAATTACCGCATTATCAAAGCGGTCGGAGATGCTCTTGAACTCAAAGATGAACAAGTTGTCTTAACCGTTGAAAAATACGGAAATACCTCCGGCGCATCAATCCCTATGGCAATCAACGATATCTATGAGTCGGGACGGCTGCAAGAGGGTGATTTAATGCTTCTTGACGCTTTCGGCGGCGGATTAACCTGGGGAAGTGCCCTTGTACCATTCGCCGGCAAAGGGTTGTAAAGAGACTTTTGCTACAATAAAAGACTACTTTAAAGGTCTTTTATGATTTATTCTAACTCCCTTATCTACATTCAACTCCACGAGAGTGAAATCCCCTGGCTTAAAATTTTTACCCATACACCGCATAAAGAGTTCTCAGAGTGCTCTGCCGATGAAAAAAATCTGATTTGGGAAGCTCTCGATATCATCGAAAAAGAGATGCTCATCTATTTCAAACCAGACAAAATCAATATAGCCTCTTTCGGAAATATGCTCCCTCGTGTCCATTGGCATATCATGGCACGTTTTACGGACGACAGCTATTTTCCGGAACCGATGTGGGGAGCTAAACAAAGAGAGGGATTTACATTAAAGGCTCCGATGGAGCCGTTTTTAGAGAAGGTAAAACAGGAATTAGATTCCCGTTTTAATTAATATCTAGGTTTTGGCGAGCGACTTTGCCCGCTAAAGCTACGTGAACGCTCACCGCGATCATTTCCGCTGCGCTCACCGCCACGATCGTTGCTTCCACGGTATCCGCCTCCGCCACCACCGCTGCGATTACGATTACGGTTAAATCCGCCGCTGCGTTGACCGCCTCGATCATGCCGATTTGCCAAGTTGCTTAGAATTTTTTCCAAGCGTTCAGCCGCGATACCGATGTTATTCGGTCCTTGAACGGTGTTACGTTCCATCAATACCGAGATCAATTTATACGCGATTTGCTCTTGGTCATAGTCTTGTTTGAGCAAGTCTAGCACTTTATGTGCTTCATCGTACACATGCTGTTTTTCAATTTCATTGACCAAACGGCTGACCTGTGCCTCTTTTACATCCAATTTACTCGGAATATAGGCATGTTCCATTGTCGTTCCTACTTTGGCACGGATACGTTGAAGCTCTTTGAACTCGAGCGGCGTAACCAAGGTAATCGCTACCCCTTTTTTACCCGCACGTCCCGTACGTCCGATACGGTGAACATAACTTTCCGGATCAAACGGAATGTGGTAGTTGAAAACGTGCGTAACATCATCGATATGCAATCCGCGCGCCGCAACGTCGGTTGCGATTAATACGTCAACCGCATCGGTTTTTAACCCTTTGATAACGCTCTCACGTTGACGCTGTTCCATATCCCCATGCAGCCCTTTTGCGGAGTATCCCGCCGCAGAAAGAACATTAGAGAGACGGTCAACCTCTTTTTTCGTACGGCAAAATACAACCGTTTTTTTCGCATCTTCGGAATCCATAAGGCGGATAATCGCATCATCACGTTCCGATTCTTCGATGACATAGTACTGTTGAGTGATATCGGTATTCGTTGTCTCAGATTTGGTAATGGAGGCAAAAAACGGATTCACCAAAATACGCTCGGCCAGTTGTTTGATCGGTGCGGGCATCGTTGCCGAAAAGAGCAACGTTTGACGTTCCGTCGGCAAATAGGTGAAAATCTCGTTGATATCATCCAAAAAGCCCATATCGAGCATCTCATCCGCTTCGTCCAAAATAACGGTTGACGGCGTAAAACCTTTGAGCATGTTACGGCTCAACATGTCGAGTAAGCGTCCCGGAGTAGCAATGATTACTTGTGCGCCGCGCTCGATCAAATCCATCTGACGGTTGTATGATGATCCGCCGTAAATCGTTACGGTACGAACACCGAGGTGCTTACCGTATTTGAAAATTTCATCACTTACCTGATTCGCGAGTTCGCGTGTCGGTGTAATGATGAGGGTTTCAATCCCCCCTTTTAGATGCATTTTATTCAATGACGGGAGACCGAATGCGGCCGTTTTCCCCGTACCGGTGTGTGCTTGTCCGACAACGTCGCGCCCTTCCATAATAACCGGAATAACCATTTGCTGAATCGGACTCGGTGTTTTAAATCCGGCATAGTTGATACTTTGCATGATCTCTTTGCGAAGACCGAAAGCTTCAAATGTAGCCAAATTTTCGTTTGTGATTGTTTCTTCTGTAATGTTCATAGTGACCCTTTATATATACGCCATCGGAAAACCCATTTCCGACCAGTTACGCTTGCCCGCTCATAGGGGGAGAGAAATTTCTAATGAGGATAAGTTGGATTCTCATCCGCGAGGGCACCTTAGAAAAACATGCAAGCATATCTTTAGAAGGTACCCAAAATTCAAATGGAATAATACCTGAACTTTGCATAAATAACTCTGATGATATCACTATACTAAAAGATAAAGATAACCTTTAGTTTCAAATTGTCTCGACTTTGTCTAAAATTTTTAATCTTTTAAAACTATACTTCCAAAATATTCAAACTAAAAACCGGAGTCAAACATGTTTACTGTAAAAATGGAAAAAGAGTGCGGCTGTTTCAAACGAAGCGGTATGGAAAGCACCAAAACATTCGGGAATAAAGACGATGCGATGATCGAAGCCAAAGCATGGGCGGAAGAAATGAATGAAACATTTTGCCAAAAACACAATTTTGCCGTTGCCGAAGAAGGTGATGATCTTATCATCAAAGTAGAGATGAACTAAGGGGAAGTTTCCCCTTGTTTAGAATTTTAAACTGACCCTTTTTATCACCATTTTCTTCGACCAAATCGGATCTTTCAGATCAAGTATCCCCCGAATTTCATCATTCACCAAACGATACGATACCGTTATGACCGCTTGATCAGCCCCTGCGGCAATCGGTAATGAAAAAGCCCTCATTCCTTGTGCCGGTATCGAGACACTTTGAATCGTTTTAGCCGCCAAATGGGGAACCGTCGGTTTGCCCCGCTTGCTGAGATAACGAGTTGTAAGTGACAAAACTTCATTTTTAATCACTTTGCCGCTTTTTAAATATTGCGCTTCAATGAGGATTTCACGCGATCCGAATCCGCTTGGAAGCGCATGAGGCTGAGGATTAGTCAGAACGATCTCCAAAGTATTGTTATTTTTTCGCACACCCACGTTAAGGGCATTTTTCCACATTGACTCAGTATGTCCGCCGACAAATCCGTGTTCACGTATCAGGCGTTTACGCGGTTGGCCGTTTGCTATAGGCAATGTCGATGCAACACCCTCTTTTCGAGGTCCCATATGGCAATCGACACATGCTTTCGAACCGCTTTTAAATTCTGACTGCATATCGATAAAACGGTGCCCCTCTTCGGACGTGTCGTTGGCATGACAGACAAAACAGAGCTGATTCGGATTGGTATCCATAAACGGACGCTGTTCTACTTGATGATAAGGAGACTTCGCATCGGTAAACGGACCGATCATAGTTCCCGATTTCATCCATGTTACACGATTGATACCCCGTTTGTCGGCCGGCAGTTCATCGTGTATCTGATCGATATTATGGCAGACGACACAGTTGATCCCCTCAGAAATCGTATCGCTTTGAAGCGCTTTGGTCGCAGCAGAGTCTTTATCAAGTTTTAATGCCGCTATCGCTTCGTATTCGGCGCTGGTGGAGGTAACGGCTATGCGGGGATTATGGCAGGTAGCACATTCGATTTTAATCGTATTGAGAGATTTTCGGTTATCTTTGCGGGCAACGTAATCGATTGTTTTTTGGAGATACTCATCGTTTCCGTAATGGGACTTGGCATGCCAGGAATTATCCCACTGCTTCACGATATGGCTGTGACACGCTTTGCACTTGCCGGAATCTTTAAATTTGTCACCTACTTGCACCGCTACCGCGGCATAAAGACTCAAACTGACGATCCACAACAGCCATATCAAACGCATATAAACCCCTTATCGATGTTTATTTAACCAAACCATTAACCCTTTTTGAGCATGGAGACGATTTTCCGCCTCTTCGAAAATAACACTTTGACTGCCGTCCAGAACCCCTTCGCTCACTTCTACGCCGCGATAGGCCGGAAGACAGTGCAAAAAGATTGCATCATCTGCCGCCAATCCCATCAGCGCTTCATCGACAATATACCCTTCGAACGCTTTGATACGCTGCGCTTTTTCCTCTTCCTGTCCCATGGAGATCCAGGTATCGGTAGTAACGACGTTAGAGCCTTTTACGGCCTCTTTCGGATCATTCGTAAAGGTTATTTTTGCACCGCTTTGCTCTGCGAACGCAAGTGCATCGGCGATAATCGCCGGATCGCACTCGTATCCCTTAGGGGTTGCGACACGCAGTTCAAAGCCGAGTTTAGCAGAGAGCATCAGCCATGAATGGGTCATGTTGTTGCCGTCTCCCACATAGGCTACGACCGGATTTTTATCTTTTCCGCACTCCATCATCGTCATGTAATCCGCCAACAGCTGCACCGGATGATAACTGTCGCTGAGTCCGTTGATCACGGGGACTTTCGAATGCAGAGCAAACTCTTCGAGCATGGCTTGCTCATACGTTCGGATCATCACCATATCGCACATGGAAGAGATAACACGTGCAGTATCCTTGACCGGCTCACCGCGTCCCAAATGAATGTCACGGTTGGAGAGAAACAGGGCATGACCGCCGAGTTGATACATCCCGACCTCAAAACTGACACGGGTACGGGTAGAGCTTTTTTCAAAAATCATCGCCAATGTCTGCCCCGCCATACGCGGTTTAAATTCTTTGGCTTTGACCTCTTTTTTGATCTCCAAACCGATTGTCAAAATTTCCAGAATCTCTTCTTTCGTATAATCTTTTAACGTTAAAAAATGTCTCACAGTGTTCCTTCGATACAAAAAACAATCATATCATAAAAAAAATTCATTAACAAATCCGCTTTTAGTTTAAGCAAGAATTGAAATTACGACAGCAAGGCTGCCACTTCTTTAGCATGGTAACTGATGATGATATCGGCACCTGAGCGTTTAAATCCGACCATTGTTTCCATCATCACGCGGTTATAGTCGATTAGCCCCGCCGCTCCCGCGTGTTTAAGCATCGCATATTCGCCGCTGACATTGTAGACCGCGATGGGAAGCGAAGAGGCTTCACGGATATCGCGAATAATATCGAGATACGCAAGAGCGGGTTTCACCATCAAAATATCGGCACCCTGCGCTTCATCGACCAAACTTTCCCGAATCGCTTCACGGCGGTTAGCCGGGTCCATCTGATACGTCGAGCGGTCTCCGAAACTCGGAACCGATTCGGCAACGTCACGAAACGGTCCGTAATAGCCGCTGGCAAATTTCGTCGAGTAACTCATGATCGGGAGATTGACATACCCTCCGCCGTCAAGTGCATCGCGCAGAGTCGTAATAATTCCATCCATCATCCCTGAGGGTGCGATCATATCGGCACCCGCACGGGCATGTACCAATGCCTGCTGTGCCGAAATCCCCAATGTCAAATCATTATCCACCGTCTCATGCACGTGATCGAGAATACCGCAATGTCCGTGGTCGGTGTATTCGCAAAAACACAGATCGGTGACAACAAACATTTTAGGAAATGCACGCTTGATGGCACGAACCGCCGTTGCGATTATCCCGTGATCGCACAAAGCGTCGGAACCCACCGAATCTTTTACTTCGGGAATACCGAAAAGGATAATCGAATTTATCCCTATAGACTGAAGGAACTCACACTCTTTTAAAATCTCATCCAGAGACATTTGAAAAACGCCCGGCATCGAAGCGACTTCCGTTTTGATCCCCTCCCCCGGCCGAACGAACAGCGGATAGATAAAATCATCCACCCCTACATGGGTCTCACGAACCAATGCGCGTAGTTGAGAATTAAGACGGGTACGGCGAAAACGCTCCATAAATGTGACTCCAATGGTAAAATAATGGATAGATTGTATCGCCTCTTCGTTTAATAATCCATTTTTTAGAAACACCGATTATAATGGCACTAATGAAAACAACAACACTTTTTGAAAAATCATCTATTGCCAATCTCCCGAGTAAATACGGCCCTTTTAAAATCCGTGTCTACAAAGAGGGGATTCAAGAGCATTTAGCCATTTTTACCGAAAACTTTGAGCTTCAAGAGTCGCCTTTGGTTCGAATCCATTCGGAATGTCTTACCGGCGATACCTTCGGCAGCATCAAATGTGACTGTAACAATCAGTTACACAAAGCACTCAAACTGATCGCCGAGCAAGGGGGACTGATCATTTACCACCGTCAAGAAGGGCGCAATATCGGTCTGCTTAATAAAATCAATGCCTATTGCCTCCAGGATATGGGACGCAATACGATCGAGGCCAACGTCGAACTCGGATTTGCCCCCGATCAGCGCACATACGATGTAGTCGGTGAAATTTTTAAAGATTTTAATCTTACAAAAATCCGTCTCCTCACGAATAACCCCGCAAAAGTGGATGTCGTGGAGGGTTTCAATGTCGAAATTACCGAACGGGTCCCCGTCATAATCGATCCGAATCCCCATAATGAAGGGTATTTACGGGTCAAAAAAGAGCAGATGGGGCACGATCTATGAGTTTGAAACAGCTTTTAGCACAGCACAACGTGAGCGTAAACGAAGATTTTTTTGAAAAGATCGAGCAGTACAAAACATTGCTTGAGAAATGGAATAAAATCCATAATCTCACCGGAGCCAAAACGCTCCGGCAAATCGATCAATTTATTGTCGATGCCATCATCCCGATCACGTTCCTCCCCTCCGTCAAAAAGGCGATGGATATCGGAACGGGAGCCGGATTTCCGGGGATGATACTGGCTATCGCACTGCCGCAGACCCATTTTACCCTCGTAGAACCGCTCTCAAAACGGGCAAGTTTTTTACAGTTTGTTAAAGCCGATTTGGGGCTGAGCAATGTTGACGTTAAAGCGCTCCGGGCTGAACAGCTCAAAAGCGAACCCTACGACCTGATCACCTCCCGCGCGGTTACCGATACGGAGATGCTTCTAAAGCTCTCGGAACCGTTTTGCCGCGAGGGGAGCCTTTTACTCTTTTACAAAGGGGAAAAAGTGTATGATGAAATCGATGAAACGCTCGATTACACCATTATAGAAGCAGAAAATCGCCATTATCTGCTCATAAAGAGATAACCATGCTAAAACTATTATTACTGATCGGAGTTTTGGTCGGGGCTTATTACCTTTTTTTCAAAAAGAAAACTCTTACTCCCCCCTCTTCGGATAACTCACAGGAAGAAGCGATGATCCCGTGTGCCCAATGCGGAACCTACGTTCAAGTCAAAGAATCTTTTATGCGTGACGGTAAATATTACTGCTCGCGTGAATGTCTGGCGGCCTGATCATGCTGTTATTCGGCCACCCTTACGTCCCCTCGCAGCCGTTTTACCATATCGATTCGATCGAAGCGCTAAGGCACACACCGCCCAATTCCGTCGTAGCCCTCTTTTTTACCCCTGAAAATCTCGACATTATCGAGCATCTTCGCCAAAATAGTGTCCGTTTTGCGCTTCATATCGAAACGCCTACCGATGCGGTTATCGCTGAGAACTTAGGGGCATCGTATCTGATTGTTGTCCCAAAATACGCCGTTGCGATTCAAAAAGTGGCGGAGCACTATCTGTTCGATGCCAAAGTGCTTGGATACATTGAAAATAGTAACCATTTGGACGAGTTGGTCGACATGCGTCTCGACGGGGCAATTTTTTCCGACGCCATTATTAAGATCAATTCTTAGTCGATCCATTCGCGTTTTAAATCTTTATCGAGACACGCGAGGATTTCATACCCGATCGTTCCGATGACGCGCGCGTAATCGTTCGCATTGTCAAAAATCATCAACTGCTCCGCATCCCCGGCGAAACTGGCACTGTCCATCGATATACGGCCGCGAAGGGCGATCCCCTCGGGCGTAAGGTATCGGTTGGAAGCCAGCCTATCCAATCCGTTGGCATACCCCAGATCATAGGTGCTGATCACCTCATCGTTCTGCGCTTCATAGATTCCGTTATAACCGATACGTTCTCCCGCTTTCAAAATACGGGTAGCTATTTTATCGCCCCATAACGACAAGACACTCTTAAGGGAGGGTTGAGGGAGACCCTTATCCATTTCCATACATCCGTACAGCGCAATCCCGACACGCACCATGTCATCACTGCACTCCGCTGAACGAAAAGTTCCGGCTGAATTAGAGATATGAAACCGCAGCTTCCAGCCGTATTTTTTGGCTAAAGCCGATGCTCTAATTTTTATCGCATCAAAGATTTTACGTTGCCAAAACCATTCCGAACTCAAGGTATCGGCAGCTCTAAAATGGCTCATCACTCCGATACAGACCAATCCTCGTTGCGCTATTTTTTCAAACGCTTCTTCCAGCTGCTCCGGGGCCACTCCGTTGCGGTGCATTCCCGTATCGATTTTGAGTTCGACCCGTACTCCGCTGGGATAGTGTGCGATCTCTTCGAGCGAATTGATCGCATAACTAAATTGGGGATGTACCTGAGTCGGCTTTTGTCCCAATATCAATACGTTGTCAAAATATTTGACGATCTCTTCGGCTTCACGTTCCAATCGGACTACCGCCTGCTTTACACCGTATTCCGATGCCGTCTGAGCGATTAATACCGCACCGTGACCGTAAGCGTTATCTTTTAAAACGACGGCAATTTTATCTTTTCCACCGACTTGGTGTGCGATAATGTCAAGATTATGTATAAGCGCCTCGCGGCTCAATTTAATTGTTCCCATATAAGAATTATAATCTAAGGATTGTTAATGCGTTATTTCCCCGCCGAATTTGAACCTCAAAGTTTTGTACAGCTCATTTTTCCCCATCCGCAAAGCGATTGGGCACCCTATCTCGAAGAAGCGAGAGGCTGTTTTGTCAACATTGCGACTGCCGTTACCCGCTATCAGCCTTGTCTTATCGTGTGCGATGACGTTGAACTGGTCAAAGGGTACTTTGCTTCTCATGAGAATCTAATCTTCGTCCAGTATCAAACGAACGATACCTGGGCACGCGACTGCAGCGTCCTCAGTGTTATCGACGAAGACGAAGGTGAACCGCTTTTACTTGATTTCACCTTCACCGGATGGGGAGGGAAATTTGACGCATCCCGCGATAATACCATGAGTTCCTCTATCTCCCATGTCTACGGTGCGCCGATGGAGACAATCAACCTCATTTTAGAAGGGGGAGGCGTAGAGACCAATGCGAACGGCTCATTGCTGACCACGGCAGAGTGTCTGCTTAATCCCAACCGAAATCCCCATTTGGATAAAAAAGGGATGGAAAAAGAACTCAAAAAGCATTTAGGCGTAGAGCAGATTTTGTGGCTCCATCACGGCTATTTAGCCGGAGATGACACCGACAGCCATATCGATACCTTGGCCCGTTTTATCGACACGGATACGATCATGTACGTCAAATGTGACAATCAAAAAGATGAGCATTACGAGGCGCTCAAAAAAATGGAAGAGGAGTTGAAATTATTACGCGATATCGACGGAGAACCGTTTAATCTTATCGCACTGCCGATGTGTTCACCGGTATTTTATGATGATGAGCGGCTGCCGGCAACCTATGCCAACTTCTTGATTATCAACGATGCCGTATTGCTCCCTGTCTATAACGATCCGCATGATGCCCAAGCAATAGCGATCTGCGAGAAAGCATTCCGTGGACGCGATATTATCCCGATCGACTGCTCCGTATTGATCCGTCAGCACGGATCACTTCACTGTGTTACGATGCAGTTTCCCGAAGAGGTAGGATTACGGGTGGAATAAGAGAGCAAATCCGTTAAAAAGAAAATAGCCCGAAGCGGCTAAGAGCATAAGGGTTAAAAGTATTTGTTTTTTATTCATGCATGAAAGTGTAACATAAAAAGCAAATACCGCAATAGACGTGATTTAAGTTCCCGACTTAACACTAATGTAACACTTCTTTTTTATTATATCCCCCATATTATCTTAAGGATTTAGAAGTATGAAGAAAATCTCTCTCCTCTCTTTAGCGGCTACGCTCGCGCTTGCTACAGAGCCTGTCACAATTCAAAAAATCACCGTTGAAGCCTCTGCCCCTAAAGCTGATGGTAAAAACATCGTTGCTGATGAGATGGTCAAATTTTCTCGCCAATCCGATCTGGGCGAAATGCTTTCCCAAACCCTCCCTGAAATCACCCATGTTCGCAATAGCGGTGTCGGCAATGATATTATTCTTCGCGGATTTCGTAAAGACAATATCAATGTAACCATTGATGATGCCAAGGTATGCGGCGCCTGTCCTAACCGTATGGATCCTCCGGCTATGCACGTCTCATCTAGCCAAATTGCCAGTGTAGAAGTTCAAGAAGGGCCGTTTGACGTAACCCAATTCGGAAGCCTAGGCGGCAAAATCAATGTCGTCACCAAAGACCCTGAAAAAGGGATGCACGGAGAAGTTTCTACGACATTAGGTAGTTTTGATTATCAAAAGCTCTCAACAACCGTTGAGGGGGGCAATGATAAAGTTCAAGCACTCGTTGGCTTCAGCCGTGAAACATCGGGGCAATACAAAGATGGAGACGGACTAACACTTGCGGAACAGACAGATGCCTTGACCGCACCTGCTAGTATGCAAAAATATGCAACAGCGTACAAAGATATGGATGCGTATACACGTAATAATTACTGGGCTAAACTCGTCGGTAACATCGGTAATAATCAAAAATTGACACTCAGCTATTTTGGAGACCGTGCCGATGATATCCTCTACCCGCGCTACCCGATGGATGCAAAGATTGATGACACCGATATGTTTAAAGCAAAATACGAACTCTTTAATCTTTCTGACTTTTCAGATAAACTGAAACTTGAAGCATACCACTCTAAAGTCCAGCATGAGATGGGGACATACTATAGAAAATCCGCTTCTGGCGGTGTAGTTATGATAGCACCGGTAGATGCAATCATTAAAGGGGCATCTATTGAAAATACTGTTAACCTTTCAGGTACAAAAGTATCTATCGGATTAGATAGTAGCATCCGAAATTGGGACGGTTTCCGTTATTCTAGCGCCGCACCGGCTACTAAAACAATCTTATTGCCTGATGTAGATACAAAAAATATTGCCCTCTACACGAAAGCGACTAAAACCATTGGAGATTATGAAATCAATGGCGGACTTCGCTATGATGATACATCTATCGATGCAGATCAAACAAAAACAGGTTATTCTGCTGCGCAGGATAAAGATTATAATAACCTAAGCGGCAATATCATGGTTAAATACAATCTCTCTTCAACCACTAGTATTTTTACAGGAGTAGGACAATCTACCCGTGTCCCGGATGCTAAAGAACTCTATTGGCTAAATAGTACCCATAATAATTTGAACGAAACAAAAAACCGTGAAATCGATCTTGGGGCTGAACACACATCGGGCAACTTTCATGTAAAAGGGACAGCGTTCTACAGCAATCTCAAAGATTTTATTTATCAGTACAAAAATGGTGCTGCAACTTCTACTTGGGCTAATATCGATGCTAAAATCGTTGGATTCGACCTACAAGCTGATTATCTTCTAAACAATGATTGGCGTATCGAATCAGGAATGGCATACCAAAAAGGGTCTAAAAAAGATACCGATCAACTTGATAACCTAACAACTCAAGTACAAACCGATAAAGATTTAGCCGAAATTCCACCTATGAAAGGGCGTGTTGCCCTTGTCATGGATACCGGAACAAACTACTTAATGACTGAGTGGATCGCCGCGAAAGCTCAAACAATCGATTCGGATAATGGGGAAAAAGATATTGCGGGATACAGTATTTTAAACCTAAAATACGGACATGACTTCCAAAACGGTTTCTCGTTCAATGCCGGAATCAATAACTTCTTTGATCGTACGTATGCCGTTAACAACGGCTATATAGGGAATGAGTTAATTACGGGTATTACAGGTTCAACAGATCCGCTCGTCCTTAACGAACCGGGACGTAGCTTCTACACTACCCTTAGCTACAGATTCTAACCCTCAAGCGTTTCGTCACTTCCCGCATCGTGCGGGAACTACACTTGATTTTCCAAAAACCATCCGAAGCCGAACATCAAACCCGGTGTTTTGGCTTTGGTTTCATCCAATACGAACTCTTTTGCTTCACTTATAGGAATTTCAACCACTTCAATCGATTCGACACCGACACCGCCGCCTCCATTGACCCGCATCGACTCATTGATACGAGCGGTATACAGAGTCTGTACCGATCCGGCAAATCCTACCGCCGTATAAAACGATGTTACCCTCTCTATTTTCTCCAGCGGCACATAATAACCGCACTCCTCCAAAATCTCTTCATGCGCAATTTCAACAAGCAATTTTTCTTTGTCAACGATCCCCGCACACAATTCGTACGTATAGCCGTCATTATTTTTGAGATATACGGGAGGCCGAAACTGTTTGACAATAATCAGTGAATTATGTTCTTCATGATACAAAAGAATAGCGACGCTGTCGTGCACTTCCACCATATCCCATATTTTGTCAATACCGGCTTGAGTATAAAATATCCGTTTGGGTTTCACAAAATCGGAATGCGAACACGCTCCGACAGTAACATCTTTTATCATTGTTATTCTTTAAAAAGGTTTCGGTTTAAACGTATCGGAATCTAAATAGTAGGTTTCGTGAAAATCGAAATACGGTTTGCGGACAGATTTAACCTGCATCGCCTTTTTGAATATTTTATTCATCTTGTCCCGTATAGCGATAAACGCTTTACGCTCTTTGCCGCTAAACCCTTCGGTCGTCTTTTTCATAACGCTCAGAGGATTGATCGCCGTACTTCCCGAATACATCCCGAAATGCAAATGGGGGCCTGAGGACAGACCTGAATTACCGACGTATCCGATTACTTCTCCCTGTTTAACACGTGATCCGTTATGGATGCCGCTTCGAAATGATTTTTGGTGCGCATAAAGGCTCGTTAACCCATTCGAATGCCGAATCTTGATGGTATTGCCGTATCCGCGAGAAAATCCCACATAACTGACACGTCCATCTCCTGTCGACAATATAGGCGTCCCCGGACGCGCTCCGAAATCGACTCCCAGATGGGCACGATAGCGGTGCAATATCGGATGGAATCGACTCTTCGTAAAACGGGAAGTGATTCGAGGGTTTTTAATCGGGATTTTGAACAAAAACTTCTCGTACTGCGCCCCTTTTTCATCGTAAAAACGTCCGTCCTTGTGACGGTATACGGTCACTTTTTTTCCATTGATTTCGACCATTGCACCGTGAACTTCCGGCATTGAAAACGGTTTACCCAGACGATATTTTTGGGTGTATACCAATATTATTGGATCACCAACGTGAAATCCTCTGCGAAAATCGACTTTACCTTTAAACATTTTGACAAAAACGGAAGCAAGATTTTTAGAACCTGTTGCCTTTACTATGTCATCATACGGAAGACTTTTAATCGGAAGGTAAAGTGTCTCGGTATACTCTTCACTCACGATCGGAGTTACTTTCATAGCGTAACGATTTTTCTTCGTTAGATAAATCTGAAGCTGCAGTTCGTCATTGACGGGAATGAGGATTTGACGGATGATATTTTTATCATTCACGACCATTTGACAGTTGGCATTATAAGGGATATCCTCGGTCAAAGTTTGATCGTCTTTATCAAGATTGTAATATAGGGAAAGGGGAAGTTTCTTCCGCTCTAAAAAGGTAAGAAAACTTTCACCGTTATTCCATTTGAAGGGTTTTACAGAGCCGCCGAAAAGGAGAAGGGGCAATAACAACAATATAAAAAGGCGGCCCATTCTCATCCTTGGTCAAAATACGCATCGCAAATGCAAAAAAGAATTAAATAATAGCAAAAATTCCATTTACAAAGTGGTGTTTGGCTATAATCGTCCCTACTTACTTTACCAAAAGGTTACCATGATGCGCATCTGGCTTATTACTCTTATTACCTGCAGCGTCTTAAACGCTTCGCCCATTACTGCACCCTTACTCGATATCGAGCAAAACCGGGCATCTATCATAGCTGAGAATTTAAAGACAGGGATGAGCGGTTTTATCGTCAGACAATTCGATGCCGACCATAGTACTATCATTGCCAATGCACGCGTTGAACAAACCAATCCGGCCAATAACCGAGCTATACTCAAAATCAGTAAATATGACGGTCTGCATCAAGATGCTCTCCCCGGCGGCAACTGGACTCCGAAACCGTCCGATATTGCGGTATTGGCGTATGATTATCAACGGGCGCTGCTGATAGCGCCGAATGATGACACCTATGATGCCGTTACCAAAAGTATCTCCGGCGTCGAATGGGTACATCCCGATAATTACGCATCGTTTCTCTCTTACGAAGGGCATCAAACCCCTTTGGTAGACGATTTTAAAAGCTACTGCACCGCTAATTCGGTAGGGTTACTCTATATTCAAAGCGCAGAGAACCTTTTTACCCTCGATTGCAAAAGCTTTACCGTTCTTCAAACAACCCCTTTTGCAACGGTTTCAGAAAAAAAACAAACCCCTTTTTATACCCGTATACCGACCATCCGAGCGGCATGGTGGGGTGAGGGAAGCTCAAGTTTAGACAGCTATGAGCCTTACTACCTAGAGATCATCGCTTTAAACAATTCAAAAAACAAAGAGCTATATGAACTGTACAAAGGAAAATTTAGTAAAGAAAGTGCACTATTGCGCCATTTCGAGACGAAGGAATAAGCAATGCTGAGCACTCACGCATTAGATTTTTTTACAACTTTACTGGGTAAAGAGAACGTTTACAGTGACAAAGCCCACCTTATCGCCTACAGCTATGATGCGACACGTGAGCGTTTTGAGCCTGAAGCGGTCCTTTTTCCCCGCCATGAGCAAGACGTCAGCGATATTTTAAAATACTGCAATGAGCACCGTATTGTGATCGTCCCGCGCGGAGCGGGAAGCGGCTTTACCGGCGGAGCGTTGCCGGCCAACGGCGGAATCGTACTGGCGTTTGAAAAACATATGAACAAAATCCTGGAAATCGATATGCAAAACATGGTCGCTATCGTTCAGCCGGGTGTGGTGAATATGGAACTCCAAAAGGCGGTTGAAGAGGTCGGCCTTTTCTACCCGCCCGATCCTGCCAGCCAAGAGTACTCTACCATCGGCGGAAACGTCAATGAAAACGCGGGCGGTATGCGGGCGGCTAAATACGGTATTACCAAAGATTACGTCATGGCAATCCGTGCGGTACTTCCCAACGGCGATATTATCAAAGCGGGTAAGCGGACGATTAAAGACGTCGCCGGCTATAACATTGCGGGGATTTTGATCGCTTCAGAGGGGACGCTGGCCGTTACGACCGAAGTGACCCTCAAACTCCTCTCCAAACCCCGCATGACTAAAACGGCGATGGGAATTTTCCCGACCGTCCATGCGGCTATGGAAGCGGTCTATAAAACGATGGCGAGCGGTGTCACCCCGGTGGCTATGGAGTTCTTGGACAACCTCACCATCCGCGCCGTTGAACAGACATATCATAAAGGGCTACCGACCGAAGCGGGTGCGATTTTAGTCACCGATGTGGATGGAAATCTCGAAGAAGATCTTGATTTTCAGTTGGACGTTATCGGACGTGTTTTCCGTGACAACGGATGCAGCGAGTTTAAAATTGCCCAAAACAAACAGGAGGCTTCCGATCTGTGGTTCGCCCGCCGAAACGCCAGCCAGTCATTGTCGGTCTACGGAAGCAAAAAACTCAATGAAGACGTTACCGTCCCCCGTTCCGCGCTTCCGGCACTGCTGGATCAGTTTTACAAAATCGCCGATAAATACAACATCAAAATCCCCTGCTTCGGGCATACGGGAGACGGTAACGTCCACACCAACGTCATGGTAGACGGCCGTGATCCTGAACAGGTCAAAATCGGCTACAAAGCGATCGAAGAGGTCTTTCAGGCAACCATCGATCTGGGCGGAACGCTCAGCGGAGAGCACGGTATCGGCCTGGCCAAAGCACCGTATATGGGGATGGCGTTTACTCCCGAAGAGATGGCGCTCTTTCAATCGATCAAACGGGCGTTTGATCCCAACAACATCCTCAATCCGTCCAAAATGGGTCTAGAGTAGGTGATGAAACTAAAAGCGATGCTGAGGCATATCCGGCTTTTTTTCCTGATGCTTTTTGATCGGGAAATTACGGTCTATGCTTCGAGCCTCAGCTTCTATACCATTTTCACCGTCGTACCGCTCTTGATTATCTCCCTTAGTCTGATAGCCAATGTTCCGGTATTTGAAGAGCAATACGCCAAAATCCAAATCTTTATTTTTGAAAATATGATGCCGGTTCAAACTGCAGCAGTCGCCGGGTATCTCGAATCCTTTTTCCAAAACTCGGTACAGCTCGGCGTCATCGGTTTTACGACGATGATCGTCTCATCCTTGCTCTTTTTCCAAAATTTCGAACATATCGTCAGTAAAATTTTCAAAGTGCCGAAAAGAGGTCTTTGGGATGCTATTACCACGTACTGGACACTCATTACCCTCACACCGATCGTCCTTATAGCGTCCATGAGTTTAAACGCTTATTTAGTCTCTCATGTCAGCGGAGCGGCACTCCATGCCCTCTCTATTTTCCCATTTTTGCTGCTTTGGGGAATCTTTTTCATCATTTATCATATTGCGGTCAATGCCGACGTCTCTCCGAAAGCCGCCGCTATGAGCTCTTTTATCGTCGCCGTTGTGTGGGGGGTGGCAAAGAACAGCTTTGTCCAATACGTCTTTTACAACAAAACCTACGCCACCATGTACGGATCGTTTTCCGCTCTCATCTTTTTCTTTTTGTGGATTTATGTTTCGTGGATTATCGTCATCTACGGGATGAAACTATGCTATCTGATAAACCGCGCTGCCCAGCGTGGTGAGTCCCAAAATACCTAACGCCCAAAAGGCCTCTTTACGTTGCATCGCTATCAGCGCCAAAACAATGCTCCCGATACCGGCTCCTATCGGTATCGCCACCTTATTGACCGCACCCGCTTCGAACAATAGGGCAAGATACGGATCGAAGAGATTTCCCCACGGTGTCAGATGCAATGCCAAAACAACAGGGTAGTAGAGGTTAAACACAAGTGCCAAAGGGATCGATCCGATGTGCCACCATCCGAAGGTTCCGAATAGGGAAAGGGAAATCGGCAAAAGAACGAGATAACACCAGATATGAAGCGCCAGAAATATCTGCCACGGCTTCCAATGCTCATAATAGCGGAGAAAAATAAAAATTGAAAGTACCCCAAACGTCGAAAACCAAAACCCGAGAGAAAAGAAAAGTTTCGGAAAAAAAGCGAGTAATACCCCAACGGTAATAAGCAGCGTTTGTAACGATACGATCTTTATCCCCCGATCATACAGCCAATACCCAACAGCGATCATCCCGAAAGCTCTCACCATTGGAGGGATAAACTCCAATGCCCATAAATACAAAAACAAAATTGCCAATACAATAAAAAAAAGATCGCGATTGCCGTGACGGTAAGGAAAATAGCGGTTTTGGAACCAACGATACGGGCGACGGAAGAGAAAATAGGCGATCAGCGAAATAATCCCGTAATGATAGCCGCTGATCGAGAGGATATGGCTCAATCCCATTGCCCCTACCAGCGTTTGAAACTCCTGCGACATCGGCGTAGCGACGAACAGCGCACCGTAAAGTTCCTTAATCCATGGATCGTCGTGTGCGAGCGCAATACGGCGATACCACTGCTCTTTGAGACTAAGCTGCGGATACACCTCCATGATCACACCGCGTGCACGAAATCCTTTGAGGTAATCTAGAAAAGTTACTTTCTTTACTTGCAGCTCTACGAGCACATCCCGTCCCCGTAAATCTCTGAGATACGGGCTCATAACACTTCGAACACTGGAGCCGTTTTCGAGCCGAAGTTTTATGGAAGTTTTAGGAATCTCACCGATAAGACGTACTTCCTGATCGATGACCTCAGCACGTACCAAGGGATCATCAAAGGTTTTGAGTTTCGTAAACTGATAATATTCATAGGAAAGGGATAACGAGAGGATAAAAAAGAGAAACAGAACAAAAAGCGAGCCGCTTTTGAAATCGAAGAGATCAATGCGTTCAAGCTTGCTCATTTATATCCTTTTTATACTTTCTTTTCTTTACCGAAAGAAAAGAAACAAAAGAAGCTCATCTCTTTAGCAAAACGCTCACGCAACTATCGGCACTTTTGCCTTCGTGCGTGGCTTCTAAGGATGCCAAAAAGATAAATATTTTTTTATATAATCGGCATTGAAACATTCCCGACACTCTCATCATCTAAATTCATCGTCGCACTTTTCATATCGATACTTTCATACACGATCTGTGCCGCACCGAATGTCGGACGATCGACGAAACGGGTGAATTTTTTCTGGAACATCAGTTTCACATGACCCGTCGGACCGTTACGCTGTTTTCCGATGATGATTTCCGCCTCCTCTTCTTCCTTTTCAACATACTTGGAGATAAACTCTTTTCCTGCCGAAATCGCCTCTTTCTCCCGTTCTTTCTCCTCTTTGTAGAGGTAGACGTCGTTTCGGTAGACGAAGAGGATGATATCGGCATCCTGCTCGATCGATCCCGACTCACGGATATCGCTGAGCATCGGCCGTTTATCGGCGCGCGATTCGAGGCCACGGTTGAGCTGAGAGAGGGCGATGATCGGTATCCCCAGCTCACGGGCGAGCATTTTCAGCCCCCGCGAAATCTCACTCACCTCTAAGTGACGATCTTTTCCCCCCGTACCGTTCATGATTTGGAGGTAGTCGATAACGGCAACTTCGATCTCGGGGTGACGGCTTTTGAGCTTGCGCAGTTTGGAACGGAGCTGATGGATGTTGATAGAGCCGTGATCGTCCACAAAAAGCTTGGATCGGCGCATTTTATCGACCGCATCGTTTAGCTGTTTATACTCCTGCGGATTCATATCCCCGACACGGAGGCGCTGCAGCTGGATCGAGGTTTGAACGCTCAAAAGCCGGAGCATCAGCTGCTCCGCGGGCATCTCCAGTGAGAAAAAAGCGACCCCGCTCCCTTTGTCGAGGAGATTTTGCACCATATTGAGAGCGAAAGAGGTTTTCCCCATCGCCGGACGGGCGGCGATAATGACGAGATCCCCTTTTCCGTATCCGGTGGTCATCTTGTTCAGCTCCGCATATCCCGTATCGACACCGACGAGAACCGAATCGCCTCGTGCTTTCATCTCTTCGATATACGCCAGCGTCTCATCGGCGATGGACGGGGCATCTTTGAAATCGGTCGCCTGAGAGCTTTGGGTAATCTCGTAGAGCTTTTTCTCGACCAAATCGACAACGTCGGTTCCACTCAGTTCCTCTTCCAGCGTAACCCTCTTAATCTCGGTCGTGAGGGTAAGGAGATGACGCTTGATCGCTTTGTCTTTGATCTCCTGCACGTACGCTTTGGTATTGGCGATCGGATTGGCGGTGAGGATTTCCACCATCACCCGCTCGTCAAATTTAGACTTGGCGGTAAGCTCTTTACGGATAAACTCCTCATCGATCGGAAGGTCCCGATGGGAGAGACTCATCATGGCACGGTAAATCTCCTGATGGGCACTTAGATAAAAGTCTTCCGGAGTCAGCACCGCATCAAAATCGTCAAACTGCGAAGGATCGAAAACGATAGAGCTCAAAACGGAGCGCTCAAATGCCAAGTTATATAACGACTCTTCCATTTAGTTTGCCTCCGGCAGACGCTGCATGAGCGAAGCCCATGCAACTACGCTAAGACCGCTTGGGTCACTAAAGCTTGCCCCGTTCGGGGCAGATTTATCGTGTTTTAGCATTTAATCTTCCTCTCTAGCCATTTTCTCAACCTCTTCGACAAAACGGTCAACGAGCTTGTCTTCATCCAGCCGCGCAACCACTTCCCCTTTGACCATCACCAGCCCCGATCCCTTGCCATATGCGATCGCGACATCGGCATGCTTCGCTTCCCCGATCGCATTGACGACACACCCCATCACCGAGAGGTCGAGAGGCTTTTTGATGTGCTTGACTTTCGCTTCGATGATGCTGACCGCACTTACCAGATCGGCTTCGATCCGTCCGCACGTCGGGCACGATATGATATTCGGTCCCTCTTTGGCCACACCGCTGTCTTTGAGAATCGCACGACCGACTTTTATCTCCTCTTCGAGTTCACCCGTAATGGAAACCCGCATCGTATCGCCGATCCCCTCCAAGAGCAGCGTCCCCAATCCGATAGCACTTTTGATCGTCGCATGAAACACCGTCCCCGCTTCGGTCACCCCCAGATGAAACGGATAGTTATTTTTAGGACGCAGCATTCGATACGCTTCGACGGTGCGCTGAACGTCGCTTGCTTTGAGGGAGACTTTGATATCGGTAAATCCGAGATCTTCGAGATATTTGATATTGTATTCGGCAGATGCCACCATCCCCTCAGCCGTTGCGCCGTAGCGCTGTTCGAACTCTTTTTCCAGACTTCCCGCATTCACCCCGATACGAACCGGGATTTTGCGTTCCTGACACGCTTTGACGATCTCGCGGATACGGGATTTTTCTCCGATATTGCCCGGATTGAAACGGATACAGTCCACACTTTCCGCCGCGATAAGGGCGAGCTTGTAGTTAAAATGGATATCGGCGACGAGAGGGAGAGAAATCTGCTCTTTGATCGCTTTAAGGGCGCGTGCATCTTCCTCATCGGGAACGGCGACACGGACGATGTCGCATCCGGCGAAATGGAGGCGGTTGATCTGCTCCACCGTTGCGGCAATATCCGCCGTACGAGAATAGGTCATCGATTGCACCGAGATAGGAGCATCTCCCCCGATGGCGACATTACCGACAAAAATTTGTTTGGTTGGGTAGCGTGTTATCATAGTATAGATTGTAGCTTTAAACACGTTAATTTTTACTGACTTCTGCCTCGAATGAGGCAAGCTTCAGTGCCATAGCAGCGAGCATAGCCAAAGGGATTTTATTCCTTTGGCGTTTAAATATTAGACAAACTCTATCGGGTCCATATCGATCTCACAGAGCGGCGATTTGACATGTTTGACGGCACGGATCAAATCGGTACTTTTGTCACTTCGCAGCAGTATTTGAAAGCGGTATTTATCGGCAATCTTCTCGATAGGTGAGGCTCCGTATCCGACAATCTGGACATTTGCCATCTGCTCAATCTGCTTAACCGCCTTCTCCATTTCGCCTTTCGCTTTTAGTCCGTTTTTATGAGCGTACAGCAACCGTACCAGCTTTTTCGTCGGAGGGTATCGCCCCGCTCTGATTCTCATCTCCTGAACCAAAAATTGTTCATAATCATCCAAATATTCCCGAAAAAACGACTCGTTAAAGCTTTGAACCAAAACGAGGGCATTTTGTTTCCGGCCGCTCCGACCCGCGATCTGCACCAGAAGCGACAAAGCCTTCTCCCTAGAGCGGTAATCGCTCTGAGAGAGGAGATTGTCGATCCCCATCACCACCGCGAGGGTGATATCGTGATAATCATGCCCCTTTGAGAGCATCTGCGTCCCGACAAGAAGATCGATCTGGCGATTATTAAACGCTTCGAGCACTTTGATCAGCTTGTTTTGGGTTGTGATGATATCGCGGTCAAACTGCTGTACTCTCAGATTTCCCGAGAGTTTACTAAAATGTTCCACCGCTTCCGCCGTTCCGAGACGTGCGGTACGGAGTGCTCCGCTTTGACATTTCGGGCACACTTTGGGGAGTATTTCGGTGTAGTTGCAGTAGTGGCATTTGAGGGCGCGGGAGTTTTTATGCTGGCTCATCCCGACACTGCAAAACGGACACTCGACATGGTAGCCGCAGGCATCACACACCGTGTATTTGAAATTGGCACGCGTCGGGATAAAAACGATCCCCTGATGCTCTTTTTCGAAGTTTTCCATAATAGCATTATCGATAGTTTGCGTCAGCGCTTCGAGCGAGGGCTCGAACACAAACGTCCGCTTCGACTCGAAATACCCCCCCCGCAAACGAAAAAACGGATATTTGGCATAGCTGGAGAGACTCGGCGTCGCACTCCCGAGTACGACGGGAATTTTGAGCAAATTGCCGATATAGACCGCCATATCCCGAGCGTTATAACGGGGACGGCTTGAGGATTTGTAGCTCTCATCGTGCTCTTCGTCGACAACGATCAATCCCAAATCCTTAATCGGCAAAAAGAGGGCTGAGCGGGGACCGACGATGATATTGGCCGTTCCGCTGTAGATTTTTTCCAGCGTCGTTTTTTTCTGCTTCGGGGTCATCTTCGAATGCCACAACACTACCGCGTCGTCGAAATGATTTTTAAACCGTTTCTCCATTTGGGGAGTGAGCGAGATTTCAGGGAGTAGTAATAATGCCCTCTTCCCCTCAGACAGAACTTCATCCATTCGGGACATGTAGATTTCGCTTTTCCCCGCCCCCGTATCTCCGAACAAAAGGGATACTTTATGAGAACGGATGAAATCGAGGGCTTTTAATTGTGATTCGGAGAGGGTGATATTGACAGGTGTCCGTTCACCCTGAGCACTTGTGCCCTGTTGGGTATGTCGAAGGGTCCATGGTTCGACAGACTCACCACGGACGGAATATGGGCTTTCCATCCTCTCAAACGGTACAAACAAATTCAGTGCTTCTCCCAACGAACACCCATAATACTCCGCCATAAACTGCGCGGTTTGTATTTGAGTATCGGAATAGAAAAAAGGGGTGATGTCACCGACCGCCTGTGTCGTAAATTCTGGCTTTTCACACTGCGCGATAACGACTCCGTGCATGGTACGGCTAGAGAGGGTGGCTTCGATTTCCGTCCCAATGTCCAATAAATTTGGTGAATGATAGGTAAGAGATTCGAGAGGGGAACCCAAAAGGGCTAAAAGATAATAATACAAAATTTTACTGAGTCAATAGATTACAATTTCCTGCACCTGCAACGCAATCAAACCTTCCGGTTGCTTGTGTGTAAGTAAACTGTGTATCAACACCTAAAACTCTAAATTGATACTGATCCGCCGCTGTTTTTCTCCAATGGCCGTTTGTGGAACCTGACGCAATCCCATATTGCAATAAAGTTCTAGCGGCTACACCATTATTATCAAATAAGATATCTCCATCTGCCGATGCAGCAGCAGCTAGATGATCGAGATGATTTATATATACACTCTCTCCTTGCAGCAACCGACTTTGACGGTCACTTACAATCGCCGCACGGATTGCCGCTACATCGCTCCGTCCTTTGGCAATCTGAGCATCATCACGCGTTGCGGCAAGACGGGGAATAGCAACCGCCGCTAATATCCCCAATACTACAATCACAAAAACAAGTTCGATCATTGTAAAGCCGTTCCGAACTTTTTCCATTGCCACTCTCTCTATTTCAACCAAATTTTAAAATCTATGAGCATCTTTTCGTACTTACCGCTTCAGTCTCATGATATAAAGAAACCTACTATTTCCTCATATTATAAGAATAAAAGAGAGGATTGCAAAGAATAGAATCTCTTTTGCAATCCTACACTCAGCTCTTAGCGAACGACTCTGTTCCCTAATACGCTGACATTCACATCAGCAGGGAATTTTTGAGCTGCCAACGCACATACATTGTCTGCAATATCTGCCGCACGTGTTATAGTAATAGTATTATCATTAGCTCGAACGATTGTCAAACATGTTGACGTTGCCGACCCGTTAATATCTACGTTATTTCCGTTTGCTCCGATATTTGCTCCACCGCCGGCAACCGTATTCAAATTTGCTGCCAATGTACCTGTTGCAAGAGCAGCAGTCGTGATATTGGTCACAACAGTATCCGCATCTTGTGTTACACGAGCTGCTGCCGCATCTTCACGCGTTGCCGCAAGACGAGGAATCGCAACAGCCGCTAAAATTCCCAAAATAACGATCACGAAGATCAACTCAATCATAGTAAAACCTGAACGTTTCATGGTTTACTCCTTGAAGTTTTTAATATTGATTACACTCGTAACCATACCGTCATTATGAATGGGGTTCTCTTACAGTTTGATTAAAATTCAACATAAATCTACAAACACTTTGTATTACGGGGGTTTTAACGAGAATATGGCATAATTGATTAAAATGAAGGAGAGTCTTATGAAAATTGCCGTACCCGTAATGGATGAGAGTTTGAAAATGGCCGGAAATGCCGGACACACCCCTTACTTTGCCGTGTTTAACTTAAGCGGAGGGATGTTTAAAAGCTTTACCCTAGAGGGGCTTCGCGCCAATCCGAAAGTTGCCGGGGAAGAGCCTCACGATCATGACGAGCACCACACCTGCGATCATGATGAGGGGGATATCGAACATATCCGTGCGCATGATACGATGGCCGATACGATCGAAGACTGTGACTACCTCGTCGTTAAAATGGCATGTAAAAATACCGCGAAAAGTATGAATAACGTCGGTGTCAAACTCCAAAAGTACAATGGAACCGAAGCTTTGGCTCCAAAAATATTGACGGAATTAGCGGCACAATTCAAATAATCCACCACTTTAATTCTCGTTTATAAATTGGAGGCGTATAATTCGCACCGTAAATAAAGCATCCGCTTTAAATCTTCATCTGCGTACAGTATGCAGATGAGCCCTAAAAGGTAAAATAACACCATGATTTCCGCAGAGATTGAGACGTTAGGCATTAAAAAGAGTGGAAAGCTATTCCATAACCTCAGTTACGACGAGTTGATCCGACATGAACTCGAAAACGGTGAGTGTAAACTTGCCAGCAACGGTGCAACGATGGTCGATACCGGTATTTTTACCGGTAGAAGCCCCAAAGATAAATATTTTGTAAACCAAGACCCTTCCAATAAATACATTGCTTGGGGTGATGTCAATAAAAAAATCGATAAATCGGTTTTTGATGAGATTCTCGTTGTAGCGCGTGAGCAACTCTCCGGAAAAGATCTCTACATTACCGACGTATATTGCGGATCGAGTGCCAGCAGTAAACGTTCTGTCCGTTTCGTATCTGAGATCGCATGGCAGTCCCATTTTGTCAAAAATATGTTTATCCGTCCAAGCGTTGCGGAACTCGAAACATTCAAACCTTCATTTACCGTCCTCAACGCATGTAAAGCGGTCAATGAAAAATGGCAGAATCACGGATTGAATTCCGAAGTATTCGTCCTCTTCAGCGTCGAAGAGAATCTCTGCATCATCGGCGGTACATGGTACGGCGGAGAGATGAAAAAAGGGATTTTTTCGATGATGAACTATTGGCTTCCTCTTGAAGGAAAGCTCTCCATGCACTGCTCGGCCAACGTCGGAGCCGCGGGTGATACCTGTCTCTTTTTCGGACTCAGCGGTACCGGAAAAACAACCCTCTCTACCGATCCGAAACGCGCACTCATCGGAGATGACGAACACGGATGGGATGAGGAAGGTGTCTTTAATTTCGAGGGGGGATGCTATGCGAAAGTGATCAACCTCGATCCTAGCAGCGAACCTGAGATTCATAATGCCATCCGCCGCAATGCTCTGCTTGAAAATGTCGTTTACGATGAAGACGGTGTCGTCGACTATACCGACGGGTCAAAAACTGAAAACACCCGCGTCTCGTATCCTATTGAACATATCGAGAACCACCAGCCCTCACTGATGGCGGCCCATCCTAAAAACATTATTTTCCTCTCTGCCGATGCATTCGGCGTATTGCCTCCGGTCAGTAAACTCACAAAAGAGCAGGCAATGTACTATTTCCTCAGCGGTTACACGGCAAAAGTCGCCGGAACCGAGCGTGGAATCACCGAGCCTGTCGCAACGTTCAGTTCATGCTTCGGGGAAGCGTTCCTACCTCTTCATCCGACCGTTTACGCAAAACTTTTGGGTGAAAAAATCGATCAGCACGGTGTTAATGTTTATCTCGTAAATACCGGATGGACGGGCGGCGGATACGGTGTCGGAAAACGGATGAGCATCAAAGATACCCGTGCTTGCATCAATGCCATCTTGGACGGTACGATCAATGAAAGCGAATTTGACACTACCAATACCTTCGGCTTCCATATCCCTAAAACACTCGGTGATATCAACCCTGTTATCCTCAATCCTCGAAATGCGTGGGCTGACCGTGACGCATATCTCGTTCAACGCGATAACCTGGCGGCGCTTTTCATCAAAAACTTCCAAAAATATACCGACGGAAATAGCGATTTCGACTACTCTGCCGCCGGTCCAAAACTTCCGAACTAATCTAATTTCTTCTTCTTTCTTTCTTTCTTTCTACTTTTCTTTTTAACAAGAAAAGTAGCAAAAGAAAATCGCCCTCACACCAGAACGCTGGCGGTACGCTTTTGCCCTACGGCACGCGACCTTGCTCTTGGTGTGGTGTGAGGGCATTACTATTTTATAAATTTTCCGTGATCCATTACCTAGAGCCGCTCCAAAGGCAGCAGTGCCGAGAGGAGCAAGCGTTATTGGATCACGGTATGCTCTTTTGGTACTTTTCTGGCTAAACAGAAAAGGACAAATAAAAAAATATGGATTATTGAGTGAAGAAAAAAGCGTGCAGGGTTTTCACCCTACACGGAAGATTAACAAGAGTAAGTAGATTTGAATTCGAACGCAGTAGGACGAGCTTCGTCAGGCCATACTTGTGTTTCAAATTTGTAATTTTGATAAGTATCGATGAACAAATCAGTCATTACCGGTTTTAAGAAGTCGTTATCACGGATCAATGCTTCCAATGCACCGCGCAATGTGTGCGGCATTTGAGGAATACCTTTTTCACGGATTTCATTCAAAGAAAGTTCGAACAAATCTTCATCCATCGGTCCAACCGGTACCATTTTGTTTTTGATACCGTCAAGTCCTGCTAGCAACATTGCCGTAAACGCAAGATATGGGCATGACGTAGAATCCGGGAAACGCATTTCAATACGAGTCGCTTTTTCACCTGCACCGTAAGGAACACGGCAGCTAGCTGAGCGGTTTTGGCTTGAATACGTCAAGATTGACGGTGCTTCGAATCCAGGGATAAGACGTTTGTATGAGTTGGTTGACGGGTTAGTGAACGCTGCAACGGCACGTGCGTGAGCAAAAATACCGCCTACATAATGAAGCGCTGTTTCAGATAAGTTGCTGTAACCGCCCTCTTTATAGAATGTATTTTTTCCGTCTTTCCAGATTGATTGGTGAACGTGCATACCGTTTCCGTTATCTCCGTAAAGCGGTTTAGGCATAAATGTAACGGTTTTGCCGTTAAGGTGCGCTACCATTTTAATAACGTATTTAAGTTTTTGAACATTATCAGCCGCTTCGACCAATGTTCCGAAAACAACACCGATTTCACCTTGTCCTTGTGCAACTTCATGGTGACCGAGAACAACTTCAAGACCGACTTGTTCCAATACCAACATCATCTCTGCACGTAGATCAACCATAGTGTCGATCGGAGCTACCGGGAAGTAACCCCCTTTTGTACGTGGGCGGTGACCTGTGTTGAAACCGTCTTTGAAATCTTTCCCATCATTCCATGCACCCTCTTCGGTGTCAACTTCATAGTATGAGCAGTTTACTTCGTCACGGATTTTTACATCGTCGAATACGAAAAATTCATTTTCAGGTCCAAAATAGGCAACATCTCCTACACCGGCGTTTGCAAGGTGTTCAAGCGCTTTTTTAGCGATTGCACGCGGGCATTTTTCATACGCTTGACCTTTGTAAATGTCATAAACGTCACAGAATACGATAATGGTCGGGTCAGCAGTAAAAGGATCCATAAATGCTGACGGAGCATCAGGTTTAAGAAGCATATCCGAACGGTTAATCGGCTGCCAAGCATCGATTGATGATCCGTCAAACGGAAGACCGTTTTCAAAATGGCCCGCATTAACGGCGCTCATACGATAGCTAACGTGATGCCATGTCCCTTTCATATCGGTGAAGCGAAAATCAACGAACTGAACGTCATTCTCTTTACAAAAACTGAAAAACTCGTCGACACTGTTTACGAATTTACCCATGCGAATCTCCTGAACATAATTAAAGTATCGCAGTATAGCAAAAGTTAACGTTATCTAAAATATTTTGCATGATTAAAATTTAATCATTTCCCGATCCCTCTCTCGGTAGAGTGCACATTGTCTGTATCCGACCGAACGTGCCAATGCTTCCGTCTCGTTGCTAAACATCCCTACCTGCTCTTTGCAATGAGCATCCGAACCGAACGTAATCGGAATTTCCAATTCGGCGATCGACTCGAGCAAAAGAGGTGACGGATACGCTTCTTCAATCGGCTTTCGGTACCCGGAAACATTGATTTCTATCGTCATATTTGCTTTTTTGATCGCTTTTAACGCCCCTTCCGCCAATAAACGGATATCTTTTGTCGGCAGAAATTTGAAGACTTTTAGCAAATCCAGATGACCGACGATATCAAATTTCCCGCTGCTCGCCATCGTTTCAATGAGAGCAAAATAGCGTCGGTAAATATCATCAATGTCCGCCCCTTCGTAGCGTCCGATAAACTCCGGGTTGTCAAATCCCCAATCATCGATAAAATGGACGCTTCCGATTAAATAATCGCACTTTCGCCCCCATACGCTCTCATCCATATATCCCGGGAGATAATCGATCTCATATCCCAATAAAACGGTAATATCTTTAGCGTATCGTTCTTTCGCCTCTTGAATCCATGACTCGTACAACGCCATCTGATCAAAACTCATACGGTACTTTGGATCAAAATGCATCGGAGCATGATCGGAAAATCCGAAATACTCGGTTTGACACGCAACGGCAGCTTCCACATACTCCGCTACCGTTCCCGTAGCATGATTACACAGCACCGTATGGTTATGAAGATCAACTTTCATGAATACACCCTAAGAAAAATAATGGTTTTAATGTTATTATAGTGCAATTTTAAATCGTTTGAGGATAGAGATCATGACGCAAGAAGAGTTAGATGCGCTAATGAATGGTGACATAGATTTGGAGGGAGGGTACGAAGAAGAAGAAGCAGAAGTTAATGAAATTCCCGCAACTTCAGACGAACCGCTCGATGACGATCCTTACAATGAACTGGATCCGGATAAATATCGTGTTTCCGCCATGCACAGCTGGCCGCCGCCGCCTCCGACCGATGATAATAAAATGGTTCATCAATTGGATGATGTCACTAAAGAGAGTGAAGAAAAAGCAACCGAAATCTTTGATCTTATCGAAGGAATCAGTAATGATTTGGGTAAAGGGGAAAAAGATCTTAAATCGCTTCAGGCAATCAGTCAAAGCAATATAGAACTTTTTACAACGCTAAGTGCCAAATTTCCTCACATTGAAGCGTTCAAAACGCAATTAGCCGAAAATGAAAAGGCCGCACAAGGGCTTAAAGATCTCCTTGATATGCTTCAAAACGGCGGGGATACCATCATGAATATCATGGATATCATGCAATACCAAGATATCCACCGCCAAAAAATCGAGCGGGTTATTAATGTCATGCGCGCCCTATCGACCTATATGAATCATCTCTTTGCCGGAAAAATCGATGACAGTAAACGGGTCACTTCTGCCGTCCATCTTCCGGGTGACAGTACGACTGAAGATGTCGTCAGCAGTGAAGACATTGAAGCGTTGCTGGCTTCATTCGGGCAAAAATAAGAAGATGTACTTTTCTTTTTAATAAAGATAAAGTACCAAAAGAAAAGCGCCCCCTCACCAGAACGCTACCAACCGTTTTGGCACTACTGCCAACGGTTGGGCTCTTGGTGTGGTGTGGGGGCATAGTTAAATTCTTTCTTTTAAACAATCAATACCTTTTTTGCGATAAAATTCCCTCAAAATATTAAAGAATCGAGCAACTCTCTTTGAAAAAAGTCGAACTTCTCTCGCCTGCCGGGAACTTAGAAAAACTCAAAATCGCCATCGATTACGGTGCAGATGCCGTATACGGCGGCGTAAGCCATTTTTCGCTCCGTATCCGCTCGGGCAAAGAATTCGATCTGGAGAGTTTTAAAGAGGGGATCGACTATGCCCATGCTCGTGGGAAAAAAGTCTATGTCACCATCAACGGTTTTCCGTTTAATTCCCAATTAAAACTGCTTAAAGAACATATTGCGACGATGGCATCTTTACAACCCGATGCCTTTATCGTGGCGACCCCGGGTGTTCTCAAACTCGCCCACCAAATCGCACCCCAGATACCGCTACACCTCTCCACCCAAGCCAATGTGATGAATGTATTGGATGCGCAGGTTTATTACGATATGGGGGCGCGCCGCATCATAGCCGCACGGGAAATTTCGCTCAAAGACCTCAAAGAGATCAAAAAAGAGCTTCCTGATTTGGAGATCGAAGTGTTTGTCCACGGATCGATGTGTTTTGCCTACAGCGGACGCTGTCTGATCTCGACACTGCAAAGCGGACGAGTCCCGAACCGCGGAAGTTGTGCCAACGACTGCCGATTTCCGTATGAGATGTATGCCGCCAATCCTGAAACGGGGACTTTGTTCAAACTCGTTGAGGATGAGGGGATCGGAACCTACATCATGAATTCCAAAGACCTCAACCTCGCAAGCCATATCAAAGAGATTCTGGATGCGGGATGCATCGATTCGCTTAAAATCGAAGGGCGCACCAAAGCCCCTTATTATGCCGCAGTTACCGCAAAAGTCTACCGCCGTGCCATCGATGACTATTATGAGGGGAAATTTGACGACGAAGTGTACCAACGAGAACTAAACACCATGCAAAACCGCGGTTTTACCGATGCGTATCTCATTAACCGCCCTTTCGAAAAACATGATACCCAAAATCTCGATTTTTCAATGATGATGGGAACACACCAAGTAAGCGGTATTGTCGATGAAGAGGGTCTGTTTTTTGAGTGCAAATACAAAACGTTTCCCAACGATGTGATGGAGATACTAACACCCGATGAATCGGTGCTTTCGGAGGTAGATAACGAAATCGGAACCATCCGTAAAATTGATGGGCAATGGAGCATTTCGTTTAAACAGCTCCTCGCTGAAAACGGCAAAGTATGGGATCAAATCCACAGCGGAAATCTCAACCGTTTTAAACTCCCCGCTGCGCTGCCGGCTTTTACTTTTTTCCGTATCCCCGCCACCGAAGATATGGGGACGGTAACGAAATGTTAATAAGCCCGTTCGCCCTGAGCACTTGTGCCCTGTTGGGTATGTCGAAGGGTAAGTTCATAGTTCAACAAGCTCACCACGAACGAAAAATTTAAACAAACTAAGGAGTTAATTCAATGAAATTCGTATCAATCATTATGGGGAGCAAAAGCGATTTCGATGTTATGAAATCGTGTTCACAAACGCTTGAAGAGTTCGGTGTTCAATATGAACTGATCATCTCTTCCGCTCACCGAAGTCCGGAACGTACCAAAGACTATATTGCAAAAGCCGAAGCCAAAGGGGCGCAGGTCTTTATCGCAGCAGCCGGAATGGCGGCACATTTGGCGGGTGTATTATCCTCTAAAACCGTCAAACCGATTATCGGTGTCCCGATGAGCGCATCCGCCCTTAACGGTATCGATGCACTCCTCTCTACCGTACAGATGCCTGCGGGTATGCCGGTCGCAACCGTCGCCATCGGTAAAGCCGGAGCGATCAATTCTGCCTATCTTGCGATGCAGATCCTTGCATTGAACAATGAAGAGCTAAGTATGAAGCTCCAAGAGGACCGTATCGCAAAAGCAAAAAAAGTGGAAATGGATTCATTGGAAATTGAGACAATTTTATAAGTTTTGCTATAATGTTTAAAATTTGAAGGCGGTGGAAGATGCAAGGGTGGATGAGTATTGATGACTACGCTCAAATGACAAACATGGATCGCAGTGCTGTTGAAGCCTTAATCGTACGCGGCAAGCTCACTACTCTCATTGAAGACGGAGAAGTTATTATCGATCCCGGCCAAGGGATGGAAGGTATCGTCCCCGCGACCTTACAAGAGCTGAGCGCATCCGAAGCGGATGTCACGTTGGGGGCCAACTTTGTTGAAAAAACAATCGGTACCATTATTAATCTTCATGAAAAAGTTCTGGTTGCCAAAGAAGAGACCATCGAATCGATCAAAAATGAGAATGAATTTCTTAAAGACGCCCTCTCCTCTCTCCAAGAGCTTTACGAAGAAGATCGAAATACCATTGCTACCCTTACCGAACAGCTCAAACTTTCTCAACAAGAAGTTGAATTCATGCGCCGTAAATACAAACTGATGTGGGGCAAAGTTATCGACGATCACGCGTCACAATGACCATACAGCAAGAATGTATAGTGTGTATCGGCGCTCAAAGCGGACGCGTATGTGATGCTATTCATGCCGATAGCGCATTAAGAGAGCGTATTGTCAGCTATGTAACCGCGGCCCTTCAAGACGCCGATTTTACCCTTTCTCCTCCCGTAGTCGCCGCACCGCTGTACGAGCAAATGGCAATACTCGCTCAGACCGATGATCTGTACAGAGAACAAAAACAACATGCAACCGCACAAGCCGAAACGTATGTCCCTTTTTTAAAAGAAACCGTCCGAAACAGCAACGATCCGTTTATGGCTTCCCTTAAGACAGCCGTAGTCGGAAATGTGATCGACCTCGCCGCAGAAGTCAGTTTCGATCTGCACGATGCCATCTCTTCCGTATTCACTACGCCGTTTGCTCACGATGATTCCGAGGCGTTACGGCATGCTCTTAACAGTGCCAATACGGTTCTCTATATCGGTGACAATGCGGGAGAACATATCTTCGATACACTAACTATCGAGTCGCTTCAAAAGCTCTATCCTCAACTCTCAATCACCTATACGGTACGGGGAAATCCGATCATCAATGATGTAACTTTGAGCGAAGCTTATGAAGCGGGAATCGAAAAAATCTGCTCTGTGATGGACAGCGGTGTTCCCACACCCGGATTTGTCTACGACCTCGCCTCCGAAGAAGCAAAAGAAATGTTTGATACCGCTGACCTCGTGTTAGCCAAAGGGATGGGAAATTATGAGTGCATGACGCCTCAACAACGGAGCGATATCTGCTTTTTACTGAAAGTCAAATGCTCCGTCGTCGCACGCTCTCTAAACCGTGAAATAGGAGATATCGTCTGTAAGTTCTCTTAAGCTAAACAAACCCGGTTTCGCCCTGCCGCTTTTGCATCATATAAAGCATTATCGGCGCGGCCAACAACATTTTCAATACGATCACCTTCCCGGCTTTCGCTGATCCCGAAGCTGCACGTCATGGTATGAATATGAGGGAAATCGTATCGCTCAATGACAGACTGAATTTTTTCGGCCAATTGTTTTCCCCCCTCGCTAGTCGTTTCGGGACAAATAATCATAAACTCTTCGCCCCCCCATCGTCCAACCATATCGATACTGCGGATATTGTCACTCAATAATTTGGAAAGATTAACCAACGTTTTATCTCCGACTAAATGGCCGTAGGTATCATTGACCCGTTTAAAATAATCCAAATCGATAATGATGACCGAAAAAGTTCGCCCCGTACGCTGATAAAATTGATGGCACTCCACTAATTTTTCATCCAGACGGATTCGGTTTACCAAGCCCGTCAAAGGGTCAGTCGTAGCCATTTTCAAAAGCCGTTTATGGTATTTGCCCATCTCAAACTGCCGATAGATAAAAATGGAAATTATGAATAGTGCACCCAATGTAATTGCGTATACCCATCCGTAATCGACCCGATCTTCATAGGTAATCGCTATATAGCGGTTCAAAATTCTTTGGCGTTCCGACGGCGTAATCGAGTCGATCGCTTTATCTACAACGGCTTTGAGTTCCGGGTAGTCGTTTCGTATCATCATCCGAACGTCAAACACAAATTCTGTCGTTCCTGAAATTTTAAGATCGATATGATGATCGGCATTGATGAGATAGGCAACAACGGGGAGGATATCAACGACAGCGTCGACGCGATCCGAACTTAGCAGTTTCAAGGCTTCACGTGTGTCTTCTGTGCTGACAATGGTTATATTCGGATATTTCGATACAATCGCTTCCTCAACGCTATACCCTTTGCCGATGGCTACCCGTTTCCCCTCAAGCGCCTCTAGCCCCGGAAGAAAATCAATCGTTTTATTAGTGACGATGACATTCACAAATGTGGCGTACGGTTTGGAAAACAGAGCGTACGGCTCTTTGTCCTTCGAGAGAGACGTGCCTAATGTAATATCGGCCGATTTAGTTTTAATAGCATCCAAAACGGCTGCCCATGTCGGCGAAGAAACATACGAAACCTTCATACCGGTTCGTTCTACGATCAATTTCCAAAAATCAATCGCAATCCCCTGAAGCTCAGTGTCGTTGCTTTCTGCATTAAAATTAAAAGGGGGCCATGCCGCTGTCGAGGTGTAGCGGATAGTATTCATATGTAAAAAGGAACGTTCGTCAACCCTCATAGGTACCATTTGACGTGAATTATCTTCATACACGAATCCCTCTAGTCGTTTGTCGTTTTGAGGCAGTCCCATTACGCGGTAGATATCCGATATTCGATAAAATTTTTCAACCGCCATCGAACCTAAAGGTCTATTACCGCGATAGGCTAACTCTTTAAGTACCTGCCCTTCGTAAATAAGACTCTCCAACGACTTATTTTGAGCGTTGTAACGTTCGCGGATCAGCTGTGCCGTTTCAGATATGTGTTCAAAAGCGTATTCCCACCCTTTTAATGTCGCATCCACGAATGCACGTACCCGTTTGGGGTGATTACGGACTTCAGTTTCTGACGTAAACAAGATATCGCTGTAAAAATCGAATCCGTAGGCTTCGGGACTAATCGCATTGGTCTCAATCCCTTTTTCTTTAAGGACAAACGGTTCATTCGAGATGTAACACGCCATAACATCCGTTTTACCGTTGGCAATATCAAGGGGATTATAACTGTGTTCCAAAAATTTTATTTTATCTATTCCGATATTTTGCGAATTGAGCATGGCGCGAATCGTAATCGTATCCTGAAAATCTTTGGTCATCATAATACGCTTGCCGATCAAATCATGCGGAGTTTGAATATCGGCAGACTTTTTGGAAAGGAGCACAAACGGGGAATTTTGAAAAATTGCGGCTAACGCCACAATATCTTTCCCTTCCATCCGGTCGACCAAAAGGGAAGAACGTCCGATTCCGTAAGTGCTTCTTCCGGATATGACCTCATCAACGGCAAGTTTTTTGGGGTCGAACTTTTGAATGGTAACATCCAGCCCGGCATCTTTGTAAAACCCTTTCTCTTTGGCAATATAATATCCGGCGAACTGAAACTGATCCGCCCACTGCAATTTGACGGATACTTTCTCCATCGGTGGCTGAGCGTAAAGAGCCGTGAAGCATAAAAATAACAAAATAAAATAGTGCTTCATTTTTTTCCTCTATTAATTCTTCTTATAATAGAACGGTTTCCTTTAAGAAACCCTTTGGATGAGGCTTTTTGGTATAATAACGCAATTTATTAGATGGGACAGTTATGATTACGTTTGGTGACATGCTTTTAAAACTTCAACAATTTTGGAATGATCAAGGGTGCGCAATCGTACAGCCTTACGATATAGCCGCAGGGGCGGGAACCTTCCACCCTGCAACTTTTCTCCGTTCACTCGATTCAAAACCGTGGTCGGTAGCTTACGTCGCACCGAGCCGCCGTCCGACAGACGGCCGATACGGTGAAAATCCGAACCGTTTGGGTAGCTATTATCAGTTTCAGGTGCTCATTAAACCGAGCCCGGAAAATATTCAGGAACTCTATCTTAAAAGCCTCGAATATCTCGGACTCAATCTCAAAGACCACGATATCCGTTTTGTCGAAGACAACTGGGAATCTCCGACCCTCGGTGCGTGGGGGCTTGGTTGGGAAGTGTGGCTCAACGGGATGGAAGTGACTCAGTTTACCTATTTTCAGCAGGTTGGCGGTGTAAGCTGTGATCCCGTTGCCGTTGAGATCACCTACGGTACGGAACGTCTTGCGATGTACCTGCAGGGGGTTGATACCGTATTTGACATCGTGTGGAGTGAAAATAAATTCGGCAAAACCCTCTACCGTGATATCCACAAAGAGGGTGAAATCGAATTTTCAAAATACAACTTTGAAATCGCCGATACGGCGATGCTCTTTGCCGAATTCGAAGCCAAAGCGGCCGAGTGCAAACGCTGCCTTGATACCCTTCTTCCCCTTCCGGCATACGATCTGTGCATGATGGCGTCTCACACGTTCAATACCCTCGATGCACGCAAAGCGATCTCGGTCACCGAACGGGCAAACTATATCCTCAAAATCCGTGAGTTGGCCAAAGGGTGTGCGGAACTCTATAAATCACAAGAAGAGGCAAGAAACCTCCGCGTCAAAGCATAACAATGACACCTTCAGGTGTCATAAAACCACTCTTCACATAAATTTCCGCTAAAATCCCCTCATGCAAATACTCATCGGCCAAATCGATCGAATCATCTACCAAAACAACGGCTTTTTTATCGCCGTCCTTAAAAGCGGCGATAAAATCAGTAGCCATTATTACGAAAGCGACGTCGATCATCTCGCAAACGCCGCAGTCACTCTCAAAGGCTCATGGGAAGAGCATCGCCAACACGGGCGGACGTTTAAGGCCCATACGCTGATCGTTAACCAAAATGAACTCTTCTTTTTTCTTAATCGTGTCGTCAAGGGATTTACTAAAAAACTCACTGCCGAATTGATCGAGAAATACGGTACCGACGGGCTCATCGATATTTTAGACAACGATATCGAACGTCTCCTCGAGATTAAAGGGATGAATGAGAAACGTCTCCTTAAGCTCTCGGACGGATGGAAACAATTTCGTTCAATGCGTTTGCTCGGAGAGTTTCTAGCCCCTTTCGGCGTTACCCCCGCATTATTGCGGCTTATAGCAGGGGCGATGAAAGAGGTCAAAGATCCCATCGAAGCGATCAAACATAATCCCTACGGATTGATGCGTATCAACGGCATCGGATTTAAAAAAGCCGATGAGATAGCTTTGAATATGGGATTACAAAGCGATGACGAACGGCGAATCGGCGCGGCGATGGAATATACTCTCAGTGAATACTGTGAACAGGAAGGAAACAGCTGTATCGAGCGGGGGGCACTGTTTAACAAACTCGATCTGCTCGTATCCCTTGGAGAACATTCCAAATACGGTGAAGCTCTGGAAGATCGTCTCCGGGAAGGGAGCATCACGCTCCTCCCCAGTGCCAAACTCTCCCCTACCCGCATTTATGAGGCCGAATTGCTTTTATTAAACGAATTCAAACGGCGGGGAAAAACGAAAAACGAACCCTTGAGCGATGATCTGGAATCGTTCTTAAAAACCCATTCGCTGAGTCTGGGGGAACAGCAGCTTAGTGCACTGGAACTGATCAATCAGGGGAGCGGATTGATTTTTCTCGTCGGATATGCGGGGACGGGGAAAAGTACGACCGCCAAAGCGCTCCTTGATCTTTTGGCAACACGTCATGAGCCGAGTCTTATCATGACGTGCGCCCTGAGCGGTATCGCATCTCAACGCATTCGTGAACGCAGCGGCTATCAAAGTGCGACGATCCAAAGCCTACTGGTCAAATTCGAATCTCACGACACGCTTCCTTATCAGGTGATTTTGATCGATGAGGCCTCTATGATCAATTCAACCCTCTTTGCACGTCTCATGGCGAAAATTGAGCGTTCCGCAACCGTCATTATCGTCGGCGACGATGCACAGCTCCCCCCTATCGGAGCAGGAAGCCCCTTAAGCGATGCGATCGCACTTAACCTCGCCCCTGCCGTCATGCTGACTCAGATTTACCGCCAAAGAGAGGGACAAGCGATAGCACTTATCGCCAATGACGTCCGACAAGGCATTATTCCCCCCTACCAAAAAGAGTATGAAGATTTTACCTTTATCCCTGTAGAACTCTCCAACCGCCATGCCCTCAAACGCTCTTTGAGCGACACGGAGTTCGATGATGCGATCCACATCCAAAACAACAATCTCCTTGCCGCTATCGCCGAAGTGACGCTGAAATATCTCCCCCATTCACGCGAAAAACTCCAAACCAAGCAGATACGGGAATACCTAAACGCCTTTCAGGTAATATCTCCGATGCGCGGCAATACCCTCGGAGTCGATAATCTCAATATTCTCCTTCAAGAGTATTTCAACCCCAACGCGAAAAAAAAGATCAAAACATTCAAAGGGGAATTTCGACTCCACGATAAAGTGGTTCATATCAAAAATGAAAATATCCTCTCCTACACACCCGAAGAGTTTAAAGAGGGAAGCGAACCGAGTGAACGGCGAATTTTCAACGGTATGTGCGGACTCATATTTCGACTCGATGAAGAAGAGGAACTCTGTTATGTCTTTTATCCCAACGAAGAGTTGATCGTTCAGTACAGATATGAACAAATCAGCGATTATCTCAGCCTTTCGTATGCACTGAGCGTCCATAAAGTACAGGGCATGGAGTATGAACGTGTCGTAATGGTTATGAGTTTTTCACACCATATAATGCTGAATACCAAACTCCTCTATACGGCACTTACACGTGCAAAAGGGCATTGTATCCTTGTAGGAGAAGGTGGAGCATTTGAGTCGGCATGCCGGCGGTTGGAACAGTCCAAACGTACGACCGTTATGCAGGAATTATGAACTAACTAAAGGATAAAACTTTTCCTTTAGTTAGTTCTGCTACAATTTCAATTCTAATCCATATATCACAAGGATTCACCATGAAAGCATTAATGATCTCCGCACTCCTCGCTTCAAGCGTAATGGGTGCTTCACTCGCAGAGGAAGCTAAAACAGCCGGTTTAAAACCGATCCCAGCCAATCCAAAAGCGGTTGAAAAACTCACTTCTAACCCTAAAAATCCCACTACTTCGGTAAAAGTCGAACTCGGGAAAATGCTCTATTTTGAACCGCGTCTCTCCAAAAGCGGATTGATCAGCTGTAATACCTGTCACAATCTTGCAATCGGCGGAACAGACGGAATGGCTGCGGCAATCGGCCACAAATGGACGTCTAACCCGCACGGCCTCAGTTCACCGACCGTCTACAACGCTGTATTTTATAGCCAGCAATTCTGGGACGGACGCAGTCCGCACCTCGAAGACCAAGCGCAAGGACCGATCCAAGCAGGTCCTGAAATGGCGGCACCGAAAGATTTCGTGACCGGCGTGGTCACCTCAATGCCGCAATACGTTGCCGCATTTCAAAAAGCCTACGGCAAAGATGTCAAAATCACGTTTGAAAAAATCGCCGATACGATCGCCGTGTTCGAGCGTACGCTCGTAACACCCTCACGCTACGATGCATTCTTGAACGGCAACAAAAAAGCGCTTACGGCTGCGGAACAAAAAGGGCTTAAAACCTTTATCGACAAAGGGTGTGCGACGTGTCATAACGATATCGCTCTGGGGGGAACCATGCAGGCTTTCGGAGTTGTCGCTCCGTACAAACACATGAACGTAGGCGATTTCAAAGGGGATAAAAACGGAATGGTTCGTGTACCGACACTCCGTAACGTTACCGAAACGGCTCCGTATTTCCACAACGGTCAAATCGCAACACTCCCTGAAGCCATCAAAGAGATGGGCCGCATCCAACTCGGTGTTGATTTGAACGATGAAGAGATCGCATCGATCCAAACATTCTTAAAATCACTCGACGGAAAAAAACCGACGGTTATTTATCCTATGTTGCCGGCTTCTACCGCCAAAACACCTAAAGTAGACGTAGTTAATAACTAATGTACTACCTCTCGTCATCCTGAACTTGATTCAGGATCTCAAATTGCGGATCATGTCCGCAATGACGCTTACTCACACTCTATCCCCTCAAATTCTTTTTTATATTTTCGACATTCACTTTTCACTACTTGAAGCAACTGCGGTTTTTTAACAGGATCGAGCCATTGGAGCACTTCAAGAAGCGGCGCTTCATCCATTGCCGTACATCCGGATGTGGGGCGTTTGTCGGAATGATTCAGATGGATAAAAATACATGACCCCCGACCGCTTTGAGCCGATACGTTATACCCGACTACCGCACCGTAACGATAAACGCCGTCAGACCGGCGCATCACTTCATAACTTGCCGGGAGTGAACTTTTGTCATAAATACGGAGTATTTTGTTGTAGCGCGAATCGTTGACGTCATCAACACAATAGAGATTTTCATCCGCATACCAGTACGGAAGTTTAAACGTCGTGTTTTGATCGTATCCGAAAACCGATATCAGCGGAAACAGACCCGCAGGCGAACGCCCGTCCCCCTCATTTTTTAAAGGCTCTTTAAATGCAGCGTAGCCTAAACCGCTGCGCCCGAGCGTAACGGGAATTTTATCTCCCGCTTTCACCCAGTGATCACTCTTCTCATACCTCTGCATCGAAGCACGAGTCGCATTGAGTTCAGGGGAAAGAACGACCATTAACTGCTCGGAAGCAACCAGTGACGAAAGGGAAAATGAGGTCAATAGAATAACAATTATTTTCAACATAGCTTCATTCTTAGTTTATTTTAAAGTTAGGTAGTATAGCATATTGAAAATCGCAAGAGTGAGGCAATAATGGCAATAACCGTTCGCAAAGCATCCGAGTCGGATATTGACCTTATTGCACAAGCATTATTAGAAAGTTCACGGAACGGAAAGAACATAGGATTATTTGATTTGGTGTTCAATACCTCCGATGACGAACTACTCCTCGGACATCTTAAACGTTTAGCCCTCACAACGACGAAAAGCTATTGTCACTTTTCCAACTTTTTTATTGCAATGTCGGGCGGAACCAGCGTAGGAACAATTTGCGGATATGAGCCGCGCATCGCAACCCATGAGATTTTTTCCAAAGCGCTCGAAGAGATCGGATTTGATGAAACGTACCATGAACGGATCGCCGCGTATCTGCTCTGCGAAGGAGAAGTGGATAACAAAACCTTTGTTCTTGACTTTATGCTCGTCCAACCCGAATTTAAAAGTATTGACGTTTATAAAGAGCTCATCGGCAAAAGCATGCTCACCGCCCGCCTCAAAGGATACCGGAAAGTTCAGACTTCTATCGAAATCGGTTCGGCTGAGAATGAACTCATCTTTAAGAAACTCGGATTCGAAATGATCGATGAGAAACGGAGCGAATATTATAAAGAACAGTTTGACCGTGCCGGTATTATGCGGCTGCAGATGTTACTCTAATGTTATACACTAAAATGAGCAGCACCCAAAGGGCACAAGAGCCCCATTTTAGTGGCAGGGACATATTTGTCCCTTGCAACCCCCTAAAGCTTCCCACATGCTATGTGGGAGATTAAAAAGGACTCCCTATCGAATATGGATTATTAGGGTTACTCCCGCCGCTTATTGCTATTCTCCTCGCTTTTTTTAGCCGCTCAGTCTTTATAGCACTCGTGATGGCTGTTCTCGTCGGTGAGTTTATCATTGCCGATTTTAACCCTCTCATGGCACTTATACTCATGATTGAGCGATTTTGGGGATTACTGAGTGAGGGATGGGTACTCAAAACCCTTGCTTTTGCTATTATGGTCGGTTCGGTAATGGCATTGATAGAGCGAAGCGGCGGCGTTGACGGTCTGGTTCATGAACTGAGTGTCAAACGCTCGCTCGTCAAAAGCAGACGGGGTGCATTGATGCCCAGCTTTATTGCAGGGATCGTCGTTTTTATCGAATCTTCCATCACATCGCTCGTAGCGGGAGCAATAGGACGCCCGTTTTGCGACCGTTACGGTATCAGCCGTGCCAAACTCGCCTTTGTCTGCGATTCCACTTCGGCACCGGTTTGCTCACTCATCCCTCTGAACGGCTGGGGTGCACTTCTACTCGGTCTCATCGGCGGACAAATCACGGCGGGACTTATTTCAGGAGAGAGTGCGACCTGGCTTATACACGCTGTCGCTTTCAATTTTTATGCCTACATCGCCCTTATCGTCACCTTTGTCACCATCTGGTTTGAAATCGATATCGGACCGATGCGGCACGCTGCCGTTGCTCCTCCCGCCATTGAGTGTTCAGATGATGACAGAGGCCACTTCGGGCTCTTTTTATGGCCGATGGTATGGATGATTACAGGAGTCATCGCATTCATGTTTATGACGGGCGAAGGAGATATTTTTAAAGGTTCCGGCTCAACCTCTATTTTCTATACCCTTATCATCACACTGATCCTAATGTGGGGATATTATCGGCTAAAAAATGCCCTTACCTCCCGTCAATTTTTATCAACCGCCCTTAAGGGTGCCAATGCAATGACTCCGATCGCCGCGATTTTATTGTTCGCTTTTGCCATCGGAGGGGTCAGTTCGGATATGGAGGTCGGAAAATACCTAGCATCGTTTATCGGTGACTATCTCCCCTCCTCTTATTTGGCCGGAGCTATTTTTATTTTAGCGGCAGTCATCGCGTTTGCGACCGGGACGAGTTGGGGAACGTTTAGTATTATGCTCCCTATCGCCGTCCCCATGGCCGCAGGACTTGATGCCCCGGTAGCTTTATGCATGGGTGCCGTCATCTCAGGAGGCGTTTTCGGAGACCACTGCTCTCCGATCTCCGATACGACGATCATCTCCTCAATGGCTTCGGGATGCGATGTCGGAGAACATGTCCGTACCCAGCTTCCCTATGCTTTGATTTCAGCAATAGCGGCTCTTCTTTTGTTTATTATGTTCGGATTTCTTTTAGCGTAGTTCTCTCATCTTAACACTGTTGTAACACTGTTTTGTCATAATGAAATGTATTACTATGACAAAAAAAGGAGACTTTATTATGATACGAAAAAACAGTGCTGTTTCTTCATCACTCACACAAACCGACGTTACCCAATTGCTTTATATGATCGAAGAAGAGAAAATGGCCAGAGACGTCTATGATGCTTTATACGAACAAACCGGTTTAAGTATCTTTGACAAAATATCCGATTCCGAACAGACGCATTACTCTACACTCCTCAAAACGGCTTCAAAATTAGGAGTGGATACCGGCTCTTTATCGACACAAGCGGGAGTATTCACCAACGATACCGTCCAAAGCCTCTATGACCAACTGATTTTGCAAGGATCACAATCGACTTCGAATGCTATCGAAGTCGGTATTTTGATTGAAGAGACCGATATCAGCGATCTGCAAATAGCGATCGATGAGACGAACGTATCTTCCCTTGATCAAGTATACTCCAATCTGTTAAATGCCTCTTTTAACCACCTTTGGGCGTTTGAGGGCATAGCGTAATATCCGATGTGAGAACGTCGGTATACGTTCTCATTTCCAAAACACTCTCATCGGTTTCACATTGTTTTCATGCTACAATTTTTTATGATTAAAAGTAAAATTCTCCTTCTTGAAGACGATCCGAACCTATCCGAAAGCGTAAGTGAATACTTAGAAGAGCAAGGGTTTGACGTTGTCTGCGTCTACGATGCCCACACGGCGGAAGACAGCCTCTATGAGCATAAGTTCGATTTGCTCCTCCTGGATGTGAATGTCCCGTCAGGTGACGGTTTTTCACTTCTCAAAGAGAGCCGGAAGAGGGGAAATGCCACCCCCGCTATTTTTATCACATCTCGTAATGCAATGAGTGATATAGAAACGGGATTCGAGAGCGGAGGAGACGACTATATCCGAAAACCGTTTGCCCTCAAAGAGCTGCTTCTTCGAATACAGACTATTCTAAAGCGGAATTTTTATCACAACCCTACCGATGTTCTGACACTGGCGGAGGGGATTACCTACGACATCGATAACCAAGTGCTAACCGTTTGCGGAGACGTCCAAAATCTCCAGCTCAAAGAGCATAAGCTTCTCAAGCTCTTCATCCAGCATAAACATGAGCTCCTCTCTCATGAGATGATTATGGAGAATCTATGGGATTACGATGAAATCCCAAGTGACGGAAGTCTGCGCACTTACATCAAAACGCTTCGCAAACTCCTCGGAAAGGACTCCATTGTCAGCCACAAACGCCTCGGGTATCAATTTCGCTAAATACCGAACCCTCAAAAGCTTCCTGACCCTGTATGGGATAATGTCGGTGTTAATCCTGGCACTGCTGGGGATTCTCTATATTCAATACGCCAAATCGCTCATGCTCTCTTCCCATCGTCTCTCTATGCAGTTGGAATCCGAAAGCTACGTCCCCAAGCTCAAAAAATGGCTCGAATATGACCGCAATCTCTCCACATTCCCGAAAGATTTAGCCTATACGACGGCACTCTACGGATACGATCAACAGCCGATAGTTTCACGTCTGGATACCGCCGCCATCGATTTTAAAGAGAATATCTATCTCTCAGCCGATCATGTTTATCTGATCATCCCCCTCTCGCCGTACGGGATGGGGGAATATTATCTGATATTCGAAACTCAAGATGACGGACTATGGCGACAGCAAGCCCTTAAAATCACCCTTATTTTCGGAGCGGTTTTATTTCTGATGCTCTCAGGTGTCGGCTATCTCCTCTCCCGGCTGATTCTCCGTCCGATGAACGAGGCTATTGCACTGCTGGATGATTTTATCAAAGATACCACCCATGAGCTCAATACCCCCGTCAGCGCTATTCTCACCAATATCGAATCATTGGAGACGGATACCCTTTCCCCCTCGGCGCAAAAAAAGATCAAACGGATCGAAATCGCTTCACGTACCATTTCAACACTCTATGACGATCTTACCTACCTCATCCTCAATCACGATCTTGCCGTTGAAAATACGACGCTCGATCTTAGCCGTCTTTTGCATGAGAGACTGGAGTATTTCCGCCATCGTATCGAGCAAAAAAAGCTTATTTTGGATTTGACGATCGCCCCCCCTGATGTCTCACTCACCATCGATCATACCAAAGCGACCCGCCTCATCGATAATCTTCTCTCCAACGCTATCAAATACAATCATCACGGCGGCACAATCAAAATCACTCTTCATCCGCAAATGCTCTGTGTCGAAGACAACGGAATCGGTATCCCCGATGCGATGATCGAGCGGGTATTCGAACGCTACATGCGCGCCGATAAAAGTGTCGGAGGATTCGGAATCGGGCTCAATATCGTAGCGATGATTGCCAAAGAATATAACTTGAATATTACGATTGAATCGGAAGAAAAAGTCGGGACGAAGATTTGCGTGACGTGGAGTTAGCCTCCCGTTCACAAGATTACAAAGAGGCTAAAACATCCTGTTTCGGTACGAATACCTGCTCAAAAATCTCTTTGGCGGTTTTCCAGCGGTTCTCTTTGGAGTTGAGCATAACGATCAAACAGTCTCTGTCTTCTTTTTTGGCGCGGGCGATTAGACAGGGGCCTGCTTTGAGTGTATAGCCCGTTTTTACGCCGACGGCATATTCGTACTGATTAAGAAGCTGATTATGGGTATGGGCAACAAATTTTCGTGACGTGTTGAGCGAATAATAAGTATGCTGATTCAAACGGGTAATATCGTTGAAAACCGGATTTTTAATAGCATATTCCGCCAATGCTAAAAGGTCTTTGGGCGTCGAATGGTGATTGCCGATATCAAACCCGCACGGATTGGTAAAAACGGTATTCACCATTCCGATTTCCGAGGCTTTGGCATTCATCATCGCTTTGAAGTTTTCCAGCGTCCTGCCGACAGCGATCCCAACCGCCATCGCCGCATCGTTGTCCGATTTGATCAATGCGGCTTTGATAAGGTCCTCCAACAGAAAAACTTCACCCTCTTTGTACCCTGCTTTGGTCGGTTCCACCTGCAACATCTCTTTTGTGATCGTCACGGAACGGTTTAAATCCCCCTGCTCTATCGCCAATATGGTGGTCATGATTTTCGTCAGACTCGCCGGCGGAACTTCACGCTCCGCTTCTTTTGAATAAAGAAGTTCATTGCTTGAAAGATTTTTCACCAAGAGTGCTTCGACATTTAATTTACTAAGTTTTTCGGAATCGATTTCGGCATGAAGAGAAGAAATGCATAGAAGAAGAAAAAATATGAGAGATTTAAACATTCTGCCCCTTTGAAATAATGTGCTATTATGGCTAAAAACGGTAAACACCGCCAAGGTATTTTCCAATAAATCGCATCATTTTAAAGAGGTGTGAACAAGTGAAACTTATTATCCGCTCCCGTATTGAAACGGGAGGAATGAAATTTTATTTTAACCCTGCGATGTATTCGCCGAGTGCTTTCATATCGCTATCGCTGAGCGAAGCCGTTTGCCCCTTCATAATCGAGCCCATCCCTTTGGTATTACGGGTTCCCGCTTTATACCCTTTGAGGGCATCTACCGTTTTATCAGCTTTCCACCCTGCGATCACTTCCGATTTTCCCAAAGCCGCCTTTTCCCCTTTGGCACCGTGACATGCGCTGCATTTTTGATACAAAGCGCCGCCGTCAGCCGCACTCAACATAAGACTCAAACCTAAAATTGCAAACAATGTTTTCATATCATATCCTTTTATATAGTTTTTTACAGTTTTTAACTATCAACCGCAACTCGGTACATTACCCGAATCGCTGCCATACTCTTTAGCAAAATCGCCGACATCCTGCAGTTTATCTTTCATCGACGGGTTATTCAAAACACCTGCCGCAGAAGGGAAACGTTCTCCGTACTCTTTAACAAACCCTTTTGCATCATCCGCGAAAAGATCTTCCCATTCGGAAACCGTATGTTCTGCGGCAAATTTTGTTCCGTTCATTCCGAACTTGCCCTTGAGCGTTTTAAGATACACTTTTTGGCCCGTTTTGGCATCCGCTTGGGCAACTGCGGCACTAAGCACCGCAACTAATACTAATGAGAGTAACTTGTTCATCGAAAACTCCTTTTAAGAGAGTCTCTTTCGAGATTCCCTTTTGATAAGAGCAGTATAAAAAGTGATTGTGAATCGATTGTGGAGAGAATTAAAGATTTTTGAGGCGGTCAATTAACCCGTTCATTTGTTTTTCTTGTTCGTACAGCGCCAAACTTTTACGGACATACGCTTGAAGAAGGAGTTTGAGATCGTTGTTCCCTTCAAAAGCAAAATCCTGTTTCATCTGATATGTCAGAAAATGGGCAAAATCTTCCTCGACATCAATGTCATATCGTTTGGCATTAATGGTAAGGGATACTTTGGTCTTCATCCAAGCAAGCTTTCGATTTTTGAAACGATTGCTTCGATTTCAGCATCTTTGGCGGCCAGCTCTTCAGCGTACATTTTAATCTCTTCGTCTTTCGAAGCAAGTGCCCCGTGCAGACGCTGTATTTCTGCGTCTTTATTTTGTTCATTATCATGTCGAGAAGCATTTTCAGCCCGCAGCGTTTCAATTTCTGCTTTTAACGCAGACTGTTTTTCAATCAGATCGGTAACAAGTGTAGTTAGTTTTTCCAACGGGGTAGGATTAAATAGCATAATTAGCCTTGGGTAATAGAGTCTTTAAGCAGAATTTTAACACAAATTTTTGTTGGGTTTCCCTTTTGCTGATATTTCAATGTATAATCTATCATTTTCTTATTTTAGCCCTACGGCAGATATCTGTTTACCTTACAAATCGGAGAGGAGCGCTCATGGAGAATACAGATTCAAAGAGCACACTGGAGCGGATTGCCGCTTTGGAAATGCAGCTTTCCGAATATCAGAAAATTGAACTCCAGCTACGTGAAAGCGAAGAAAAATACCGACAATTATTTGATAGTTCTCGTGATGCGTTAATGACGATCACATCTCCGTCATGGAAATATACAGAGGCTAATAAAGCTGCTTTGCAATTATTCGGGGTAGCAAGTATAGAGGAGTTCACGGCACTCGGTCCGTGGGATGTTTCGCCGCAACAGCAGCCTGACGGACGTTCTTCCGCAGAAAAAGCTCAAGAGATGATCGCGATAGCGATACAAGAGGGTTCCAATGCTTTTGAATGGGAACATCAGCGCCTTGACGGTAAAGCATTTACCTCTGATGTACTCCTTACCCGCTTGGAACTGGATGGACAAATACTGGTACAGGCCACGGTACGCGATATATCCGAACGCAAACAAAACGAAGAAAAATTAAAACTCTTTCGAACTTTACTGGATCGCTCCAGCGACGCTATCGAAATTCTAGAACCTTTTACCATGCGTTTTTTGGATGTTAATGAGACTGAATGCAAAACATTGGGATACACTAAAGAGGAGATACTCTCCATGAGTGTATTTGACATAGACCTTCAGTTAGACACAGATTCAACAAACGAGTTATACCAGCTTCTCCAAAACAAAGAAAATGTTCAAATCGAACGTATACATCGTCGTAAAGACGGTTCGTTATTCCCGGTAGAAGTTAATTTAGCACTTGTCGAACATGACAAAACGTACCTGTTGGGGATTGCACGTGATATTACCGAACGTAAAATTGCTGAACAATCGCTTCGTGAAAGCGAAGAAAAATTTCACAGTATCACCGTATCCGCACAAGATGCGATTCTAATGATGAATGACGAAGGAAACATTTCTTATTGGAACGAAGCCGCTGAAAGAATGTTCGGTTATTCAGAGAACGAAATAATGGGATGGCCGCTACATGAGATGCTCGCACCCGAACGATTTTTAGAAGCCCATCACAAAGCATTCGATCATTTCAAAAAAACAGGCGAAGGGGCGGCTGTCGGAAAGACGCTTGAACTGGTCGCCTTAAAAAAAGACAATACGGAATTTCCGATAGAACTCTCACTCTCCACCGTTATGAGTAACGGTCGATGGAATGCAATAGGGATCATCCGCGATATCACCGAACGCAAAAAGATGGAGTTCGAACTCAAACAAAATGAAGAAATGATGATCGCACAGTCAAAGCAAGCGGCTATGGGGGATATGATAGCGATGATTGCCCATCAATGGCGACAGCCGCTGGCTATAATGGGAATGGATATTAATAATCTTATTATGTCCATTTCATTCGATGAGGAGATAACAACCGATTATCTTTTAAAGCTCTCCGAAGCTCTTAGTAAACAACTCCATCAACTCTCCGAAACAATCGATAATTTTAGAAACTTCTTCATGCCAGGCCAATCCAGAGTACAAATAACAATGGAAGAAGTTTTAGAGAATACACTTAATATCATCGGGGCAAGTTGTGAAAACAACACGATTGCACTCACTATTCAAAACACCTCGAAAAGCTCTTTATTTATCAACAAAAGTTCGTTGATACAGGTTTTACTCAATCTTTTAGGAAACGCAAAAGATATACTCCTTGCCAACAAAGTTGCAAAGGCCGCAATTACTATAACGGCCAATGAGACTAATGAAGCTGTTACGATCTCTATCTGCGACAATGGCGGAGGAATCCCCGAGTCTATTTTAGATAAAATAGGTCAACCTTATTTTACGACCAAAAAAGATCTCAACGGCACCGGCTTGGGATTATATATCTCTCGAATCATTATCGAAAAACATCTTTTCGGAACCCTTCGATGGTATAACAAAGAAGGTGGAGCTTGTTTTGAGGTCACCCTTAAAATAAAACCTGATTAGAAAGAGATGTACTAATAGAGTTGAGACTCATAAAAGACCCTTGACATTTATTACTAATTAGTAGTATTATTTTCATATCTGTTTGGAGGAGCGTCATTATGAAACGTGCAAAAAGTTACGGCAAACATGCTGACATTGTATTACGCGCCCATATTGAGCTTTCCAGATCGCTTACAAAAATCAGAGCGAAAGAGACCGTCTGGTTGACGAATCATGATCTAACTTTGCCGCAGTTCGGAATTATGGAATCCCTGTATCATTTAGGAAGACTCACCGTCGGTCAGATTACGACGTTGACGTTAAGCACACCGGGCAATATCACGGTCGTCATCAAAAATCTTCAATCCAAAGGGTTGATCCAAACGATCCCCTCACCCGAAGATCGACGTATCAAAATCCTAGAGATTACCGATGAGGGAAGCGAGATCATGAAAGCGATATTTCAAACCCATGTCGATAACCTGACAGGTTGGTACGATAAAGCCCTGAACGAAGAAGAAGTTCAGACTCTTTCACATTTGCTGCGCAAATTAGAAAAAGCGCAATAAAAAAATTTAACCATATAGTACTAATTAGTACTTTAACAAGGAGGATACGATGTCACTGATACTTCACCGCTCATCTGAGCGCGGCAGCACCGAACACGGCTGGCTCCACAGCCGTTTTAGTTTTTCATTCGCCGAATACCACAATCCTGCACGGATGGGATTTGGAGCGCTGCGCGTCATCAACGATGATCTCATCGAAGCGGGAAGCGGGTTTGGAATGCACCCGCATAAAAATATGGAGATCGTCTCCATCGTGACGAAAGGTTCGTTGGTGCACAAAGACTCAGAGGGGAATCACGGCACCGTCCATGCGGGAGAGATTCAATACATGAGTGCCGGAAGCGGTGTCTTCCACTCCGAACATGCGGCCGACGATTCTAATACGTCCATTTTTCAAATTTGGATTCACCCCGCTCAAAACGGAGGAGCCCCCCGATACGAACAGCGCAGTTTTATCCACCACGATCAGCGAGACACTTGGGTCACTCTGATCAGCGGTAACGGACGTGATAATTCCATAACCATTAAACAAGATGCCGCTATTTATTCGGCCGAAGTGACGATCGGCAAAAAGATATCTATTCCATCCGTCCGATCGGGTCACGGTCGATTGATTTTTATTGTCGAAGGAAAAGTAGACATAGCGGGTTATACCCTTGAAGCACGAGATGAACTGCAAATCGCCGATGAAGAGGAACACACTCTATTAGCACTTTCAGAGTCCAATGTCTTGTTATTGGACGTGCCGATGTATTCATGAACCGCCGTCAATTTTTAGCCCTTGCGGCAGCTTTAGCTGCCGATGCATCGCAAGTGAGGAAACCTATTATGCGTCAGAGCGCCCTTTTTATCAGCCACGGTTCACCGATGAACATCATCGATGATAATCCTTATACCCGCAGCATCAAACAACTCGGAAAAACGTTGTCAAAACCCAAAGCTATCCTCATCATCTCGGCACATTGGGCTACGAATGATTCGGTGGTATCCGTCGTTGAAAAACCCGAAACGATTCATGATTTTTACGGCTTTCCCGATTCTCTTTATTCGATACGCTACGATGCTCCCGGCGAAATGTCCGCCAGTGTGTTATTAGCCCATTTGACCCATGCGCGGATTGATCGGCGCCACGGTCTCGATCACGGTGCATGGTCGGTTTTGGTCCATCTCTTTCCCGAGCATGATGTCTCCGTATTTCAGCTCTCGATCGATTTGCGCCGACCGGCATCATGGCATTATGAGCTTGGAAAAACGTTATCTACCCTTAGAGATCAGGGGGTCATGGTTATCGGCAGCGGTAATGTCACCCATAATCTCGGTGACATTGAGCCCAACCGAGATGCTCCGGTCGCACCGTGGGCACAAGAGTTTGATAATGCTTTTGCAGATGCCCTAATAGACGATCATGAGAAAATCATAAATTATGATCTCCCCCACTTTAACCATGCCCATCCGACGCTGGAGCATTACCTTCCGATTCTCCCTATCTTGGGATCACAAACAGAGGATGAAGCGATAACAACAGTGTATGAAGGGTTTCAGCACTCTACCCTCTCGATGAGATGTTTTCAAATCGGATAATCCGCTATAATTAATAGAAAGTTGCGAGAAAGGGTTTTTTATGCTGCTAAATAATCTTATCGGTACATTGCAATTGGCAGTCGGCCCCGTCATTCTTATTTCAGGAATCGGTTTAATCCTTTTAAGCCTGACCAACCGTTTCGGACGTACTGTCGACAGAACCCGCCAGCTTTCGGTAGAGTACCGAAGCGCTTCGGAAGCAGATCAGGAGCGTATTTTATCGGAACTACAAATACTCTCCGTAAGGGCAAAGGTCATACGAAGCAGCAATTTTTTGGCCGTACTTAGCATTTTATTCGTTTCAATCCTGATTATAGGATTGTTCGGATCCGCTTTGTGTCATCTGAATATCACTCATTTTCTCGCGATAATGTTTATACTCAGTGTGATCAGCCTGATAGTATCGCTTTTGTTATTCATCTACGATCTCGAGCTCTCTCTTAAAGCTCTTTGGATTGAGCTACCAAAAGCGATAGCCCGATCCGGTAGTGACGAAAGCCAATAAGAGTTGAGCGTCTATTGCTTTTCCTTGATCATTTCATCAAGAATTCGAAATACATCGGTACTAGCACTTTCAATCGCATCTATCGATTTTTTTATTTCCTCTCTGGAACATGTAACATTGGTACCGGAGCACTTTTTGGCCAATGCATTCGCTTCACGGTGGACAATGCTGTGCGGCCGTTCAAGATTTTTATAGGCATTGGTCTTACCATATACTTCCAATCCAAGGGTTTTATACCATTTGCCCAAACGGCATGCGGTGTGATCCGTTTCTCTAAATTCGGACTTTTCACCGAATATGAGGGTATAGACGTTGTTTGTATAGATGACATGATCTACTTTTGCCAAACTACCAAAGGCAAAATCAGCGAGTATACTGGTCTCTTTTTCAGCATCGATTGCATTATTTTTAAACATGATAATATCATTGTTGATAGATACGATAAGGTTTTTAGTTTTTAAGGCAAGATTATTTATCTCTTCAGTACTGTTTTGAATATCGGTTGTCTCTTGCTGCATAGTCTGAACGACGATTTCAATCTCTTTGGTCGCTTTTTGCGTCCTCTCGGCAAGCTTTCTGACTTCATCCGCAACGACTGCGAATCCGCGGCCATGCTCACCTGCACGTGCAGCTTCAATGGCGGCATTTAATGCCAATAGGTTGGTTTGATCCGCAATATCTTTGATTAGGGCAATAATGCTCGAAATCTCTCCGCTTCGTTGTGCAAGCTGGATTGTTGATTGTACAGCCTCACCTAAAAACAATGAAAGTTGATCGGTCTGAATCATGGCTTCTGTGGCTAGTTCGCTTGCTTCATTAGAATCGTGGGTCATTTGGACGGCATCTTTTGACATGATGCGTAAATGTTCTACCATAGAAGTAAATACATCTTGATTATTTTTGAGTGCTTGATGGATTGACGCATGATGCGTTTCCAGCAAGCTTTGGTCATGTCGAACATCGCTTTTTTTGAACCGATAGACTGTTGCATCCTTGATAGATTGATATTTTACTTCGGCCTCGCATTCGCCCACTTTGATGCTTGAACGATTTTTCTTCAATTCGGAAATAATTGTGTCTTGATGGGAAAGGGTTTCAAAGGCGGTATTAGATGCAATCACTTTGCCATATGAATCTATTGCTACCATGTATTCATCATAAGAAAATGAAGAAATGGCTTCAAGCTGACTATTTTTTTCATCAAGTACTAAAAGTTTTGATTCAAGGGCTTGTTTCTCCTCTAAAAGGCGTTTGATTGCTGCTTTGTTAAACATACTCTATTATCCTTAAGATCATTAATTATACTATTTACGTCAAAATAGTACAGAAGATATGTTGCAAATATGTCGCATATTAATATTTTTTATAATCTATAATAAACTTATTTAATACGCATCAAGATATTTTTTCTATCAAATCCAAAGAAGAAACTGTAATCTTGCTTCATTTTCAGCAGTCATATTTTCACCTTAGCCTCATTTCATAAGTGCAAACAACAATTCCGCTATAATTTCATAATTTATTCTTAGGGTGTCTCATTGCCGATTTTTAAAGTCCATTCTCCCTATCAGCCTGCCGGTGATCAACCCGTCGCCATTGAAGCACTAGCGTCCGGTATAAAACGGGGCGAACGCTACGTTGCCTTGGAAGGGGTTACAGGTTCGGGGAAAACAATGACAATGGCACGGGTGATCGAGCAGGTTCAGCTACCGACGATCATCATGACCCATAATAAGACTTTGGCGGCACAGCTCTACAGCGAGTTTAAAAGTTTTTTTCCCGAAAACCACGTCGAGTATTTCATCAGCTACTACGACTACTACCAGCCTGAAGCCTATATCCCCCGCCAAGATTTGTTTATCGAGAAAGACAGCTCCATCAACGACGAGCTGGAGCGTTTACGCCTCTCGGCTACCGCCAATCTTCTGAGCTATGACGATGTTATCGTCGTCGCTTCCGTCTCCGCCAACTACGGGTTAGGTGATCCGGAAGAGTACGAGAAGATGGTACAGGTCGTCAGTATCGGGGATGAGATCAGCCAAAAAAAGCTCCTCCTTCGCCTCGTCGAGATGGGATATGCCCGCAACGACAGCTATTTCGACGGCGGGCACTTTCGGGTCAACGGCGAAGTGGTCGACATCTATCCCCCCTATTGGCAGGATCAGGCTCTGCGAATCGAGTTTTTCGGAGATGAGGTCGAACGACTCGCCCTTTTCGAGCCTCTGAACAACTCCGTCGTCGAAAGCATCGAAACCATCACGATCTATGCGACAAGCCAATTTGCCGTCGGGCAGGAGAAACTCTCCCGTGCCATCAAACGGATCGAAGACGAACTCGGCGAACGTCTGGCACAGCTCGATAAAGAGGGGAAAATCGTCGAAGCGCAGCGGCTCAAACAACGGTGCGAATTCGATTTGGAGATGTTACAGGCAACGGGAATGTGTAAGGGGATTGAAAACTATTCCCGCCATCTCACCGACAAATTGCCCGGAGAAGCTCCTTACACGCTACTCGACTATTTTCTCCTTCATCACGACAAGTTTCTCATCATCGTCGATGAGTCCCATGTGAGTTTGCCGCAGTTTCGGGGGATGTTTGCCGGAGACCGAAGCCGCAAAGAGGTTCTCGTCGATTACGGGTTCCGCCTCCCGAGCGCACTGGACAACCGCCCGCTGATGATCGACGAGTTTATGAATAAAGCGCCTCACTATATGTTCGTCTCCGCGACCCCTGCGGCGCAGGAGATCGATATCAGTACCACAATCGCCCATCAGATTATCCGTCCGACGGGACTCCTTGATCCGATCATCACAATCAAACCGAGTGAAAATCAAGTCGAAGACCTCCACGATGAGATCAAAAAAACGGTAGCCCTCGGCGATCGCGTCCTCGTAACCGTTCTGACCAAAAAAATGGCCGAAGCCCTCACGAAATACCTCGCCGATTTGGGGATCAAAGTGCAGTATATGCACTCCGAAATCGATGCAATCGAGCGCAACCAGATCATTCGCGGACTTCGTGTCGGGGATTTCGACGTCCTCATCGGGATCAATCTTCTGCGGGAGGGATTGGACTTGCCTGAAGTGAGTCTCGTCGCCATTTTGGATGCGGACAAAGAGGGATTCTTGCGTTCCGAGACGTCGCTCATTCAAACCATCGGCCGTGCCGCACGTAACGAACACGGATGTGTTTTGCTGTATGCCCAAAAAATAACCGGATCAATGGAGCGCGCAATCACTACGACTACAAAGCGTCGCGCCTTGCAAGAGGCCTACAATACACAACACGGCATTACACCGACTACCACCAAACGTTCCTTAGATGAGAATCTCAAACTGGAAGACCCAAGCGAGCTCTATAACCGCTCTAAAAAAGCGAAAACCCTCCCTGCGGCGGAGCGGAAAAAACTGATCGAAGAGCTTAACCTCAAAATGAGAGAAGCGGCTAAAAAACTCGAGTTCGAAGAAGCGGCACGCCTCCGTGACGAAATAGCTAAAATAAGGAAATTGTAACTTCATGCAAGACATGCTCAATAATTTATCAACCTACGGGTACATCGTACTCTTTCTTTACTCACTCGGCGGCGGTTTTGTCGCCCTGTTAGGAGCGGGAGTTCTCAGTTTTATGGGAAAAATGGATCTTTCCCTCTCGATTGCCGTCGCATTTGCCGCCAACTTTCTCGGCGATACCCTGATGTTCTATTTTTCCCGCTACCACAAACGTGAAATGATGGAATACTTTAAAAAGCACCGACGCAAACTCGCTTTTTCTCATCTTCTGCTCAAACGCAACGGTTCATGGATCATCGTGGTAAAGAAGTTCATCTACGGACTTAAAACGCTCGTAACCCTCGCTATCGGCCTTACCAAATACGATTTTTGGAAATTCACTGCCTATAATGCACTCGGTGCAGCCATCTGGGCGGTTGTCGTCGGAGGGGGAAGCTACATTTTCGGCGGTGCACTGATCAAGGCATACGATATGATCGTCGATAAACCCTATCTGGCTCCCGTTACATTGATCGTTATCGGAGGACTTACATGGTTCTATCTTTCAGCCGCAACAAAAAATACGAAAAGTAAAAAGTAAAGAGTGATTGAAGAAATGAAGGTTGGATGGGGAAGAGGGATTCGAACCCCCGAATGACTGGACCAAAACCAGTTGCCTTACCGCTTGGCGATACCCCAATGTGAAGTGGGATTTTAGAGAAAAACCCCTTAAAAAAAATTAAAATCTTCTGTATTCATACAGAAAGCTTTAGGGGGTTGCAAGGGTGAAAAGCGTTAAAAAAGCCAATTTCTTGGCTTTTTTAGCTTTGGAACCCATGCCAATGTACGAAGTACCGGCTGGGCTGTCCCTGCCGCTTGATGAACTTTGTTCATTAAGTGCGTAATATCAAATTAGAAAACCAACTTTTCGTCGGTTTTCGGTGTTTCTTCCTGAGTTGCATCGGGTGCTGCTGAGGTATCGGTATACGATTCGCTGTTGTTTCCGTCATTTCCCGATCCGACGTAAACTCCGGCAGGGACATCGAAATAGCGTTTGGTATTCGGATAAATCCGCAATAAATCTTCATAATAATAACGGAATACCGGAGCCGCGGCACGCCCCCCCGTCTCGCTTCGGCGCATCGGCGTATTATTATCGTGCCCGAACCAAACGACCGTCTCCACCGTCGGAGAATACCCGGCAAACCATGCATCGACGTTATCGTTCGTCGTTCCCGTTTTTCCGGCGATTTCAATCCCTGCTACACGCGCGTTGGTTCCGGTTCCGCGGCCGACAACGTCTTTTAAAATCGACGTCATCAAATATATCTGTTGCGGCGTATCGACCTGACGACTTTTGTTTTGATATTTGATATTTTCCCCAGTCGGAGTGAGTACTTCACGAATCAGCATCGGATTGGTCATCGCTCCGCCGCTGGCGAACATCGTGTAATATTTCGCCAAATCGATCGGAGAGATAGAGATCGTTCCCAGAGCAATCGAGAGATCAGGTGGAAGGTTCTCGGTGATGCCAAAGCGTCTCAGCCCATCGGTAATCTTTCCAAATCCCATATCACTGACCATATTGATCGTTGCGAGGTTGCGTGAATGGGTCAGCGCATCGCGGATCGTAACCATCCCTTTGTACTCGTTCTTGTAGTTTTTCGGCTGCCATGTCTTCTCTTCACCGTCGTTACCCGCATAGGTATAGGTACGGGCAATATCGGGAACGAGGGAGGACGGGGACATGCCGTTGTCCAGTGCTACTTGATACAAAAACGGCTTAAATGCCGATCCCGGCTGGCGCTTTGCCTGAGTTACGCGGTTGTACGGGCTAAGGGAGTAATCATACCCTCCGACCATTGCCAAAACCTCTCCGGTATGGGGATTTAGACTGATAAGAGCACCGTTGAGCTGGCGTTGCATATTTTCATCCAGATCACCCGCTTCCTGCGCCCGTTTCAAAATTTCATCACGACCTGACTGCAGCGCTTTATATCCCGCTTCCTGAAGACGCATATCAATCGTGGTGTAAATTTTGTAGCCGCCGCTGCGGATATCGGGAAACGCATCGCCGAGCTGGCGCATGACCTCATCGATAATGTAGGGACCGGAGTTTTTACTGAGGGTATCGTTATAGACTTTCGGACGCTCCTGTGTCGCTTTCTCATACGTGGATTGATCAATCCACCCGAGTTCGAACATACGTCCGATGACACGGTTCGCACGCCCGAGGGAGAGTTCATAGTTCTTCGTCGGAGAATAGAAATTCGGTGCTTTCGGCAGCCCTACCAGTATCGCTATCTCTTTAAGACTCAGCTCTTTGAGAGGTTTGCGAAAATAGCCGTCAGCCGCCGTTTTTATCCCGTAATACCCGTGCCCGAGATAAATTTCGTTGAAATAACGCTCTAAAATCTGCTCTTTCGTCAACTCCTGTTCAATCCGGATCGAATACAGAACCTCTTTGAACTTGCGGGAGAATTTTTTCTCACGGGTGAGGAGGGTATTTTTTACCAGCTGCTGGGTAATCGTACTTGCCCCTTCTTTGAGTTTTCCGGCTGAGATATCTTTGATGATCGCCCGCATAACCGCATCGGGATTGACTCCGCTGTGTTCAAAAAAGGTCGTATCTTCAATCGCCAAAAGCGCTTCAATCAGCCTCGGAGGGATGTTTTCGTACGAAACGTAGTAGCGGTGTTGATCACTGAACAGATTGGCAATCTTATTCCCGTTACGATCATAGACTTCCGTCGTTAAACGGGGCTGATATTTGATCAACTTTTGCGTTTCATATTCAAATGAATAGATAAGATACCCCAAAAACGCAACCGGAATCAAAATTGCGATCCCCACCGTTATGAGCAGATATTTTCTCATTTTCTTCCGTAGCGGTACTTCTTCATAAGGGTTGATCAATTTCTAAATCCTCTGGTTTTAAATTCGGCGTCAATTAACGCTCGGGTATATGGCTCTTTGGGAGCACGGATGACCTCCGTGATAATCCCCTGCTCAACCGTTCGCCCTTCGTTGATGACACAAATATCTTCGCATAATGCCGATGCGACACTCATATCGTGCGTTACAAACAGCATCGAAAAATCCATCTTCTTCTGCAAAACTTTCAGCAGTTCAATCATCGTCTCTTTCGAAGCCGGATCAAGCGCGGTCGTCGGCTCATCCAGCAGCAGAAGCTTCGGATCGGAACCCAAAGCGATAGCGACTACGACCCGCTGCAGCTGCCCGCCGGAGAGCTCAGGCGGAAACCGCTCTAGCAACTCCTCATCCAGCCCCAAAAGGGCAAAGAGTTCACGGCTCTCCTCTTTGGAGATGAACATCTGATCTTTAATCCGCGTCAAAGGAGACAAGGCGGTAAACGGATTTTGGGGAACAAGTGAGAGCGTTTTGCCCACTCTCCACTCAAAACCGCACCGCTTCTCGATGTGCATCTGCAATGACGGATCCAAAAGCCCCAAAAGGGCTTTAAGCGTCAGCGACTTTCCGCTTCCGCTTTGTCCGACCAATGCCAACGAACGGCGAATATCAAACGCAATATCGACCAGAACGTCCTCTTTATGAGTGATTTTGAGCCGATCGATGTGGATGGTATTCATCGCGCTATTTTACCCAAATCTGCGTTAATCGCTCACACGCCTGCGCCAAAAGTGTCTCATCGATTTCGAGCCTGGCGATCAGCCTTAGAATCGCTTTTTTTACCGTCGGCTGACGGATCGCTCCGACGTGAAATCCCATCTCTTTTTTAAGCTGTTCCTGCAGCCGCATCACTTCTCGGTTATCTCCGATTTTGATCGGCACGATCAACCCCTCACACTTTAATCCCAGTATTTCATAGACGATTCTTTGGCGTGCGGTGATTTGTCCGCGCAGCGTCTCGGTATGCGTTTGAATATACTCCAATGCACGGTGTGCCAGCGCCGTATCGTACAGCGACGGAGCGGTCGCGTAAATGACGTTTTTGGCTCGGTTGAGAAGATACTCGCCGATATGATGCGATGAGAGAACATAGGCACCGAAACTTCCGTACGCTTTCCCCAATGTCCCCATTTTAATCATCAGGGGAGTCGGCGAAATCTCATAAAAATCTAAGATTCCCATCAGATGCTTGCCGATCACGCCGCTGCTGTGGGCTTCATCCAAAATCAAAATCGCCTCATACGCTATGACCAGATCGATGATTTCTCTGGGGACCAGATCACCCCCCATTGAGTAGATTCCCTCTACTGCAACAATTACCCGTTTTCCCTGAGCACGTTCCAACTCTCTCTTCAATGCCGATACGTCATTATGAGGGAAAAATATTACCTCCCCCTCGCACATCCGCGCACCCGCAACGCCGCTGGCATGGTACTCCTCATCCATCAGAAGCATATCCCCCTTGCGTACAAGCGCTTCGATAAGACCGACATTCGCATTAAATCCGCTCCCCATGACGATTCCCGCTTCAAAGCCGTTCGCTTCGCATAAAGCTTTTTCAAATGCCGCATGGATCGGATGGTAACCGTTCACCAGCATCGATGCTTTTGGAGAGTGGTCGCTGTAAAGCGAGAGAGTTTCACACGCCTTGATGTGAAGTTCTTTATTGTGAGCGAGACCCAGATAGTCGTTCGATGCGGCATCAATCAGGGCATCATCTCGGATATGACGCTCACGGTAGCGCCCCGAACGTTTTAGCGCTTTGAGTTCGTTTTCGTAAGGGTTCATCATCGCTGTGCAGGCAATTGCGGGATATAATCGCGTATCGCCTTGATCCGCTCATTATCCGCTGGGTGGGTTGAGAGAAATGCGGGCGTTTTTTGCCCTTTCGAGGAGAGTTTTTCCATATTTTCCCAAAATTTCAGCGCTTGGGCGGGATTGTATCCCGCTTTCCACATCAGATAAACGCCGATTTGATCCGCTTCGTTTTCAAATTTTCGGCTGTAGGGGAGAATAAGCCCCACTTGAGACGTGACACCGTACGCCTGCGCATAGAGATCTTGATATTCGCTAGGGACGTTTAAAGCCGCCGCTAACACTTGCGCCCCGATATTGCTCGCACTTTGCATCGACATCCTCTCCGCACCGTGACGTGCGAGGGCATGGGCGATCTCATGCCCCATCACCGCTGCTATCTGATCGTCATTTTCGGTGATTTTTAAAATACCCGTGTAAAAAAAGACTTTTCCCCCCGGCAGACAAAACGCGTTGGGGGTATCATCCTGGATAACGTTAAACTCCCACGCATAATCGCTTCTGCCGCTCACCGCGGCAATCCGTTCTCCGATCCTTTTGATTCGGGCCTGCAATCCCTTATCGCTGCTTAGTTTGGAAGATTGCACTACTTTTTGCGCTTCAGACGCCCCCAGCGCCATTTCCTGCTCGGAAGAGATCATAATAAACTGCGTCCGGTTCGTCAACGGTGCCGTCGCACATCCGCTGAGCACTAAGGCGATCAAAACAAATTTGGCTAACTTCATCGGCATCTCCTTATAGAAACGGCTTCAGTATTTCGGTGCAAAGTCCCATCGCCGTACTCTCGAATCCGCGTACTTCGCGGATGTACGACTTGCAAAACCCCTCTACCATACACGCACCCGCTTTGCCCCGCCACTCGCCGCTTCGGAGGTAACTTTCGACGGACACGGGATCAAAAACATCGAAAAAATAGTGGGTAGAAGAGATATCGATGAGTTCAAGTCTGGGAGTTTTGTAGATCATACAGGTAATAATAGCGACTTCCGAGCCGCTTTGCATCTCTAAAATCGTTCTTGCATCCGCTTCGTCTTTCGCTTTGCGCAAAATTTTCCCCTGTGCCGTGACAACGGTATCGGCGACAAGAAGCGGGTAATCCTCGCACCCGAACTTTTCCAAATTGACTCTGTACTTTCCAAGGGTCGCTTGATAAACAAAATTTTTAGGTAAGGTTGCGATAATAGAGTCTTCGTCAAAATCGACGGACTCTTGAAGAAAGGGGATATCCGCCGCTTTGAGGAGTTCGGCTCGGGTAACCGATGCGGAAGCAAGACGGATCATTGGATTAATAGGCGTTTCGCAGAACTACGCCGATAAAAATAGCGGTAATACCCAATACGATATTGACCGGAACCATATATTTGGCGATAAGACCCAAAATAATTTTGGCTTCGTCCAGATTCCCCATCTCCAAAGCTCTTTCCGCCCGGCGGCGGCGAAACATCATCGCCGCAAGATTGATCGTCATCACGAGCCAAATTGCCTCTTTGATATGGACGGTATTGTAGATGCTCATCGCGTATTCATCGATTACGTTGCCCGATGCATCCATCGCCGCAGCACGGAATCCGAGCCCTACCGCCATAATGACCGCCGTTATGATCAAAATAATGACAAACGGCGTTACGATGGTAAAAAGACGTTTTAGTGTGTGCGCCGCACGTTCCAAACGGAGTTTCGGATCACTAATCAAAGCAAGGGACTGATGCGTTGCAAAACGGATAGCGATCATCCCGCCGACCCAAATGACAGCACTGATGACATGTAAAAAAACGATAAGAGTACGATGATGAGCAAAAGTTTCTACGAGGAACTCTTTCATTATGCTAATTCCTTCGTTACATACGCCAGTGCCGCCTCTTTCGCCTCAGTAAGTTTCGAAGCATCTTTTCCGCCCGCTTGAGCAAAATCAGGACGTCCCCCGCCGCCTCCGCCGAGGATCGGAGCAATTGTTTTGATCCAGTCACCCGCTTTGAGAGGCGTGTTTTTAGCCCCCGCCGCGAGAAGCACTTTGTCGTCTTTGATTTGGAAGAGGAGTACCGCAACCGAATCGTGCTGATTTTTAAGTTCGTCGATACGCTCTTTGATATCGCCCGCACCGAGTTCCGCAACGACAACGGCCGTATTGCCCATCATCGTGAGTGCAAGCTCTTCTTTCGCCGAAGAGGCCAATGCGCTCATCTCAGTTTTTAGTGTTTTAACCTGCTCTTTAAGACGCTCGATACCCGCCAAAACATCGCGGTTTTTAACCGATACTTCCACCTCTTCGAGGAGGTGACGCTGTTGTTTAAAGAGGTTGTAGGCCGCATTGCCGCACACTGCTTCGATACGGCGCACGCCCGCGCTCACACCGCTCTCTTTAACGATTGCGAATGTTCCGATGGTTGCGGTGTTATCGACGTGGACACCGCCGCAGAACTCGACCGATGCGGTTCCGAAATTGACGACACGGACTCTGTCGCCGTATTTCTCGCCGAACTGTGCTTTCGCACCGCTTTTCGCAGCTTCGTCGATGCTCATTTCTCTCGTCATCCCCTCTAGGGCATGGAAGATATGATAGTTTACTCTCTCTTCGACGAGGGCAATCTCTTCATGGCTCATTGCCTTAGGATGGGAGAAGTCGAAACGGAGACGGTTATGTTCGACGAGTGACCCTGCTTGAGAGATGTGTTCTCCCAAAATTTCATACAATGCGGCATGGAGCAAATGGGTTGCCGAGTGGTGTTTCGCGATTTCGTTGCGCTCAGGATCGACGATGGCTTCAACCGTATCACCGACACTGAGCGTTGCTTTGGTCTCGATGTGAGAGAGGTTCAACCCGTGGAATTTTTTCGTATCGAGTACGGTTGCTTTATCATCCAATGTTCCGGTATCACCGCATTGTCCGCCGCTCTCAGCATAAAACGGGGTCTCTTCGAGAAGCACCCACCCTTTTTGATGCGCATGAAGCTGATCAACACGTTCGAAGTTCTCTCCTAAAAGGGCTTGGATTTTAACCGGTGCTTTGGTGTAGGCATAGCCGATAAAGGTGTTGACGCCGAATGTTTCGAGGAGAGTTTTAAAATCTCCCTCGACGTGCGCGTCACCTGATCCTTTCCATGCCGCTTTCGCCCGTTTGCGCTGCTCGGACATCAACGTCTCAAACGTCTCGACATCAAGAGAAAAGTTTTTCTCACGGAGCATGTCTTCGGTCAAATCGAGCGGGAATCCGAACGTGTCGTAGAGTTTGAACGCTACCTCGCCGCTGAACGTCCCTTTGGTATTTTTAAGCTCTTCGTTAAATAACTCAATCCCCGACTGAATCGTTTTGAAAAAACGCTCCTCTTCGAGCATGATTTGCTCTTTTAGGACGCTGAGTTTTTCAACGATGTAGGGGTATTGTTTCCCCATCAGTTCGGCTACCGTGTCGGCTACTTCGAACATAAACGGTTTAGTAAATCCGAGAAGGTATCCGTGACGAACCGCGCGGCGAAGAATACGACGCAATACGTATCCGCGCCCTTCGTTAGAGAAATTCGTCCCTTGCGCAAGCAAGAAGGTAACGGTACGGATATGATCGGCGATAACGCGGTACGATGCACCGCTCGCGTAGACGTACGGTTTACCGATGAGAGCTTCTACTTTTTTGATGATCGGCATAAAGAGGGTGCTGTCATAGTTGCTGGTAACCCCTTCGAGTACCGCGGTCGCACGCTCTAAACCCATCCCCGTATCGATAGAGGGTTTCGGAAGAGGTTTGAGTTCCCCTTTCGCGTTACGCTCATACTGCATGAAAACGAGGTTCCAGATTTCCAAGAACCGATCGCCGTCTCCCCCCATGTAGTCTTCCGGCCCGTTGAAGTGTTCCGCACCCTGATCGACGAAGATTTCCGAACACGGTCCGCACGGTCCGGTATCTCCCATCTGCCAGAAATTGTCTTTGTCCCCAAGACGCATAATGCGATCCGCCGCGATATGTTTTTTCCAGATTTCTTCGGCTTCATCGTCACTCTCATGGACGGTAACCCAGAGTTTATCGACGGGAAGTTTCATCACTTCAGTGACGAATTCCCATGCGTGGGCGATCGCTTCCTCTTTGAAATAATCACCGAAACTGAAGTTTCCGAGCATCTCGAAAAACGTGTGGTGACGCGCCGTATGGCCGACGTTCTCTAAGTCATTGTGTTTACCGCCGGCGCGGATACACGTCTGTGCACTCGTAGCGCGAGGGTTGGCAGGGATAGGGATATCACCCGTAAAAATCGACTTGAACGGCACCATACCGGCATTGGTAAAAAGGAGGGTAGCATCATCGGGAACGAGGGGGGAACTCGGAACCCGTTCGTGTTGTTTTGATTCGAAAAAGGCCAAAAAGGCTTCGCGGACATCCATCATGGTTTACTCACAGTATTGATAAAATTGCGCGATTATAGCGAAGAAGGGGTTAAAAAATATTATAAAATTCGATTAAGAGCTTCAGGTTCGACGATGATGCGATGCGTTATTTAGGCATGTATCACTTTTTCGATTGCACTGGTGAGATCAATCCCCTCATTTTTAGAGATATTGTTGATGGCGTGCTCTACTTTTAGTTTTGCTTCGTCGAATGAAATAGCGGGATACTCACTCTCCTCGATAATCTCAATCTTATCTTTCGGAAGAATCTCTAAAAGTCCCATCAATTTGTCATAAATCGTGTCATGGATAGTGAGTCGGACGCTATGCATTTCAAAATCCTCGATTGTTGTTTTGAAAATTGTATCGCTGATTGGTTTAAAGAGTAATTCTACTTTTCTGTTTAGCCGAAAAGTAGCAAAAGAGCATACCGTGATCCAAGAACGCTCGCGTGACTCCTTGCACTTCTGCATCGCACGCGCCTCTAGGTATTGGATCACAGAATTTTGTCTATTTATTTTCGCTTCGCGAAAAGCATCCATTCAAATAGTTCAATGCCTTGCGACACTACCCAGAGCAAGGTCGCGTGCGTCTAACCGCAAACGCGTACCGCCAGCGATTTGGCGCAAGGCGATTTGGCGCAAGGCGATTTGGCGCAAGGCGATTTGGCGCAAGGCGATTTTCTTTTGGTACTTTTCTTATGAAAAAGAAAAGTAGATTAAAGATGTTTAAAATATTGACATAAAAGTATAGAAATGATACTATTTTTATATCTAAAAACAAAAGAAGTGAGAACCTCATCGTGACTTTTGAGTATGATCCTGATAAAAGTAGCTCCAACCTACACAAGCACGGTATCGACTTTGAAAGAGCACAGTTATTATGGGGTGATCCCAATGCACTGGAAATACAAGCCAAAAGCGACAGCGAAAGCCGTTTTGCACTTATCGGCAAGATAGAGGACAAAGTTTGGATTGCATTTTATACCTATCGCGGTGATAGCGTTCGGTTGATTTCAGTGCGCAGAACACGAGAAAATGAAAAAAGGATTTATGATGAAAGCTGAAGAATTAGATGAATTATTTGACTCTGGCGAAGATATAAGTGAGCATCTCGATCTCACCTCTGCCAAACGAATCGGAACGCAACCGAAAAAAGTAAATGTCGATTTTCCCGAATGGATCGTCAATGCACTCGACATCGAGGCTAAAAAAATCGGGGTGACACGCCAATCGATTATCAAGGTTTGGATTGCGGAACGGTTAAAAGAAGAACAGACGCACAAGGCGAGTTAAACTAGATTTAGAAATATACAACAAAAAGAATTATTATGATCAATAAATTAGAAGAATATGCCGATGATAAAGGATTGATCCAAACTTCTTTAATTACGATAGACGATCATGGAAATTTTTGGATTGATGGCATTAAAATTCAAGAAGTACGTGAATTAAAAAAGCTAGTTAATTTTCTACAATCAGATGAAGAACTATGGAAGATTTCACGCATCAAAGTTGAAGAAAAAATAATTTCTTCAAGAAGTGGTGCTCCCATTATTAATATTCCGTTTAGTATAGCGCTTCATAAAATTATTACCAATCAAGAAAGAAGTATTAAATCTTTATTTAGTTTTTATGAAAAGTCACCAAATGGTATTTGTGGTTCTTTATTTGCTAAAAGCTATAAAAGTTTTAATCATGCAATCAAGCAATTTGAACTTAATTTTCAACTATGGGAATTTTATCATTTGGATAGTATTCCAACTCATTACATACATGGAATATATAATTTAAGTACAAATTACTTTACACATTTTGATGGTGCATTAATAACACATGATGAAAAGAACCTGATAGAAATGCAATCTGGAAATGAACCAAATAAAAATAGTCCTTACGAAAAATTATTTGTACTTAATGGGATAATTTCAACAGAAAATGCTATGACAATGATGTCATCATATTTACCTATTGACGAATTAAATATTGAGTTTGGAATTTGTGAAAAGGATTTGAATTTTATCGAACCATGAACACCCTCGACAAGCTCAGGGTGAAGGGGGATGGATTCCGTGTCGTGGCACGGAATGACAGAAAAGTTACGAAAACGCCCGATTAAGCGCACTAAACATCGCTTTAATCGAGGCTACAGTGATATCGTTATCACACCCTACCCCGAAAAATTTATCCAAACTCTCCGTCTGAATCTCGATATACGCTACCGCTTCGGCACTGGAGAGCTCTCCGCGTGAATGCTCAGAGTATGAGAGGATTTTGAAATTATGGGAATACTCCACCATCAACGCATTTTTGCACGCATCGATCGGACCGTTACCCTGCCCTTCGCTTCGGATCATTTTACCGTTATGGGTGTATTCCAACACACATTTGGCGGAGTGCTCTTTTGCACTCTCTGAGATCACCGAGTAATCGACGAACTCAATGTCATGCGGCTCACCGAAATAGGTTTTCTCAAAAATGTCTAAAATCTCTTCGCTTGTCAGTTCGCGTCCCGCTTCGTCGGTAACACGCTGAACGATGGTTCCGATTTCAGGGTGCATTTTTTTCGGCAATGAATAGCCGAATTTATCTTCGAGGACATAGGCTACCCCCCCTTTGCCCGATTGGGAGTTGATACGGATAATCCCCTCGTAGTTGCGCCCCACGTCCTGAGGATCGATAGGGAGATACGGCACTTCCCAAAACGCATCGTCTTTCGCACGCTGATAGGCCAACCCTTTGTTGATCGCGTCTTGATGAGAGCCTGAAAACGCCGTGTAAACGAGTTCGCCCACATACGGATGGCGCTCATGGGTTTTCATATCGGTACACTCTTCGACGACCCGTACAACCGTCTCTAAATCGCTGAAATCCAACTCCGGATCGACCCCTTGGGTGTACATGTTGAGCGCCAACGTAATGATATCGACATTTCCGGTACGCTCGCCGTTGCTGAGCAATGTCCCCTCGACACGGTCCGCTCCCGCCAACAACGCCAACTCCGTCGCGGCAACGGAGGTTCCGCGGTCGTTATGGGTGTGCGTCGAGATCAACACGTGCTCACGGTTACTCAAGTGGCGGCTCATCCACTCGATCTGATCGGCATAGACGTTCGGCGTCGCCATCTCGACCGTTGCGGGGAGGTTAATCACCACTTTGCGGGTCTCGCTGATCCCCCATCGATCCGTTACGGCGTTACAGATACGGGCGGCGAATTCCAACTCCGTCCCCGTAAAACTCTCCGGAGAGTATTCGAGCATGATCTCGCCGTCGTGCTTTTCCGCACGCGCTTTGACCATATCGACACCCTCTAACGCCAACGCGATAATCTCATCTTGCTCTTTGCCGAATACGATTTTACGTTGTGCCACCGAGGTGGAGTTGTATAAATGGACAATCGCTTTTTTAACCCCCGCTAACGCTTCGAACGTTTTATCAATTAGATGTTCGCGTGCTTGGACGAGGACCTGAACCGTCACGTCATCGGGAATCAGTTTTTGCTCGACCAAAGTGCGTAAAAAATCAAACTCCACTTTCGACGCGGAGGGGAATCCCACTTCGATGTTTTTAAATCCGAGTTTCAGCAAGAGTTTGAAAAGAGAAAGTTTTTGATCCAAATTCATCGGAGTGATCAACGCCTGGTTTCCGTCGCGAAGATCGACACTGCACCAGATAGGGGCGTGCTTGATGGTTTTAGTAGGCCAAACGCGGTTTGGCAAATCAACTTGAGGATACGGGCGGTATTTGCCCATTGACGCATGTTTCATTTGAGGCTCCATTGAAAATTCTCTTCTCATTTACCCTTGCTGGGTGTAAATGAATAGCGTGATTATAGCGCAAAGCACGTTGAGGTCATTAAACATTAAGCATAATTTGATGATAATGTTTTATCAGCATCCTAAAAAACGGGATGTATTTTAGCTTAGGAGTTGTCATTCACATGAAACGTCGTGCATTTACCCTTATCGAACTCATCATGGTTATTGTCATTATCGGAGTATTGGCGGCAGTTGCTATTCCGAAATACAAGAACTTACAGCAAAACGCGGAAGTCAAGGCCCTCATTAAAACGACCATGGATACCGTATCAAGTGCTGCCAATGCCGCTGTCAATCAAGTCGGATTGGAAAATAACACGACCTATAAATTGCAAGATCTTGTAAAAGTCTCCGGTAAAGGGTGGACATACAATGCAGCGGATACAAACGGTACCTATACGTATGTCACGACCAAAGGGATCGTTTCAACCATCAGACTGAATTCAGATACTAGAAGCATAACCTATATGATCGAGTGTAGCAATTTCGTCGATTCTATCAGCCAAGAAAAATGTTTGAGCGATTTAAATGTTACGTCAAAAGCAGGTGCAGATTTTAACGAGACAACTACGTATTAATATGAAATTGCGAGAAGGCTTTACTCTCATAGAGCTTATTCTCGTGATCGTTATTATCGGAATTCTCTCAACCGTGGCGATTCCGAGGTTTTCTAACCTTATCGATAACTCCAAAATTGCTTCCGAACTCTCAACCGCCGCTTCCGTACAAAGTGCCATCGATGCGACACACGGGGAATGGATCACCAACAGCTGCCCGTTTATCTGGGGAAATGAACAAAACTCTACTCTGCTGAATACTGAGGGATATCCTGATGCGGCCGACATGGGCGACACCGCCAATCCTTTTAAATATATCCTCAAAAATGCCGATAACGGTGACTGGATACGAAATGACGCTTTCTCCCCTCCCCGTTACTACGGTCCCGCTACGAACGGAGGGACCAAAGATCGCAATTTAGCGCATAAGCCGGAAGGGAACGATTATTGGGAATACAACGCAACCGTAGGGACATTTAAGCTGATCGAGCCGTAAAATGGACGTGACTATCTCTCTGTACAACCGTTTCTTTTCTTTTATCGTTCTAGCCGTTTTTTGCGTTTTTTCAACCCCCTCGGCCTATGCCGCCAGAACGATTACGGCGGCTACGCTCGACGGAACTTCCTCCGTTACGGTAACCCCTTCCTCTTCCATTACGGCCAGGGTATATGTTACTACCAACGGCACCGGTACCAATAACGACTGGGGATCGACGCAATGGCGTATCGGCAACGGAAGTTATACGTGTGTCAATCACCCCAATCACACCGCTTCAGGCAGCTATACGGAAACGTTTACGATTACCGCCCCCTCAGTCTACGGAACTTACAATGCCGATTTTATTGCCTACCGCAATGATAACTGCAGCCAAGGAGCCAGTAATGTTTATACTTTACGAAACGGCGTAAGCGTATCCCCTCCGCTCAGTACCTGCGGTACCGAAGATTTTACCGAATACAATGCCACCGTTCCCCTCAGTGCGAACTGGAATATTATTACCGCCACAAACTATACCCCCAATGTCCAAAACGGAAGAGTTCTCCTCACCGATACGACGCTGGCTATCTCAAGCGCTATTACCCTCAGAGGGGCTTTGCCCGCCAATAATAATTACCTCGAAATTACCTTTCAGCCGTATGCATACGGCGGCAACGGCGCCGATGGAATGACAATCACCCTCTCCGATGCCGCCGTTACCCCTGCTGCCGGAGCGTTCGGAGGTTCTTTGGGGTACGCGCAAAAAAGCAATCCCGGCAGCGACTGTACGATTCCCGGAGGGTGCCCCGGATTTGCGGGGGGATGGCTCGGATTCGGGCTGGATGAATACGGTAATTTTTCCAATCCTACGGAAGGGAGAATCGGGGGTCCCGGCTTTAGACCCGATTCAATCAGCATTCGTGGAAACAGCAGTGCCGGATACCCTTACATCAGCGGAACCGCGACATTGACTCCGGGAATCGACGATCCAAGCGGTACCCCCTCCAATCCGAGTCCCGGATATTACTATCGTCTCTTAATCGATACCCGTAACAACGCCACCCTCGTGAGCGTTGAGCGCGATACGGGAAGCGGCTACGTTTCGATCATCCCCTGGATCACTGCGACGCAAGTTGCCGCCGCACCCGAAAACTACCTTCTCAGCCTCACAGCATCTACAGGTGCGGATACCAATTATCATGCTGCGGACAATTTCACTCTCAAAGCCCTCTCCTGCGGAACCGTTCAAATCATCCCTCCCTCCATACGGGGAAATTTTGATGCGTGGGATTCGTTCCGCTCCATCAGCGATCGTTACATCTCTATCAAAATCGTCGGAAAGCCGTTTGATGTGACTCTTGCTTCTTTGGATGCCAGCCGTAGTATTTTCCAAGATTATAACGGTACCGTTTGCGCACGGATCGTCAATCTCGCCGATCAAAATCTAACCGGGTGGAATAAACTTCTTTTTAACGGTACGACAAGCGAATCGACAACCTTTACCCTCAATCGTGCCGTTGGTGCCGATGACAGCGCAGTGATCGACATCCACTGGAAAAACAGTGTCAATACCGCGTGCCCTATCACCCTCGAAACCGACACCGCCCGCTCCAGCGACCGTTTTTCCGTACGTCCCGCCTCGTTTGCACTCATCTCTCCGAATGCCGTTGCGGGGAGCGATTTTAATATCACCTTTTCTGCCCCGAATTTTTCCGCACTTTCTTCAGCCGATTACAATGAGAGTGTCGGAAACAGTTTCGATATCACCTATACCGAACACAATATCAGCTGTTCAATAGGAACATTCAGCCCGGCTTTAAACAGCGGATGGACCTTTGCCGACGGAACCAAAATCCGCACCACCCGCTATGACGAAGCGGGAATTGTAGATATCAATATTTCCGATGCGGCTAAAGCCTGTACCTCACGCTATACCCGTATTGATTGCGATGATACCGATGTGTATGACGGTACCACGTTTACGGCGAACCTTTTGCCTATTGGATCGGCACATGCGCAGATTACCGTTATACCGCATCATTTTGATCTCAATGCGACACTGCTTAATTCAGGCGGCGGCGCTTTCACCTATCTTTCCCGTGATTTAAATATGTCCTCGCAATTCACTCTAAACGTCACCGCAAAAAACGCAGAGGGGAACACAACCCGCAATTACGATAAAGGGTGTTATGCCAAAAATACGGCACTGACGCTGCTCCACTCAGCGGTTCCCGATCCTCTGAGTAAAATTTTGTATCACGAAAATCTCAGCGGCACGGACGGCAATACCACTAAAACCGATCCGGTCGCCCTTACGTTTAACAAAACCGTTTTTACGCTGGGATCAGCCCCTTTGAATCTTTTAATCAATTTTGACCGCAATCGTGCGCTCGCTTTGAACCCGTTTGATTTCAATATAAGCAATGCCGCACTGAGTGACAGCGACGGTGTCAGCGGGACAACGGTCCCCTCAGGAACAGCGAGTTATCTCTACGGCCGTGCACGCGCTTATGATATCCGAACCGACCAGCTTTTAGTCCCAAATCCGATTGAGCTTGAAGTCTACAGTACCGTCGCTTCCGGCTATGTAGAGGGGATGCCTCAAAACGTCCTCAAATGGTATCGCAATCTCAACCATAGTTCGGCGGCAGAAGGTTCCATCCTCGGCGGGGACGACTTTGCAACGACTACTCAGACGGGGGCGTCATCAACCATCAGCATCGACCGCAACGCTTCTCCTCAAAACGGTCTGCATCCGGTCACGATTTCCAATCCCGATGCCCTGTCCCATGCCATCATCCATTTGGAAGTTCCCTCATGGCTATGGTATTCGGCTACCGCCGATTATGATTTCGGGATAAATACTAAATGCAGCCAGCATCCTTGTTTTGATTATCAGTTTTTCGGTACCGCGCACATTCCGGGTGTGTCGAGCGGAACGTTTCAAGGGTCCGATTTTCAGATACTCCCTGCACAAAAAATCATTCAAAAAGGGGTTAAAGTATTCCGATGAGACATGCCCTAACGTTGGTCGAACTGATTCTCTCTATTGTCATTATCGGCATCGTCTTCACCGTTATTCCGCGGCTGGTCAGCGCCATGAACCAAACCTCCAAAACGGCGATCGAAGAAGAGGCCATGTATAACGCCATGACGCTTATGGGGGCCATCATCAACCTCCCGTGGGATGAAAACAATACAGAGCACCATCAAATTTTAAACGTCGCACACGGCAATCCGGCCTATGAATGCAATACCTCCGGCGGATACCGTATCGGCGGTTTTATCGGCGGACGCAACTGCATTCAACCGATCGGAACTGACTATAACGCCTCCTCTTTGGGACCGGAGGGGAGCGATATGAACGATATCGACGACTATACACTCCCTATCGATGCGGACAGCAATTGTTCCCGAAGTGCCGGGAAAATGCTCTATACCCTCACGCCGTCGGTTACTTATGTAGTCGACCCTTCACCGAGCGGAACAATGGTGCTTTATGATCTCAACACCAGCGGCCAGGCATCCAGCAATACCAAACATGTGACACTCAAAGTCGGCTATCATATCGACAACAAACACAGCGGATGCATCAGCGTACTTGAATACCACGCTTTTAATATCGGTCAAATCCAAATCAATTCACGCCCCTGGAACTGAGCATGCGACGCGGTTATACCCTCATCGAAATTATCATCACCGTTACCATTATGGGGATACTCTCTATCGGTATGTTTAAAGCGCTGCAGGCACTCACGCTGCGTTCCGAAAAGGCCAAAGCGCTCAGCACGCTCTCCATCGATTCTCAAAGCGCATTGGATCAAATCAGCGTCCTGCTGTACAACCGTATACCGATGTCGGTTGTCGGATTTGATGCCAATGAAACGCCCCCCTATCAGCCGCTGGAAAATGTATCGGGAAAAACGGTTCTTCAGTGGTACGGAGCGGCAAGCGAAAGTTATGAAGCGGGAGAATACAGCAGTTTTGTCGATATGAACCGCTCCGATTTTGCCACAAAAACACTCTATACCCCCGAAACCAATCTCTCCTCCGTACTGAATACCGAACGGATAAAATGGAACGATCCGACATTCGATCTTTCAAAAATGGTATTGGTTTTTCCGGGCAATACCCTGAACGGATATGGGATAACCGACAGCCCCGCCAACGGTATTACTATCGCCGCAACGGCGCCCGACACCATTTATGAAAAATACGACCTTGCCGATTCGGCCTATGCGATTACCCGAAAAGAACATGTGCCCTCATGCTTTCTTGATCCCGCATTTGACGGCAATACCCTCTTGCTGTTTTACAATTACCGCCCCTGGAAAGGGGAAAGTTTTTGCGATGGAAACGTAACGGTTCTTGCAACCGGCGTCAACGCTTTTCGTGCTCAAATGCTCAACGGTACGATCCGTCTGGCTATTGACATGAACCGCTCCATCCGCGGCAGCTCTACACCCGTTCATCTCTCCAAACAAAAGGTGGTGTTTTGATGCGCCGCGCGTTCGGCCTGCCTCAGGTCCTGATGGTCATCCTTTTTCTCGGAGGAATTGTCACCGTGACGATAAAATATGCCGCCACCAATGTAGAGCATTATGCCGACAGCTATTCCCGCGAATCGGCGGAGCTGTTTATGCAGAGTGCGACGGAAGCGGCACTGTTTCGCATAAGTGCGTATGATCGGCACGCAGGAGGGTGCATGGGAGAACTTAATATCACCTCAGCGGACAACAGGTTTCATGCCGACGTCATTATCGAGCGCTATTATCTTGCCGACGGAACGACCTGCAACAATGTCCCTACAACGGCGATTCAATATGAACCCTCCAACGGAATGGTCAGTATGAAGGTTATTGTCACCTCCAATAATAGCCACAGCAAAATTCTTCATCCTATCCGTCTAGAGCGAAGGAGCTTGCAGCACCCATGAAAAAAGCCTTTTCTATGCTGGAACTTATTTTTGTGATTGTTCTCATGGGGGTACTCAGCAGTATCGGGTTTTACATGTATCGACCTAATACCGCTTTACTGGATGCCCAATATACCCTTCTCAAACTGAAAGAGGCCCGCTATCGTGCTATCGGGTATAGCGCTCTGGACCCGTCCGGATGCGTTACCCTTACAAAAGCCTCTTTGGAAGAGGATACAACGACTATAAGACATGATTTAAAATCGGCCATAACCCATACCGCACATAACGATACGATTTGTTTCGATGCTCTCGGACGTCCTCATGATATGGGGTTTTCTATTGCTTTAGACACCCTCGCCCATTCACCGATCACTATCGTATTCACCGATTTTTCAGACAATCAGAAAAGCTCCACTATCCGCCTCTTTCCGCAGAGCGGATATGCTATAATAGTTGATAAGAATTAATCACTATTTTGTACAAGCAAAGCGGACTAATGCCTCAAGAAAAAATTCTTTACCTAGAGCACGATCGTACTCTGACTTACAGTAACGGCACATTCGTTCAAAGCAGTGTGCCTGACGTCAAAGAGCTCTTTTCAGGTGCCGTTGTCCCGCTTGCGCTGTTAAATACCTATACCCTCAAGCTTCCGAATCACTTAAGCGAGGAAGAACAAAAGATTCACGTTGAAATCCAGATGTTCGAAGAGGGGAAGCTCAATAACAATGAAGAGTATGTAATCGATTACATCCGCCACGACCTCTTTAGCGAAAACAGCTATTTATTCGAAGTTTTTGCCCTCTCCCACGCAAAAGCAGCCGATTATTTTTCAACGGCCCTGGCACAATCAAAGGTCATCGATCTCATTACCCCGGGATTCATGGTCTATGAATCGCTCTATGAAACCGATTCTCTTCCGAAACAAAACGATCTTTTCATCTATCTCGGGGAAGACGAATCGTACGCCGCTATTTACCAAGACGGAACGTATATCGCGCATCGAAGCAGCGAGAGTTTGACGACTCTGGCGGTCGAAACAGGGATGGATCTCGGCACATTCATATGCAACCTTGCAGAGCTCGGAGTCATTGAAGAGCGCTATCCCCCGGATGAGTACGGGAAATGTTCCCTCATACAAGATCACTTTTCCCGCAATGTAGAGCGTTTAGTCCATACCATCAACCATAAGCGGGGATTGTTCGGACTCACCGATATCACTCACATCTATCTCGATTTTCAGGGAAATACCATTCCGGGACTCGAAACGATTTTTGATGCGTACGATATTCACAACGTAGAGATCATCCCCCTTTCACGGCCCAATAATCCGCCGAAAGAGCTCCATAATCTCCTCTGTGCGGAATATCTATCGCGACATACCGGCAAAAAAAAGCTGAATCTCTCCCCTTTTAGTCGAAAAGATTTATGGTACAAACGTGAAAGCGGAAAATTTCTAGCTCTCACGGCGGCATCACTGTTTATTGCATTGTCTATACCGCTCACCTTCTCGTGGGTACTGGCCGACAAAGTTGCAGACAAAGAAAAACTGGCCGGCAAACTTGCACAAACGGAAAAAGAGACCGCACAGCTTTCCCGTACCCTGAACGAACAAAACAAGCACTTTACCCAGTATCAAAACGAAATACATGCCCTAAACGATGAGATCGTTTTAATTCAAGGCACCCAAGAGACAACCGATCTTATTACTCAAATGCATCTGAAACGCCGACAAATGCTGGCGGACGTCACCTCCGAACTCGGACACTACCGCTTAGGGACATTGACAATAGAGCAAAACGGCTCCAAAGAGATGTCCGTTCAGGTCATTGCGGAGTACCAAAAACGCAACGATATCGCCAAATTGATGAGTGCATTATACGCACGGGGCTATCAAAACGTGGAAACACGCGAAATCGCTCTGGATAATAAAATGTACAATGCCGTTGTAAAGGTGACGCGATGAACGGTTTTGACAATCGGCTGAGTGCGTTAGATGAGCAGTTAGAGGCCTACGAACCGTTCAAACGATGGGTTATCTACCTTGGCGTAAGCATCGGTATTATCATTATCAGCTGGGTATCTTTTGCCTCGGATAGGCTCATTGAACTCAAAACGGTTCAAGAAGAGACACGGGCATTGGAGAGCAAAATCAAACAAAATTCGCCCGAAGCGTATCAGAACAAAATTTCCGGCCTGAACCGATTACTGAACGACAAAGAGCTCTCCCTTATCGATTTAAAAAATAAGAAAGAACTTCTTTTGCTTCAAATGTCCCAATCGAAAGGATTGGTCTTTGACAATCGTCAATACGCCGACACCCTCGATCTTCTTCTAAAGCGTTCGGTTGAGCTTGGGCTAAACATCGAATCCATGCACTCCGAGGATACCGATGAGGTCTTTTACGGGAGAATAAAGAAATTTAAAACCCTCATTATCACCGGGAGCGGGAAGTTTCGATCTATTGCCGCTTTTCTCTCGTTCATAGAGGAGCAGAAAACACTGGTCAAAATTGAGAAAATACAAATCCGCTCCGATGAAAAAAATCCCTCGTTCGAAGCGACGGTTTTATATTTAGGAGCGGCACTGTGAACTATTTTTTACCTCTTTTTACGGTTGCATTGATCGCGGTGAAAGGTATGGGAGGTGAGATGTATGACCCCTTTGCCCAAACGGAAAGCATGAAAAAAAAGCACTCCGCTTCACCTTTGCTCATCCCTCCTCCTCTTATTTTGCCGGCCAAAATATCGGTTCCTACCGTTGTCACGGCGGTTATGAACGATAAAGCATTCATCAACAACCGATGGTACCGCGTAAACGATTCGCTCAACGGTCAAGTCATCGTCTCTATTCAACCCCGCTTTGTATCGCTCAAAGAGGGAAATCGCCTCATCATTCTCGGTGTAGGGAACCAACGTCGCATACTGGGCACAAAGGAAACGCAATGAAATATATTCTCTTAATTTTTTTACTGTCGGCAGGGATTCTTCAAGCCGACAACTGCGCCGCCAAACGTTTTAGTCTGAACGCTTATCAAAATCACGGATCGTCCCTCACCTTGATGGATCTTTTAAGCGATGTTGCCCAGACATGCAATATCAGCGTCGTTTTTGAAGACAGCCGTACCCGTGAGCGGCTGGCACAGCCCTTAGACATGGTTAATCTAAACGATTATACTCTCCCCGAACTTTTCTCCTTTATTTTCGACGAACACAACCTCTTTTACGATTACAATCCCAAAACATCGGTCTTAAAAGTCTCCTATTACAACACCGTCAATCTTAACGTCGACTACATCAATATGGATGAGCTTACAACCCAATCGGTTAAATCGATCAATGTGGGGGTCAGTTCAACCGTCAATAACTCGACAAATTCCGGCACTACAGCCAGCACAGGAACCGGCACGAACAATTCAGGTTCCAATAACGACTCTACTACGGTTACGGCAACATCCTCTTTCACGTTTTGGAATCAGCTGCAAGAACACATTCAGCAAATCCTGAGAATTGATGAAGAGTACAGCGAAACGTACAATAAGACATTGATTAATCGTGACGCCACGATCGTCACCGTTTCAGGGACAAAACGGCAGATTACGAACGTCGAGCACTATCTTGCGGCACTCAAAAAACGGATGCACCAGCAGGTGATGATCGAAGCGCACCTCATCGAGCTCACCTATAACGACTACAGTTCCATCGGCGTCAACTGGAGCAATTTTTCTCTGGCACTCAACGGAAGCTATACCAACAGTTACAATAACATCGGAACGGCACATCCCGTTTACTCTTTCGGTGTCGACTTCAACCCTACAGGGCTGATCGACTTTCTTAAACAATACGGCGATGTCGAAGTCCTCTCCAACCCGAAAGTATTAACCCTCAGCAATCAACCCGCCATCATCAACGTCGGAAAACAGCTCAGCTATTTGTATCAAAACGGCAGCATTATCGGTACGACATCGACCCCTACGACCGTCACCAATACGCTCGGGTCGGTCTTTGTCGGACTCACCTTGAATATCATTCCCGAAGTGAGTGAAGACGGCTATATCATCATGCGGATCAATCCCGTCTCCAGCGAATTGCTGACCGATTCCGAGCTCAGTTCCTCTTCTTCGCAAACGTCCCAGACGCAGACGGACCGTGTTATGCCGCCCGATACCCGCGTCAAACAAATGAGCTCCATCGTAAAAGTCAAAGATTCCCAAAAAGTGCTGATCGGCGGATTGATTGAAAAGAAAAACTATCGAAACGAGACAAAAGTTCCGCTGTTAGGGGATATCCCCCTTTTTGGAAAACTGTTTCACAATACCACCGATACGATTCGCAAAAGCGAACTTTTCATTCTCATTACCCCTGTCCTGGTCAAACAGGATATTTTCCCATCCATTGACGACGCACTTTTAAAACGGACCAATTAATATGTCCAAATGGCTTGAAGCAGCGGATCGGTTTGAAGAGCGGCAAGAGAGCAATGACTATTTTGAAATGCAAAGCGCCCTTGAAGCGATCGCAAAAATTGAGAAACTGCTGCAAAACAGCTTTCGTCAGCTTATCTTTCTAACCGGGGAACCCGGCAGCGGCAAAACATTTCTTCTGAAACTTCTTTGCACCCGATGGTCTGATCAGCGTCATATCATCTTTCTTGAAACGCCGTTTATGACCCCTATCAATCTGCTTCATCAGCTTATTCGGCAGAAAGGGGCAGTTTCGGAAACGCAGGAGATCGAACCGCTTCGCCTTCAGGCGACCGCCCTCTACAAAGGGACAGACCATCTGATACTCATCGATGAAGCACAATTGCTCAGCACCGAGATGAGAGAGTTCATCCGAATGCTGAGCGATACGAAAGAGTTTTGGTTTCTCCTGGCGATGCATCGGAGCGAGGGGGAGGCGATCTTGCGTTCCCCTCACTTTAAAAGCCGTCCGCACCGTATCATTGAACTTTTTGAGCTTACCCCCGTTGAATGCAAGAATTATCTTCATCGGGAACTGATGAAAATCGATTATTCAGAAATCATGGATGAATTCAGCCCGAAACTGATTGCCGAAGCGCACCGCATCAGCGGCGGAAATTTTCGAAATTTTAAAAAACTTTTTTATCATTTTTTTCATTTGCTCCATTACACACACATCCACAAAAAAACAAAATATCTCCGCCCCTCATCGTGTACCGTCACGATGGCAGGCATGAGTGCGGAGCTTATCAATGATTGATGATTTTGATCAGTTGGTAGAACGGTGCAATGCCAAACGGCGGAAACAGATGATCCGCATTTCATTGTGGATTTCTGGAGGTATCCTCATTCCAGTTGCCATAACGGCAATGCTGATACTGCGGCAATCCGAGCCGAATCCTCCGAAGGTTTCCGAACCGATTTCTCCCGCGATTTGCACCGAACCAACGAAATCTGAAGACTCAAATAGACAGCAAGCGTTATCTTTGCCGCCTCAAGACTTCTCTAAAAACAGAGCCTACGTCGTGCAGCTCACCTCCAGCAAATCGTTTGATGACGTCAATGCGACACGCCGCCGTCTTCCCGAAAGATACCGCTCAAGCCTGGCTATTTACAATATCAACGGATTTTATACGCTCCGCTACATCGATATCTACGACCGTGAATCGATTCCTCAGGTTATCGCCTATTTCCACGCGGCAGGGTTCCCCTCAGCCACCGTATACGAATACAATCCGGATCGTATCGCAATCTCATCGGCGGTTAAACCCACCCGCGCTTCAACCAAAACCAAACCTGTATCGGCCCCCGAAGATGTACCCGTAACGATTACACTTCCTCCATTGCCCGTCCAATCGGCGGTTGCCAAAACCATACCCGCGAACAGGCTTCTGAGCGTGCAATCTTCGATTAAAAATACGCCTCAGGATTTCATCAACCTATACAACACGAATCCAAAATACGAAACCGCCCTTGCCGTAGCCCGCAGTTTTTACACCAAAGAGAATTTTGTTAATGCGGCGTTTTGGGCCAAAAAAGCCAATCAGATCAACCGGGAAGGGGAAGAATCATGGCTTTTATATGCCAAATCGACGTATGCGCAAGGGCATACCAAAGAAGCGATAGCGATTTTGGAACTCTATCTGAATTACAAAGATTCCAAAGCGGCAACGGAATTGATCAAAACATGGAGATAACATGATACGACAACAAATACATCTCGGAGATTTGTTGATACAAAAAGGGTTAATCAGCGAAAAACAGCTCTTTCATGCCCTCGATAAACAAAAAGAATCCGGATTTTTAAAAAAATTGGGAGAAATTCTTGTCGAGGAAGGGTATATTTCCCAAAAAGAGATGGCTATCGTTCTCTCCAAACAGCTTAATATCGAATTTATCGATTTGTACGGCCAAAAAATCGATTTTCGCTCTTTGGACCGCTTCTCGTTTCCGCTGCTGCTTCGCGCCAACGCTATCCCGTTTAAAGAAGACGACGACTATATCTATATTGCGACATCCGACCCGCTAAACTATGATGATCTGGAACTTCTTGAACGTAATGTCGCGACCAAACCGATCAAAATATTTCTGGCGTTCAGTGCCGATATCAAACATATCTTTCAGCGTCTTGAGATTATCAAAAAAACCGATACCATCGCTCTGGAAATCAAACAAGAAATCCATAACGAGTCGACCAAAGGGAACGATTCCGAGTCCAGTGCGGTCATGCAGCTGATTTATCTCATTATCAAAGACGGTATTCTGCGACGCGCCAGCGACCTTCACATCGAACCTGATGCCCAAAACATGTCGGTACGGACGCGCGTTGACGGAATACTTCAAGAAACGTTCGTATTTGATCTGGATATCTATACGGCACTCATTTCGCGGATAAAACTGCTGGGAAATCTCGATATATCCGAACGGCGCAAAGCTCAGGACGGAAGGTTCAGTCTACAGATCGGAAACAGCCGATACGATTTTCGTCTCTCCAGTACCCCGACGCTGTTTGGCGAATCGATCGTTATGCGTATTCTTGACCAGCAAAAAATTCTCATGAATCTGCATGAACTCGGCTTTGAAAACAAGAATTTGGAACTTTTTAATGAAATAATCCATTCCCCGTTCGGTATTGTCCTGATTACCGGACCTACCGGAAGCGGAAAAACGACAACGCTTTATGCGGCTCTAAACGAAATCAAAAGTATTGAAAATAAAGTATTGACCATTGAAGATCCGATTGAATATCAGCTCCCCCTCGTACAGCAGGTTCAGGTTAACGACCGAATCGGATTCGGGTTCAATGAAGCGCTCAAATCTTTTCTCCGTCAAGATCCGGATATTATACTCATCGGGGAAATCAGGGATTTCGAAACGCTTAATTCTGCGGCTCAGGCTTCACTTACGGGGCACCTTGTCTTTTCGACGCTGCATACCAATGATGCTCCGAGTGCTATCGGACGGATGGTTCAAATGGGGCTGCAACCCTATCTTATTGCCGATTCATTGGTCGGTATCGTTGCCCAAAGACTTGTCAGAAAAATATGTTCCGAGTGCAAAACGGAAGTAAAACCCCATAAAAATCTCTTAAAACGGGTAGAAACATTAATCAGCGTCGAGGCAACTTTTTATACGGGAAAAGGGTGCCCGAAATGTTCCTTTACGGGATACAGCGGACGTACCCTTATCTCTGAAATTTTGGTTCTGAATGAGGAAATTTCCATCATGGTATCCAACGGAGCATCCAAATACGACCTGGCACACTTTGCCCAGGAACACACCGGATATGAACCGATGATCGTTGACGGGCTCAATAAAGTACTGCAAGGTATCACATCCCTCGATGAAGTGCTGCGGATTAGCAAGGAAATATGAGTGAAGTTTTTTAGAATTCGCTACAAAGTCGGAAAAAAGAAATTTTCCACAGCCATAGAAGCGATCAATAAAATTGAAGCCCTGAAAAAATTCCGTGATCAAAAGCTGGGTGTCCCCCAAAGTATTCACGAAATATCCGAACCGCTTACTCTAAAATATGAGCGGTATAAAAATTACGTCACCGATCCCATTAAAAGCAATCGGGTAAAAGATGAGCCTTATATCGCTTTTCTCGATCAGCTCTCTGTCATGCTCGATGCCGGTATGCCCATCAATATCTGTTTGGCCGACACGGTGGACAATACCGAAGACCCTATGCTTCATGCTATATTTTCCGAAATATTGACCAATATTGAAAGCGGCCAAAGCCTGAGTTTTGCCCTCTCAAAATACCAAACACAGTTGGGAAAACTTACCCTTTCGATGTTTGAACTGGGGGAACAGACGGGGACCCTGAACATCGCCATCGCAAAACTCTCCACTATTTTTCAACAAATACACAATAATCGTCAAATGCTCAAGAAAGCAACGCGGTACCCCCTTTTTATTATTGTTGCGATGACGATAGCCTTTATCAGCGTCATTACGTTCATTGTCCCCCAATTTCAAACTTTTTTTGAACAATCCGGACTCGAACTCCCTTTTCCGACGAAAATTCTTTTGTGGACCGAACATGCAATCCGTATCTATGGCCCTTATATTCTCGGTTTAGCAGTCATTTTGTCCGGTCTATTTAATTATGCTTATTCCAAAAACCCTTCCCTTCGGCTCAAAACCGACCGACTCCTGCTGAAAGTCTATATTATAGGAAAAGTGACCCATTATGCCATGATCGGACGTTTCATCTATCTTTTTGATGTTTTGAGTGAAGCCGGAATCCCTATGAACATCTCCTTGGAGATTGCTCTGGGTATAGTCGAAAACAGCTATATGAAACAAGAACTTGAAAAAATAGCCGCGGCAATCGAAGACGGCCGCTCTCTCGCACAAGGTTTTAGAGAAACCGGACAATTTGAGGGGATGGTAATCCAAATGGTCAAAGCAGGGGAGAGCAGCGGATCATTGGGGAAAATGTTGGAGAAAATCAATCAGGTATACGCCAACCGATATTCGTATATCGTTGATAATATTTCCGTCATGATTGAACCTGTACTGATTACGGCTATTGCAGGATTCGTACTGATTTTAGCCTTAGGAATTTTTTTGCCGATGTGGTCCATGGTAGAACTGGCGGGATAGAGTATGGAAATTGAAAGCGGAACCGTTGTTATCGCACTGATAAGTACCCTTCTCCTTGCGTTGAGCTTTTGGGTTATTCATAAAATAACCCGACTCTAATCACTCGGGTCAGATATTTTTTTCAATCTTTTCGATTATATGCGCCGCACCGTTGGATGCAATCAATTTTCCTAATGCTTCGCTTTTCGCCCCGATATCGCTTTGAATCGCTTCTTGAAGTCTGAGCATCAACCCCTCGCTTTGGCGTTCGCACCATCCGGCGTTATGATCGATAATATAGCGGGCATTGTGATACTGATGATCCGCCGCCGCATACGGAAACGGGATAAAAAATGCGGGGATTTTTGCTGCGCACAACTCCCAAAGGGTACTCGCACCCGAACGGCTCACCGCAAAATCGCTCCGCTCGCACAACTCGGCAATCTGAGTCGTAAATCCGTACACTTCCGCCTCAATCCCCAGTTTATGATACTCGCTTCTGACCCGATCTTCCTCTTTGAGGCCGCATTGATGAATAATATGTATCCCTTTGTCCTGAAGCCAAGGGGCGATTTCCAGTGCCAAATCGTTGATAAACTTCGCCCCTTGCGATCCTCCTAAAAAAATGACGGTTTTAACCTCGCTTCGGATGCGGGCATTCTCGAAATAACGGGGATTGACAGGATAATCGCAATGATTTTCCCCCTCTTCGTAGGAGCTGAAAAATTGTTTCGCGTACGGCCGAAGCAATCGGTTGAGTTTTCCGGTGACCGCATTTTGTTCGTGTATATACAAAGGGGTCCCCGAGACGACTGCCGCCATTGCTGCCGGGGCCGCCGAAAATCCTCCGACGCTTACCACCGCATCGGCATGAAAAGAGCGAATCAGAGAACGTGACGCTACAAGGGCTTTAAACACTTTCCAAAGCGCTGCGAGCTTTCCGAACCCCGATTTATTAACGACACCCGTCGTCTCCAGAAAATGGACCTCATCAAATAGGGTACTGTCGGCAAACCACTGACGGTCCTGCCCCGACGTTGAACCGATAAACATCACGGTATGACCGCGTGAGCGTGCCGTTTCTGCCAAAGAGAGGGCAATGACCAAATGTCCTCCTGTACCGCCGCCGGTAAATATAAGATTCATCTTTCACTCTCCTCTAATGGCATTTGGCTGTGATGTGATCTTGTTGTCTCCGCGCTTTCGTGATGATGCATAGCCCCCTGTGCAGTGTAATGCCCCTGCATCGGCGTGTGCTTTTTAGGATCTATTTTGTGATGAATTTTTTTAGAAATCATCAACACCATACCGATTCCGACGGATGATGCCAGCATTGCCGAACCTCCGTAACTCAAAAACGGAACGGATATCCCTTTAATCGGAGTCAATCCGCTGATTCCGTACGCATTGATGATAAACGCAAAGGTGATCAAGAGCCCTACCCCCAGGCTAAAAAGATAGGCCGCATCGTTATGAGAGCGATTGGCGATTTTAAAAAGACGCTGCAGCAATAATATAAAAATCATGGTAACGACAAAAACGCCGAAAAAGCCGAACTCTTCGGCAATCCCCGCCAGAACAAAGTCGGTATGCACTTCACTCAAAAACCCCAGTTTAAAGGTTCCGCCCCCCAACCCCGTACCGAAAAGACCGCCGTTATGAATCGCATTAAGCGAATGGCCGATCTGATACGCCTCTTCGGCATTATCGATCCGCAAATGTCTGGCAATCGATTCGGGAAAAAAAGCAAGAATAGTGTTTTGAGCCGATGCCCACCATGATAAAATACGGTTAATCCGGTGTTCAGAGGTGACAATCAGAAAAATAAACGATGCCAGCGCTCCCAAAATCAGTGTCATAAAAAAGCGAAAACTGCTCCCGGCAAAAAAGAGCATGAACGCCAATGTCAATGCAAGAACGATAACCTGCCCCAAATCGTTTTGCAAAAATGCGATCAGAAACATGACCAGTACAAAGATTGCCGCATAGGGAGCTACCCGTTTAAACTCTTCCATCACCCCCATGTTCGCATGGTGACCGAGCTTTCTAGAGAAACTCCACGCCAAAAAGTAAACAAATCCGACTTTAAAAAACTCTACCGGAGCAAGGGAGAAACCGAACAGTCTGATCCACCGTTTGGCCCCGCCGACTTCGCTCACCAAGGATGCCGGGAGAAACGGCATGACCAGCATCAGAACAACCCCTCCGAAAAACAGCGTGAGCCCTAAACGATGGAGCCAAACGTCGGGATCGAGCTGAGCTAGCATCCACATGATGAGAATAGAAATCACCGCAACGATCAATTCACGCATGACGAAATGGAAGCTGTTGTATTCAAATAGCACGACGGTATACGCCGTCAGTGTATACGAACAAATGACCCCTATCGTAATCAGTGCGGTTGTCAAAAGAAATAATTTTTTATCCGGCATACTACTTACTTAAATATTAAAACGCTATTGCAAAACTTTTTCCGCACTAGCTAAAACCGACCGCAATGATACGGGCACCCTACCTGAAAGCCGGCGAACGACAGACAAACCGTTATCTCTTGCGAGACAGAAAATTTAAATTCTTACTGTATAATTCTTAGAAGTATATCGTTCTTTCCAAAAGAGTTCGATAAAAGCAAATTGGTATATTTTTTGCTTTAGTGTTTCCGATAAACTTGAGTGAAAGGGGAATGGGTATGGGAGTCAAGGTTTCACGCGCACATGATTTGATGCAAAGTGCCATGGATTACCGTGCGGCGCGTCAGGATATGATCTCCGGTAATATCGCCAATGCCGATACCCCTTTCTATCGCCCTAGAGATATCAGTTTCGAAGATACGCTGGCGCAAAAAAGCGCCCAAATCTTCGGCGATAGATCACAAACGCTTAAGATGGCCCATACCAACGGTGCCCACCTTGACGGAATCGATACGGCTTCTTCAGCTCCGACCATGTTTTTTCGAGACGGGCATATGGCGCGTAACGACGGAAACAGTGTCGATTTAGATGTAGAATCGACCGAAATGGCAAAAAACTCTACGATGTTTAATGCCCTCACCGCAGCACTTAAAAAAGATTCCGCTTTGTTCAAAAGCGTCATAGACGCTTCGAGCAAAACATCGTAAGGACTAAATGATGGCATTCTTAAACAGCTTTGATATCAGCGGATACGGACTCTCCGCACAGCGTGTCCGTGTCAATACGATCAGTGCCAATATTGCCAATGCCCAAACTACCCGTACGAATGAGGGCGGCCCTTATCGACGTCAAGAAGTCATTTTTAAAGCGGTTGATTTCAATAAAGTGTATAATAAAGCATTGGAAAACGAAACTTCCTCCTTGGAGTACAGTGACCCGTTGAAAGAGGGATTGGCGGGGCTCAAACCGAATCCGGCCATTATGAGCGTCGTCGTTGACAAAATCGTGCGCGACGACCAAGCACCAAAGATGAAATACGACCCTTCGCACCCCGATGCGGACGCAAAAGGATACGTTGCCTATCCGAATATTAATCCTGTCGTCGAAATGGCCGATTTAGTCGAAGCAACACGTTCGTATCAAGCAAACGTTGCCGCATTCGAAAGTGCCAAAAATATGGCCGGCAGTGCAATCAGCATTTTGCAGAACTAAGTAAGGACAAACAATTATGACTAACATTCACTCGCTTAAATCGCTTTCAACCGCCGATTTACTGGCTAATAAAAGCGGTAATGCGGTCGAAGGTAGCAGCACCGATTTTGCGCAAGAGCTTAAAAACGCCCTCGGAAATGTCAACCAAATGCAAGTTGACGGCGAGAGGGCGATGAGCGATATCGCGACCGGAAGCGTCAAAGACCTCCACCAAGCAGCGATTGCGATCGACAAAGCCGAAATCAGTATGAAATTAATGCTCGAAGTACGAAACAAGGCGCTTAACGCCTATAAAGAAATTACCCGAACGCAAATGTGATTTAATCTTCTCAGATGCGCCATTCCAATAAATCTAAAAAGATACTTGCCCTTTTTCTCCTCCTGATGTTCGGTTTCGTCATCTTTTTGACGGTCATGCTCTATACGGCCGTGCATAAGCGGGACATCCCCTCTATCTATTCCGAAGATTCGGCCAAAGCTCAGCGCGGCTCCATCATCAGTGCAGACGGATTTCATATCGCCACGACCCAAAAATTGTATAAAGCGGTCGTCAACACCCGCAATATCGATCCGGGTAAAGAGGAGCTGTTCGTTCAGCTTTTCAGTATCTACAGCGGAATGGATCCCAAAGAGATCAAAGAGCGCCTCCATACCCGAAAAGGCTCGGTGACACTCAGCTATCACATCAGCCCCAAAGAGGCAATGTACCTTAAAACCCTCGCATTCGAACTTCGCCGCCTCGGTGTCTTTATCGAGTACGAAACTCCGGATGGAGACCGTATTTTGCAGGGACTGAACATTTTGGAGAGCGGTGAAGCGCGTCAATACCCTTACGGCAATCTCCTCACTCCCCTTTTAGGCTATCCGCGCAAAATCGAAGAGGAAGGGTATACCCGTGTTTACGGGATCAAAGGGCTGGAGAAATTTTTTGACGAGGAACTCAATCCTCAGCAAAATAAAACCCAAAAAGCACTTCGCGATGTCAACGGCTATCTGATTTTGAATAAACAAAGTGACGTTAAGCGCCAAATTAACGGCTTGACCGTGAAGCTTAATATCCCGATTTTGCTTCAATCCAGAGTGGAAATCATAACGGATCAGATTAAACAAAAGCTTCAGGCCGATGAAATTATCGCCACCGTCATGGAGTCCAAAACGGGAAAAATTATCGCACTGGCAAGTTCCAACCGTTTTGATCCGAACCACATTCGAATCCAGGATTATCCCTCTCTCAATGCCAATGTTATCGAATACAGCTACGAGCCGGGTTCCGTTATCAAACCGATTATTTTTTCCCTTATGCTCGATCGCGGTCTGATCAACCCTTACGATATGGTCAACGGGCATAACGGACGTTTTACGATGGGTACGAAAACGATTGTTGACGAACATGCCTTTAGTATGCTCAGTGCTGAGGATGTCCTTGTATACTCCTCGAATATCGGAATTGCCCAATTGGCACAGAAGCTTAACGGTGTTGAATTTACCGAAGGGCTGAAACGGTTCGGATTTACCCATTTCAGCGGCATTGACCTGCCGTACGAAAAACGGGGGTCAGTCCCCTCATCCGCACAACTCAATAATTATCTCTACAAAGCGATTACCGCGTACGGCTACGGGATGCGTGCAAATCCCATGCAGTTGGTAAAAGCATTCAATGTGTTTAATAACGGAGGAAAACTCATCAACCCGATGGTTGTCGAAGCCCTTTATGACGATAACGGCCGCATCATTCCGATGCAGATACAGGCTCCTACTCAGGTTATCGCTCCCGCCACCGCCGAACGGATGAAGCAGATTCTCATTAAAACGGTCAATGTCGGAACGGGAACAATCGCTAAAACGCCGGGCTTGGAAGTGGGAGGAAAAACGGGAACGGCGCATATCGCCAAAAATGGGGCTTACGTCAACAGCTACCACACCTCGTTTATCGGATTTGCCAATGATTCAAAACATAACTATACGATCGGCATCACCGTTATTGAACCGCGTACCGTCTATTTTGCTTCCATTACCGCCGTACCTGTTTTTAAAGCGATCGTCGATTTGATGGTAGAGGAGAAATATCTTACTCCCGACCCGGCTGCTGCAGCGGCTGCAGCGGCGGCGTCAGAGCCCTCAAATGCGGAGTCTACACACCTTTAAGGGCTTTTTGAACGATTGAGGTGACCTCTTTGTCAAATAGATGGTGTTTTTCGATTCCCCATACTTCGATAACTGCTTCCCCTTTGACGAATAATTTGCGTTTCGACTGTAAAATGGCCAAAATTCGGTTATCGGTCAGCCGCTTGGGATCAACACGAAATTCCAAAGGGAGCGTTTTTTGAGCTCCTGAGGGGACCAAAATCGATTTGGAAACGCCCGTATTCGCTTCCCCTTTCGCAATAACCTCTTTTTCATCTTCCAGTGTATAGGTCAGACTTACGATCTTGATGTCACTGTGCCATTTGTTGGTGAGCTTTAAATCGCTGCCGAGCCGAATTTCGCCCTGTTTTGTCGGAATTCCCAAGAGTGAGAGAACCCCGAGTATCATTTCCGTCCGGGAATTTTCCAATCGTATATTTCCCTGAGGCTCGATCAAAATATCGTTCCCGATCTTCGGTGCACACCCGCCGATTAACAGTGCGGCTAAAGCTAACGGAAAAAAATGTTTCATTTTACATCCATACGTTATCGATTAAGCGTGTCGTTCCAACCCTTGCCGCAACCAGTATGATCGTATTTCCGAGCACGACTTTCTCAATCGATTCAAACGCCCTGTTGACGATCGCAACGTACTCGACGTCCAGCGGAGTGAGAATGCTTTCCATATTCACTTTGATATCGCTACTGCTCAGATTGCCCTGCATTACCATCTTCGTCGCACTTTTAAGGGCGGCAGAGAGTTTCAGCGCCTCTTGGCGTTCGCTTGGGCTCAAATAAACATTACGGGATGAGAGTGCCAGTCCGTCTGGTTCTCGTACCGTCTCCATCGGAACGATCTCGACATCCATAAAAAAATTATTGACCATCTGTGTAATCATGGCAAGCTGCTGCGCATCTTTCTTCCCGAAATAAGCCCGTGTCGGACGGACGATATTGAACAGCTTCATAACCACCGTCAGTACCCCGTCAAAATGCCCCGGGCGTGAAGCACCCTCAAGAATAAATCCTCTCACATCGGGAGCCGTGATCCGCACCTCATCATCACCGTACATTGCATTCACATCGGGATAAAAAAGGATATCGACACCGCTGAGAGAACAGATTTTAAAATCGGCCTCTTCGCGGCGGGGATATTTGCTCAAATCCTCACCCGGCAAAAATTGGGTCGGATTCACGAAGATCGAGACAACCACCGTATCGTTGCCCTTTCGTGCAGCATCGATAAGGGTGCGATGACCGATATGAAGCGCCCCCATCGTCGGAACAAATCCGACCGATCCGGTTTTAGTCTCAAGTGCATCTTTAAGTTCTTGCGCGGATCGTGCGATAATCATCGTTTTAAGCCTCTATAGAATATAATTGGCATTATACAATCTATTTGACGCTCAAATTTTGAATACATTCAAAATTAGGTCTTCAGCAGACGGCTCAAGCGACTAGTCGCTTTTTAATACTATACACAAATTTAAAAGGTCTTTTCTTCTATGGATCATTACGAATATACCGAATTACTAAAAACACTTAATACCAAAATGCAAAACGTCACCGGTGTTGTCCGCCCGCAAGAGATCAGTGCGCGTTTGAGCGAAATCGAAGCGCTGGAAAATTCGGACGGCTTTTGGAACGATGCAGCTGCCGCAGGGGTCATCCAAAAAGAGAAAACTCAGCTTGAACGCCGTTTGGCAAAATACTCCAAAACGTTCAATACGCTTGGTGACGCCGTCGATTTATACGACATGGCAAAAGAAGAAGGGGATGATGAGACCATCGAATCCCTTTTTGCCGATGCGGGAGCATTGGAAAATAATGTCAAATCGATGGAAGTTGAAGTTCTCCTTTCCGGCGAACACGACAGCCATAACGCTATCGTCACTATCCACCCCGGTGCAGGGGGAACTGAGTCTCAAGACTGGGCATCGATGTTATTGCGCATGTACACCCGCTGGGCGGAACGACATGATTTTACCGTCGAGATACTCGACTACCAAGCCGGGGAAGAGGCGGGAATCAAAGATGCCGCGCTCCTTATCAAAGGGGTCAATGTCTACGGGTATCTGAAAAACGAAAACGGTATCCACCGCCTGGTTCGCATCAGCCCTTACGACTCGGCAGCCAAACGCCATACCAGTTTCACCTCGGTCATGGTCTCTCCCGAACTGGACGATGATATCGAAATCGAAATCGAAGACCGCGATATCCGTATCGATACCTACCGTGCATCGGGCGCGGGAGGGCAGCACGTCAATAAAACCGAATCGGCGATCCGGATCACCCATATCCCGAGCGGGATCGTCGTTCAATGCCAAAATGACCGAAGCCAGCATAAAAACAAAGCAACGGCGTTCAAAATGCTCAAATCCCGCCTCTATGAATTAGAGATGGAGAAACAGCAAGCAGCCGTTGACGGAGTCGAAAAAAGTGAAAACGGCTGGGGGCATCAGATCAGGTCCTATGTTTTAGCCCCGTATCAACAGGTCAAAGATACCCGTTCGGGAATCCCTTATTCCAACATCAGCAACATCCTCGACGGCGATATCGATGAGATGATTGAAGGTGTTCTTATCGCCCTCAGCCGCAAAGATGACGACGAATAATACCAATGCCATCATAAAAGAGTGTGCGCTCCATGAGCCGTGCTCTTATATAGCGGGAAAATCCCAGAGTATTCACTATAAAATAATTCATGAATGCACGAAAGAGCAATGCGAAGCGCTCATCCTCCGAGGCTGGCGGCGGTTCGGATCGATGTATTTTCGCCCCATCTGTCAAGATTGCCGTGCGTGTGAAAGTCTGAAAATAGATGTCAATCGTTATAATTTCAAAAAATCCGACCGCCGAATCCTACGAAAAAATGCCCATCTCACTACGGTTATACGCCAACCTACCCTTACCCGCGAGCATCTGAATCTCTTTGACCGCTATCACCGATACAAACACCATACCCGAAGCTGGGATGCCCCGAAAAGCGATCCGAAAAACTACTACGCATCCTTTGTTCAGGGGCATGGCGATTTCGGTTTTGAAGTGCTCTACTTTGAGGGGGATAAACTCATCGCCGTCGATCTGGTCGATATACTCGAAGAGGGGATCAGCGCTTTGTATTGTTATTACGATCCTGACCACGCCAATCAATCGCTCGGGCGCTATACCCTGTTGCAGCAAATCGAATTTGCCCGTCGCCTTGGACTTAAATGGATCTATTTAGGCTATTACGTCGAGGAGTGCCAAAGTTTAGCCTACAAGGCGGACTATACCCCATCTTTGGAACTTTTAGGGAGACCCGAAGAGGATGAGATTCCGATTTGGAAAGAGATAGGCCATGAAAACGATCCCCTTTAACGCATCCACGCTCGCCCCTTCCAAAATCGTCTGCATCGGACGCAACTACGTCGAACACATCCGTGAGCTAAACAACGAGATCCCCTCTTCCATGGTCGTATTCAACAAACCCAATTCCGCCGTTACGAATAGACTCCGTTTTATCACTCCCGACACCCGATTCGAGGGAGAAATCTGTTTTCTCATTATGGGGGGAACCATTGCGGGAATCGGATTCGGACTGGACCTGACCAAAGCGGAACTCCAAAATCATCTCAAATCCAAAGGGCTTCCGTGGGAAAGGGCCAAAGGATTTGACGGTTCTGCCGTTTTAGGTGAATTTGTCCCTTTTAGCGGCAATGTCGAAGAATTGCGTATGACACTTCATATCAACGGCTCTCTTATTCAGGAAGCAACCTATGATCTGATGATTTACAAGCCCCGTGAAATGATTGAAGAGATTAAAAGCTTTATGAGTTTTGAAGACGGCGATATTATTATGAGCGGCACCCCCAAAGGGGTCAATACCTACGCCCTCGGCGATAGCTTTGTCGGACGGATTTACAGTAAAGATCGGTTGTTAGTGGAAAGCCGATGGAGAGTCAAATCCTGATTCACCTAAATACCAATTCAATTCTAAAATAGAATTCATCATGTATTATTGAATAATCGAATCCGATTTCGTGACTCAACCGTTTCAATATTTTTTCTCCTATCTTGGAGCTAAACAAGTACTTCTCATTCCCTATCTGATTACCTATCCAAAGCTTTCTTTCCAACGGATTACCCCCGATTTCTACCGTACTGCCCTCTTTTGCATACGTAATAGCATTTTCAAGCAAGGCACCTAACACTTTAAAAAGTAATTTTTCTGAGGCTACGACACGGAAGGTTTCTTTCGGAAGCTGTAACATAAGTTTTTTGCGTTGAATCAAAATCCCCATCTTTGTTTCCAGTGTTTTAAACATGTGCATAATTTCGATATCGCTTGCTTCCTCAAAATCTGAACTTTCAAGAAAAAGGACATTTTTAAGTTCTCGTGTCAATCGTTCAATGTCATGCCCAAGATCAATAATGAATTGGCGTTTTGTATAATTATTGCTGGAATCGTAGACATCCAACCGTGATCGCATTAGAGCCAAAGGTGTTTTAAGCTCATGTGCGGCTTCCCTAAACAATTCTGCTTCTTTCAGCCGATATCCTTCCAAACGTTTAACTAAACCGGTAAATGCAGTCGATACCTCTTTTATTTCGCTCGAAGCTTCATCCAGTGACAAGTCAAATTCGCTGTCATTTTTCCATTCTCTTGTCTTTCTGGCTAATACTTCTAAGGGCTTCATATAAAAATCAAGTGTAAAAATAGCGATGAATAAAATGATGATCAAAGAAAGAACATATCGAAAAAGCAAGCGCTGCGTATATTTGTAAGTAGCATTATCAATTTTTCGGTGATCGCTAATAGCATTAAGATAATAGTTATTGGAGAGTTTTATAGACGAAGCGATCAGCTTATCATTTGTTCTATAGGGATTGGGTGATATAACAAAACGTAGCGCATTCACTTCTGAATCACTTAAAATCATTACATTATGCGGAATCTTATAGAGGAAGTTTATATCGCTTGAGGGGGTCAACAGTGTACTGATGTATTCATCACGACTTTCAACCAAAAGATGGGTAAGTACTTTTTCTACTTCCTCTTCTTTTTGCGTATGGATCGCCTTTACCGCAATCAATAAGTTAATACTAAACGCGATGGCAAGGCCGATAGTAAAAATAAGGGAAATTTTGAATTTTAACGACGCCGCCCATTTAAATCGCAATTAAATATCCTCGTGTTTTTATGGTTTTAATGATACCCGGATGAAGCTTACGGCGTATGCGCCCGACAAGTTCATCAATCGCATTAGAGGTGATATTTTCAGGATTGTCATAAAGAGCATCCATAATCTCATTACGAGAAACGATACTTTCGCGTTCCAAAAGATAAAAAAATAACTTTTGTTCATTGCCGCTCAAAAGAACCTCATTGCCGGACTTTTTGATTTTTTTAGCGTGTAGGTCAATTTCAAGTTCTTCAAAAATTTTGACTTTTGGAACATAACGGCGCGACAGTGCAATCAAACGCGCACGCAGTTCTTTGATATCAAACGGCTTTTCTAAATAATCATCCGCACCGAACTCCAAGCCTTGAACTTTTTCATCAATACTTCCCAATGCACTGAGAACTAAAATTCCCATCGACGAATTCTTATGTTTTCCGTAGGTAATGAGTTCTTGTACACAGTCTTTTCCGTGGAACGTTCGATCCACAAGAAAAATCTGGTACGTGTACGCATCGAGATAAACTTTAGCCTCTTGTACATTACCTACAGTATCAATGATCCAATCTTCATTTTGCAAAGAAAGTTTTAACAATTCTAGAAGTTCAGGCTCGTCATCGGCAATCAATATACGCATTTACAACTCTTTTAGCTCATTCATAAATATTTTAATGGTTTTATCTTTTAATTCCCTTTTTATAGCGGCAGAGAGGACAATGGCTTCGGTCTCATGCAAAAAAAGGCGAAACAGTCCAAAATCCCGTCTTGCACTTACTTGTTCCTCCGCACTGATTAAAAAGGCTCCGGCACTGTATCGTTTACACGGGAAAAAATAAAAATCATCATAGCCTTCTTCCAATAACAGATCAACCAACGTGTCTTTATTCGCAATTTCAAAGTAAATATCCATTCCGCTTAAACGCATCATTTCCCCTTTTTGTAAATCATTTTAAATGCAGGCGGAAGAATCAAGAGGGTTAAAATAGTAGATGTAACCAATCCTCCCAATACAACAATGGCCAGCGGTTTTTGGATCTCACTCCCGACACCTGACGCAAATAACAGCGGCAATAGGCCTAAAGCCGCAATAAAGGCGGTCATCAAGACAGGACGAAGCCGTCTGCGAGCACCCTCCTGGACAGCATCGTCAATAGAATAACCGTTCCCTAAGAGCGTATTGAAATAACTCACCATTACGACCCCGTTTAGTACGGCAATCCCAAAAAGGGCAATAAATCCGACAGAGGCCGGAACAGAGAGATACTCTCCGCTGAAATACAACGAAATAATCCCTCCCGTCACTGCAAACGGAATATTGAGCAAAATAAGGGTCGTCGAACTCACCGAACGGAACGTAAAGAATAAAATGAGAAAAATTACTCCGATGCTTATCGGAATAACGGTCATCAATTTTGCGGCTGCACGCTGCTGATTTTCAAATTGCCCGCCGTATACGATACTATACCCTTTCGGAAGTTTCACATTGGTATCGATTTTTTGTTTGGCTTCTTCAACAAATCCGACCAAATCTCGCCCCTCGACGTTAGCGCGGACCGTACTGTATCTTTGTCCGTTTTCACGATCTACTTTTAAAGCGCCTTCACTCGTTTCGATCTGAGCAACGCTCGAAATCGGCACGGAGAATCCGTCACTTAGCGGAAGTTCCAACGATTTGAACAGTTCCATATCTTGAGAAACTTCACCGTTAAATCGCATTAAGACCGGAATTCTTGCATTCTCAATCGAAAGTTCATCAATCTGAACCCCTTCCAAGGCTGTTTTTAAGAAAAGCTCGAGTTCGGCCGTATCGACACCGGTCTTTGCCGATTCCGTCCGGTTCGGTTTAACGCTGAGATAATTGACCCCTTCATTCAGTGTCGTAAAGACTTCCGAAGATCCTTTTATTTCACCCAGTGTATCGGCGATATTTTGACTGAGTTCATTCAGCGTATCAATATCACTTCCATAAATTTTAACAGCCAAATCACCGCGAGAACCTGTCAGCATCTCTGATATCCTCATTTCAATCGGCTGGGTAAAACTAAAACTGATACCCGGAAAGTTTTTGAGGGATGCTTCTATTTTTCGTTTAATTTCGTCTTTATTCTTCGCTTTCCATTGCGTTTGCGGTTTTAGCGTAATAAACGTATCCGTTTGATTTAACCCCATAGAATCAAGACCGAGCTCATCCGAACCGGTTCGTGCGACAATCGTTTCAATTTCCGGAATATGTTCAATGAGAGTCCGTTGTACCGCGAGATTAAGCTCTTTGGATTTTTCAAGCGAAATCGAAGGCGGAGTCTCGATTCCTAAAATGATATCGCCCTCATCCAGCGTCGGCATAAAGCTTTTCCCGACAAAGGCGAATAATGTGAAACTGATGATCAAAAATACAATAGCTCCGGTAAATAGAGCTTTCGTACGTGTCATCGCAAAATGTAGCATCGGTTCATAGAGACGGGTAAAAAAGCTCCCGATAAACGTCTCTTTATGCGGGGCACTTTTTAAGATAAGCGAGCTTACGACCGGAATAAGTGTTAACGAAAGAAAAAGCGAACCGAAAAGGGCAAAGACGATAGTCATTGCAACCGGCGCAAAAAGTTTACCCTCCAGCCCTTCCAATGTCAATAACGGTAAAAAGACGACGGCAATAATCAAAATACCGCTGAAAACCGCTGTACTCACCTCTTTTGTAGCGCGATAAACCTGATGCAATTTGGGCAGAGACGTGTCATTTTCACTCAGTTTGGCAAAAGCGTTTTCAACAACGACAACCGCTGAATCGACTAACATCCCGATGGCTATCGCCAACCCTCCCAAACTCATCAGATTGGCGCTTAACCCAAAATATTTCATCAGCAAAAAAGCAATCGCGATTGAAAACGGCAAAATGACACTCACGGCGATTGCCGCACGTACATCTCCTAAAAAAACCATGAGAAGAATAATGACCAATACGATTGCTTCCATCAAAGCTTTAGAAACCGTCCCTACCGCTTTCTCGATCAAATTACTCCGATCGTAAAAAGGGACAATAGTTACGCCCGCAGGAAGCATCGGTTTCAGTTGATCGAGTCTTTCTTTAATTTGAGAAATGGTCTCTTGGGCATTTGCCCCTTTAAGGGTCAAGACAAGACCTTCAGTCGCTTCTCCGACACCGTCTTTGGTGACAAATCCCAATCGCGTTCTCGAATCGTCTCGGACCTCACAAAAATCGCCTACACGAATCGGCCCGTTATGGGAATGGATCGTGATGTTGGCTATTTCACTCGCATCCTTTACACCGCTTTGAACTTTAACCAAATAGCTCTCTTCGTTTGCGTCGACCCGTCCCGCACCGTCATTTTTCAGATTTTTTTCCAATGTATCCTGAAGGGTACTCAAAGGTATCCCCAGATGGCGCATTGCCGTATAATCAGGTTGCACTACAATGGCCCGAGCTTCACCGCCGAGCGAATTGACATCCGCTACCCCTTTTGCACCCCGTAATACCGGACGAATGACAAAATCGAGCAATTCGCGTTTCTCTTTTTGGCTTATACTTCCTTCAATCGTAAACATAAATGCTTCGCCCAACGGTGTCGTAATAGGTGCCATCCCCCCTTCCACCCCTTTTGGGAGTGACGGCAGAAGCGATGCAAGTTTTTCAGAAACTTGATTGCGTGCCCGATAAATATCGGTACCGTCATTAAAATCTATCGTTATGTCGGCAATCGCATATTTTGACGTACTCTTGAGAAGCTTCTCATTTTCCAATCCTAGCAATTCTGCTTCTAACGGCTTAACAACACGGTTTTCAACCTCTTCAGGGGTCATCCCGGGTGCTTTCAAAATGATTTTCACCTGAGTTGATGAAATATCCGGAAAAGCATCAATCGGTATTTTATAAAACGAATAGACCCCATACCCGAATAGGGCTAGGGAGAGGAGGATGACGATGAGTCGTTGTTTGAGAGAAAATTCAATAATAGAGTTCAGCATTATTCAAATCCCAATCCGCTTAATGCACCTTTTAGAGTAATGATCCCGTCACTCGCTACTTTTGTTGTAGAGTCTAACCCTTCAGGTTTAACTGCGATATAATCCTTATAAATCTTTTGAATCTGAATGATTTTGGGTTTAAATCCTGTCGGCGTTTGGATAAAGCAGATATCATTTTTCTTGTATTTTGTAACAGCGGAACGTGGAATCAGTATCCATTTATCGGTTTGCGTTGAAGCAATATAAAACTCATCCGAAGTCCCTGCACGGTTATTACTATTGACATTCAAGACAGCAACGGCGGTCGCGGAATTGCTCATGACATCGACTGCCGAAGAGACTGCCGTGATTTTTCCGGCTTCCGCACCTGTTTTATCCATCACCAGCGCACCTTTACGGATACTACCAATCATTTTAGGAGGAATTTTGATAAACGCACTGAGCGCATTTGCACTGGCAATTTTCAGATAAGGGACAAACGGTTCAATCTTTTCTCCGGCTTTGAGAGGGGCATGAGCCAATATGCCGTTTTGACGGGCTCTGATCGTGAACATCATCCCGTTTTTCGGGTGAATATCCGCACCGGAGAAAATAAATCGGTTTTCTATCTCGGCTACTTTGGATTTCAGACTCAGAACTTCGATGCTGCTTTTTTGCGATTCACGTAAAGATATCACGCCGTCTTTGTACAAAGCCTGATCTTTTTGAGCATACTCTTGAGCCAATTTAAGGCGATTTCGAAGATCGTTAAGTTCATAGCTGCTTGAAAGCAATTCTGAAGAAGCAATGGTGCAAATTACTTCCCCTTTTTTTACGGTATCCCCGGTTTGTTTCATCAGCTCCGCCACCGTAGCTTCACCGCTTAGCGTGTAACTTCTTGCACCCTTGTCGCTGTAATCAAAGGTTCCGATAAACGGCCCCATGGCTTCAGACTTGATCATTCGTACCTGTTCTACTGCGATGCCCATTTTTTTCATCTGAGCTTCATTCATTGTGATTTGCGCCATTAGCGCCGTTGCGCTTAACAAAATCAAAAAAGTTTTTTTCATTACCAGATCCCCCCTAGTTTTTCTTCGATTGCAGACATCTCTTCAATGTATTCTTGTTTGACCTGAAGGGTTCGCAAACGCGCATCGTAATAGGCGTTTTTAGAAGCCAAATATTCAAACTGCCCTATTACACCCCCTTCATATCCTTTATGGGCCATCGCAAAAAGAGTTTCATATTTTTTTTCATTTTCTCTCAATACTTTTATATTCTCTTTACGTTCTTTTAAATGGTCAAATAACCCTTGAACACTTAGCTCCAGTTTCTGTCTGCTAACTTCCCGCAGACTAAGCAACGCACTGCGTTCGCTCATCAATGCCGCGATTTTATTTTCATTTTTACTGCTGATTGCCAAAGGGATGGTAAGTCGAAAATCGACACTGTTTTGCGTCGGTTCCTGAGTCATTCCGATCCCTACCGAAACCGCCTCAACGGCAGAGTGACGTAACGTTGCTATTTGAGCGTTCAACGTATCGATACGAATATCCAGTGATTTTAATATCGGTGTGTTTTTAATGCGATTATCGATCGAATCAGCTTCTATAAATTCAAATTTCAAATCATCGATAATCACTTCGTTATCCGATATTACGGCTTCTTTCAAATAATGTTGAGCATGTTCCGCTTCCATCATAACCGATGCAAGCTCTTGAACTGTGCTTTGATATTCGCTCTCCAATCGCAAAAACTCCATTTGCGACAACCGGCCGGCTTTAAATTTTTTTTCTCCGACCTGATACGCTTTATACGAAAAATCACGTTTTTCGCTCAGTATGACACTTCTCTCGTGTTCAAGCTGATACAAAAGCCAGCCTCTTTTCAAAGCGACTTGGATTAATCCTTTATATGCGGCTATCTCGTGTTCTGTTTCTTTTTTCTTCAATTCAAATTCATTTGCTTGAGCGGCTTTAAACGATGGCATTTTAAAAGCGTAATCGAGCATGATTCCATATTCTTTGCCGCTATCCATACTGTCATCCGCTTTGATTTTCCGTGCAGAAGTTTCAATATTTAACGGGTCACCCGCTAACGCTGAAGCTTTTTCAAAACCGATCGCATTCATACGCCCGTTTGATTCAATCACTTGTTCTGAAACGTCATAAGCACGTTTTGTAAAGTCGTTAAAATTTACAGCGTTTCCTATAAAAGGGATTAAGATAAGACAATATGCCCATGTACGTTTCATTCACTCATTTCCTCTTTTAAAATTGATCCGTTAGAGGGATCGACATAAAGTTTTAAATTTTTTGACGTGCTATCCGTTACATATACCTGATATACCAATTCATACGCGATATCACGCAGTTTGATGCTTCGAACGCAATAACCTTCACCGGAAAGATGATTGCGGATATCCTCATCACTCATCGGTGCCATCGATTTATAAAATTGTTTTTCTTCCAGTTTTTGTACGGTGTGGTTTTTGTGATTTCCAAAAGAATATTTGAGATGTTCTTGTACAGGAATAGTGATTGATGAGCCCATAGCACCGTACAAAGACAAAGAGAGCAACGACAATGAAACAAAGGGGATAAACTTCACGAAATAGCCTTTATATAAAAATATGATGTGATTGTATGGATTCAACGTGAGAAAATCATGAGAACCTTATCCGTTCACAAGAAATAATTTTTTAACCTGCTTCATGCTACCCTTATAAATCACTTTTCAAATCACAAAAGAGTACTATGACAAAACCTATCACACTTCTACTAGCGGCATTGTGCGGTATCAATGTATTTGGAAAAGACGATCCCATTGTCCCGGATCGTCCCGGATTTTCAACCGGTACCCAAACCGTAAAACCCAATATTGTAAATATCGAGCTCGGGTATCAATACGCCTTTAATAACTATGATACGAAACCATCCTCTCGTACCCTCCCTTTAATGGTTTTGCGTACAGGGATTTCGGAAAAATCGGAGTTTGACGTATTGTGGGACGGTATAAATTTGGATAAAGAAGAAGGGACGTCGACCGTACGCTCAACAGCCGATTTATCCCTTGGAGGAAAATACAAGCTTTTAGAAAACGAACAATACAATTTTACTCTGCTGGGGTTAGTGTCACTCCCGACCGGAACGGCTCCATCAACCTCTGATAGTGTCGATCCTTTAATCGGATTGCTGTGGGATTATTCTCTATCCGATACCAATACGGTATTCGGTACCGTTCAGGCAAGTTCATCGAAAATTGATCATAATAGAGAATACGATCAGCAATTCTCGATCGGTACCTCTTTTGCTCATACTGAAACGATCGGAAGTTTTATTGAGTTTTATACTATCATGCCTTCCGAATCCGGTTTGCATACTACAAAGACTATTGACGGCGGGATAACCTATTTATTGACTAATGATATTCAGCTTGACGTTAATATCGGTTTAGGACTAAACCGATATTCCTCTAATTTTATTGGCTTTGGATTTGCGACACGCTTTTAATATTTCCCGATTATAGCGTTATATTTTTTCGTGCATCAGTTCTTCCAAATTATCCGGAATATGCGCGACCTCTTTTGTTTTTGCTTCGACACCCTCGTTTACTAACGGCGATTCTGCAAGCAAGGTCTCTATCTCGCCTTCAAAATCCGCGATCACGAATCGGTCGCCCCATATTCTAAAGATTTGATATCCTGAAAATTTCTGTGATAAATACTCCGCAAATTCTGAAATAAGCGCATTGCCTCTCTCCCAGCCGTATGCCTTGTTATAACGGTGAAAGTTAACCAACGATACGATCCAGAGTTTAGCAGGCTTCGGATGACGGGCCCGTCCGTTTAGCGTCATTGTAAAATAGTCTTCGTTGTAGAGTTTCGTCAACCGGTCTTTGAAAAAATAGCTCATCCGTTCTTCCTCCAGCGCGCTGGAAGCCACTTGGTTGATCGACGTATCGATATTAACACTGCCCAAGACTTTCAAAGCTGCATTCACAACCGCAGGATGATACCAGATACCGCTCAATTCGTTCAGTTCGATCAGCGATTCGTCAACCTCTTTTCGAGGTTTGTAAATACGGTTCGTCGTCATTGCATCAAACGAATCGGCAACTGCCATGATATGACCCAACAGGGATATCTCTCCCCCTTTTTTGCCATCGGGGTACCCGCTTCCGTCATAGCGCTCGTGATGATCGATCATAATGTCCGCCAGCTCTTTATACAGATGGACGTTTGAAAGGACATCGTATCCCGCCTTCGCATGTTCTTTGATCAGCTCATACTCCAGTTTGCTCAGTTTTCCGGGCTTGAGCAAAATGGAATCGGGGGTTACGACTTTTCCGATATCATGCAGTTTGGCTGACTCCACCAGTTTTTGAATCTCTTTCTCCGGCAGCTCCATCTCACGGGCAATCAACTCGGCATAATGGGCGACCCTCACCGTATGTCCCGCCGTATAAGTATCCCGTTGTTCAATCATATTGACCATGGCATCGATAAAGTTTTGGTAACTTTTCACCCGATCTTCGTGCAGTGTATTGATCTGTTCTTGCTGCGTAAATGAATTGAGGGCAAACCCGATATCCCCCGCCAGTTCTTCGATCATTTTCTGCTCTTCGACACTAAATCCACCTTCACGGCCCGTGCAGATGGTCAAAACGCCTAGAATCTCTTCGGTATACGTACTGCTTTTAAGGGGCAGAGCATAAATCCCTTTTATCTCATACAATACGGCATTTTTTCGGCATTCATCATCCATTACCGGATCGCCCATGTCGGTAATCATAAGACTCTTCCCGTCTCGGTAAGCTTTTAGGTCGATAGATGTAATATGTTTGATATCTCCCGCACCGTATGCGGCACCCACCGCCAATTTCCCCTCTTTGACAATGGATATTTTGGCATTTTTAAGCGATTCGTTCGAACTTAAACACAATGCCGCTTTGTCAATCAGCTCATCCACCGACCGTGTCGTAATCAGCATCTGATTGACATCCGCTACCGTCCGCAAAATACTTCTTAGATATTTTTCATTGAGATACGCCTCTTCGAGTTTTATACTTTTGTCAAACAAGTGCTGCGTTTTTTCACGGATTTTATCTTCTAAGGAACTATTGAGTATTTCCAATTCCTGCTGAGTCTCATGTAGTTTCGAATTGATTCTGGCGATATACAGCGTCACCGCAACCAAAAATAAAAGACCCAAAAGTCCCATAAGTATATACGGGCGATACTCTTCGAAAAAATAGATGAAGACGTCATCTCTAAGGTGTTTATACGGCCCCATTTCAAGTTCTTTGAGACATTCGTGGATACTTTGATAATCGAGCGGTATCGTCCATCCGAGTGATTTCGATGCACGCGCGGCATCGGACTCTTCTCCCATTGAGATTAAGGCGACGGCCACCATTTCTGCCAGAGCGCTAGAGGTATGTTTCGTGGTTGCAATCGGCCATTCAGGATAGAGCCGGGTACTCACCTGATAATAAAAATTGGGGTAGTTTTTTTGATTCAAAACACTAAAATCGTTTATATCGATCTTCCCCTCAGCCGCCATCCGTTCCAGCGTATCGGTACGCACCGTACCGGCCTCGGCTTTCCCTTCAGCGACCGCATTTACAACCGCTTCATGGGTGCCGTAAAAGGTAGTTTTTAAGTCATTTTTATGGATATTTTTCTCTTTTAGCTCCCGTAGCGCCATAATCCAGCCGCCGAACGACTCCTCATCCACCGCCGCGAATCTCTTGTTTTTCAAATCTTCGACTTGCTGTATGAGGGTATTCGAAGCACGTTTAAAAATTACACCGCCGAATTCCAGCTGAGCTTTACCGTTAAAATCTCTATTTTTTAGGGTTGCCACACGCGAAATTCCGTAGCGGCTCTCCAAATCGACATAATAAGCTGAATTGGTGATGACAAAATTGATTTTTTTATCTCGTAAATAAGGGGGGAATTCTTCAAAACGAAGCGGAACGATTTCAAAATCGTACTCCGGAATCTTTTCGTTCAGATATTCAGCGGTCGGATCCCACATGCTGTGGGTAGATGCATAGTTTTTATGAGCTAAGACGCCGATACGTACACTCTCTTTTGCACTCATCGACCCTGTGAAGAACGATAAATATATCAATACCGATAAAAGATAGGTGAGTGTTTTCATCCGTTTATTATAGCTTATATTTACTTTCCGGACTGTAATACAGTTGATACCAGTCAATCAGAATAGAAGAAAAAGAATTTTAACAGATAAAAATAAAACAGGAAAGGGGTGCCCCGAAGGGCAAAAAGAGGAGGTATCTTAGCTGTTACGCTTTTTGATGATCTCTTCAGCAACGTTACGCGGAACTTCTTCGTAGTGATCGAATTCCATAGAGTAACTTGCACGTCCTTGAGTCGCTGAACGGAGATCCGTTGAGTAACCGAACATTTCAGACAACGGTACGAACGCGTCAACAATTTTGTTACCTGAACGGTCACCCATATTGTTAACTTGTCCGCGACGGCGGTTAAGGTCACCGATAACGTCACCCATGAAGTTTTCAGGAACTTCAACTTCAACTTTCATCATAGGCTCAAGGATAGCCGGATTCGCTTTACGCGCAGCCTCTTTGAATCCCATAGATGCAGCAAGTTTAAACGCCATCTCATTCGAGTCAACCTCATGGTATGAACCGTCATACAATGCAACTTCAACGTCCTCGATCGGATAACCCGCAAGAACACCTTTTTGCATCGCTTCTTTACACCCTTTTTCAACTGCAGGGATATATTCTTTAGGAATAACCCCACCTTTGATTTCATTGTGGAAGATATAACCAGTACCCGGTACACCCGGCTTAACACGGATATAAACGTGACCGAATTGTCCGCGTCCACCCGATTGTTTCGCATATTTGTACTCTTGGCTCACTTCGTTACGGATAGATTCACGGTAGGCAACTTGAGGTGCACCCACTTCCGCTTCGACTTTAAACTCACGGAACATACGGTCAACCAGGATCTCTAGGTGAAGCTCACCCATACCGCTGATGATTGTTTGTCCTGTCTCTTCGTCAGTGTGAACACGGAACGATGGATCTTCCGCCGCTAGTTTTGCAAGAGCGATACCCATTTTTTCTTGGTCCGCTTTTGTTTTAGGCTCAACCGCAACCGAGATAACCGGTTCAGGGAAGTGCATACGCTCTAGAACGATGCGATCGCTTTCGTCACACAATGTGTCACCCGTAGTTGTGTCTTTAAGACCTACAACCGCTCCGATTTCACCTGCGTAAAGCGCTTTGATCTCTTCACGTTTATTAGCGTGCATTTTAACGATACGTCCGATACGCTCTTTTTTACCTTTGATGGTATTGATCGCATATGAACCGGATTCAAGAACACCGCGGTACATACGTACGAATGTCAATTGTCCTACGAACGGGTCGGTCATAATTTTGAACGCAAGGCCGGCGAACGGTTGATCATCACGTGATTCAACTTCTACTTCTACCTCTTCATCGTCTTCTTTCGTCCCTTTGATCGCCGCAACTTCCAAAGGTGATGGAAGATAGTCAACAACCGCGTCAAGAAGAGTTTGTACCCCTTTGTTTTTAAACGCAGTTCCGCATGTCATAGGGATAATATCCATTTTAAGACATCCGGCTTTGATCCCGCGCATAATCTCTTCGTTGGTGAGTTCACCCTCTTCGAAGAATTTCTCCATCAAAGTATCATCACCCTCAGCAGCCGCTTCCATCATGCGTGCACGATAGTCGTTTGCTTTTTCAACCAAATCAGCAGGGATCTCTTCTTCACGATAGTTAGAACCCATCGCAGCATCATCATCCCAAAGGATTGCTTTCATTTTAACGAGATCGATGATCCCTTTAAATTGATCTTCTGCACCGATCGGAAGTTGGATAGGCACCGGATTCGCTTTTAAACGGTTACGGATTTGATCTTCTACATTGTAGAAATCAGCACCGATACGGTCCATTTTATTTACGAAAACCATACGAGGTACACCGTAACGGTTTGCTTGACGCCATACTGTTTCCGATTGTGGTTGAACCCCACCGACCGCACAGAATACCGCTACGGCACCGTCAAGTACACGCATAGAACGCTCAACTTCAATGGTGAAGTCAACGTGGCCCGGAGTATCAATGATGTTGATTTGTTTGCCCAACCATTCACAAGTTGTCGCAGCAGAAGTAATGGTAATACCACGTTCTTGCTCTTGCTCCATCCAGTCCATAGTTGCAGCACCTTCGTGAACCTCACCGATTTTGTGTGATACACCGGTGTAGAACAAGATACGCTCAGTTGTTGTCGTTTTACCCGCGTCGATGTGAGCGGCGATACCGATGTTTCTTACGTCTTCAAGTTTATGGGATCTTGCCATGATAATAGCCCTTAATAGAGTTTATAGTGGATAGGAATATGATAACCCGAGAGGGTTATCAAAGGGTTACGATAATCTTACCAGCGATAGTGAGCAAACGCTTTGTTCGCTTCAGCCATTTTGTAAGTATCTTCTTTACGTTTGAATGCTGTACCTTTGTCGTTTGCAGCATCTGATAATTCATTTGCCAAACGCTCTGCCATAGTACGCTCGTTACGTTTGCGTGCCGCATCGGTTAACCAGCGGATAGCAAGAGAAAGTTGGCGTACAGGACGAACTTCTACTGGAACTTGGTAGGTCGCTCCACCCACACGGCGGCTTTTTACTTCGATAACTGGTTTGATGTTCTCAATCGCAGCGTTGAATACTTCGATACCTGATTTTTCACCGCGTGAACCCATGATATCCAATGCACCGTACATGATTTTCTCAGCGGTACTTTTTTTACCGTCCCACATGATTTTATTGATGAATTTCGTCAATACTTTTGAACCATGAACCGGGTCAGGCATAATTTCGCGAACGGGCGCTTTTCTTCTTCTCATAATGTTTCCTTCAATGTTTTTTCATTTACTCAAAATACGGTCATCAGAAACCGAATCTTGTCAGACTAGTTGATTATTTTTTAGCCTTAGCTTTTTTCGTTCCGTATTTAGAACGAGATACTTTACGGTCTTTAACACCCGCAGTATCGAGAGCACCACGTACGATATGGTATTTAACCCCTGGTAAGTCTTTTACACGGCCGCCGCGAACAAGAACGATCGAGTGCTCTTGCAAGTTGTGACCCTCACCACCGATATAACTAATAACTTCAAACCCTGAAGTCAAACGAACTTTAGCAACTTTACGAAGCGCCGAGTTCGGTTTTTTAGGGGTTGTAGTATATACACGAGTACATACACCACGACGTTGTGGGCATGACACCAAAGCGGGTGATTTTGATTTTTTCACTACCGCTTGTCGCTCTTTACGAATAAGTTGGTTGATTGTTGGCACACAATCTCCTTTGTTGAAATGTTCCAGTAGAATTTTAATCCGCTACTTAAAGGGGGACTAATAAACGCGCAATGGTATCTAATTTATGATTAATTTGAGCTTATTTTAAGGAAGTTGTAAGTGTGAAGATGAAAATCGGTTCCTGCATTCGCAGGCAACCGAAAAGGAAATAATTAGTCTCCGAAAACCATTTTTTGGTCTTTGTAGATACCGGTACCGACCGGAATCGTACGACCGATGATGACATTCTCTTTCAAGTCCGTCAAATCATCGATTTTCGCAGATACTGCCGCTTCCGTCAATACTTTAGTCGTATCTTGGAACGATGCTGCCGAGATAATCGAGTCAGCACTAACCGCAGCACGGGTGATACCTACAAGATACGGTTCAGCGATCGCCGGCTCACCGCCAAGACGAAGAATTTTTTCATTCTCCACTTTGAACTGAGCTTTAGAAACAACATCACCCTCGATGAACTTAGTGTCACCAGAACGAAGGATCTTAATCTGACGCAACATCTGAGTAAAGATAACTTCGATATGTTTGTCCGCGATATTAACCCCTTGACGGCGATAAACTTGTTGTACTTCGCTGACAAGATAGTTATACAATGCTTTAACGCCCAGGATTCTCAAAATTTCATGTGAACTGACGATACCGTCGGTCAAACGCTCACCGGCGTGAACGAACTCACCCGGATGAACCAATGCCACAAGATTTTTATCAAC